>OGMF01000928.1_pt1 | contig 30962 bp, 25 predicted proteins | sample 1572921 | NCBI WGS metagenome assembly OGMF01 (sample SAMEA2581919, study PRJEB24529) | metagenome | biome: Human gut stool | place: China | collected 2011 | reverse complement strand
ACGTGGTGTTCTAGAATACACGACCGCTATTCACGGCATCATACGTCTATTTTTTCTAATTCGGATGCAAAGATACGCACTTTTTTGAGAAACAGTATTATCTTTGTAACTAATTTAAATTAAAGACCTCGGGAATAAGTGAAGGACAATCATGAGAAAAAAAGAATTATATGATAAGGTAATAACGTATTTTCAAAATGCAATGCCTGTTGCAGAAACGGAACTGCATTATAACAATCCGTTCGAGCTGCTGATAGCAGTCATCCTCAGCGCACAATGTACAGACAAACGCGTAAACATGATTACCCCGCCTCTCTATCGGGATTTCCCTACACCGGAAGCCCTGGCAGCCTCTACGCCGGAAGTCATTTATGAATACATCCGCAGTGTGAGTTATCCTAACAATAAAGCGAAACATCTGGTCGGCATGGCACAGATGCTGGTTAAAGATTTTCATAGTGAAGTGCCCGGTACACTGGAAGAGCTGATAAAATTGCCGGGAGTAGGAAGAAAAACCGCCAATGTAATTCAAAGCGTGGTATTCAATAAAGCAGCAATGGCAGTAGATACTCATGTTTTCCGCGTAAGCCACCGCATCGGCTTGGTACCGAAAACTTGTACTACTCCGCTGGCCACCGAAAAATATCTGATGAAATACATCCCGAAAGAAATCGTTCCGACAGCCCACCACTGGCTCATCTTGCACGGCAGGTATGTGTGCATGGCCAGAACTCCCAAATGTGAAGAATGCGGGCTAAACGGACTTTGCCAATATTCATTAAAACCGACAGTCTAACCGACAGAAATTGCTTCTCCGTCATAAGCAAAGTGCACATGAGGGGGAAGCAGTTTCTCAACTTCCGAATGTAATCCCATGTGATGGCTCATGTGAATAAAATAAGTTTCTTTAGCTCCGATACGCTTTGCATTGTCCAATGCTTCCTGTAGATTTTGGTGTGTGCTATGAGATTGGGGACGCAAAGCATTCATCACCAGTACATCCAGTCCATTCAGAAGCTCATACTCAGACTCCGGCATGGTCAGCATATCTGTAATCCATGCCATATTACCAATACGGTATCCCAAAATAGGAAGTTTGCCATGCATCACCCGAACGGGAATAATCTCTACCTTAGCTTCCTTCGAGTTGCCAACCGTAAAAGGTGAATCCGGCACAATCTCCTTCAACAGGATGCGAGGTACTCCCGGATAAAGATGCTCTGCAAAACAATAAGGAATACGTTGACGCAAACGCTCTGCCGTATATCGTTCCGCATAAACCGGCACATCACGCAAGCGACAGAAGGGACGTAAATCATCCAAGCCACCCACATGATCATAATGCTCGTGACTGATGAATACAGCATCAAGGGGTTTAAAATCATTCAGACGTATCATCTGTTCACGAAAATCAGGACCACAATCCATCAAAATCCGCACTCCCTCTGTTTCTATCAGTCCCGAACAACGCAAACGGTTATCCCGAGGATCATTGCTGGTACAAACCGGGCATTTGCACCCTATTTCGGGTACTCCCGTAGATGTTCCACTGCCTAGTATTGTAATCTTCATATAACAGTTAAATAAAATTCACTTCAGGAGAAACAGTTATCCCGAATTTCAAAAAGACAGACTCTTGTATCTGCCGGGACAAATCTACGATTTCTCTTCCGGTAGCTCCTCCACAATTTACCAATACCAAAGCCTGTTTGGAATGAACACCTGCATTGCCTACCTGTTTACCTTTCCAGCCGCAACGATCAATCATCCACGCTGCCGGAATCTTGACCCTATCTTCTCCCATATTATAATGAGGTATCTCAGGATATTCTCTTTGCAATGCTTCGAATTGCAGACGCGATACAACAGGATTCATAAAAAAACTTCCGGCATTGCCTTGCACCTTCGGGTCAGGCAACTTTGCTTCACGTATCTCAATTACTGTATTACGCACATTGTCCAATGTTATCTCGCATCCGCGTTTCTCCAATTCACCTCTCACATTACCATATTCGAGATTAAAAAGCGGATGTTTTCCAAGACGGTAAGTCACATGAGTAACGATATATTTTCCTTTCAATTCTTTTTTGAATATACTCTCACGATAGGCATAGTGACACTCATCATTAGCAAACACACGTTCCTGCCCCGTAGAGACTTCCAGTGTTTCTACCGAAACAATCAAATCTTTGACCTCCGCACCGTATGCACCAATATTTTGCACAGCCGAAGCACCCACTTCTCCCGGTATCAAAGATAAATTCTCCGCACCATACCATCCGTGCCGCACGACAAAAGCCACAAAATCATCCCATACCTCTCCGGCTCCTACCCTTATGTCGACAGTTTTATCATTCTCATCCACTACTTCATAACCATGAATGGCCGAATGCAGAACGGTTCCTTCATAATCTGCCGTAAACAACAAATTACTGCCCCCGCCAATATGCAACCATGACGGTTTTAAATAATCCTTATTTGATAATATAGCCTTCAATTCAGCAACTGACCCATATTCTACAAACACAGACGCCTTTACATCCATGCCGAAAGTATTATGCGGCAACAATGAATACTCCTTTATTTCTTTCATCAGTCATTAACAGGGTTAATCGCTTAAATCTTCAAACTGCACTAATTTCCACAACCCATTGCGCCGTTCAAAGTAAAGCGTATTATTAAATCCATTACCGAATCCTTTTATCTCAATTACCTTTGTATTCGATTTAGAATTCTCATTCTGTCCATAATTTACATTTGTCAGAAACTCGCGGGGAAGTACCGGCTGAAAAGCAAACCACTGTCCTGCTTCAAGGGTAGTTTCAATTATTTGAAATTCATCGTCCGGGTCTACCGTAACAAACTTCAATGGATTATGAAGGCGTGTTTGCTGGAAAAGAGAATCATTGGCAAAATGTTCATAGAACTCATAGAAGCTCTCCTTGCTGTCCTCATTCTCCGGCATATCTGCAAAATCAATGGCTTCCAACTTCCACAACCCCTTCAAACGTTCAAAATAATATCTCTTAATCTTGTTTGTCTTCAGATAAATCCACTCAATCTTCACGCTGGTAGCAGTAGTATCCTTTTCCGCTTCCATATCCACCGCCTTGTCAAAAAGAACAGTATAAGAATCCAATTGGCTGAACAACGGGTCGTGTTTCCAATCTTTCTTTTCGATATGTTCCTTCTTATCCATCGTATAATAAGGCAAGGGGAACACAATACGCGACACTTGCAGCTTTTCGTCAATTGCAAAATTGTAGATAAAGTCGGCAAAACTTTCATCTGCGGTAGCCGGAACCATCGGTTCTTCTTCCACCACTTCCATCACTTCCACCGTATCAGGAACGGCAGCCAGCGAATCAATTTCTTCAGTGAGCATCTCGAAGGGGTCTATTTTCTTTTTACCACCTCCACAGGAGCTAATCAGCACAAGCAGACAAACTCCGATAATCAGTTTCTTCATTTTCTATTTTTAGAAAAAATCAATGCAAAAGTATCTCTTTTTTTAGTTTTCAGCAAAATATTCGGTTTAATTCGCTAACTTTGCGGTCATTAAAAAAATAAAGAAGAAAGTATGTTAGCTAAAATAGAACAATTACTTCAGGAAATTGAAGGCTTACACGCTGCTAATGCAGAGGAATTAGAAGCCCTCCGTATTAAATATCTCAGTAAAAAAGGAGCAATTAATGAGTTGATGGCAGACTTCCGCAATGTACCTGCCGACCAAAAGAAGGAAGTGGGAATGAAACTGAATGAGCTGAAAAACAAGGCTCAGGAACGTATATCCACATTGAAGGAAGCTTTTGAAACACAAGACAACGGTGCCGCTGAAATGGATCTTACCCGCACGGCATATCCTATCGAATTGGGAACCCGCCATCCGTTAAGTATTGTCAAGAATGAAATTATCGATATTTTCCACCGTCTCGGTTTCAGTATTGCCGACGGACCGGAAATAGAAGATGACTGGCATGTTTTTTCTTCCATGAACTTTGCCGAAGATCATCCGGCACGCGATATGCAGGATACTTTCTTCGTTGAAGCCAACCCTGAGCATGTACAGGGCAATGTCATTTTGCGCACGCATACTTCATCCGTACAAAGCCGGGTAATGGAAAGCACCCAGCCACCCATCCGAATTATTTGTCCGGGGCGCGTATATCGCAACGAGGCTATCAGCTATCGTGCACATGCGTTTTTCCATCAGGTAGAAGCTCTCTATATTGACAAAAACGTGTCATTCACCGACCTGAAACAAGTATTGCTTTTATTTGCGAAGGAAATGTTCGGTGCCGAAACTCAAATCCGTTTACGTCCTTCTTACTTCCCCTTCACCGAGCCAAGTGCGGAAATGGATATCAGCTGTAATATCTGCGGTGGAAAAGGATGTCCGTTCTGTAAAGGAACCGGCTGGGTAGAAATTTTGGGTTGCGGTATGGTAGACCCGAATGTACTGGAAGCCAACGGCATTGACAGCAAAGTTTATTCAGGATATGCATTGGGTATGGGTATCGAACGTATCACCAACCTGAAATATCGCGTAAACGACCTGCGTTTGTTCTCTGAAAATGATACACGTTTCTTAAAAGAGTTCGAAGCTGCCAATTAATCAGTCTTTGTTTTGAATTTCATAAAACGATTAATAGACGGAACATTCTTTTGTCTGTTAATCGTTTCTTTATATGACAATATATGAAAGATAAGCTAGTAACAAAAAACTATATAGAAATTCTCGCAGCCAACTTTCTGCTCTACTTTGGTTTCTATTTACTAATGCCGGTACTGCCGTTCTATTTAGCCGAGATATTTAACAGCGAAAAAGGAACCATTGGTATTATCCTTTCATGTTACACAATAGCCGCCTTATGTATCCGTCCGTTTTCGGGCTATCTGCTGGATACTTTTGCCAGAAAACCGCTTTATTTATTAGCTTATTTTCTTTTTACGGCTGCCTTCGGCGGATATCTGTTGGCGGGCACCCTCACTTTATTCACACTTATCCGCATCTTCCACGGCTTAGCCTTCGGAACGGTCACGGTAGCAGGAAACACGGTAGTCATCGACATCATGCCCAGTTCACGGCGTGGAGAGGGACTGGGATATTATGGAATGATGAACAACACGGCAATGAGCATCGGCCCTATGGTAGGACTATTTCTACATAATGCATACTCTTTTGAAGTGATATTTTGGTGTGCACTGGTCAGTTGCGCTTTGGGACTGGTCATGGCGTCACTGGTGAAAACACCAGCTAAAGAACCTGTTAAAAGAGAACCGATATCGCTCGACCGATTCATTTTATTGAAAGGCATTCCTGCCGGAATCTGCCTGTTACTACTGTCCGTACCCTACGGAATGACCTCCAACTATATTGCCATGTATTCGCAACAAATAGGAATTACGGCTGAAACAGGTTTCTTTTTCACATTTATGGCTTTTGGAATGGCTACCAGCCGACTATTCAGCGGACGATTGGTTGACCGTGGCAAGATAACACAAGTTATCGAAGCCGGACTTTATTTGGTTTGTTTCTGCTTTTTCGGGCTGAGTGCCTGTGGGTGGTTAATCGACTTCAGCCTACAGTGGACTACCTATTTCTTCTTTTTCATAGCTTTATTACTGGGTATCGGTTTTGGAACCATGTTTCCGGCATTCAATACATTGTTTGTCAATCTGGCTCCCAACAGCCAACGAGGTACAGCTACCAGCACTTACCTTACTTCATGGGATGTAGGTATAGGAGTGGGTATGCTGGCAGGCGGATATATCGCACAAATAGCCACTTTCAAAATAGCTTATTTATTCGGAGCAGTATTAACGGTTATTTCTTTATTCTACTTCCGGACAAAAGTAGCTCCACACTTTCATCAGCATAAGCTACGTTAGTCCTTGTACGTCAGCACCATAATATGAGAAAGACGGTCCTCAGAAATTGACAGTTGGGTAGACAGAATAAATGAATGAAATAAAGTAGCATTCTCTAAAATAAACGGCGGCAGATAAGGGCGAAAACGCTCAGGATTTTCAGAAACCTTATGCATATCGGCCACTAACATGAAAGAAGCGTCACGAGAAAGATTCGCCACACACTCGTCAAACAGTGTCCGACCACTACCGTCGTTTTCTTCTATTGCTTCATCCATATACCCGTTCATCGAATCTTTATTGCCCGAAATAACAACGCTGTCTTCCTTGACATCGGGCACTGACTGCATTTTTGCCACAAATTCGGAAGTACAGCTGCAAGTATCAGGCATAAAAGTATCCCCCGTAAGATATACCACATCACTATTCATATGAAAATCAAACTCACTCCAGCAACGATTATTATTCTGCAGGAAAGGCATCGAAGTCGTACGACCATATAATGTGAGGAAATTATGAGACTTCTTTTTCTCAAATACCTTCGAGAATACCTCATCATCACTCAATGCCGTTTCGTCCTCCTTGGCATCTATAACTTCTTCTATTAACCGCTTCTGATAACTCGCGACAAAGAAACCTGACCCACTATAAACAGCCAAAAATTCATTATTATTCAAAGGATAAATATAAATATTCTTTCCTCTATATTTTTCTTTCTTCGGCTGAAACTCACCCGGAGCACGCTCTTGCAGCATATCGGCAAGTAACTTTTCGTCTCCTGCACCCATGCGGAAATATACAACCTGATCACGCGGAGACCCCGGAGCATGAAAACTTACCAATAAACGGCTCATCCGACTGCTCAGGCCATGTGCTTTCTGAGTGGCATACTCATTCAATCCCCCAAGAATAAAATTGAATAAACCGGGAAACTGAAAATCTCCCAGTTCATTGCTATAATTAAGTTGTGGAAAATCATTTAAAAAATAATTGATATTATCGCTTTCCAAAACACCAATACTGTTTGAAGGTACCAAGGAGAAGAGATTGAACTCCCGACCTCTATCGGTCATGCTCAATCGTGTAAATCCATAAAAACCAACTGCTATACAGAACAATACAACAGAAAGCACTACACCTAATTTTGCAACTGTCCGCAATCTCATACCCTACCTATATTTATATTTTTTTTGCAAATATAGCAAATTATTTAAGGAAACAAAAGAAACTCTCAAAAAAATGCCTGCGATTAACAATCTAGTCAGACACATTGGCAACCGGAAACTCTATGGCTCCCCAACCTATCATTGCATTAAACAATCTTACCGCCGAAAAAGATGACAGTTCTTCCTTTTTTATTTCTTTTTCTTTCAATACGCCTTTATCCAGCAATTCCGCCCGCTTGGTTCCCTTCAGCAAAGGATGCAAGGGAGTATACCAGTCATTCCCGTCATATAAAGCAATATTAGCAATTGAAGTATCTGTCAATAACCCATTCTTCACTATTAATATATCATCCTTATCCTGACGAATCTGAAACAAACTATTCAACTTTCTTCTGTCTGTGCTCTTGAAAGAATAGTCTATAGTATCCGAACACACCATACGCAGAGACCGGACAGGTCGCATCTCATAAAGAGAATAAGATACCTCCGTTATGCCTTCTTCCGTATATACCACCCTGCATTTCACACCATTCATATCAGCAGACAAGTGCAGATAATCTTCCAACTGCAAGGGTGCGCATTCCGGCCGGAAATACCTACGGACCTCGTTTAACCGCCGATTATGATAAAATAGATTGCAGGCATTTCCTTTCTCTATCCGTATGGTTTCAATAAATTGGTACATATATTTTCTGTTTCATTTCATTGTATTCACTCTCCAAAACACTTTTGCCGGTAATGCCCCCACCCGCTTTAAAATAAAGATGTCCGTTCTCCTGTTCTATGAAACGTATCATCACGGCACTATCCAAATTCCGTCCATCGAAATATCCCATTACCCCGGTATAAAAGCCCCGTTCATAGTTTTCGGCCTCAGCAATAATTTCCATTGTTTTCGGCTTTGGAGCGCCGGTTATGGAGCCGGCAGGCAAGAGCCTGAAAAGAATATCTCCGATATGTGACAAATAATCTTCAGGCAACACCCCGCAAATTTCAGAACTTGTCTGAAGTATCGGTCCCTTATTAGTTTCAAGACAATCACAATAACGGTAACGGGTAACGGTCACCTGTTCCGATACCATACTCAAATCATTCCGAATTAAATCTACAATAGTGGCATGCTCGGCCGCTTCCTTCCTGTCATCCATTAAAAGCCGACATGCATCAGGCAGTGAAGCGTCGATTGTACCCTTCATGGGAAACGACTTTATCTTTCCTTCTTCGATGCGGACAAAGATTTCGGGTGAGAAACAAACCAACGTATCTTTCAGCCATAACTTGTACTTTGCCTCGGAATACCGAAAAACAGCTTCAAGCGTCAAGTTAGTCTTAACCGGAACTTGACAAGTCAGATTAGTAAGATAACTATTACCTGCCAATATATTATTCTTCACCACATCAAAAGCAATGCGATACTCTTCCAAAGCCGGTGGAGCAGTCTCCCATATTAACATTCCGTCATATTCTTCGCACCTCTTTTCTACATTGGTTATCCCATTAAAACTATACTGACAAAAACTTGAATCAATCTCACTGATTTCCTCCACATAGGAATGTTCTTGTTTATAGTCTATGATAAAAAGAAACGGCCTACCCTTGCCGGCCAAGTCATTCATCCGTTCAATACTTTCCTTTCGGCTATATAACTGCATTGCAATTTATTTATTTCGAAATTCTAAAGGGAGATGATAATTTTATTTCCAGACCTCCCAATCCCTTCTCTACATAATAAATACCCGGAAGAACCGCTTTAAAAAACAATCCTTCGATATCAAAATTTTCTGATTGATAAACAGCCATCCAATATCCTTCTCCACATGCAGGAGAAGAAACAACTTGAGCAACCTTATCATTTTTAATGACTCTAATCATCTTTGAATCAAACTCTTCCACCTCCTTCTTTGTAGCGGCAGGAAGAACAATATATTGATAGGAAGCACCCGACGGTTTCACACCATGACGCAAATGCAATGCCGCCACTTCTCCATGAAGAGTAGCAGGCGTATACATTCCCATAAAATCGCTCCAACGTCCCTCGCGTTCTTCCGATTGTGCCACACATGTATCCCCGTCCAAAACAATATAACCGACAGCATCATGAAAAAAGCGCAAATCTTTTTGCCGGAACGCTTCTGCTCCTGTAATTGCACTCCATTTCTTCTTATTCCAAACATAAAGTTCTCCACTCTTTGAACGCTGATCTATGGAAGTTGTTACACACAAAGTTGTATCTGAATGAATATCGGCCCCCAAACAGAAAACAAATTTATCGGCAAATAACCATACTTTATGCGCTTCCAGTCCGTCACGATTCAACTCCATGGCTGTCATTCCAATTTTTCCATTACTCAAGCCACCCACTAAATCACTGTTATTCCCGGACCTTGTCACATTGACATTAGGCATCGGTGCAATATCCTCATATGAAGTGACACCCGGTATCTTCCGCCAGTCCCAAAAAGGAAATACTTCCAGATATTCATCTCCCCGAACATAATAATAAGTTGCTCCGTCTCCCAAGTAATATCCTTTCAGATTATCCTCATTTACCAACTCCGTACCAATCACCCTGCGAGAAGCCATTTTAACCGAAGACATCCAATCTTTGCTACGATGAACCGTGTAATCGGAATCATCAAAATGTTTATGACCTATCAACGTATTACCATGCGCAGGAAAACCTGCCAATCCCATATCTTCAGCAGCAAATGCCAAACTATATGCCTTATGTATCTGAGCATTATGAAAGAATTGCCGTCCCAACGAGCTGACATCCATATATCTGTTCCATATCACCCATCTATAACCTTTGTCAATCAACGAAACCAATATTTCCCTCTGCTGTCCGGTGAACTCGTAATCGGTATCTTTGAACAGCTGAAAGAAGAAACTCATTCCCGTGACAAAAGACAATCCGTAATTTCCGAATTGTTGCTGCGGACCATGCTGATGAAAGCTCCAATCATCTTTAATCCCTTCCTTTCTACCCAATACAATTTCCGAGGCAATAGCATCTCGCGCAGCCTTCACTAAATCTGCATCATTTTGCAAAAGAGCCCGAATCAAGACATTTCCGGCCAACCATACCTTATTTTGTCCCGTCATCCCGAACTTAGCATTCTCCATTACCGCTACAGCAGCCCGGTGCTCCCGGTCTGTCAACTGTTCTTCCAATAAAATAAAAGCAGCTCCCAGTGTTTTAGGAATACCAATCTGATTATACCACCAGTTCAGACAACGAGGCTTGGTATCAAACCAATATTTCAAAGCTAAATGAATTGCCTCTTTTACCTTTTCCGAATGATAATACTCTGTAGTTTTTGAATAATACAGTTTCGACAGTTCCAATATTCGTTCCGCATGGAGTTTAGGTTCCCAGCCTGAACGCTTAGTATCTGCATAATTAATGTCAGTCCACGAACCGTCTGCCGACATCAATGACAGATAACCATCTATTTTTTTCAAATCAAAAGGATAAAGTTGGTGCAACTCCACTACCGCCTGATCAGACATCTCCTTTTCCGGTTTTATCTTTATCAAATCCGAAAGCAATGAATCCTGCTCTATGGATGACGGTATTAACATCTGCCTGTAGTTCTCTTTTATTTGTTTTAATTCTCCGATTCCGGCAGCTTTCCCCATCAAGACATGGAATATCAAACTACAGATTAAGGTCAACTTCAAAATATTGCTCATTGTTTTATTGCTATTATGCGTTTAACGAACAAAATTAATGTATTTTTTCGATTCAACGATAAATTAAAATCTAAAATAAAGCCAATCCACGGTTGATGAAAGATATATGGAAATTGGGTGCTATTATAAAAGGCTGTAGTGTACCTTTCGAAAAGACTTTGAAGTTTTCTGAAAACTCTTCCAACTTTTTCAAAAAGGTCTTGAAGTTTTTTACAAAGACTATGGTCTTTTTGGGAAAGCTCTTGGTCTTTTTAAAAAATGTCCTTGTCTTTTTGGAGGTACATGCGAACGTACATGTAAAACATGCTCCCTGACGGGGTAGATTTTGTGTGAAATGAACATTATCGGTCTCCTTTCACACCGAAACATTGATAAACAAAAGGATTCAATACATGCAATGCGTGAAAGCAACTTTTATCAACTTCCTTTTGAAGCCGAAACAACTTTTCGGATTGCCCCAAGTTTTCAAACTGAACCGCCCCCCAGAGCCCTTTTCAAACTGAGCCCCTACTACAATAAAAAAGAGGAAATTCTTATCGAACTTCCTCTTCTATCGGGGTGGCAGATGGGACTCGATTCAGAACCACAATCTGACGTTCTAACCAACTGAACTACAGCCACCGTATTGGCTTTCCTTTCAAAAGCGATGCAAAGGTAAGGCTTTTTTTTATATCTGCAAACTTTTTGCCGAAAAATTATTCAAAAAAATATTCTTTTATTCCTCTATTGTATGTATCAAACAATATTCTAGCTCTCATAAGAAAACGTTTCATCGCACTAACCTCCTCATTTTTAATCGGTTTATCAAGAAAAGAAGCCGGATAAAGCTCAAATCCTTTTTTTCCACTTAAATTGGGACGTGAAGTCCAAACTAGAGAATATTCACAGTTAATCAAACGAGTTATTCTAAAAATACGCTGCAATTCCAATTTCACCATAGCTCCCCCATCCGTATCTTCTTTCGACATGTTTGATATAAAATTACCCAATGAATACACAACGACATGTTTGGCAGGAGTATGCTTATCTTGTATGACCTCCATGGGTTGAAGTACATGGGGATGAGAACCTATCACATGATCTACCCCCTGAGTTATCATCCAATCTGCCAAGTCCCGTTCCGAACGCTCAGGCAACGAACGATATTCTATCCCCCAATGCATACACGCTATAATGACATCGGGCATCATGCGGCGCGCCTTAAGAATATCTTTCTTAATTTGTTCCCGGTCAATGTAGTTCACCACATTGGGCGGAGTGACTTCAATGCCGTTTGTTCCATAAGTATAATTGAGCAGAACAATACGAAAATGATTCTTTTCTATCAACAAGGGATAACCCTCATCCCGTTTGCCCTTATTTACATAAGTGCCCGCATGTGGAATATGCAAGGAGTCCAGCATCAGGATGGTGCGTTCCAATCCTTTTTTCCTTCGGTCAAGACAATGATTATTCGCTGTAAGCAACACATCAAAACCGGCCTCTTTAACAGCATACAAATATTCATCGGGAGCACTAAACGCCGGATAACCGCTATAGGGCTTGCCACCCAATGTCACTTCCAGATTGGCAACAGCCAAGTCTGCCGCACTTATCTCATCTTTTACATGCTTGAAACAAGACGAATAATCATAGGATGTCCCTACACGGGCAGCCTCTATTTGTGCCTGATGCTGCATCAGGTCTCCCACAAACAACAAGGTTATTTTCTCTTGCGCAGTAAGCGAAAGACTAAAGCACAAGCTGAACAGTATAAAGAGCTGCCGCATATTAAAGGTATGATTTACAACGTTAATAATCGGCAAGATAAAGAGAATATTCGGAAAAGCCAAAGATACCGGTGAAAAACGATGTTACAGGCTTACTATTTCCTGCAAGATGCCGACCGCTGTTTCTACTGTTTCCACATTCTTTATCACCATACTGCGTTTACCATTCTGCTCACGAAGATTGCAATAACGGGGATTCTTTCCCATGTAATCAATCACTTTTCCAAAGGCTGCACTCTGATAGTAAGGACTGTCAGGATTACTCACAAAGAACAGCGTCATTCGTCCGGCTTTCAGGAAAACTTTCTCTGCACCCAAGCGTTTTGCCATCCGGCGCAAGGGAACAATGCGAAGCAGTTCCTGACCTTCGCGCGGAACTTTCCCGAAACGGTCTTCCAAACGGGATTTGAATGCCAACACATCTTTATCCAGCTCCAAGCCATCCAACTCACGATAAAGCAACATACGTTCGCTGCTGCTGGGAATGTATTCATTGGGAAACAATAATTCCAAATCACTTTCCACCTGACACTCATCCACAAAGTTTTCACCACTTATTTTTTCCTCACCTGCCGCTTGCAGCTCTTCAGCATAAAGGTCTGCAAATTCATCCTCTTTCAGCTCTTTCACAGCCTCAGCCAAAATCTTCTGATAAGTTTCGTATCCCAAATCGGCAATGAAACCACTCTGTTCGGCACCCAACATATTACCTGCTCCACGGATATCAAGATCCTGCATGGCAATGTGGATTCCACTACCCAAATCACTAAAGTTCTCTATGGCCTGCAGACGACGTTTGGCTTCGGGAGTCAACGAAGTGAGTGGAGGAGCCAATAAATAGCAAAATGCTTTCTTATTGCTACGTCCCACACGTCCACGCATCTGATGCAAATCGCTCAACCCGAAATTCTGCGCCTGATTGATGATAATGGTATTGGCATTGGGGATATCAATTCCACTTTCGATAATGGCAGTCGCCAGCAGCACATCATAATCATAGTTCACAAAGTCGAAAATAATCTTCTCAAGTTTTTCCGGTTCCATCTGTCCATGACCGATGCAAACACGGCAGTCCGGGATGTTTCGTTTAATCATTGCTTCCAGCTCCACCAGGTTCTGTATCCTATTGTTTACAAAAAATACCTGACCGTTACGACTCATCTCGAAGTTGATAGCCTCAGTGATAATTTCTTCATTGAATGTATGCACCTCGGTCTGGATGGGGTAGCGGTTGGGGGGAGGAGTCTGTATCACAGAAAGGTCGCGCGCACCCATCAGTGAAAACTGCAAAGTACGCGGAATAGGGGTAGCCGTCATGGTCAGAGTATCAACATTGACTTTTATCTGGCGAAGTTTCTCTTTTACGCTGACTCCGAACTTCTGCTCCTCATCTATAATCAGTAGCCCCAAATCCTTGAACTTAATGCTTTTGCCAATAATTTTATGCGTACCAATCAGAATATTAATCTTGCCTTCTCCCAATTCTTTCACGATGCGGGAACTGTCTTTGGCACTACGAGCCCGACTCAGATAATCCACTTTACACGGAAAATCCTTCAATCGTTCACGGAAAGTCTGAAAGTGCTGATAAGCCAATACGGTAGTCGGTACAAGTACCGCCACTTGTTTGTTGTCCGTCACAGCCTTAAAAGCAGCACGCACTGCTATTTCCGTTTTTCCAAAACCAACATCCCCGCACACCAGACGGTCCATCGGACGTTCGCTTTCCATATCAGCCTTTACATCCTGAGTTGTCTTCAGCTGGTCAGGAGTATCCTCATAAATAAAGCTGGCCTCCAGCTCATGCTGCAAAAAGCTGTCGGGAGTATAGCTGAAGCCCTTCTCCTGCTTTCGCTGAGAGTATAACTTAATCAAATCACGGGCAATATCTTTAATCTTGGTCTTGGTGCGTTCCTTCATTTTCTCCCAAGCACCGGTACCCAGTTTATTGAGGCGCGGAGTTTCTCCTTCCTTCCCTTTATACTTGGAAATCTTGTGCAAGGAATGAATAGACACAAAGACGACATCCTCATTTTGATAAACCAACTTGATAACCTCTTGCGTGGTATCGCCGTTGGGGATACGCACCAGCCCGGCAAACTTCCCTACTCCATGGTCAATGTGCACAACATAATCTCCCGGTTCAAATTGGCTCAACTCTTTTAATGTCAGTGCCACTTTGCCGCTACGGGCCTTGTCACTCCGAAGGTTATATTTATGAAAGCGGTCGAATATCTGATGGTCGGTAAAAAAACAGCTCCGAAGAGTATTATCGCTAAATCCTTCGTGCAATGTCTTATTGACCGGAGTGAATGCTATTTTATCTCCCCGCTCCTCAAAAATATCTTTCAACCGCTTAGCCTGTTTTTCACTGTCCGTACATATATATAATGTATAGCCCTGTTCCAGATAATCGGTAAACGTACTGCTTACCAAATCAAAGTTCTTGTGAAAAATCGGTTGCGCACTTGTATCAAAGGGCAAGGTGGCCTGCGGAGTACCCGTAGGCTTATTCCCAAATTCTATTCTTTTGAACTCTAACGCACGAACTGCAAACTCTGAACCATCAATCAACTTTGTCTCCAAACTCATCAATTCTGTCTTCTCCCCTTCATAAGCAGCCAAAGCCTGTGGAGAGAGCGCCTCATCTCTGACGGATTGGATTCTTTCGCGTACCCACAGGAAATCTTTCATTGCCAATACGGTATCCTTTGGTATAAACTCAAAAAAAGAAACACCGTTCCTGTCCGTCGCCTTTGTCAGTTCCGGCACAATGGCTATGCTTTGCTTCTTTTCCTTCGAGAGCTGATTCTCCACTTCAAAAGTGCGGATACTGTCCACCTCGTCACCAAAGAAATCGATGCGATAAGGATATTCAGAAGCAAAAGAAAAAACATCGATAATGCTTCCTCTTACTGCATATTGCCCCGGCTCATACACATAATCCACATGCTCAAACCCATAGCCGGTAAGCACTTCTGCAATAAACTCAGTATCCACATGTTCACCTACACTCAGCTTCAATGTTTTATCAGTCAGTTCTTCTTGTGAAACAACCTTTTCGGCAAGAGCATCGGGATAGGTTACAACACACAAAGTATCACCTTTCTGCAAACGGCTCAATACTTCCGTGCGAAGAATCTCATTTGCCGCATCCTTTTGCCCGTATTTGATGGCACGACGATATGAAGAAGGAAAGAATAAAATATTCTCTTCTCCATTTACTTGCGTCAAGTCATGATAAAAATAACCTGCCTCTTCCTGATCTCCCAATATAAAAACAAACGTCTGTTTATTTTCTCTGATAAAGGAGGAAATAAATAAAGGTGTCGCTGAAGCATGTAAGCCTCCCAGGAAAATAGTCCTCACTGAGGAATCTTCCAATAACGCAGCCAATCCCGCAGTATTCGGGTGTCCGGCATATATACGTTGTAATTCCGAAATGTCCATATCTTCGTTTAAGATGGGAACAAAATTAGAGAATTTTCTTATTACTTCCTCTAATTATAGCCAACTATTTAAGATTTTACTTACTTTTGTGACTCAATGTTTAAATCATGGAAACAAAAGTAATAAGCACAATTAAAGGACACGCACGTGTAGATGTAGCCGATGTGCTACGCGGATTGGCAGTAATGGGAATCATCATTCTGCACTCCATTGAGCATTTTAATTTCTATTCATTTCCAGATACAACCACGCAGAGTGACTGGCTCAACTTTACGGACAAAGCAATCTGGAATGGATTATTCTTCATGTTCGGCGGAAAGGCATATGCCGTATTTGCCCTTCTCTTCGGCTTTAGTTTTTTTATTCAGAACGATAATCAGCGCATGCGCGGCAACGATTTCCGATTACGTTTCTGCTGGCGGCTCATCCTGTTATTCTTAATAGGCAATATCAATGCCAGCTTCTTCACCGCGGAAGTGCTGGTACTTTATTCACTGGTAGGTTTTATCCTGCCCCTCACCTGCCGTCTGAAAGACAAATGGGTATTCCTTCTCGCTTGCGTGCTATTGATACAGCCTTTGCCACTTTACTATGTAATACGTGCCTGCCTGGACCCGTCTTTCATTACTCCGGCCATTCCCACCCGCAGCTTTTGGGATGCCACCTTTGCCGTACAAAGTCATGGTTCGTTTTTGGAAACAGTCCGGGTGAATTTATGGGAAGGACAAATAGCCAGTCTTGCCTGGGCATGGGATCACGGACGTGTATTCCAAACGGCAGCTTTGTTTTTGTTGGGTATGTTAATCGGACGACGCGGACTATTCCAAAAAGAGAACTTGAAGGTATGGAATAAAATACTTGCCGGTGCACTTATCGCATTCTTTCCTTTATACGGATTAGGCAATATGTTGCCGGCATTCATTGTCAATAAATCAATATTGACCCCTTTATCACTTATCATCACCTCGCTTTCTAACTTCTCATTCATGTTGGTATTGGTTTCGGGAGTTATCTTTGCATTCTATAATACAAATATGCATTATCTTTTAATGAAAATCACTCCATACGGAAAGATGAGTCTTACCAACTATATTACTCAAAGCATAGTAGGTTCTATGTTATACTATAACTGGGGATTTGCTCTTCACAACCAATGTGGCATCACTGTCAGTTGCCTGGCGGGTATCGCATTCTTCATCTTGCAGTTTACATTCTGCCGCTGGTGGATGAGCCATCATTCACACGGACCGATGGAATACATATGGAAACGTGCCACTTGGCTGAAATGAGAACTTAAAAGGGCTTCCGGTTGTTTTACACATAAATAGAAATATAACTTATGGCTAATATGCATAATGAAATAGAATACGTTTTCAATTTACTCGAAAATCATCGTTTGAAAGAAGCATTGGTACAAATCCATGCCATGGCCAGCCAATGTTCCAGCTGGCAGCTGCGTACTGACGTAGAAACACTGCAAACGACATACGATCTGATGTTGCAATACAACGCAAAGGGCATAAAAGATCCAAAACAAAAGGATATGTATAATAAAATATTCCGATCGGCTTACGAAATGGCAGAACGGACACATATCATGAAAAACAGTACATCTTCTTTTGCTTTATATTATGATTTGATACGCACTTATGAGCACGCTAAACCGCATACTCTTTCCGAACTGCAAATGCAATTGGAAGCCTATACGGAAGATGCTGCGACAGCTCCTCTGATTTACAGTGATGCCAATCGCTGTAAATCAGAATTGGCAGGGATACGCGAACGTCATGAAAAAGCACTCAACGAGTTATTCGAAAGAACCTGGGTTTCTTTATATTGGACGGAAGCCGAAGCACAGGAAGCCCAGACACTGCTCAAATCACTTCTGGTACCGGTCAATGATCTTTGCGTCTTCATCAGTGCCGTCACGATGAGCCAATCCAGAATTTTTGATATACGAAAATATATGCTACTCCTCGAAGCGTATAATCACCCTGATCCTATGGTGAACCAACGTGCTATCGTAGGTATAGTGATAACTGCACTTTTCCATGAACATCGTATCATGATGTATCCCGAAGCACGTGCAAAGCTCTCACTGCTCAATGAAGATGCTGATTTTATTAAGAACCTGCATACCATACAGATTCAATTGCAGCTTTCACGCGAGACACAGAAAATAGACAGGAAGATGCGGGAAGAAATCATTCCCGAAATGATGAGAAATCCGCGAATTGGGAACTCCAACAAAATCGGGTTCGATGAAACAGAAGACTCCGATGATCTTAACCCGGAATGGGAAAACTGGATTGACAAATCGGGCATTACTGACAAATTACGTGAAATGGGCGAATTGCAAATGGAGGGAGCTGATGTTTATATGAGCACATTCTCTCAACTAAAGCAGTTCCCTTTTTTCCGCCAAATGTCACATTGGTTCTATCCTTTCGACCGCCAATTTCCCGATATTGTTACCATATTTGGAGATAATGAAGAAAAGAGAATGTCCTTATTGGACATTATACTCAATAGCGATTCCTTCTGCAATTCAGATAAATATTCTTTCTGTTTCAGCTTGATACAAATGCCTGAATCGCAAAGAGAGCTGATGATACATCAGATGAACGAGCAAAGCTCTGTATCGCAAGAACAGCTGGAACAGATAACAAAGATGACGAAGTCCACCTTGAAAAAAGAGAATATCAGTCGCCAGTATATTCATGATTTATACCGCTTCTTCAAATTATGGTCTCGCCGTTCCGAAGAAAAAGACATCTTCGAAAGCCGCTTTGAACTGTGGAAATATAACAGCCTTAAAAAAGCAATAACCCAACCTGAAGAACTGAAAAAGTTGGCAGATTATTTCTTCCAAAAAGATTATATGGAGGAAGCATTCCAGCTATACAGCATCCTGCTTGAAGAGAATAAAACCAACTCCGAGTTATGGCAGAAAGCCGGTTATTCCCTCCAGAAATTGGGAAATTACGATAAAGCGTTGAGTTATTATAAACAAGCTGATATCATTGCCCCGGATGCCTTATGGACTAACCGTCATCTGGCCTTGTGTTACCATAAGCTGGGCATGCCTGAACAGGCATTGCAATACTTCAAAAAAGTAGAAATTGTTCAGCCCGACAATTTAAACCTGTCCTTACAGATTGGTCAATGTTTGGTAGCCTTGAAAAGATACGAAGAGGCTTTGGGGTACTTCTTTAAAGTGGAATACCTGGAAAAAAATCCCAATAATGCACGCCGTGCTATCGGCTGGTGTTCATTTGTTATCGGCAAATATGAAGAAGCACGTAAATATTATGATCTACTGCTTCAGGCTACCAAGCCCAAAATGCAAGACTGGATGAATGCAGGACATTTATACTATACATTAGGAAATATCGAAACGGCTATCAACTATTATCAAAAAGCACAGAGTATGTGCGAAGACCGTAACATGTTCCTTACCTTCTATTTGGAAGACAAAAAATACCTTATTGAAAAAGGATTTTCGGAAGAAGATATCTATATTCTATTGGATGAACTACTTTAATGACTTATAAGACAATTCGATACGAGAGAGAAGTTTTGTATAATTATACAGGACTTCTATCTTTATCGGAGATTCATCATCCAATCTATAGTTAGCATGCACGTTATAAGTCTCAGCACCATGATTTACACAACGTCCGATATCATTGGGCAAAACTGTATCTACCCTGAAATCCCCCAAGTTTAGTAAAAAATAGAAAAAGCCATCCAAGCCATCACTATCCATTACATAAGCCTGTATATTCAAATTTGCCCGATAATTAATATGATTATCATAATTATAATAACTATGACACACATAAGTACTGTCATTTAATTCATGATGGGAGGTAATGGATTCCATCAGTTTTCCATCATCACCAAATATATATTTCGTACAGACGCGTTTTAAGAAATCATTTCCTTCCACTCCAAAATAGTCCGACTTGATACACAATGTATCAGCTCCGTATTCATAAGTCGAAGTCTTAAAAACATCCCACGTTTCCGAACCTCTTTTCAACAAACAACGTGTACGACTTTCTATCGCCTTGCCTTTAGCCATTTTAAAAGTTACCGAGCAAAGCTTATTTCCCGAATGAAGGCAATCCATTTTTCCTATGGTTACCTTATCGCCCGCATACACTATCGGAGTATCACCATAACGTATTATTCTGCCGTCACCATCATACTCTATATCCGATATAACCTCTTCTTCTTCTGTCAGGTCAGTTACTTTTGCTATAAGTGTTTCGTCTTTATTTTCTTTACAACTCAAGTTTGCAAACAGTAAGAAGCTCACTACAATATATTTTACAATCGCTTCAATTTTCATACTTCAATCATCCTATCTGTGCAAATAAAACAAAAAATATTAGAACTATGCACAATTTGGATGATTTTAACTCAACTTCTTTTTATCCCTTCTGTTGTAGATTGCAATTATAAAAGAAATAAGAATATATGGAATGGGTAATACATCTATTAAGACAACATTCAGAACTGGCTATTTTTCTCACTATTGCCGCAGGATTCTGGATTGGTAAAATCAAAGTAGGACAATTCAGTCTGGGAATCGTCACCAGCGTACTTTTGGTCGGAGTACTGGTAGGTCAACTCGACATCACCATTGAAGAGCCGGTCAAATCGGTTTTCTTTCTACTATTTTTATTTGCCATCGGTTACAAAGTGGGACCGCAATTCTTTCGTGGATTAAAAAAAGACGGTTTGCCACAAGTGGGATTTGCCGTCTTAATGTGCGTTGGCTGTTTGGTTATAACCTGGATTTTAGCACTTATAATGGGATATAATGCAGGCGAAGCAGCCGGATTACTGGCAGGTGCACAAACCATTTCTGCTGTTATCGGAGTAGCAGACGACACCATCAATGGCTTAAACATCAGCACAGAGCAGAAAAACAATATGATAAATATTATTCCCGTAGCTTATGCTGTTACCTATATCTATGGAACTGCAGGGTCAGCATGGGTGCTCTCTTCTTTGGGTCCGAAAATGTTGGGCGGACTGGAAAAAGTAAAAGCTGCCTGTAAAGAACTGGAAGCAAAAATGGGAACGAGTGAGGCTGATGAGCCCGGCTTCGAACATGCTCGCCGACCGGTCGTATTCCGTGCTTATACCATAGAAAACAATTGGTTTGGAAACGGTAAAACGGTAGAGCAACTCGAATCTTACTTTATTTCGCAAGGGAAAAGGCTGTTTGTTGAAAGAATGAGACATAATCATACCATTATTAACGAAATTCTTCCGGGACAATTATTACAAAAAGGTGACGAAGTAGTATTAAGTGGACGTCGTGAATTTGCCATAGGAGAAGAAGATTGGATTGGCGAAGAAGTGATAGATCCCCAGTTGCTTGATTTCCCTGTAGAGGTATTGCCGGTCATGATACATAAGAAACCATATGCCAACCAAAAACTTGAATTCATTCGTAAGCAACCTTTCATGCATGGAGTGAGTGTAAGACGCATCAAACGTGCGGGTATTGATATTCCCGTGTTTGCCCAAACCATGGTCGATTCAGGTGATACATTAGAATTGGTAGGACTGAAGAAAGAAGTAGAAACAGCTGCTAAGCAATTAGGATATATCGACCGGCCTACCAATGCTACCGATATGGTATTTGTCGGCATCGGCATCTTAATAGGAGGAGTTATCGGCGCCTTGGCCATTCACATAGGCGGAGTTCCCATCAGTCTCAGCACAAGTGGAGGAGCACTGATTGCAGGTCTGGTATTCGGATGGTTGCGCAGTAAACACCCCACATTCGGACAAATTCCGGAATCCTCTCTATGGGTATTGAATAATGTAGGATTGAATATGTTTATAGCCGTCGTAGGAATCTCTGCAGGTCCCAGTTTCATCCAAGGACTGAAAGAAGTAGGACCGATGCTTTTTATTATCGGCATCCTTGCCACTTCATTGCCTTTATTGCTAGGACTGATATTGGCCCGATATGTATTTCACTTCCATCCTGCACTGGCATTGGGATGCACAGCCGGAGCGCGAACTACCACTGCTGCACTGGGAGCTATTCAGGAAGCAGTAGGCAGTGAGACCCCATCGCTCGGCTATACCGTGACCTACGCCGTGGGGAACACCTTTCTCATTATTTGGGGAGTAGTCATTGTTTTATTAATGTAATCATCTAAACCTTATAACATTATGGAATATTTAAGCGATAAGAGCAGCGTAGCGAAAATGGACAAGAACTTGGAAAAAATCAGTCCGTTTGAGCTCAAGAACCGTTTGATAGAAATGGCAGATGAAAGTGTGAAGAAGATGGCACACGTCATGCTGAATGCCGGCAGGGGAAACCCCAACTGGATTGCCACCGAAGCTCGTGAAGCCTTCTTCATTTTGGGATCTTTTGCCATTGCAGAATCTCGACGTGTCATGGATATGTCTGAAGGAATAGCCGGTATTCCTCAGAAAGAAGGTATTGCCCAACGGTTTGAGCTGTGGCTGAAAACCCATGAAGGCGAACCGGGAATCGGTCTGTTGAAGCGTACTTATAATTATATGTTGATGGAACATGCAGTCGATCCTGATTCCTTAGTACATGAATGGGCCGAAAGTATGGCAGGCAACCAATATCCGATGCCTGACCGTATCCTGAAGTATACGGAAATACTTGTACGCGACTATCTGAATCGGGAAATGTGTGACGGACGTCCCCCTCAAGGCAACTTTGACCTTTTTGCCACCGAAGGCGGTACGGCAGGCATGTGCTATGTATTCGATTCGTTAGAAGAAAACTTCCTATTGCACCGCGGAGACAGCATCGCTTTGATGGTTCCTGCCTTTACTCCATACATCGAAATACCCGAACTGACTCGTTACGATTATGACGTACTGAACATCAGCGCTGACACGATAGACGAAAACGGCTTGCACACCTGGCAATACAAAGTAGAGGATATCAACAAGTTGCGTGACCCGAAGTACAAAGCCCTGTTTGTAATTAACCCGAGCAATCCGCCCAGCTACGAGCTGAACAAGGAATGTGTAGATGCCATCAAAGACGTAGTAAATCGTTGGAATCCAAACCTGATGATAATAACAGATGATGTCTATGGAACTTTTGTTCCCGGATTTAGAAGTCTGTTGGCAGATTTACCGTTCAATACCATCTGCGTATATTCATTCTCGAAGTATTTCGGAGCTACGGGATGGCGCATAGCCGTCAATGCCATCCACGAAAATAATGTATTCGACAAGCTGATTGCCGCTTTACCCCGTAAACGCAAAAGTGAACTTGCCAAACGATACGGTTCTTTGACTACAGATGTAGAAAAGATGAAATTCATTGACCGCATGGTGGCCGACAGCCGTCAGGTTGCTCTAAACCACACCGCCGGACTGTCACTTCCACAACAAATGCAAATGTCATTGTTTGCTGCTTTCTCATTGCTTGATAAAGAGGATAAATATCGTCATGCCATGCTTAATCTGATTCATAGCAGACTGAAAGCATTATGGGATAATACCGGATTTATTTTACCCGATGACCCGCTTCGTGCCGGATATTATTCGGAAATAGATATGCTGGTATGGGCAAAGAAATTCTATGGCGATGATTTCGTCCATTACCTGAAATCAACATATAATCCACTAAATGTGGTCTTTCGCCTGGCAACAGAAACCGGATTGGTAGTGCTGAACGGAGGGGGATTCGACGGACCTGAATGGAGCATACGAGTCTCTTTAGCCAATCTTAATGAGAAAGATTACATCAAAATAGGGCTGAGCATTCGCAGAATCCTGAATGAATATGCCGAAAAATGGAAGAGTGAAAACAAGTCTTAAGGCTAATAAAAAAGCGAGGAAGGTATATCACAAATGCACACCTCCCGGCGACTTGACCGGGCTCATCAAATGGGGTGACGGGAAGCTGGAAGAGTATGCCGATGGCAGCAGCCATACTTATACCATCCGCCCCATACCGTGGTGGTGGAAATGAATGGTGTGGAAGAAGTGGACTTTTTAAGTTCTGATGCCATACGTAACTTATCCTTCCTGCACAAAAAACATATGCGCAGAAGGGTTATTCCCAATGGCTCGGTAGTCTTATCATTTTGTCATCCTGAGCGTAGTGAAGGAAGTGTTTACATCTACTTTATGTTTACAGATTCTTCGCAAAGCTCAGAATGGCAGAACTAAATGATAGCATTGTCAATGTTTTGACTTTACCCTATAGCCTAAACTTGCAGAAGTTCCCCTATGATTATCAACGGAAACACTTCCCGGAGTATAATGTTACTTCAATCTTCCTCTAGATTTTTCAAAATCTATCATTGGAGTATCTATTACTTTATTCTTAAATCCATTAATATAAAAACTACTACAATCATTTAATTTAATAATGATTTTATTTTTATTCTTATTTATATTCCACCCATCAACATGCAAAGTATTCAAAAACGACTTATTCTCATTTTTCGTAAAGAAATCAAATAACCATTTATCCAAATCCATTAATTCAGCATAAGAATAATCACATTCCACAAATGAAACATAATTCAAATCAATTCTTTTAGATAAATCCTTTTTAACGAAATCCTTATCGGACTCTTTAGTTAAAAAGTAGTCCTGTCATTTTGTTAACCGTAGGGGTGAGGTTATCCGGAAAATTGGGCTTTTAGCGAAAAACGGTCATGTCATGCTCTAGATTGTGCCGATGCAAGATGAAAATGTGATAATTTGGACAAATAAATTCTGTTTTTCTTGCTTGTATTGTTTTTTTTTATAAGATTGCAACATCTTAAACTAACATGGGAAAAATAAATCCTCCTCATTTAAATTAAGGTGACTTTATAGATGAATTCTAGATTATTTTATTATGAGGAAAAATGAACATATATCTTATTTAAATAATGAATATCCTTCTGTTAGGATAATGAATGTTTGTGGAAAAATATTTGTTTATGTAATAAGGGATGGAAAATGTCACAGTTGTTGGGCTATACATTTTTGTGGAATATGTCCGGCAGCTCTTTTAAATGATGGCAAATTTCATTTACCTAATGATGAAGAATGTGAAATTGTGAAAAAAAATATTTGTCTGCAATTGAAAAAATATATCATGTTATTAAATAGAGATGAGCTATATGAGAAACTAGAAACTGCTATACTTAATCTTCCAAAGAGAACTTTTTTAAATTATCGTGAACCATTAAATATTAGATTGTATGAAAAAGATTAAGACTTTAGAAAAAATTCGTTTGTCTGACAAGACAATAAAAAAATGAAGGAACAGGCTTCTTCCCTCCTTCATGCTTTTATGAGACAACAGGTCCAGAAGGATGCCTTTTCCCTGATCCTAATATGAATTATGGCAGTGGTTCCCCACTTCCACCGAGTTGTACATGTGGGTGCTCTGGTTGTATTTGGGATGATGGTGGTACTGGCTTTTCTCTTGGCATGAATATGAATAAAATCGGATAAATTATGAAAAAGACATGGTTGATATGCTTGGTTCTGGCTTCGTTTGTATGTGGATGTCAGAGTAAGAAGGAAAGTAATGCTGTCCTTTTTGAGAAATTCTTAGATAAGAATGTTGCGTCATTCGCCAAGGTCATGGCAGAAAGCGGAGTCGATACAATACAGGCCAAAAAGTATTGCAGATGTGTGTTTACCCAGCTGTATGGCATTGACTCTACATTCTTCAAACTTCCTAACGATAGTATCAATAGCCTAATCGATAAACATAGTCTATTGATAGAAGAGAAATGTGGAAATCTGAAGAAATGATTATCACTATTATTCCGCTCTACAGTCGGAAATCGGTTTCTCTCGTCATCCTTTCATTATCCGTTGAAACGTCCTGTTGATGGGGGCGGGCCGGTAGTGAATAGGGACCCTACATTGTCCCCTCAGTCTCCTTTCAGCCTTCTTTCATTCGTAATACTTTTGGGGGCGTGACACAAATACTGAAGGCAGATTTGAAAGGACGTGATAAGCCTGGCTGAAAGGAGGATGAAAGGGTATCCTTACATTATTAACCGTCTGATTATATGAATGTTTTGATTAAAATGTAAGGATGAACGGAGAACGAGAATAACTGACTTGGTGAGGGGGGAGTGATGCAATCTACCCTTACACAAAAAGATGCCGAGCTTTGCTTAAAACCTCAAGGCCTTTTGGCAACGCGTATATACGCATCGGGTCACGCGTATATTCGCGTTGGGCTACACGTACGTACGCATCGGGTCACGCGTACGTACGCGTAAGCCTATACATATATATGGATATCCGATGGCGTGGCTGTCCTTTCTGCACGACATTATGTAGTATTTGACATCTTTCTGCATTTATGAAATATAAGGAATCTATTGTTAACTTCTTAAATACTGTTCTCATGAAGACATTTTTAAATTATTTATTTGTGTTATGTCCGTCCATTGTCATATATGGGTGCAGTAATGACGACAAAGATATGGTAATTTGTCCATATCCTTCCTTTGAATGTGAAAATGCAAAAGGAGATTTGATATATGACACAGAAAATAAACAATAGGAAATTCATCTTGCGCCTGATGGTGAAACTCTTATTTCTTCAATAGAAGACCACGGCTCTCATGTTTGGGGACCGCTATCGACTCAATTGGCCGTTACGGTCACGGGAAATGGAAATGGCAGCTTCTTCATGTTCGGTTTGAATTTTCTTCGCATAACTTCCATTACAGGAATTACCTGTATATTTCTCGCTACAGAATTCTTTTCATAGCCTAAATGGGCATCCATTTTACCTTCAAGCATTTTCTCCAATACCTGGGCATGTAGTTGCTTCAGGAAATTGCTTACATCGGCTTCTGTCTTAAACCGGCTAAGGAACTCCTTGCTTAATACCTCATCAGGCACTGCTTGATTCTTTGCTTTCATAATTTTCTTCATTTTGCAAATCTATAAAATAAAAAATACGGAACTCAAGCTGAATCCCGTATTTCACATTTACACAAAATATTTTATAGTGCCAAAAAAGGATTGAATACTAAAAAAGATCACTTTTTCAGCATCCTTGCTCATTACGACACACCTTCTTTATACCTCCATCTTGAAAAAAATTATCTCGGAGACATATTATTCTCCATACATACGTGCACGCATTTCCTTAATATGATCCGAAGTGATGTATTCATCATATTCCATCATCTTGTCGATAATACCGTTCGGAGTTAATTCAATGATACGGTTGGCAACCGTTTCGATAAATTCATGGTCATGAGAAGCGAACAATATATTTCCTTTATAACTCTTCAAGTTATTATTGAAAGCTTGAATAGACTCCAAGTCCAAGTGGTTGGTAGGTGTATCAAGAATCAGACAGTTGGCATTGCGCAACTGCATACGGGCAATCATACAACGCATCTTCTCGCCTCCAGAAAGAACATTCACTTTTTTCAGTACTTCTTCACCCGAGAACAACATACGCCCTAAGAAACCTTTCATATAGACTTCGTTTCCTTCACCAAACTGACTTAACCAGTCTACCAGATTTAAATCGCATTCAAAAAAATCAGTATTATCCAACGGCAAATAAGCAGTGGTTATTGTTACTCCCCAGTCGAATTTACCGGCTTGCGGCTTACGGTTTCCATTAATGATTTCAAAAAGAGCAGTCATGGCACGAGGGTCACGGCTCAAGAATACAATCTTATCCCCTTTTTCAACATTAAAGTTCACGTCATTAAACAAGACCACTCCATCTTCTGTCTCGGCACGCAACCCCGACACTTCTAGAATTTGGTTTCCCGGTTCACGGTCGGGAGTAAAGATAATACCCGGATATTTACGAGAAGACGGTTTAATTTCTTCTACATTCAGTTTCTCCAACATCTTCTTGCGACTGGTAGTCTGTTTACTCTTTGCCACATTCGCACTAAAACGACGGATAAACTCTTCCAATTCCTTTTTCTTCTCTTCGGCTTTTGCCTTTTGGTTCTGCTGCTGACGAAGTGCCAACTGACTGGACTCGTACCAGAAACTATAATTACCGGCAAACATATTTACTTTGCCAAAGTCAATATCAACCGTATGTGTACAAACAGAGTCAAGGAAGTGACGGTCATGACTCACCACCAATACGGTATGCTCAAAGTTGGACAAATATTCTTCCAGCCATGTCACTGTGTCCATATCCAAATCATTGGTCGGCTCATCAAGCAACAAGTTATCCGGATTTCCGTAAAGAGCCTGTGCCAACATAACACCCATCTTCATATAATGCTTGTCCTCCTTGATACCAAGTCCGCTCAACAGCATAGCCGCATCGCTTTCGGCATTCCAGCCATCCAATTCAGCAAATTTCTCTTCCAACTCGGATACCTTCAAACCATCCTCATCCGTAAAATCGGTCTTGGCATACAGTTCTTCGCGCTGCTTCATAATATCCCATAATACTGTATGCCCCATCATAACCGTGTCCATTACAGTATATTCATCAAATTTGAAGTGGTCCTGACTCAATACGGACAGGCGTTCCCCCGGCCCCAGTGTCACAGACCCTTTAGTCGGTTCCAGTTCACCTGAAATTGCTTTCAGAAAAGTAGATTTTCCGGCACCGTTTGCACCGATTACTCCATAAATATTGCCATTGGTGAACTTCATATTCACATCATTATACAATACTCTTTTACCAAATTGAATGGCTAAGTTTGAAACTGTAATCATCCTTATATACCTTAGTTTATATATTATTTCGATTTTTGAAAGTGCAAAGGTAGGCATTTTAATTCAGAAAAGTATGCCAGTGTGACATATTTTCCCTACTTTTGCAAAATATTTGAGACAGGGAAACAACTAGGCACGAAATTTGTTAGCAATAAATTAACCTAAAAACCCTGACTGATTATGAGTAAGAATAAGAAAAACAAAAAGTTTAATAAGAATATGAACCCAACAGAGAAAAACCAACCTCAGGATGAGGAAGTTTTGAAAAACCAAGAAAAGACAGAAGAAGCTGCTCTTGACGAAGAGACTCAGAAGGAAGCAGCAGAAGAGCTATCTGCTGAAGAAAAGGTAAATAAGGATTTGGCAGACGCTCAAAAGACCATAGAAGAACAACATGATAAGTATTTACGTCTTTCTGCCGAGTTCGATAATTACCGCAAGCGTACCATGAAGGAAAAAGCAGAGTTAATTAAAAACGGTGGTGAAAAAACAATCTCCGCCATCCTGCCTATTCTAGATGATTTGGAACGCGCTTTGAATATTTCAGAGACCTCGGACGATGTAAAAGCAATGCGCGAAGGTATCGAACTGATTTATAACAAATTCTTAAAGGTATTAAATCAGGAAGGACTTCAGAAGATAGAAACTGACGGCAAAGATTTTGATACCGATTACCATGAAGCCATTGCATTGGTTCCCGCACCATCTGAAGAACAAAAAGGAAAAATTCTGGACTGTGTTCAAACAGGCTATAAGCTGAATGATAAAGTAATCCGCCACGCCAAAGTTGTAGTGGCTCAATAAAATAGTATCATAAAACAACATGGCAAAAAGAGACTATTACGAAGTGCTGGAAGTGGACAAGACAGCCACTATCGATGTTATAAAGAAAGCATACCGCAAGAAAGCGATACAATATCATCCTGATAAAAATCCGGGAGATAAAGAAGCTGAAGAGAAATTCAAGGAAGCTGCCGAAGCTTACGAAGTTCTCCACGATGCCCAGAAGCGCCAGCAGTATGACCAGTTTGGTTTCGACGGCCCACAAGGTGGATTCGGCGGATTCGGCGGTGGTGCCAGCATGGACATGAACGACATCTTCTCTATGTTTGGAGATATCTTTGGCGGACACGGCGGTTTCAGCGGCTTTGGTGGCGGCGGTTTCGGTGGCGGCTCACAGAAGCGGGTTTACCAGGGTGGCGACCTTCGCGTAAGAGTAAAACTGACTCTCCAAGAGGCAGCAACAGGTGTTACCAAGCGCTTCAAGATTCGCAAGGATGTAACTTGCTCTGCATGTCACGGAACAGGTTGCGAAGATGGTGCCCAGCCAGAAACATGTCCGGAATGTCACGGAAGCGGCTATGTCTTAAAAACGGTGCGCAGTATGTTCGGCATGATGCAAACTCAGGCTGCATGTACAAAGTGTGGCGGTGAGGGAACTATCATCAAAAACAAATGTAAGGAATGCGATGGCGACGGAATCGTGAAGGGCGAGGAACTCGTAGAAATCAATATCCCTGCAGGTGTCGACAACGATATGGTTGTTACCGTTGAAGGAAAGGGTAACCAAGGCAAGCACAATGGTCTCTACGGAAACCTACAGGTAATGGTAAGCGTAGAAAAGAACGATGATTTCGAGCGTGTAGGTCAGGACTTATACCATAATCTTGTTCTTGACTTTGCAACTGCCACTTTGGGTGGCGAGGTAGAAGTCCCTACCTTGGATGGCAAGACAAAAATCAAAATAGAACCTGGCACACAACCTGGCAAACAGATTCGTTTGCGTGGCAAAGGTATGCCGGCTATTCAGGGATATGGTTATGGCCGTGGTGATATTATCGTCAATATTACCGTTTTCATCCCTACCTCTCTGACCAAAGAAGAAAAGGATCTTGTTGTGAAATTCAAGGAATGCGATAATTTCAAAGCAGATAATGCAGAGAAGAAATCTCTCTTTGAAAGTTTCAAGAATCTCTTTAAAAAATAAACAGTAAAGAGCAATCCCCGAAGAGGGCGAACTATCTTCGAAAGAACGGTTCGCTCTTTTCGGGGATTATCTGTATATATAATAAGGTATAACATGAATTATCAAGAAACTGTTGAATATCTTTTCACCAGCACGCCGGTTTTTGAAAAGATTGGAGCCAAGGCATACAAACCTGGGCTTGATACGATGTATAAAATGGATGAACACTTCGGACATCCTCATAACCAATATAAATGTATCCACATTGCAGGAACCAACGGAAAAGGTTCATCATCCCATACCCTTGCTGCAATCCTGCAGAGCCAAGCCGTT
>OGMF01000925.1_pt1 | contig 31049 bp, 19 predicted proteins | sample 1572921 | NCBI WGS metagenome assembly OGMF01 (sample SAMEA2581919, study PRJEB24529) | metagenome | biome: Human gut stool | place: China | collected 2011 | reverse complement strand
TTGTGTTTTTGAGTCCAGCTATTATATCCTTGCCGCAGAGAAGTCCTGCAACGGTTATTCTCTCGCCGAACAGCCTGTTCGGGATTTTGACAACCTCAATTTGAATATTTGCGACACTTTTTTCAACAGCCTTTGCAATATACTCGATAAGCCTGAAAGCTGCCGCACCTGTCACCATTGTAATTCGGCGCTCCTTCGGCAGGGTGTATCCCTCGGGAATATCCTTTATCGCTTCTTCAAATTCATGTTTCAGCAAAGCCCACATTCCGACGCCGTTTTCAAGCTGCGAGTATCCGTCATAGCTGCCGGGCGATGGAACGGGAAGCTCTGCCTTAAGATAAAGCTCGTCCGCCGCGTAAACAAAGCCCGTCCCCGTTTCTTCTCGAAATTTGTCCTGCCAGAAATGGATATGTGCAAGAATTTCCTCCGCCTTTTCTTTATCGACAGGCTGAAGCTCGCACAAGCCTTTTCGGTGCTTCGTCAGACCGACGGGAACAACGGCAACGCTTTTAACGTGCGGATAAAGCGAATAACAGTCAAAAATTGTTCGTTGAAGCTCCGCTCCGTCATTAAAGCCGGGGCAGAGAACAATCTGGCAATTCATTTCAATGTTATGCGCGGCAAATTTTCTCATATATTCCATAATCCGTGCAGCGCGCGGATTTTTCAGCATTTTAACGCGCAGCTCGGGATTGGTTGTCTGAACTGAAATATTAACGGGGCTGACGCGCAGATGAATCAGCCTGTCAATTTCCTCATCGCTTAGATTGGTGAGAGTGACGTAGTTTCCCTGGAAAAATGACAGACGCGTGTCATCGTCCTTGAAGTACAGGGAGCTGCGCATCCCATCGGGCAGCTGGTCAATGAAGCAGAAAATGCATTTGTTTGCGCAGCGCTGCGCCTTGTCCATAAGTGAGTTTTCAAACTCCGCGCCGAGATCCTCATAATCGTCCTTTTCAATCTCAACATCTTCAACGCTGCCTTGGCGTGTTCTTACCGTAATAGTGACAAATTCGTCGTTCATCAGATAACGGTAATCGAGAACATCTTTAATTTTAATTCCGTTCACCGCTTCAATCACGTCACCGGGCTCAAGCCCTATTTCCTCGGCAATGCTGCCCGGAATCACGGATTTAATTTCAGCCGCCAAATGCGTCACCTCCGAAAAAAATTACTGATTGTCCGTTTTGTCAACCTGTTTGGTGATTGCAAGTCCGAGCTCCCGGAGCTGCTTTTCATCAACCTTGTCGGGCGACTGCACCATAAGCTCGCCGCTGTCCTTAACCTTGGGGAAAGCGATAACATCGCGGATTGATTCCTTTCCTGCCATGAGCATAACCATTCTGTCAAGTCCGTATGCCATTCCGCCGTGCGGAGGAGTTCCGTAACGGAAAGCATTAAGAAGATAACCGAACCGCGCCCATGCCTGCTCATCGGTAAATCCGAGCGCTTCAAACATTCTTTGCTGAAGGTCGGAGTTAAAGATTCTTATGCTGCCGCCGCCGAGCTCAACGCCGTTAAGCACAATGTCGTAAGCTTTTGCGCGGACAGCTCCGGGGTTGGATTCAAGCATGTCAATATCTTCATCCTTTGGCATCGTGAACGGATGATGCATCGCAACATAGCGGTTTTCCTCCTCGCTGTATTCAAGCAGCGGAAAGTCCGTAACCCAAAGAAGATTGAATTTTCCTTCTTCAATAAGGTCAAAGCGGCTTGCAAGCTCGCAGCGCAGTGCGCCGAGCGCGGCATAAGCCACGGAATCCTTGTCGGCAACGAAGAGGATAACATCTCCCGGCTCTGCCTTGGCGCGCTCTTTAATTGCATTAAGTTCATCGGGCGTGAAAAACTTTGCAATGCTGCCGCGGATTTCATTTTCGTCGATAATCAGCCATGCCATGCCCTTTGCACGGTAGGTTTTCACAAACTCAACGAGCGAATCGAGCGTTTTGCGCGTGAGCTTATCGGAAAGCCCTTTTGCGTTTATTGCGCGAACGCTGCCGCCTGCCTGCACCGCGTCTGAAAATGCCTTAAACGATGAATCCCTGAACAAATCCGTCATGTTTATTAATTCAAGCCCGAAGCGTGTATCAGGCTTATCCGAACCGAATCTGTCCATTGCTTCGCGCCATGTTATGCGCGGCAGCGGAAGCTGAACATCGAAATCAAGCGCTTCCTTAAATACTGTTTTGAGGAAGCCTTCGTTCAATGTCATAACATCGTCCTCGTCAACGAACGACATTTCAAGGTCAAGCTGCGTAAACTCCGGCTGACGGTCGGCACGCAGATCCTCATCGCGGAAGCATTTTGCAATCTGAAAATAGCGATCCATTCCGGCAAGCATTAAAAGCTGCTTATACTGCTGCGGCGACTGGGGAAGAGCGAAAAAGTTTCCGGGATAAATTCTGCTCGGAACAAGGTAATCGCGTGCGCCCTCGGGCGTGCTTTTTGTCAGAATCGGCGTTTCGATTTCAAGAAATCCGTTTTCATCGTAATAACGGCGTGCAATCTGCGTTATCTTATGGCGCATTTCAAGCGTTTTTACAAGCGCGGGTCGGCGCAAATCGAGAAAGCGGTATTTAAGCCGCAGCTCCTCGCTTGCTTTAACATCATCCGTTATAACGAACGGCGGAACCTCGCTCGTGTTGAGCACGCGCAGCTCCTTTGCTTCAATTTCAACCTTTCCGGTTGGAATGTTGCCGTTTATATTGCTTCTGCGGCGAACCGTTCCCGTTGCCGCGATAACATATTCCATGTGCAGCTCACCGGCTTTTTTCTGAAGCTCTTCATTATCCGGTTCAAACACAATCTGCGAAATTCCGCTTCTGTCGCGGATATCGACAAACACAAGTCCGCCCATGTTGCGCGCTTTCGCAACCCAGCCCATCAGCGTGACCGTTTCTCCGATATGCTCCTCGCGGAGCTGCCCGCACATGTATGTTCTTTTAAGTCCTTTTATCGTATCCATTTATCTGTCCTCCGTTACAATTTTTGCAATTTCTTCCGTGTTATCAAGGTTTATTTCCGCCGTTTCGCCCGTGCGCATGTTTTTAAGCACGGCAGCGCCTTTTTCCGCCTCATCGCCGCCGATAACAATGCTGAAGCGTGCGCCGCATTTATCGGCATATTTCATCTGCGCCTTGAGGCTTCTTCCCATATGGTCGCGCTCGCAGGCTATGCCGCATTTCCTGAAATTATATACAAGCCTTGAAACATAGGCGTCAGTTTCGCTTCCGATGTTTGCAACGTATATGTCGGGACCCGATGAAAATTCGGGCATGGCTCCGCTTTCCTCCATGGCAAGAATAATGCGCTCGATTCCCATTGCAAAGCCGATTCCGGGGTTCGGCGCACCGCCGAGCTCCTCAATCAGTCCGTCATACCGTCCGCCGCCGCAAACCGTGCCGGCAGCGCCCTTAAGCGAGGTTTTAAATTCAAACACCGTTTTCGTGTAGTAATCAAGTCCGCGCACAATCGTGCCGTCAACCTTGTAATCTATTCCGATTGCGTCAAGCTGATTTTTAACGCTGTCAAAATGCCCGCGGCATTCGTCGCAGATATAATCAAGCAGTATCGGCGCGTTTTTCGCAACCTCTCCGCATACGGGGCTTTTGCAGTCGAGAATGCGCAGCGGATTTTTGTCAAAACGGCTGCGGCATGTTTCGCAAAGTGTTCCGTCCTGAATATACGGGCGGAAATAGCTGCGCAGCGCCTCGTTATAAGCTTTTCTGCACGTCGGGCAGCCGATTGAATTAAGGCAGAGCGAAAGTCCCTTTATTCCGAGGTCAGTAAGCACGCGGTAAGCCAGCGAGATAATTTCCGCATCAAGCGACGGCTGCTCCGCACCGAAGCATTCAACGCCGAACTGATGAAATTCGCGCATCCGTCCTGCCTGAGGCTTCTCATAGCGGTAGCATGTAATGTTATAGCAAAGCTTTGCCGGCAGCGGACGGGCATACAGATTATGCTCCAAAAACGCGCGCGCCGCCGATGCCGTTCCCTCAGGGCGCAGCGTGATGCTTCTGCCGCCCTTGTCGTCAAACGTATACATTTCCTTTTGAACGACATCCGTTGTATCGCCGACGCCGCGCTGAAAAAGCTCCGTGCTTTCGAAAACGGGCGTGCGTATCTCCGAAAAACCGTATTCCTTGCAAATGTCAGCAATACGGTTTTCGATATATTTCCATTTAAGTATATCGTCCGGCAGAATATCAGCCGTTCCGCGTGGTGCAGTAATTGCCATAATCATCTATCCTTTCAATGAAGAAAACATTTCTATTCTTCTTATTGTACTATTATTTAAGGTCAAATGTCAAGTGCTGAAGGACATAAAATCGCCGAATTGTTGATAAATTAATAAAACAGCGGCAGCAAAATGAAATCACATTTTACTGCCGCTGCCGCTATGCCTGCCGATTTGCACTGCCGTCGGAAAAAATATTTTCGCTGTGCTTATCCGCCTCGGTAAACATTGTGCATTTTCCTTTTCTGTAGCAATTCAGAAAGGGGCATACTGCTGAATGAGAGTCAAGCTCGTATGTTTGTCTGCCCGTTTCACAATGTGAGCACAGGCTGTTTTCTTCGTTAATCATAATGCCCCTCCGTTTCTCTGCGTTTTATCCTGTCGTAATTGCCGCAGTGCGTGTTTCTCCGTTCCATGAAACCAATGCGTTCAACGCTTCTGCCACTGCGCGCACGGGAACCATGGTGCGGTTTTCGTATATGAAGGGTGCGGCGTCAAGCGGAATAATTCTGCTGCCCTCCGCGGAAATAGTTTGAACATTCATCTGTGCCGCGCCGATTTTGAGCGTTATCAGTGTGCCGCCCTTTGTTGCAAATATCATTTTATCCTCGGCAGCCCAGGTAACGTTTGCGCCGAGCGATTCAAACACCGCGCGCATCGGGAGCATTGTTCTTCCGTTTATAATCTGCGGAGCAACATCTGTTGTCAGCGCTTTTCCGTTGACAGTCACCGTCACGCCGCCGTCTTCGGCAAATGCGCAAAGCGGAAGCACAAACGCAATGCATAATGCAAGGCAAACCGCAAATTTTTTCACCTGCCGCACATCCTTTCTTTTTATATCATTCTCCGAATAAATTATTCTCCGAATAGATTATTCTCCGAAAACGTCGATTGTCATATCCTTAAGCTGCTGTGCGTCGGCGGATATTGATTTCGGCAGATCGGTTTTTGTGATGTCGCTTGTCTGAATAACGTCAACAGGCTTAAGCACAAGAATGTTAAGCTCGGGCTTTGTATATTTCTTAATCATCAGTTCGCACCTCCCGGAGTGTAGTCAGTGAAATACTGCGTCCAGTCTACGGAGCAGCGCACGGGATTTGACCAAAACTCTCCTTTTTCGGTTTTTACATACGCCAAAGCATAGTATGCTCCGCCGCCTGCAACATCGGTGGAAATTCCCACAATGTCGCCTTGAAATGCCTTTATTTCACCGCTTGCCGAAACAGTGTTTTCGGCGGTTGCTTCCGCAGAAAGGTTGTCGGCATTCACATATTTGATTCCGGCTTCCGTAACGGTGCCGTTCGGAACAACGCTGAACATGAATCTCATCATACCGTACTTTTTGCCGTCAGACGTTTTATAAAAGCCTGCGTCAGTGTCGGTTGTCCATCCGTTTGCGGAAATAACCGTTACCGTGCTTTTTGTAGGCTCTGCAGCTGCTTTTTCCATGCAGTTTACGGTGTCAGTATCATTGAAACTATTGCCGTAAGAGATAATCTTGTTGTTGACCCCGAAAGTTGTATCATCGTTAACCAAATAGGGGGCTTTTATATTGTTTTCACTTATGGTATATGTTGCATTAATATTTGTAGCTGCTGAATGAAACCAAAAAGCATTACCGCCGCTTACGTCAATCGTATTTCCTTTCACAACAAATGACGTGCCGTCTGTAATTTGTACAGCTCCGCGGTCAAGCTCCGAAACGTCACTTTTAATTATATTGTTTGTAAAATTAAATGCAGTATTCGGCTTTTGAAAGTTTACACCGCGAGTATAATTGGTGAAACTGCACTCATTTACGGTAATCGCGCCTGTTCCCGAACCTTGAGCAAAAATAGCATACTGCGTATTTTCGGGAGCATTGAAGCGGCATTTATTAAATGTAAGATTAAGGTCAAATTTGTCCCAATATGAATAGAAATTCCCATTAATTATACAGTCATTATAGCTGATATTTAATTTATATCCGTAATTAGGCACTGTACTGATATTCCCCAGCTCGCTTGATGCACTGATTGTCAAATGTGAGAAATCTGCACTCAGCTCATTATTCACGTTTCCCCACCAATCATATGGAAGTCTGACATTTTTTTCAAGAATTAATTCGGAATTATCATCACCGCCGATAATATTTACAGCTGTGATATAACTGTTGTCATTATAGCGCGCTGCAGCCCTGCCAAACGTAAATAAATAAACATTATCATCAGCAGAAAAAATCTGTTTGCCGGTAATTGTCCATGTGATCCTTCCGTTATCTGTATAAACATTATTAAAATTTTCATCTGAGCATGTTTGTTCTGAAAATCCGGCAAGCTTTCCAATTTCAGGGCTGATTTCATTATATGCCTCCTGAATGGTTTCAAATTGCTTGTCCTCGAATCCGGCAACACCTTTAACTGTAACGGTTGAAGTGGTTGTGCTGCTTTCAGCAAAGGCGGAAATTGCCATGGTACAAAGCGCCATGACGACAGATAAAATACCTGCCAAAAGTTTTTTTCCTTTCATTATTTTAAGCCCTCTTTCATTATTTTTTCGGCGCTGCCCGGCTGCGCTTTTATCAGTCACCTCCGTCCGAAGCTGATTAAAACCGTTCAGCACGTCTGAAATTATCCGGCAAATGCCGGTTAATCATAAGAAAATCACATAATCGTAATTATGTGATTACCAAAACTGAATAAGCGCTTAAAACCAAGCCGAAAATCATTAGCCTGAATATACTGAAAGGAAAAAGGCGCAGAAAAGCAGACCAATGCTCAATCACTAAAGAACATTGGTCTGAATGCCGTGCCTTTTTCATGCATTTTTACAAAAATGTAAAAATCGGCAGACTAATTATTGACATTTCGACATCGAAATGATATAATACGCATAGCGGCTGATTGAATATGTATTTGTTGGCTGCTTGCTTATTTACCGCATAATTACGATTATGTGGTTTTTTTATGCCGTCAGCATCTGAGCAGTCCGAGCCTTTGAAGCTGCTTTATATGCTCCGTCCCGCTTTCTATTGTATAAAGCCGGGTGGTTTCGACAGATGAATGACCGAGAATATCGGCAAGCCTTACAATGTCCTTTTGCAAAGAATAGAATGTTCGTGCAAATAAGTGTCTGAAATTATGGGGAAACACCTTATCTTTTGATACTCCGGCGCTTTCGCATAAATCTTTTAACATTTTCCATATTGCACAGCGGTCAAGCGGTCTGCCGCTTTTCGTAATGAACACCGAGCCGCTTTTTATGTTTCGTGGTTTTATATATCCCATTAGCATCTGACAAAGCTTTTTCGGCAGAAATATCTGTCTTATTTTTCCCTTACAATTTATAACCGCCTGTCCTTGACTGACAGCTTCACAAGTTACATATTTTATTTCCGACACCCGGAGCCCCGTGCTGGCTATTGTCTGCATTAAATAATATAACCGCTCATTTTTCTTATCCTTTGCCGCAGCCAACAGCCGGTCATATTCCGCTTTTGATAATTCCTTTGACTTATCTGCAAATATACGCCGTTGGATTTTTAGTGTTTTCACTTTTAAATCATACCAACCCATAAACACAAAAAATGCGTTTATTGAAGATAACATTGAATTTACACTTTTCACCGCATATCTTTTGCAAAGCTCTTTTTTGTATTCGATAACATGCGTTTTATCAATGCTTCTGCCTTGTAGCCATTCTCGAAAAAAACGAATATCACGCATATATTTTTCTATTGTGTTGCCGCTCCTCTCTTCCTCATACAGATAGTTTTCAAATTTTTTTACGATTTCATTTGTAATATTTTTCATTGCAAAACTCCCCTTCAAGGTTTTTATATTATTATAACCGAAAATTTAACTTAAATAAAAAAAAGACAACTGATAACCCAACATTTTCAGGTGGGTTATCAGTTGTCTGCCTGTATTTTGGTATATAGGATAACTTTACGGCGCCGGGGCTTTTAAGAACCTGCGGAGGCGCGGAGGGCGAACCGCCGGTATGCGTCAAATATAACGTGTTTTCATCGCTTTTGGAATTGGTTGAATATCGGAAAAAGAGCTTTCCAAACAGCATATAATTTGCAAGTGTTTTTCGGAATGATTTTCACTGCATGGGAATTGTAATTGTAACAAGGGTATAATCCCCGTAAATGCTTTCAATCTGTACACCGTACAATTCACCGTAGTTAAGGCGTATACGCTTGTGTATGTTTACTATACCGACAGAATTTGAAGTGTATAAATTATTGTTGCAATTCTCAATCCGTGCTTTAATTTCTTTAAGCTTTTCCTCTTTTATTCCGACTCCGTTGTCGTAAAACCTAAATACAAGATTATTCTTATCGCGAAAGCCTTTTATATCGAGCTTACCTTTTTCTTTGGAACCGAGAAATCCGTGCTTTATGGCGTTTTCCGCAATCGGCTGAAACAGCATACGCAAAATATTGCATTCCCATATATCGTCATCAAAATCAAGTGTATACGAAAATCTGTCAGGATAACGTATACGAAAAATTTTCATATAAGCTTCAAGAGCCTTAATTTCATCTTCAACAGTGCTTTGAGATGAGCGCGACAGCGCATAACGCAAAAGCGAGGAAAGAGAATCCATCATTTCCGTGATTTCATAAGCGTTATACGAAATGGCAAGACCGCCGATACATTCCAGAGTATTATATAAAAAGTGCGGATTTATCTGCATCTGAAGCGCATACAATACGGCTTCTTTTTCGCACAGCTCAGATTCGTACAGCTTTTGCTGCGTGTGTACAATTTTTCTTGATATTTCTTCGGATTTGTCAAGCATTGTGTTTATATGGTTTGAAAGCTGGCGAAATTCAGACAGAGCGGCTCCGTCAAGGCGCTTATATGGTGTATTTATCGAATATGTGTCAAAAAATTTAAGAAATTTTTTGACAGGCGCCGAGATACATCTGTTAAGAACGAAAAGCTGAATCGGATAAATAAGAAGAATTATTATGACAAGCTCAATAATTATAAGCAAAATTATTTTATACACTGCAGATGTTTGACTTTCGTATATAAGATTTCCCGTGAGGCGCCAGTTTGTATCCGGTATTTTGCGTGTCTTTGAAACAGCGGATTTATCCTCAGACGGATTTTTTGAAAAGAGAAACGTTTTATTATCCGAGCTGTTTTTAAAAATCAATTCACCGTTTTCCAGGTATTCCATATCACGAAGGACCTTGTAAATATTTAATCTGTTAAGTATGATTGCATTTCCTACGCACGATGAAGATACAGTGTTTCGTTCAATTTTTGTGATGGGAGAAAAGGAACAGATGTAAAGCTCGTATTCACTGACATTCGGCAATGTGAAAAGAACCCTTTCTTCGTTTGAAGCGCCTTTAATATATTCGGTGTAAAGTTCCGATACTTTATCGCGTTCAGCCTGAGCCGTGCTGTTGAAAAAATTATAGAATTTTCCGTTGTTATCGGCAAGTATAAGGCTTATACGGTCAGTAAAAAATCTGTTCAGCGCCATTGTTTCGTCGGATATCTTAAGGTACAGCGAATTTTCCTTATTATGTGACGAATCATATAAAAACTGAGAAATATCATTGCTGTTTGTCGTGTAATTTTGTATAGAATCGATAGTTTGCAAATTATCCTCCATAATTTGAACTGTTTGCGATACCATACTGCTTACGGCTGCATTTTTCTGAGAGTTAAATATGTTAAACAGTATACCCACACAAACAAACTGTATTGTAATAATAATTGCTGCTATTGAAGAAACCAATATGAATATAAGGCTGTGTATGCTCATAGACGGCTTTTTCATATAATTTACCTTCTTTTTCAGGATTATGATTTTAAAACCTTGTACTGCTTTGGAGTAAGCGAAAAGTATTTTTTAAAAAGCTTATTAAAATGATAGTAATCATACCCCAGCATTTCCGCTGTTTCCGTCGTCGATTTCCCGCTTAATATCAATTCCGCCGCTCTTTCCATACGGCATTTTAATATATACTGACTGAATGTGCAGTTAAAATTTTTGTTAAACAATGCACAGCAATACGTAGTGTTTATGTCAAACATTGCGGAAAGCTCGCCAAGGTGCAGCTTTTCGCAATAATGCGCGTCAATATAGGAGATAAGCTTTTTAAACGCCATATTTTTTGCATTGTCAATTTTAATGTCGACCGTATCGCCGTGTTTTTTATCGAGAGCGGACTTTATTCCTTCCAAAAGCGAACGCGCCTTGTCCTCCGTTACGGGCTTAAGAAGATAACTGAAAACGCCGTATTCAATCGCCTGCTGCGCATATGAAAAATCGGAATAACCGCTTATTAACACAAAAAGCGTGTCCGCAGCCTTTTCCCGAACACGTTTCACAACCTCAATCCCGCTCTTCCCGGGCATATTTATATCTGTAAAAACAATATCGGGCTTTTTTTCTTCAATCATACTTAAAAGCTCGTCCGAAGATGTGGTTTCGCCTATAAGCTCAATACCGTATTCCTGCCATTTGAAAACACTTTTAATCTTAAAAAGTATCCATGGTTCGTCATCTGCAATTATTACAGTATACATAAAATACCCTCCTATCCGATTTCTTATGTCATTATAATTTAATAAAAACGGTTTGTCAATGGCGAAAACGGGCAATGTGTATATATTGGCAAAAATTTTTTTGTTAAAAATGTGAAATATAGATAAAAAACAAAAACGCTGACATTTTTCTTTTGTTTCTCTTGTGCTAAAATAACGTTGAAAGAGAGGGAATGTGTATGACCTGTAAAAAATTTATTTCTGCAGCGCTTGCATTTGGGGTGCTGCTTGTAAATGCCGGCTGTGATAAAAAACAAACGGCATCGTCGGCAAAAACCGTTGATTGGTATATGTGTAAATCGGCGGAAAATATGTCCAGCAAGGACAGCGTAATGAAAGAAGCAAACAAGATTATTGAAAAAGAACTTGGCATAACGCTTGACCTGCATCTTATCGATATGGGTAATTATGACGAAAAGATGCGCACAATGCTTGCTACGCGTGAAAAAATGGACATTTGCTTTTTAAGAACCGCCGAGCAGTTCCGCAGCGGTGTGAAAAACGGTTCTTTTGTAGAGCTTACGGATGATATGATGCAGAAATATTGCCCGGACATTTTAAGCCAAACAGATGATTATATGTGGAAGTTTTCCGAAATAGACGGCAAACGCTGGGGCATAAAGGGACAAACGCCGCTGTCGGATCATCCGTCTATTGTATTTAAAAAGGAATTGGTTGAAAAATATAATTTTGATTATACAAAGGTTAAGTCGCTTGCGGATATAGAATCTTACCTTGAAACAATAAAAAAGAACGAGCCTAATATATACCCGCTTTTGTATCAGACGCCGGATATTACAAGTACCCGCTTCACAGATATGAACATTTCGGGTCTTGTTTATGATGAGCAGCAGCAAAAGTACATATCAGAGCTCGATGCCGAAGATTTTATAAACAGATGGAAGCTTAAATATAAATATTATCATAAAGGATATATGCCGAAGGACGCAAATACGAGAAATGAATATCTGACAGAGTGCAAGTCGGGCAATTATGCCGTAATGTGCAATACCGGATATTATACAAAGGACGGTTCAAAGACATCGTCCGCATACGGTTTTCCGTGTGTAGAGGCAAGTATGGGTATAAAGCCGATTACCACCAGAAGCGGAAGTATAAACAGCATAAGTTCGACAACAAAAAGCGCCGAAAATGCATTAAAGCTTTTAAACCTTGTCTGGAAGGACGATTATTTATTCAACACGCTTGCATACGGCGTTGAAGGTATAGATTATAAAATAGATGAAAAGCGCAGCGCCGAAATAGGCGAGAAGTCAATAATTCCTAATTCCGGAAGTATGCAGACATGGTGCATATGGCACAACTGGATAGGTCCTCTTTGGAAACAGTGGGATTCGCCGTGGAACAGGCGCGAAGCTCTTGAGGAAATGCGTACGATTAATGAAACAGCGCAAAAATCTTCTTCACTCGGATTTATATTTGATCCCGAAAGCGTAAAAACGGAATATGCAAAAATGTCTTCCGTGAGAAGTGAATATGATAAAATTTTAAACGTCGGATGTATGGAAAATTTTGATGATTATCTTTCGCAGGCACGCAAAAAGATGAAAGATGCCGGGATTGATACCGTTATTGCCGAGGTAAACAAACAGTTTTCCGAATGGCAAACAAATAATAAATAATACCGGGGATGGATTTTATGGAAAAACAGAAAAAAAGCAGTAAGGCCAAAACATTTAAGAAAAACCTTCCGCTTTTGATTTTAACGCTGCCGTCTGTGCTGTACCTGTTTGTATTTTGTTACATTCCGCTTTACGGCTTGGTGCTGCCATTTAAAAACTATGATTATTCGTTAGGCTTTTTAAAAAGCCCGTGGGCAGGGTTTGACAATTTTAAATTTTTATTAAACAACGAATCGGTTGCGCTTGCTACCAGAAATACAATACTGTATAACATTGCGTTTATAATTCTCGGGCTTATAATGTCCGTTGCCATTGCGCTGATGCTTTATGAAATGCGTGCTGTATTTGTTAAATGCTATCAGACAATACTCTTTCTGCCGTACTTTATTTCATGGGTTGTTGCCGCATATGCCGCAAAGGTGTTTTTGGATATAGACTACGGTCTGATAAATAAAATTTTGCTTTCTATGGGGAAAGAGGCGATTGCGTGGTACAACAAACCCGAATGCTGGCCCGTTATTCTTATAATAGCGGAAATATGGAAAGGCATGGGCTATAACGCAATTATATACTACGCGTCCCTTATGGGAACGGATAAATCGCTTTTTGAAGCGGCAAAAATAGACGGCGCGGGAAAGCTTAAGCAAATATGGTATATATCGCTTCCGAGCATTAAACCGATGATAATTATAATGACAATTTTAAAAATCGGTAAAATTTTCTATGGCGATTTCGGCTTATTTTACAATTTCACCCTCAACTCGTCGCTTTTGTATTCAACAACAGATATTATCGATACCTATGTTTACCGTTCGCTTATAACCTTGGGCGATGTGGGCATGTCGAGCGCGGCAGGGTTTTATCAGGCAGTGCTTGGCTTTATATTGGTAATTACCACTAACTTTATCGTAAATAAGATTGACAGCGATAACGCGTTGTTTTAAGGGGTGAGAAAAATGAGCAAAAAAACAAACGGAGCAGTTTTAACGGGCAGTGAAAAAACAATTCAGATTGTTATGCATATTATATTGGTTTTCCTTTCGCTTTGCTGCCTGTACCCGTTCCTTGTAATACTGGGTTCATCATTTCAGTCACAGGAAGAAATTATAAGTATAGGCTACAAGCTTATTCCAAAAGAGCCGACGCTTAATGCGTACAGTGTTCTCATGGCAAATTCGCGGCGATTGGTAAATGCCTACGGCGTAACTATAGTAACAACGGTTGTCGGCACACTTTTGGGACTTATATTGGTATCTACCTGCGGCTATGTCATGAGCCGCAAGGATTATGCCTACAGACGTGCACTGTCGTTTTATGTATTTTTCACAATGCTTTTTAACGGCGGACTTGTTCCGACATACATACTTATAACACGCTGGCTTGACCTGAAGGATTCTATCATAGCGCTTATAATTCCCGGTATGTGCAGCGCATGGAACATTCTTTTGATGAAAGGCTTTTTTATGAGCGTGCCGGTCTCGCTTATAGAATCGGCAAAGCTTGACGGCGCGGGTGAGTTTAAAATATTTACAAATATTGTCGTACCGATTTCAAAACCGGCATTTGCAACAGTCGGGCTTTTGCTTTTGCTTATGTATTGGAACGAGTGGTACTACTCCATGCTGTACATAGAGTCTGACAACAAGGTAAAGCTTCAGTACTTGTTAATGACGATTATGAAAAATATCGAGTTTCTAAACTCGCCCGAAGCGGCAAGCGCGGGAATAGCAACGGAAAACGTTGCTCTGCCTACGTTAAGCGCACGAATGGCAATGTGCGTTGCGGCAGCAGGGCCTATACTCATAGTTTTCCCGTTTTTCCAAAAGTATTTCGTAAAGGGTATGACCGTGGGTGCGGTTAAAGGATAACAATATATTTTATAGGAGGATTTACGATGAAAAATTTACTGAAAAAATGTTTTTCAATTCTTGCAATGACCTCTTTGTTAACGTCACAAATCTATGTATCGGGCTTAGCAGATGATGCACTGCCGCAGGCAGACGCAAACGGGTTTTATCCTACTGCAGCATATACAACCGCGGCAAATGAACTTGACGGTTCGGGCGCTTGGAAATATCGCGAGCTTGTACCGGATGTGAGCTGTGAAAGTGAAAATGCTTTCAAAAATATAAGCAGTAATTACACAGACGTCAGCGGCGAAGATCTTCAGACCGAAGCTGAGCGAATCAGCAGCGATAAACACACAGGCAATTATTCGTGGTATCGCCGAGGTTTAATGTATAGAGGAATAGGCTTTACTATTCCGGCAAACATTATTGAAAAAGACGTGAATTACATCTCCTCTGCATGGATTAGAAGCGATATGGAGGGCGCAACCGAAGGAACGGAGGCTAAAACGGTAAAGGTGCAAATGTTTGCTAACTCAGGCGGGAAACAGAATTTTGTTGCAAAGCCCGGCGTGGAGCTGTCTAAAGAATGGAAAAAGTATGATATAAAATTTCAGGCATTGGAAGGCTATGATGAAAAAAACGTATTCAATTTGGGAATATGCAATTACCTTACGAAGGACGATGCCGCTTGCAATTATAAAACATTAACACGCGGAAGCACAAAATACCCCTTAATCAGTATATATGTTGACGATTGGTCTGTAAGGCGTGAAATCCCGGCAGATTTTGCAAAATCTTATATTAAATCCACTGTACCGGCGGTAAATAAACCGATAATTAAAAACGACGGAAAAGTAACGTTTACCTTCAGCCTTGATATTGATCCAAGAACTGTGCGCAAAGAAAACATAAACGTTAACGGCGCTGCAAACAGTGAAAATATTTCGGATGTAAATGTAATAACAAATGAAGCTACAAGAGAAACAAAGCTTGAAATAACAATGGCAAACCTTGTAAAGAATGGAAAATACACAATTGCATTGCCGGAGCTTAAAGACGCATGGGGAAGGGACGTTATAGGTACAAGAACCTTAACCGTTTATTGCGCCGATGTTCCGGACGGACAGTATACAGTATTTGACGATCTTGATGACGGCGGGCTGTGGAAATATCGCGAACTTGTGCCGAATGTTGGCTGTGAAACGGCAGACGGTTTTGCGGCAGTAGGCAAGCCGGATCCTGCGTCATCGGCAATTCAGGATGCAGATATTGTCTTAAGCACTGATAAGCACAGCGGGAATTACAGCATAAAGCGCACAATGCGGCAAAATCCCGGAATTGGATTTGTTGTACCGAAAGAAGCTGTTGTTGCAGGTGATACGTACATTGTGTCGGCATATCTGAAGACCGGTATCGAAAAAAATGAATACGAAAAGACCATCTCTGTAAAAATCAATAACGAAGAGGGCGGATTTAGCGCGGCAACAACTGATGACAGACAAAGCTTTGACGTAACAACCGATTGGAAGTTCCATTCAACAAAACTTAAGTTTAAGACTGCGTTCACAAAAGATACTAACCGCGTGTACCTTATGTGGAATAATTTGACGCTTGCCACAGGAGGGGTTCAAGACAGCAGCGTTACCGAGGAAAAGGCTGTTCAAACGCTTTATATTGATGACTGGAGCTTCCGTAAAATTCCGGCATTTGATGTGTATCAAACAGGCGCATATGTGGATAATACATCCGGTAAATCGAGCGTAAAATTTGTATATGACAAGGATATTGATTACCGAAGCGTGGACATATCAAACGTTACGATTAATGGCGCGACATCTGACAAGGTCGAAAGCTTTACAGTCTCAACCGATGAAATCACACGTGAGAGTGTGCTCACACTTAACATTAACGGTACTATACCGCAAAACAGTGTTGTTTCTGTATCGAACATTAAAGACGCATGGGGACGCGACGTAAAAAACACCTTCAGCACAGGTCTTTCACTCGGCGCCGCAAAAATTACAGCTGCGGACGGAACAGAAATAACGGAAGGGACGGCTCTTAGCGCTGGAGTATATACATACACAATTTTCGGAATTACCAACGGCACTGATAATGCGGCGGACATATCCGCAATTTTGGCGCTTTTTGACAGCAATAAAAATCTTGTATCGATAGCCATTGACAGCAAAAGCTTTGCAAAGGGAAGCATTGGCGGTGAACTTTGCGCTGAATTAACAGTTCCGGAAAATGCTGCCGGCGGCACACTTAAGTCTTTTATATGGAATACAAAAAACCTTGCACCGTACACTAATCGCTGAATATATATAAATCGGTTGGCTGTATTTCCGGGTTTTCTGCGGGCCGAAAACATTCCCGCAGAAAACTTTTTACAAAAAAGGAGGAAGCCATGAACAAAAAAAGAATTATTGCGCTTTTTGCCGCGCTGTTTTTGACTGTAAATACTGCGCCGTATTGTCGTGCAGAGGATAATGCAGAAGCTTCATACACAATAAATAATGATCTTGACGCGGACGGAAATTGGATTTATCGAGAGCTTGTTCCTGATATAGAATGTGAAACGCTTGACGGATTTTTTAAAGTGGGGAGTATAAGGGCTGGTTCTGCAATGCAGGACGCGAATATTATATTGTCTGACAACAACCCGCACAGCGGGAATTACAGCATAAAGCGTACAATGCGCGTAAACCCCGGAATTGCGTTTACCCCAACCGCTGCATTAAAAACATATACACAAGACGAGCCAAACGAATATGTGATAAGTGCATGGATGCGCACGGAGTGCAGCGATGGAAAAACCGCGCAGGTTGTTCCGGGCTATACAATTCCCGCACAAAAACAATTCGGCAAAGGCACGGGCGAAGCTTCCGCAGGGTTTAACGTAGGAAATGCATGGCAGTATTTTTCAAAAAAAGTACGTAAGACTAACAGCGAATCGGCACAATCCGTTGTTTTTTGGTTTAACGGTTTAAATTCGAATAATGCTGTTTACGATGATACGGGTTCGCCCGCGGAATATATTCAGACGCTTTATATTGATGACTGGTCTATGCGGCTCTGCGTGCCGGACGGTTTTCCGGAAACAAAAAGGCTGTCGGTTGACTATAATGAGGAAACACAAACTCTTACCTATAAATTTAATCTTGACATAGATCCGCGAACCGTTCGCAAGGAAAATATAGAGGTTAACGGGGTGCGCGGAGATGCGTTTATAGAATCCTCTGTGCTTGAAACGACAGATGAAGAAACACGCGAGCATACGCTTACCTTAAAATTGCAAAACCTTGAAAATGAAAATATGATTACGGTTATACTTGCCGATGTAAAAGATGCATGGGGAAGAGAGATTTTAAATAATCCCCCGTTTGCATTAAATAATTTCCCCGAAGGTCAGTACACTATATTTAACGACCTCGACGATACCGGTGCATGGAAGTACCGCGAGCTTATCTATGACCCCGAATGTGAAACCACAGAGTATTTATGGGACGGGTTAAACGGCGCGCAGCCAACCCCGCCGCAAACCCCGGCAGTTCTCAGCACAGACGCGCACAGCGGAAGCTACAGCATCTCGCGAACAATGCAGGCGTATTCGCGTCTTGGGCAAAAGATTGCAAATCTGGACGTATATACTGCAGAAAACCCTGCCGAGTATATGATGAATCTGTATGCTAAAGCAGATATGGGTACAGGGATTTCGAATGTTCGGCTTGTGCCGTGTTATAGGCTAAATGAGAATAAGGAGGCTGCTTTTTCTTATCCGCGAACGGAGATGCGTTTTTCAATAGGAATGAACTGGACAAAGCTGTCTTTTCCTGTCCGTGTTACAAGTGTGGACAGCATAGATAAAACCAAGGATATTTACGCATATTTTTATGCAAATGAAAAAGACGCAGCGGGGAATACCATAGCAAACACGATATACCTTGACGAGTGGTCGGTACGAAGAATGCTGCCGGACGATTTCTTTAATACGGAGGTAACGGAGTCATCTTATGAAAACGGAGAAGCTGATTTTACATTTAACCTTGATATAGACCGTTTTACGGTAACAAAGGAAAAAATACTTATAAACGGTACGCCGCGCCCCGATATGATAGACGATTTAATCCTTACAACAGATAATTACACCCGCATAACGGATTTAAAGATAAAGCTTAAAAATCTTAAGCCGGAGCTGCACTATACAATAGACCTTCCCGATGTCAAAGATGCTTGGGGGCGCGATATCGAAGGAAATAAAACAATTTCCTTTGATACTCCCAAAAGTGTAGAGCTTAATGCGGTTTTTAAAAGCGGCGGAAACATAATTACAAAAATGACAGACGGCGAAATTGAAATAGACCTTACGGCGAAAAGCAACATTGGAGCAGAAGCCGTAACGGTTACGGCGGCAGTTTATAAAAATAATAAATTTGTCAATGTTGTGCCGGTAAACGCAGCGCTGGACAACGCTGCCAAAGATATACAGATTACAATAGATGCCGGATCCGGAAACGATGGTTTGCGCCTGTTTATATGGCGAAACCAAACGGGTGAAGCTCCGGTACCGATTATAAGCTTCATAGAACTTAAAAGAAACTAAAGCCACAATACAGGAGGATGAAAATGAAAATTCCGGCATTGCGGAAAATTTTTATAACAATAGTTGCTGCTGCAATATTTTTATCGGAGTACTGTCTGTGCACCTTCGCACAGACAGCTTACACCGACGATTCATTCCGCCATATTTCAACACAAAGACAGTTTCCGGTAAGCGGCTGGGATTTTGATAAAACAGGCGGAAATATTGCATATACAAGCAACAGCGGAATTTTGCTGCGCGATACAAGTAATACCGCTTCGGTAAAAATGAAAAAACAGCTTAACACCAACAGCGCATATGATAAAAATTATATTTTCGAAGCAGTAATTACACCTTCAAGGAATGCACAAGGATATTCGGTTTCACTGTATAATAATGAAAACAGTGTTCTTGAATTAGAAACAATGCCGGACGTTTTATCGCTTTCGGCAGATGGACAGGTAAAGAAACTTTGCGCATATACTGCGGCAGAGCCTATCGGAATACGTATTGAGATTGACCGCAGCAAAAAAATTGCCGCTGCACGTATAAACGGTACGCTTTGCGGAGAAATAGATATATCTGAAACGTTTATAAATGCGGTTGAGCTGTCTACCGCGAAAAACTCGAAAGGAACACTTTTGGTTGACAGTGTAAAGCTTTACGGTAACTATGCCGTAAATGAAGCTTTTATAACATCAACAGGCAAGCTTCCGGATGACTGGCGGATTATATCCGGCACGGCGCAGCCGCAGCCGCTTTTGACAAGCGCCGGCTCAGACCGTTACAGTCTGGAAATAGAAAGCGGCGGGCAAGTTTTAAGATCTTTTGATATTGGAGAAGAAAATTGCATTTCCTGCGATTTTCGTTTTTTGCCCCGAGGAAAAGCAATCTTTGTATTTGGCGACAGCGCCGGAAGTTCCTTTGAAATTACATCAGAAAACGATGCACTGTTTTTGGGTACGGAAAGAAAATGCGTAATTAACAGCAAGGTATGGCAGCATTTGCTTGTTAAAATCAATAGATCCGAAAAAAGCGTAAGAGTTATTCTAAACGGGAAGGAAATTTCAAAGGATACCTTAGAAACTGTGGCGGACTTATCGTCCGTTACGGTGAAGTCGCTTGAAGACAAACTTTACATTGATGATATAAAAATATTCTCGGAAAATGAGAACGTGCAGCCGCTGAATATATCTAAAGTAAGAGGCGATACCGCAGTGGGAATGATCAGATGCGACTTATGGCGTGAGGGCGCGCATCTTGGCTGGGATTACATATCGCCTTACGAAGGAAATATACCGTATATCGGATTTTACGACGACGGGAATACAAGAGCCGCAGATTATGAAATAAAGTATATGGCAGAACATGGCGTAACGTTTCAAATGAACTGTTGGTTTACACCGCGCGGCTGGAGCGGTAACGAGATAAAAATTCCCGCAAGCTCGTATGCTTTGGAGGACGGATATTTTAACAGTAAATATTCAAATATGCTAGATTTCGCAATAATGTGGGAAAACCAGGGAAGCGTAAGCGAGGATAATTTTAAAAACTATATTATACCTTATTGGATTGAGTATTACTTTAAAGACAGCCGATATCTAAAAATTGATAACAAACCCGTTATAAGCATTTACAATGCGGCGTCATTCCTTTCCGAAACCTGCGGAGGAAACATCGCAAAAGCGAAAGAAGTCCTTAATTATTTGAGAGAAGAATGTAAAAAAATAGGCTATAGCGGCGCAATTATACTTTGTGCCTCAAACGGTCTTTCGTCTGTATCGTCAGAAAAAGAAATAGGGTTTGACGCGTGTCATGCTTACACTTGGGGCGACAGCACAAAAAAGGCTTCAACGCAGATAAAATATTTACAGAAAGCCGCAAACAACAGCGCAAAGCTTTGCGTTGTGCCTACTGTAAGCGTTGGAATAGACGAAACTCCGTGGAACAGACCCTCCGGTGCAATGCTGCCGCCCGATGAATTTAAAACTGTGCTGTCTTTTGCGGATGCCTTTGAAGCGTTCCAAAATATAGACGGGATAGGGAAGATGGTTCTGCTTGACAACTGGAACGAATACGGCGAAGGGCACTACATTATGCCTGCCGCAAAATACGGTTTTTTGTATTTGGATGCTGTAAGAAGCGTATTTTGTAAAAATGTGCAGGAGCATATCGACGAAATACCTTCTGATGATGAAAAAAATAATATGGGTATACTTTATCCGAAAAACCGAGTATTGCCCTCAGCTGAAAAAATACAAATTCCTGTCGGAACAACCGTTGTAAAGGAATGGAAAGGTCTTGATTTCAATACTTGGAGTACAAGCGCCAATACGTCTAAAACGGTTGACGAAAAAGGAATATTTGTTGAATCATCCGGAAATGACCCGTGCATATATCTTAACAGCAATTTAGATATAAATACAACAGATATCAACTATATTGAGATTAAAGCAAGCCGCAACGGTTCTGACAGGTGGATCAATGTTTTTTATACAACAGAGGAAAATGAGCCGTTCTCACAGCAAAAATCGCTAAGCGTATTGGCTGATAACAGCGGCGATATCAATACATACTATATTCCCGTGTGGCAATGTGAGAACTTTGGTGAAATTCTGCGCAGGCTTCGGCTGGACATTATAAATTCAAGCGGAAGCTTTTTGGTTGAAAGTGTAAGACTGCTTAAGGGAAACCCAGGCGATGTGAAAAAGCTTTTTGTAAACGGAGTTAAGCAATCTTTAAAAGCGCCGATCGCCTTTAAAAACGGCTCTTACTATATTCAGCTTCGTGATATTGAGACGATTTTTCAGCTTTCTGCATCTTATATGCGTTCAAGCAATTCGCTTATAATATCTGACGGGAAGAATAGATTTGAATTTACAAACGAAGGCAAGCTGTATAAAAATGATTTGTTTTTAAACTCGTACGAAAGTTATATTACCTATGACAGTGGTTTTATGCTGCCTATGCAGGCGCTTTCCGATATCTGTGAAACAGATATATCATATGACAGTGAAAACGGAAAAATATATATTGACGACAAAAAGCTTTTTCCGCAGAAAACGTATAATATTTCTGAAGACACAGATGAAAACGGACTTTGGAGGTATCGCAACATTGCGCCGAATCCTTCGTGCGATGATTTAAACTTTGTTTGGCAGCCCAAATACGAAAATGATAAAAATTCTGTCTTTTTAAGCGATGAATACGCGCAGAGCAAAGGCGGTTCCGTAAAGAAAGTGTTTAAAAGCGCATATACACGGCTCGGCTATGAGGTGGATTTAAAACCAAACACCGATTATTATGTAAGTGCGTGGCTAAAGGGGGATAACGAGGATAACATCAAGAATATGGCTTTTGCGGAAGAATTTACTGCTTTTGATGAAAACGGTCAAAGAATAGGCTTAAATCAACTTGTATTATCAACCGATGACCCGATGTTTTCTCTTAGCACAAATTGGGAATATATAAGTAAAAAAGTTCGTACCGATATTTTTATAAAGAACGGGAACAGGCTTGTTATGGGCGATAAATACAGTTCGGATAATTCCAAGCTCTACCTTACAACCTCCTCCTCTGAGCAAAAAACCGTTCTTATGGACGATATATCTATACGTGAAATTCCGCCGTTTGACGTTTACACAAAAGCAATATCACACGCAGACGGCGAAAAAATAGGGGATGAAGAAATTGTTTTTACATTTTCATGTGATATAGACATTTTTTCCGTTACACCCGATAAGATTACAATTAATGGAAAAAGCGGAGACGGGAAGCTTACTGCTACAGTTTTAACAGACTCCAAAAGCCGCGAAACAAAGCTTATAATAAATATTTCTCCGCCGAGTCCCGAAGAGAGAGTTTTGATATCGTTAAAAGATATTAAAGATGCGTGGGGCAGAGATATAAAAGGCAGCAAAGAGGTAACCGTTGTTGGAGGAAAGCCCTATATAGCCGCTGAATTTGAATACAACGAAATACTTAAGGCAAGCTTTAATGTTTGCGGCGAAACAGGCGATGCGGATGCGATAGTTTCGCTGAAAAACGGGAACAAACAAACGGATGTTTCATGTTACAGTACAACCGATACAAACCGTACGTTTTCATACGATATACAAAACAAAGAGTGGGACAGAATTGAGGTTTTCTTGCTAAAAGATATAAAAAGCCTTTCGCCGATAACAAAAAAATATGTATTTGAAAAAACAGCTGTTGAAGGGAGCTTGATGAAGGAATGAAATTAAACCTTAAAATAACCGTTTTAACGGCGGTAATTCTACAGGTATTGTCGGCTGCAGTTTTGGCTATGCCCGATTTGCAAACGCTTGGCGGGCCGCATTTTATCACAGACGACACATTTTCTATGATAATGACATATGAAAACTCCCCCATAATTTCCGGTTGGGATACAGATGTAAGCGGAGGAACAATTGTTTCCTCGCAGGCGGAGGAATGGTTCAGAATAAAAGATACCAGTACGGTTGCCCCGGTTGTGATGAGCAAAAAGCTTACGGAAACGAAGGATTGCAGTGTTACCCTTGAAACCTCCGTTAAAATGGCAAGCTCAAGTTCACAGTCTTATTTAAAGCTGTGCGGAGGGGAAAACACAGAAGAATTTTTGCGCATATACCTTGAAAACGGGAAGTTCAATCTTAAAACAAAGACAGGTTTCGATTCCGCCGGGGAATATGTACTTAACCGTTTTTACGGGGTAAAATTTGAAATTGACCTTGCAGCAAAAAAATATACTGCATATATAGACGGAATATATGTCGGTAATTTTGATTTTATATGCGATGTTAATTCATTAAATTTTGTGGAAATAGGAACAGGAATAAAGCAAACTGCAGAACTTTATATGAACGGGCTGAAAATTCATACGGGGTATGCTCTTAACGAGCAGTTTTTTGCAGCAACGGACGGAAGAATTGCTGAGGATTGGAACATACATTCGAAAAGCGGCAACAGCGCAAGCAGGGTTAAAAATGCCAATGCGGCAGCTTGGCCCGATTACTACTGTGCAGAGCTTGTTGATAATTCCGCTGTGGATTTTGCGTCAATTGACCGCAAATTTGATAAAATTACAACACGCGCAGGGCTTGAATTTAAATTCTGTGTGGAAGAAGATAACCAGAATTTTGAAATTAACTGGAAAGATGAAAGTAAAAACGCTTTTTCATTTGTATTCAAAGGAAATACGCTTTATCTTAATGGGGAAAAAATCTACGACTATATAAAAAATGTATGGTATATTATTTCGGCAGATGCAGACTTCGGCTCTCAAACGGCAGATATTTATATAAATAACAGAATAATTGCCTCAAACGTAAAGTTCAGCGCACAATCAGCTGACGGATTTGAGGCAAAAACCGGCATAACACGGCATGCAAGGCTTTACCTTGACGATATATGGGCATACGAGGTTAACGAGCCGGAAACTTACGTGCCGGAGCCTATAGCTTCACCGTCAAATGATTTTCTTATCGGTATGCAAACATGCGATATGTGGAGAGACGGTCAGCACTTAGGCTGGGATTATGCAATTACCCAGCCGGAGAGAATACCGTACCTCGGAACATACGACGACGGAAGCCGTGAAGCGGCAGATTGGGACACCAAATGGATGCTTGAAAACGGTATAGATTACCGTTTGACCTGTTGGTTTACGCCGCGAAATTATTCGGGCGGACCAATAAAAATGGGTTCAAACGCTTACGGGCTGTTAGAGGGTGTGATGCGTTCTAAATATTCCGACAGAATGAAATATGCAATTCTTTGGGAAAACGCCGGAAATTCAAAAACAACGGTTGAGCATTTTAAAAAATACATAGTGCCGTACTGGATAGAATATTTTATAAAGGATCCGCGCTATTTGGTTGTGGACAATAAACCGGTGGTTTACCTGTATCTTGCAGATTATTTCTTTAAAAATCAATGCGCGTCCGATGAAGAAACAGCAAGAGAAGCAATAGAATACCTGAGAAACGAATGTAAAAAGCTTGGCTTTGACGGATGCACGGTTATAGCTTCGCGTTCAAGCTATTCGGAAGAATATGCTGCAAAAATCGGCTGCGACGGAATATATAACTATAGCTTTGCAATATCCGAGGCTGCGCGCGGTGCAAAAGAAGCAAACCTTGAAAAGGCAAAGACAGATAATCCTAATATTTTCGTTCAGCCTTCAATAAGTATGGGGCGTGAGGAATCGGCGTGGCTCAGAAATCCGGGAAAATATTCTACTGTAGAAGATTTTGAAGCGGCGCTGAGCTATGTACATAACGATTTTTACAAGGATTATAACAACTATACATTGTCTGAAAAATCCGTAATAATTGCAACATGGAACGAATACTGCGAGGGTCATTATACAGCGCCTTGTAATTTGGCGGGATTCGGTTATCTTGACGCGGTACGAAAGGTTTTTACCGATGTTAAAGAATATATCCCGCAGCTTCCGGCAGAAGAAGAAAAAGATAACTTTTCAATTTTATTTCCCAAAAACCGCGAACCCGGTATGCGCGGGAAAACAATCAGTGTGCGTGTTCCGGATAAAGTAAAAAAAGCGTGGCAGGGCGATGCTCTTTCATCATGGACACTTGGAAAACAAATAGACGGTTTTTCATCAAGCGGCGGTAAAATTAAAGGTATTGCAAACGGGATGGATCCAAGCGTCGTTTCGGAGGACAACCTCGGAATAAATATAGACAACGTTACATATATTCGCCTTAAAATAAAACAGGATGTCACAAAAAAAGAATTATCAATTTATTTTATACGTGATGATGACACAAAATGGAATGAGGCAAAGGGCGTTACCCTTACTCCGGGAAACGCAGCCGACGGATATTACGAAGCGCTTATTCCGGTATGGTCGCGCGAATCATGGAAAGGAACGCTTAAGCAGCTTCGCATAGACCCGCTTAACACCACCGGCGCCTTTGAGATAGAAAGCATCGAGCTTTTAGAGGGCGATCCGATGGATATTTTGAGGATTGCTCTTGACGGAGAACTGTGCCCGCTTGTAAAAAGCGTTGCATCTGCCGGAGCAACAACGCAGGCAATACCGATTATGCTTGATGGTAAATTATATATGCCGCTCAGCTGCTTTGAACGCTATTTCGGACTTAAAATGATTTATGCACAGGCACAGCACAGCTTGTGCGCGGCAACAAAAACATCGCTTTTGAAAATTGACGTAAACAGCGGAAACGCAACCCTAAACGAAAAAGCCGCAGGCAAAATTTCCGTTAAGCTTTACGGGGGACAGTATGTCGCATCACTGCGTGAAACGCTGGAGACGCTCGGATACAGTGTTTCGTGGGATGATGAAAGCAAAATCACCTATGTTGAAAGCCCGAAAGAAACCGAAATCGAAGAAAGCAAAGAGCCTGAGGGCACATGGAATTTTAATGCTGATGATGACCTTTGCGGATGGACGCCTGCGAGAACAATATCTTCAATATCGGTTATGAACGGCATTATGTCTCTTACGTCAAACTCTACCGACCCGCAGATTAACATAAAAGGGCTCAAGCTTGATTCTGCAAAGTACACTGTGCTGAAGCTTAGGCTTAAGAATATGACGCGTTCAACCCTTGCAGAGCTTTTCTTTGTAACCGATAAAGACACAACAATGAATGCGGCAAAATCAATTAAAATTCCGATAGAGGCAAATAGCTCCGACTTCGTAGAATATGAGGTAGATATAACAAACGAGCTGTGGAAAGATACCGTTACACAGCTTAGATTTGACCCGATGACTGCTGTCGGAGATATGCAGATAGACTATATTATTCTTGCAAATGAGTAATTTTCCCACTATCCCGAAAGGAAGGATCGACTTTATGAAAAAAAGAATTATGCCTGTTTTATGTGCGCTGGCTGCCGCTTTTTATGCGACAGCCGCAGCGGCGGAGGGTTTGCAGCTTCCCGCGCCGCAAAAGGATATTAAAACAGAAAGCTTTACATTTAAAATACAAGCCGATACCAAAGATGCCGGCGGTGCGGCGCTTCTGCGCATTTATGAGCAGTCGGCAGATGAAAGCGCCGAAAATCTTTTGTGGGCGGACGAGGGGAAAATCGAAAACGACGGAAGCGTTTTATTTTCCGTTACTCTAAGCGATTATCAAGACGGGCATTACAAGGCAATCGCCTCGGCAGACGGAATAGCGCAAAGCATACAGACGCCGTTTGAATTTTATAAATACGGCTCTGTAAAAAACGATATCGGCGAAGCAAAAGAGGAAAACAGCGCTCAAAAAATACTTGCCGCAATTGAAAAATACGGAAACTATCTTGGGCTTGATATGAAAACCTATAACGCGCTCGGAGAAGAAAAGAACGCCTTTTCCGAAAATGTTCTCTTCTGTGATTTCAAAACCCCGGAAGAATTTATATATAAGTTTAACCTTTCGGCGCTTTTGACGGGGTTTAAGGGAGCGGATTTAAACACCGCTTCCGAAATTACGGACAACGCGCTAAAAATGGCGAATTTATATAATACGGATATTTACAAAGACTACAAGGGAAATGCAAATATTGTTCAAAAACTGAACAATTCGTTTATTTTAAATGCGTCAAAGCTTTCGGCAGACAAATTTTTAACAGAGTTTAAACGCGAAGTAATACTCGGAACGCTTGCCGAAAATACAGGCCTATGGAGCAGCTATGAAACGGTTTTAAAAAAATATAAAGCAATAATAGACGAAGAAGAACCGCTTTTAATTGATTCATACAATGCTCTGTTAAATCAGTCCTCCGTTATAGAAAATTTAAAGAGCAATCATCCGTCATACCAAACGCTTAAAGCGCTTTCAGAGGAGTTTAACCGCCTTGTCAGAGAGCAAAAGGCTTTAGAGGACAAAAACAAAACACGGCAGCCGTCCGGCGGCGGTGGCGGTGGCGGCAAAAGCAGTGTTTCGGCAGGCGGCGGTATCTCTGCCGGAGCCTCTAAAGAATTATTTTCCGATATTTCTCAGGCGTTATGGGCAAAAGAAGCAATAGATTATCTTGCACAGCGCAAAATAATTAACGGAAAAAGCGAAAACATTTTTGCGCCCAATGACTATCTCACCCGTGCGGAAGCCGTAAAGCTGCTTGTCACGGCATTTAACATTGAAATGCCTGCAGAGCTTTCAATTCAGTTTGATGACGTAAACACAGGCGATTGGTTCTATCCTTATCTTTGCGCCGCGTACAAAAACGGCTTAATACAAGGCATTACGCAAAGTACGTTTGCCCCGCAGCAAACCATAACACGCCAGGACATTGCCGTTCTTATAAGCAGAATTATAAAATCCGATGAAGAAGGCGCTGACCTAACGTTTTCCGACAGCGGTGAAATATCGGATTATGCAAAAAACAGCGTGTCGCTTCTTTATTCATTAGGAATAATAAACGGAACAGACCAAAACCGCTTTGCGCCGCATGAAAATACAACGCGTGCGCAAGCCGCAAAGATATGGTATAACGCAATTAAGACAGGGGTGAGGTAACGTGAAAAGATTTTTAAGTATTTTCCTGTGCATTCTTTTGGGCGCTTGTGCAACGGCATCTGCCGCAGCGCCGGGAGATCGTGCGCTTGAGCTTACAAAAACGCTTGCGCCTGTGCAGGATATAAACTTTTACACAAGCGAAGAAGTAACACGCGCAGTTTTTGCCGATTATATTGCCAAGCTTATGGGTGTATATTCAAATGAAGAAAACGCGAATATCGATTTTTTGGTTAAGGCAGGCATTATGGGAGCTGATATATCCGGCGGCTTAAGAGAAAATGAACCGTTAACCTATTATGATGCAATTGCTGCGCTTTTAAATGCAGCAGGCTACCAAGATGTTGCCAAAATAAGCGGCGGTTATACGAATCTTGCGGTAAAAAATAAGCTTGTATGCGGAAAAGGCGAAAACGACAGCCTTACATGGAACGAGCTTTCGGCGCTTATATACAATATGCTTCATATGCCGGCATTGGTTGTTAAATACGGCGATAAAACAAGCTATGTACAGAGCAGGGATAAAACGGTAATGGAGGAAGTTTTTAATCTTGAAAAAATAAGCGGAATTTTAAGCAGCGCCGGAAAAATAAATTTGTATTCCACTGCCAAAAATGCACAAAACACCGTGTCTGTAGACGGTATTTTGTATGATAACAACTACGAAGATGCCGCAAAATATTTGGGGGAAAACGTCACGGCATTTGCTAAAAATGAGGGCGGCACAAAAAATGTTATTTTCATATATCCCGGCGTCGTAAACGATATTACGGTTATAAACGCCGATAACGACGTTACGTTTTCATCAAATACGTATATATGGCGTGAAAACGGTAAAAAGCAGCGTGCACAGGTCTCTGCAGCAGCGAAGTACATCTATAACGGGCATTTGCCGCAGCTTGCTTCGGATATGGTATTTGTGCCTGAAAACGGCGAGGTTGTTTTAATTGACAATAACGGCGACGGCAGCTCAGATGTTGTAAAAATTTATAACTACACAAATTATTACATAACAGGTCTTGAAACCGATAACGAGGATGTAACGGTTTTCAGCAATTCAAAGCAGCCGTTTATCGTTTCGGAAGATGGAGAGCATAAAACATCACTTATAAAAGCAGACGGAAAAAAGGGTAAAAAACGCGACTTGAAAGAAAAAGCCGTTGTTTCCGCATATGTTTACAAAGAGGACGGCAAGGCATATGCAGATGCGCTGTATTTTTCAAAAGGAAGCATTAACGGTTTTATATCGCAGTACAGTAAAAGCGATAATGAAATTTATATCGACGATGTAGCTTATATTTACGATAAGCAGCTTCAGGAGTCTGTTGATAAGATAGCGCTTGCATCGTACAGAAGCTTTATACTTGACCATAAAGGAAAGATTGCATATATAGAAAGCGAAACCGATGCAGATATAAATAAAGGCGTAGGTTTTGTAATCAAAACGGGCGATAAAAAGGGGCTTAAAGGCGGGCTTGAAATAAAGCTTTATGATATTATCAGCGGGGAGCGCGTAATAACGGCGTATGATAAAGTGTACGTTGATGGTCAGCTGATAAGAGGTACGGAAAATGTAAAAAGCTCAATTAACACCGCGATAGCAAACCTTTCGGCGCTTACAGTAAAGGTAGCGCCGATGGCGGCTTATACGCTTTATGACGATGGGATTTTGCGCTCAATAGACTTTCCGGCGGAAAAGTCGTTTGCCGATGTTTCTGAGCTTCCGGCGCTTGACCATATGATTTATGTCGGCGGAGGAAATGGCGCCGAGCTCCGTTACCGTGCGCGTGCCAATGTTTTCGGCGCAAATATGCTTTGCAGTGAAAAAGTAAAGGTATTGGTTTTGCCTGAAAACATCGAAAATTCGGAGAATTTCAGGGTAGTAAACACTCTCTCCGAGGTTTTCCGCGATGACGGAACATATGCGGTGCAAGCATTTTCATATAATAACAACGGCATTGGTGTTGACTATATTCTGTACACGCCCAAAAAGACCTTTTTGGAAACAACCACGCCAATCAGCGTAGTAAAACGTTTGCTTTATCAAAAAAACAATAACGGAGAATTTGTACCCGCATTAGAGCTCGTCGGTACAGAAACCGGCGGAATATATCCATGCTATGATGAGTCTGTTTTGGAAAATACAACCTCATTTACGGATAATACTGAAAAATGCAAGGTTGAAAAGGGCGATATTGTAAAGGTCGGTCTTGATGTAGACGGAAGAATAGTAACCATACGTATGATTTACGATGTATCTGACACTGTAAGCGGTTTTAAGCCGGCTGATACGGAATTCGGCGTTGGGAGATATTTTTCGGGCTATCATATTGTTAAGGCAGCATGCTACGACAAAGGAAACGACATGCTCCTTGTAACAAACAAAGATCCGGCGCAGCCGATTTCAACTTTTGCAAATACCGATTTTGAAGCATACAGAACATCACTTTTCAAAATAGTAAAGGTATTTTCAAACGGTGATGTCAAGAGTATAAATTCTTCTGAAATTTTAGCCTACAAGAGAAATAACGGATTGTATTCAAACGTTGTTGCAGGACTGAGAAATGGCATTCCTTCAATGTTGGTTGTATATGAATAATATTAATATGTGTTACAACGGTAAAGAGACAAAAGTCACAACCCGATAAGGAAGTATTGGTTTTGAACGCCGTTCTTTAAGTTT
>OGMF01000921.1_pt1 | contig 31091 bp, 32 predicted proteins | sample 1572921 | NCBI WGS metagenome assembly OGMF01 (sample SAMEA2581919, study PRJEB24529) | metagenome | biome: Human gut stool | place: China | collected 2011 | reverse complement strand
TACTAAACGTAATATATCTTCTTTATAAGACTCTATATTACGAGATGTATTAAAATTATTTAGTTTTATTTGTATTGTTGTTAATTCTAAAGACAACTGATCTAAAACTTGTTTTAAAGTATCATTATATTTTAGCATCACTTCACCCCAATACCCTATTCTTATAGAAAATTATACTACAAAAAAATAGAAAAAGGAATGACTTTTGATCAATTCCTTATCGCTTTTTCTACCTCTTTAAAAATAGTATTAATCATCTTATCAAAACCTTCTCCAATTAACCTAGAAATACCAAGTCCCATCTTTGATAAATTATTATTATAGTTTTTTTCTTTCGTTAAATAGTTCCCCGCAATAATCTCTTTTCCATCAGAAACATCTCTTTCAAACCTCTCAATTGCCTCTTTTGTAAGAGTAGTCTTCCTCTCATTAGAAATATTATAATAACCAGTGTACTGTCCAAAGTATAAAGCAAAAAATAGTATTACAATAATAATTCCTAAAAACCTTACTATGTATTTAGCCTTTATCAGTCTTAATCACCTCCAAAAAACATTCTGCAAATGCTAAAGTCGAGTTTAAAACTTCTGATGGAGTATTTTCATATCCTCCTATTTCTATTAAAATTGTTCTATTAGAAAAGTCTTGATTATAGACACCATTAACTCCCACCCCTCCTTTCTTATAAATACCTTTAGATAAACCAGGATACTTTTCATTCATAAGATTATTAATTTTTTCAGTAAACGCTAAATTTTCTTCATAATTATCATTTTCAAGTCCAATCAAAAAAATAGTTTTTGCAAAAACTTTGCCATCAATCATAACAGAAGTTCTACTTTTATCTAAACTATCTCTATGTACATCAATAAAGTATTTTAAACTAGGATTAAAAGCTTCTTCCATTAAAATTCTACTAGCCATATAACTATAAGAATAACGCCATCCATTCCTATTTAAGATCTCTTTAATACTACTCTCCTCAACTAAAGAAACATATCCCTTATCTTTAAAAAGACCTTCTAATACATAATCAGCAAACATTACTGTAGGAGAAACACTATATTCAGCAAAACTACTAGGGGCATATTCTTCTCCTTGATGAGAATTATATATATAAATAGTTGGTAAAGTCTGACTAGTATTATCCAAATTAGGTTTCTCATTAAAAACCTTCTCTACCTTAAAATAATTATTATCTAAAAATAAAACAGGCGTACTAAACATCTTTTTAACTCTCTTAATTATTCCCTTATCTTCACTACTATCACTATATTGGAGTAATACTTCTACCAATCTCTTATCATCAATACTAATATTACTCTTATTTAAAAGATGAAAAGTAATTATTAAAGATCCAATAAAAAATGCCAAAAAGAGTACTATTTTAAGTACTCTAAATCTTTTTCTCTTTCTAGTAATAAATTTCTTTTTCATCTTATCACCAAATTAAATATACTAAAGATCTTCCACTTAATTTGTCGTATTAAAGGCATCATGCAAACTTTTATTAATACCATTACCAATAAGCATACTAAGTTTTTCTATTATAAAATCGATCTCTTTTGGTGTAACCATCATATTAAAATTAATTGGTGTAAGTACTTCATAAAATAACTTATCTAACTCCTCCTTACTTAAAGTACCAACCATTCCTAAAATTCTTTCCTTATCACTATCACTTAAATTTATCTCTTGTCCTCTATAATCTTGCTTATCTTCCATAACAAGTTTCAACTTTGGATTATTAATATTTTCTAACTTATAACTAAAATGTTTAAGCATATAATTAAAAGTATCTGATACTATTACAGTAGCTTCTACTATTGTTGGAACTCCTATCGCAATAACTGGTATATTTAAAGTCTTTGTACTAATTTCCCCTCTATTATTATAAACTCCAGATCCCGGACTAATACCAGCATCAGATATTTGAATAGTTCTATTTACTCTCTCAATACTTCTAGCAGCCAAAGCATCTATCACAATAAGTAAATCTATTTCTAAAAATGAAACTAAGTTATTTATTAACTCTGAAGTTTCAATCCCAGTAACCCCTGTAACTCCCGGTTTAAAAGAACAAACATTACTATAACCATCTTCAACTTCTCCCAAAGAAAATAAATGTCTTGTAACCAATATATTATTAATAGTACCTGGTCCTAAAGCATCAGGTGTTGACTTATAATTACCAAGTCCCACTACTAATATCTTTTTATCTTTAACATCACCAAGTATCTCTTTTAATTCAGTTATAAAAGTCTTTTCAACCATCTTATAATTATCTTTATCTGTAACATCTAAAAAACTAATTGTTACATATCTTCCAGAATCATCACACTTTTTCTCAACCGAAATGTTTTTATTAACAGTATAACTACTATCAGATTTATACCCATCACCTTCAACTACTAGATCAGTTCTACATTTATATTTTCCTAAATCAATTGTATGCATATTTCTTCACCATTAATAATATTCACAATTTTTATAACTTTTATTTGCATTTTTACTATATATTTGATAAAATTAATGTGTTTACAAAAAGTGAGGTGAAAGTATGCCAAATATTAAAAGTGCAAAAAAACGTATGCGTTCAAGCGTAAATAAAACTAACGTTAATACACTAGTAAATTCAAGTATGAGAACTGCTATCAAAAAATTTGAAAAAGAAGCAAAAGCTGGTAACAAAGAAGCAGCAAGTAACAACTTAAATATTGCTATTCAAAGAATTGATAAAGCTATGTCATCAGGTTTAGTACATAAAAACAAAGCAGCTCGTTTAAAATCAAGATTAACAAAAATGAAAAACGGAATGAATTAAGAGTCGTATCTACGACTTTTTATTTTGCTTTACAATAATAAGAATTTAAGATACAATTAATCTAGAATAAACGGAGGGCATATGAAAAAAGCTGTCAAAAAACTAGTTAACTTAGGTCTAACAATGATAATTATAGGAGTAATCCTAACTCAAAAAGATACAATTATTACTTTTATAAATTCTTATTTTAATTTAAATAATCAAAGTGTAACTCTAGGAGAAAAAAATAAATATTATCGTAACTACGACTTCTCTTATGTTCAAAATACTGATAATTTTACTCCAGAGTGTCGTCAAGATATTTTAAATATTTATTATACAGCTATAAATGCCGGTAAATACTTTTACTTTCTACTGTTCTAAAGACTATACAACATGTCTAGATGATATAAAAGAACTTGCTAATAATCAAGAAACTCTATCTTATATAAATAACTTTGTTCATCCATACAATGGTTTCCAACATATTGAAACAGAATATGATAGTCTTGGTAAAATAACTCTAACTATTCATAAAAGTTATACTGAAAAAGAAATAACTGAAATAGAAAAAAAACTAGACTACATAGAACAAAATATCTTAGATAAAAATAAATCTACTATTGAAAATATTAAAGCTGCTCATGACTATATAATAAATAACACTAAGTATGATATAGATAAAAAAAGTAATGGTACTACAAACTATAAATCTGATATTGCTTATGGTCCATTAATACAAGGTTATGGAATATGTGGTGGTTATACCGATGCTATGGAATTAGTCTTAGAAAGAATGAATATTATAAGTTACAAAGTTGCTAGTGAAAACCATATCTGGAACGGTGTTAACTTAGATAATAAATGGTATCATCTAGATCTAACTTGGGATGATCCAGTAACTCCAGATAATAGTCAAATACTAGATAATAGTTTCTTCTTAATAGATACAAATAAACTATTAGAAATAGAAACAACAGAACATCAATTCAATCAAGATATCTATACAGAACTAAAATAAGTCAAAAGAAAAAGAGATTTCAAATCTCTTTTTTTAGTTTGTATTATAAATAGTATTGGTGAATATTCAGCAACACTATTTGACAAAGAACCCTAAATTTTCTACTTCTCTATATATTCATAAACTTCTTCTACTGTCTTTGAAAAATCTTCAAAATTAACATCAAACCATTTAGTATCAAACTGATGGTTAAAGAAAGTATATTGTCTTTTAGCATAACGTCTAGAATCTAACTTAATTGCCTCTATTACCTCATCTAAAGATCCTTCCTTATAAAAATAATTATAAAACTCTTTATAACCTATCCCTGTATTTAAAACTCTAGAAGTTAAATACTTATCTTTTAAACTAGTAACTTCCTCTACTAATCCCTCCTTAATCATTTTATCAACTCTCATATTTATACGTTCATATAAATAATCTCTATCAGTAGTTAAACCTATAACTTTACAAGGATATAATAATTTACTTTTCTCAGTAACAATTTCTTCTCCATTTTCTAACTTATTTAAAAGTCTAACTAAACGTTGTCTATTATTAATATGAGGAATATCTTCTACATTATAAGACTTAATCTTCTCTACTAATTCTTCATTACTTAAATCTTTATAATCATTATTATTAGTACCTTCTACAAACTTATAATCATATAAAGCTGCCCTTATATATAATCCTGTACCACCTACAATAATAATTCTTTTCCCTCTTTTACTAATATCATCAATTTTTCTTCTAACATCCTTCTGATATTCATAAACTGTATAATTATCATCTACATCACAAATATCAATTAAATGATGTACTATACCTTCTCTCCCTTCTAAAGTAGGTTTAGCACTACCAATATCAAGTCCTCTATAAATCGCAACTGAGTCTCCATTAATAACTTCAGCATCTATTTTTTTCGCAAGTTCAATACTAAGTTTTGTTTTCCCAACTCCAGTCGGACCAACAATAACTATAATATCTCTCATAACATCATCTCACTTCTTTGTATAAGTAACAATACTATCTCTACTCCAAGGAAGTCCCTGAGTACCCTTAAAATCAATAACATCAAAACCATCACTACCTAAAGTCTCACGTACTCTAAAAACATCATATGAAGCCGAAGGAAACACTTGTTTTAATCTCATTCTCTTAAGTCTTTCATTAGTCTTAATCTTATCTATTGAATGATCATATAAATAAAGCAATTGTAATATTCCACCCTCATTTAGATGGCTCTTCCATTCCTCAAAATTACTCTCTAGTATCCAGAAAGGATCATCATTAGGAAAAAAATATTCAATATAATGAAGTATATTAGAAAAAAACATTCTATCAAACTTTTTATCTCCTATACTATCACTCATTCTAAATATATCACCTACAACAAAAGAAACCTCAGCAATTAATTGTTCTCTTGGAACCGATAAAATTAAATCTCTTTTAATTTTATAAAATTTAGAAGTATCTGGATTTATATCAAAAACAGTAATCTTACCAGCACCACATACTAAAGCATTAAACACTTGATCACCTGAAGATCCTACTGTAAAAACACTTTTATCTTTTAAATCCATTACCGGAAAATACCCTGACAACTTCTCTGTTGTAAATGGATAAACCTTTGCAAACCCCATAATTATAATCCCCCTTAAAGTCCCGCTATTATATCATAAATAACAAAACTAATCAAGAGATCTCTTAAATAGCTTCTCTAAATCATACTTTGTATAAGTAATAATTGTTGGTCTACCATGTGGACAAGTAAATGGATTATCACACTTGCGTAATGTATCTAAAAGAAAAACCTGATCATCATATGAAATATAATCATTTGCCTTAATAGACATTCTACAAGCCATAGTAGCAGCCATTCTCCATACAAATAAATCAAAATCAAATGCTTCTTTAGTTATTATAATATCTACTACTTTACGAATACACTCTTCCGCAATATCATCACTAATCCAACTAGGATGACTTCTAACAATAATTGTATTAATACCAAACTCTTCTGCTTTAAAACCATACTCTTCAAGTAAAGAAAAATTCTCTCTCACAACCAAAAATTCATTAGCACTAAGTTCAATCTTAATAGGAATAAGTAAATCAACTACTACTTGTTTTTCTTTTAATGATTTTAATACTTTCTCATAATTAATACGTTCAGCTGCAGCATGTTGATCAATTATATACATACCATCTTCATTTTCAGCAATTATATAAGTAGAATAAACTATTCCTCTAGGTTCCATCTTCTTTATTCTATACTCTTCCTTAACAGAAACTTCCCCATCTTCTTCACTAGTATCATCTTCAGTAGTCTTCTTATAATTCTCCTCTGCCTCAGCTATTTCAAAATCTAACTTTATCTCTTCATAACTAGTCTTCTTCCCAAACACATCTTTATAATCACTATCTATATCTTCTTTTTCTTCTCTTATTTGATCTCTTACTTCTGAAACAGAAGAAACATCTCTAACAGCAGCCGTAGGTATTAAAGTCAATTGTTTTAATTTCTTACTAATAAGATCAATAACTAATTCTTTTAAAGTATCCATCTTTGAAAACTTAATATCCATCTTAGTAGGATGTATATTAATATCTATTAGTATTGGATCAACATCTATATTTAAAACTATTATTGGAAACTTGTCTTTAGGAATATAAGTATGATATGCATCAGTAATAATCTTATTTAACTCATTATTTCTAATAACTCTTCCATTTACTAAAGTTGTAATCCCATTTCTATTACTCTTAGTAACCTCAGGATAAGATATATAACCAGATACATAGTAATCATCATTTTCTCCTGATATATTAATCATCTTTTTAGTAATATCAGCACCATATATTTGATAAATCACTTTAAGTAACTCCCCAGACCCATCTGTTCTAAGTAATACTTTATCATTATTTATTAAACAGAACTTAATATTCGGATATGATAACGCCATCTTATCTACATACTCCACTATATTAGCAAGTTCTATATATAAATTCTTTAAATATTTTAATCTAACTGGTGTATTATAAAATAAATCTGATACCGTAATAGTCGTACCATCTTGTAAGTCACATGAAGAAACCTGCATATTTTCTCCACCCTCTAACGTAACAAGTGTTCCCTTAGTCCCATCAGAAGTCTTTAACCTAACATTAGAAACAGATGCAATAGAAGGAAGTGCCTCACCTCTAAAACCTAAAGACTCAATATAAAATAAATCATCTAAGTTTTTTAGTTTAGATGTTGCATGTCTAGAAAAAGCCATCATAGCATCTTCTTTATCCATACCAACACCATTATCACTAACTTCAATCTCTTTAACACCTGAATCAATTAACTTAATTGTTATTTCAGTAGCCCTAGCATCTATCGAATTTTCAACTAACTCTTTAACAACATTCATAGTTTTTTCAACTACTTCTCCAGCCGCTATCTTATTAGCTAAAACTTCATCCATTACTTTAATCTTTGACATATACTTCCACCTCAAAATATAAAAAATAGAATTTATCAAATGCTCACTAAACACCAACAAATTCTACTCTTATTATTCTCTATTTAAATTATCTTATCTATCCACTAAATTATTAGGTTTTTTCATTGGTCTAAATCCAGCTTTTTCTAACTCTGCCATACTAACAACACCACTATTAAGAGCAACTTTTAAATTATATTCAACTCCATCTATTATAACAAATATACTAGGACTTAAAATACAATTAAAGTAATATTTATATTTACTATCTGAATAATAATATTCAATAGCTTGAGCACAATTTCCACTAGAACGATCAACAATCTTAATCATACGACCATTAACCATAGTGCCAGATGTAATTGGTTGTTCAACAACATTAGTAGAAGAATCAATTGTTCCTATAATATTTGATCCATCAATTACATTACCTGTTCCAGAACTGCTATTGTTATTATTGCTATTACTATTATTACCAGAACCTGTATTACTACTATTATCAGTACTAGGTGTAGCTACATTACTATTTTGATTATTATCTGTAGCACTATTATTAGAACTATTATCAGGAACATTAGTAGTATTATCATCATTAGTATTAGTATTAGAATTATTATTATCACTAGAACTATTATCAGTATAAACTTTAGACTCTAATACTTTACCATCTTCATTATATTTAACACCATTATTTTTATATTGACCACAATTTAGTAAAACTATATATTCATACTCTGAACCACTAGTCTTAGTAACATTAACACTGCCAGTACAAACATTATTTTTATCTTCTGGATCTCTCATACTACCTAAATACTTTGTATCAAGTAATTTAGAAGCATCAATATCTAAACTAACTGTTGCTTCATTATCAAAAGGCTGTACCTCACTAACATATTTTTTAGCAGCCATATACATTTCTCTTTCCATAGTAGTATAAGTCTTACTCTTTTTAGCATTCATATAAACAACATAAGAATAAACAAAAACTACTACTAGTATCAAAACTACAATAACTCCAATAACTGTTTTTCTTCTTTTAACTAAAGAACTATTAACATTAGTCATATTCTCCCCACCAATCTCTAACTATATAATACTATATTTTCTGTAAATAATCAAATAAAATTACCGCAACATCACGCGATACAACTTCACTAAGTTCTTCTACTGTTGCTTCTTTCATTTTCTTTAATGAACCAAATTTTTTTAATAGTTCCTTCTTTCTAACTTCCCCAATTCCAGGAACCATATCAAGTACTGAAGACAATGCTCCTTTAGCCTTAATATTTCTATGATATGTAATCGCAAATCTATGTACTTCTTCTTGTATCTTACTAAAAAATAAGAATAAATTACTATCACTTTTTACATTTAAAACTCTACCCTCTTCATCAATAATTGAACTAGTCTTATGTTTATCATTTTTAACAAGTCCAATAACTCTAATATTAAGTCCTAAACTTCTAATAATATCTACTGCTATCTTAACTTGATTAAATCCTCCATCCATAACAATTACATCAGGCGGAGTAAGATCCTCCATTAATACTTTATAATATCTTCTATAAATAACTTCCTTCATAGCACCTAAATCATCTTTAACATCACTAGAAATCTTATACTTACGATACTCATCCTTTAAAGGTAAAAAGTCTTCATATACAACCATACCTCCTACATAAAAAGTACCAAATAAATGACTATTATCAAAAGCTTCCATCCTAGAAACTTTATCAGTCCCTAAAAGTTCTTTTAACTCATCTATTGCCTCAAGTCTTAAATCATCATTCTTCTTTAACATCTCTTCTTCAGCTTCAAGAACCTCTTTAGCATTATCCCTAGCTAGATCAAGAAGCTTCTTTAATTTACCCTTCTTAGGAGAAGTAACCTTTACTTTTAAATATTCTTCTAATAAACTTCCATCAATCTCTTCTGGTACTAATAACTCATGTGGTAATACAGTATGTTTTTCATAAAACTTAATAATATATTCAACTACTTGCTCATAAATATCTAAATCACTACTAATTATATCTTTATTTCTACCAACTAATAATCCATTTCTAATAAAGAATACCTGAATAGATAAATAATTCTTATCTACATAATAATTAACTAAATCAAAGTTATAATTATTATTTAAATCAATTTTCTGTCTTCTCAAAGTAATATCAATATCTTCTAACATAGTCTTTAATTCTAAAGCCTTCTCATAATTCATAGCCTCACTAGCAGCCATCATCTCTTTATTAATCTTCTCTCTAATAAAACTACTATCTCCCTTTAAAAACGAAACAATTTCCTTAGACATTTCATTAATAACTTTAGGTTCAACTTCCTTAACACAATATCCTAAACATTCATGTATATGATAATAAAGACATAATTCTTTTTTTAGATGTTCACACTTTCTAAGTGGATAAAGTCTATTTAACATATTAACAGTCTTTCTAGCTGCACTAACATTAGGATAAGGTCCATATAAGTAATTTAAATTTCTTCTTCTCTTAACATTTCTAACTACTCTAAGTCTTGGATACTTTTCTTTAGTAAGTTCTATATATGGATAAGTCTTATCATCAGTAAGCATAATATTATACTTAGGATCATATTTCTTTATCAATGTAATTTCAAGTATTAATGACTCTAACTCGGATGATGTCACAATATATTCAAAATCATCTATATCTTCAACCAACATCTTAGTCTTACCAGTAACTGTACCAGTAAAATAACTTTTAAGTCTATTTTTTAAATTTTTTGCTTTTCCTACATAAATAATTATCCCATCTTTATTCTTCATCTGATAACTACCTGGTTTAGTAGGTACTAAAGCTAATTTCTCTCTAAAGTCTTTCATAATAAACACCAACTAAATTATAAAATAAATCTAAAAAAAAGAAAAGTATTATCTATACTTCTCCATAGCTTTCATCATTTGATTAATCTGTTTTTGATTAGGTTTTCTACCCATCTGCATCATTAAAGTCTTAATCATATCCTCATTAATTGGCGGATTTTTCTTTAAATATTTTTCCATTACTTTTCGTGCTACAAAAAAACCAATTACAGCACCAATAATTAGTCCTACAAGAACCATTAATATATCATGTAACATTTATCTCATCTCCTTAATACATAATTATTGTATCATTATAATTAAATGATATCAAGAAGAAGTTAATGTTCCCATTAAATTATAACTACTTAAGAAAAAATAATTATAATTCTTAAAATCACATACAAAATAATTACTAGAATATTTTTTTAGTACTTCAAAAAATGATGAATTTAACTGTTCTGTTTCTAATCTAATATAACTCTTCTTTATAGTAAGTCTACTAACTTCATCTTTATATAAATTATTAATATAATGAACATTACCCCTCTTAGAATAAGGTATATCTCTATGAAGTTTTAAAAATATATCTCTATCTATTGTATTCTTATCTATTGTATTAACAAGTTGTCTAAATAATGTATATGCATAATTAACTTCTTCTCTGTCTAAATAATATATCTGTCTTAAAATATTATAAAGAACTCTATAATTATTTTGATACAAACTTATAAATTGTTCTTTTACATCAAAAATAAAATAGACTTTCATATTATCACCAACTACATCTTAGCAAATATAAAAGTCTATTCCTGTCGAATTTTATTTTAATAAGTTTTCTATTTTTTCCTCTAAGCTTTCTACATCAAAGCCATACTTTTTATAAACATCATCTTTTTTACCAGAAGCACCAAATTGATCAAGTGTAATTAAATACTTCTCATTAAATATTAATCTATTCCAAGCAAATGATGATCCTGCTTCTACTACTATCTTTCTAACTTCTACTGGTAATACTTCATCTATATATTCTGAAGTTTCTTTCAAAAATCTATTTAAGTTAGGCATTGAAACTACTCTAATATTTATTCCTTTTACTTTTAATCTTTTAGCAGCCTCAATAACTTGATGTACTTCTTCACCAGTTGCGATAACTATACCATCTGGTTTTCTTTCACTATCAAATACTACATATCCACCTCTACTAACAGAAGCAGCATTAGTAGTTTCTAAAATTGGTAATTTATTTCGTGATAAAGTAATTACTGCCGGGCAATCATTTTTCTCTGCTATTGCCTTATATGAACCAATTACTTCATTAGCATCAGCTGGTCTAAATACTTCCAAATTAGGAATACTACGTAAACCAAGTAATTGTTCAACTGGTTGATGAGTTGGACCATCTTCTCCAACACTAATTGAATCATGTGAGAATATATATATAACTGGTAACTTCATCATACAGGCCATTCTAATAGCAGGTCTCATATAATCACTAAATGCTAAGAAAGTAGAACCATATACTCTAAATCCACATAAAGCAAGACCATTAAGTATAGCACCCATTGCTCCCTCTCTAACTCCAAAGAATATATTCTTACCTAAATAATTATTAGAAGAGAAATCTCCTCCATCTTTAATATAAGTTTTATTAGCTCCAAATAAATCAGCACTACCACCTAGTATAAATGGTGATTTTAAAACTACTGAATTAAGTAACTTAGAAGATGTATCACGAGGAGACTCTAATAAATCCTCAGGTGCATCATAAATAAATTCTTTTATAGGTATAGCCTTATTATTACCCATAAAATAATCAAGTTCACTTCGTTCTTCTTCTCCCAAACTATCCAAAGTCTTATTAAACTTTTCTACTAAATCAGAACATCTCTTATCAATAAAATATCTAAAATCATCACATAAACCTTGTGATACAGTAAATGGTATATCTCTAACTCCTAGTTTTTCTTTTATCTTAGTAATTTCTTCTCTACTTAAAGGACTACCATGTACTAAATTAGTTCCCTCTAAACTAGAATATTTTCCAATTACTGTTTTTATCTCAATAAGCGTAGGCTTATCAGTACTAGTCTTAGCCTCTTCTATTGCTTTAGATACAGCTTCATAACTTTCTCCATCATTAACTGTAATAACATTCCAACCAAGTGATACAAATCTCATTGAAACATTATCATTAAAAGTTAAAGAAGTCTTACCATCTAAACAAATATCATTAGAATCATATAAAACTATTAACTTATTAAGTTTCAAAGTACCAGCTAAAGAAGCAGCTTCATAACTAATACCTTCCATTAAGTCTCCATCACTTGCTAAAACATAAGTATAATAATCAATAAGTTCTCTCTTACCAGTATTATATCTAGTTCTTAAGTTTGCCTCAGCCATAGCCATACCAACAGCATTCGCAAATCCCTGTCCTAAAGGTCCAGTTGAAACATCTACTCCTGGTGTAACTCCATATTCAGGATGTCCAGGTGTAATAGAATCAATTTGTCTAAAAGCTTTCAAATCATCAAGACCAATAGGATATCCTGCTAAATAAAGTGTTGCATATAATAAAGCAGAACCATGTCCACAAGACATTACAAAACGATCTCTATTAAAATAATTAGGATTCTTAGGATCAATTCTTAAATGATGTGCATATAAAGCATAAAGTATTGGAGCAGCCCCTAACACAATACCTGGATGTCCAGAATTAGCTTCACTAATCATATCAATTCCTAAACATCTAATTTGATCAACAATTTTCCCCTGATTAATTTCATTCTCATCTTTTCTAGGTGTTGTCAAAAAACATCACTCCCATTCAAAAATAATTATAACATGACTATTTAAATATGTAAAACTTCTATGAACAATATCTACTCTTATCAAACATCTGCCAAGGCAAAAAATGTCTTCCTTCAGTATGCCCACTCATTGCAAATTCAACTAATCCAATTGAATTTAATTCTTCTTCCATATACTCAAGTCTCTTAAGTAAATTCTTAATTATATCAATCCATATAAAATCAGGTATCTCTCTATAAACCTCTGGAACATTTTCTAAAGCCACTTCTCTATCTATTCCAACACTAGTTAAAAAGTCAATTCGCCTTTCTCTACTCAAAGTATAATCATCATCACTAATTAAATAAGTCCTATAATTTTTAAAATTACTAATATTGCACTTTCTAATATCAAACCAAGGAATATAATATCTCTCATGACAATCGAGTCCTTTAGACACTTCTCTTCCATCATACCCTTTACCTACCGCATCAATATATACTCCTCTTCCTACACTAACACCAACACTTATACCAGCATATCTTTCATATCTCTCACTAGCTTCATGTGACAAATTAAATAAAACAAGTACTCCATCACTATCAAGTTTCTTAACTCTTTTAAAAATATCTAAAAGATCTCTATCAAGTTCACTTGCCTCAACACTAACCATTGAAGGCTTAGTAATTAAAGTATCATTTCTCTCACACATAAAACTACTACAATACTCATAATTATTTTTAAAGTCTTCAATACTACTAACTATAGTTAAGTCCTTAACCGGACTCAAATCCGGAAAATACTTAAGTAAATTAATCATATCTCTAGTCCTATGCTACTGCATCATTTTTAAAACATCATCTTTATTATTATAACTTAGCATACTTACTCCTTATAATCATAATCCCATAAACTTAATTTACCAGATACATAAATAGGTTCTATCTTCTTAACATTTTCTAATTTAAAACCATAACCCTCATTACTTGTATCATTTATAGTATTATGATAAACAAGTTCATTCTTATCACGTAACATCATACGTACTTCATCATCAATCTTCACACAATCAACCATATCACATATCGCTATAATACAACCACTAGGATATTCTAAGTTGTAACATTTAAACTTCTCCATTGCCTTCTTATTAATACCCTTACCTGCATGTATTAACAATTTCCCCCTATATTTACTCTTCCAAGTCCTAAACTCATACTCCTTAATACCAGCTGCTATCAAAGAAGCAAAAGGTTGTTTAATGGTAATTACTTTCATAACTCCTCCTAAAAGTATCATAACATAAAATTATTAAAAAATAAAAAGAGTTAATTAAAAAGTCAACTCTTTATTCACTAAAATGGTGCCGAGTAAAGGACTTGAACCTTCGACCTTTGCATTACGAATGCACTGCTCTACCAACTGAGCTAATTCGGCACATACTAACAAACTAATTATATCACAAAAGAAAAACCAATTCAATTGAATTGATTCTATAAATACTCTTTCAATATCTCAAGACTATCTTCTTGCATTCTAACAAATTCATCAACTAACTTTTCTACCTCTTTACCTATATTTTTATTATTTAAAATTCTTCTTCCTTCAATAATTCCCATATTAGTACCTTTAACTAATAACTCTGCAATCTTAGAATTACTCTTATCATTAAAAGTTTTCATCTCTATTCCCCACCAAGTCATAGTCTTTGTAATTGGACTAACTTCATGTGGTGTATCAGTATCATTATACTTTCTATATATTTTATCAATTCTTTCTGAAATAGCCTTGTACTTATCATACTCTCCTTTTAGCACCTTCATAAACTCTGCATCTTCTGCCTTATCCATCGTAAAACTAATAGCATCCATTCCTATGCTAGCACCCTTATTTACTTCATCTAAAGCATTAATATTCTCTTCCATAAAATTCCTCCTATAGTTAATATAAGTAGAATTTAAAATTTTATACAAAGTAAACTAATAATCTGTTCTAAGTTCAAATATCGCAACATACTCATTATATTTACCAATCTTCTCCAAATAAACTGCAAACTCAACAACTACATCAAATAATTCTTTTTTAAATATATAGTCTATTATTTTATCAATATTAGGAATATTTCCTATTTTCTTATCATAATAACAAGTATTAATATTCCATTTCGGATTTCTTAAAACCATTCTCGTATTATAATCAGGATTATCAGAAGCAATTAACCAAAACTCATCCAAATCCCTACTAATATAAATATCTCCAATTAATACATACTTCCCATACGCCCTACTACTAACCGCCACTGAAAACTTATTAGTATATTGTCCAACTAATTCTAAAACTTCCTCTCTAGAAACATTAAAATAAGTCTTTCCCGAACATCTAGTCGGATCTCTTAAAACATATAAATTCTGATTATTCTCCTCTAAGAATTCTCTAACCCTATTCATCATAAACATATCTTTCGGATCAAAAACCTCTTCTGTAAAATGATTAAGTCTAAGCTTTTCTAAATAATATAAACTCTCACTTTTATTATGTATCCTCATAATATTTCCACCTATTTATACTATATCATAACTTAATATAAAATAAAAATTAGTAATTTTTAATCAAACTAAGTATTTGACTTTCCCTATATTTAATATATAATAAATAATACAAAAGGCAAAGGAGGTGTAACATGGAACTTAAGGATTTTAGATATCGTGATCAATTTAACGTAACCGGAAAACTTTCACAAACACTTTCTACAATAATATCTGAAAAAGAAAATGCTAACTATATATGTGGAATTTTAAATTTTAATAGTAAAGCCCACAAAGAATGGATAACTGAAGCAGCAGAGAACTCATCACACATTCCAACTCTAAGCTCATATAAATATCTAGACGAAACATTCATTGAAACAAAAGATGTAGTAAAAAGAGAAAAACCTTACAGTTATTTCGTCGTAATAGAACAAGAAACATATCGTTTCTTTTCCCAAATAACAAGTGCTTTTAGTAAAAAAGAAAATGTAGATAGAGTTTTATCAATTCTTTGTCCAATATCACAAGAATATAATGGTGTACTTGATGCAACTGAACTAAAAGAAAAATATCCATACTTAGAAACATTTTTTGATCATCTAGATACTTGGCGAATGACCAACAATCGAGCAACTCTAGAAGATAGTGTAATAGATGAAGCTGCTGCTAAAACACTAGTGCCAAAAGAATATAAAAAACAATAAAAACTACTGTAAAGTAGTTTTTTTATTTAGTCTATTCTCCTTCAAAGTAAGAAACATCATCACCAACTCTATAAAAAGTACTAGAAATATTATGTTCAATAATACCAATCTTATTAGAATCAACATAATGAATAATATCTGGAGAATTAGTAGTATCAAAATCAATATATAATAATTTTTCTGTCTTAGAAGTATTAACTAATTTATGCGTACCATTCTCTCCACACGGGAATACTATAATATCACCTGTTTTAACTTTAATGGATTCCCCCTTAGTAAGAACAACTCCTTCTCCACTAATAATATAAAAACACTCTGTATTATAAGAATGATAATGTTTAGGAAAAGCAGACTTCTCAGGCATTATTTCATAAAAACAAATATAAGCCTGACTAAAATCACTTCTTTTAGTAACTTCATATTTATTATACTCATACCCTTCATGTTCATTTTTATACTTAGTTTCCATATTACTTAAGTTCTTAACTACTATTTTATCGTTCATAAATTACCTCCATACTACACTTAGTATAGCAATAACTAAAGAAAAAAAGCAACCATACAGTTGCCTTTACTACATTTTCTTTTGTCCTTCGTCTTTACTACTAGCTTCTAAATGTTCTCTTATATAACTTTTTGACATAGGAGTTAATGGTAGACTCTCTCCAAAAGCCTTCTTTTGACTATCAACATAAGCTTTAGCGTCATCAAAATCCTTAATTACAACATCATTACCAACACCAGTTAACTCTGGATATACTGATAAAACATAATCACGCATAACGCCTTGATCTAATAAAGAACCCATCTTATCTTTAGCCTTACGAGCCAAGAAAGTACACACTTCTTCAACATCACCCATATTCGTAAAAAGACGTCCTGTTGTTATATTTAAAATAGCTCCTAAATCAAACTCTTTAGGAATATCTATTCCATCATAACTTCTCTCTAATGCTTTTAAATACTCTTCTCTTGCTCTCATAAAATCATCTTTAGATCTACCAGTTACTTCTAAAAAAGCAGAATCCATAGTAACAGTATCAGAATCTAATGTATGTCCATTAAACTTACAATATACAGACTCTCCATTTTCTCTAGCAGTAATCAATTCCGAAACAACATCTTCAAGTCCCTTACCAGGCATTACTTCAATCTCTCTTTTCATAAAACCTCCTATGCTAATATTGTACCACGAATAAAAAGAAAACTCCAAAATAAAAGTAAAACTTAATTTTTTTCATGTCAACAAGAAAAAATATAAGTAACAATAATTAAAGTTAATTATACAAAATAAGAAGTAATATGCTAAAATAAACAAAAAAACTACTTTCACATCAAATGAATGTAGTTTTTTATATTGTTAAATTACAACTCTACTCCATAAAAATACTTAAGTATATTCTTCTTATCAGGAAAGTCATGACTTAATACTTTATCAATAAACTTATCTCTATCATACTTAACTTTTCTCTTTTCATATTTTATACTTTTAGAAATCTCCAAAATCATATAAGAAGCATATTCATCTTTTCTACAACCACAACTATCAACAACAACTATATTTGTAAGTGTTCCATCATCTTCTATATAGTCACCTGATATACCATCAACTTCATTAACATCAAACGAATTATGAAGATGACCTATAAAATAAGTTATATTATCATCATTATACTTTTTCCATAAATTAATATTTCTTTTTAAATTATCTTTCTCAAAAGGATATATATCATCTTTATTATTAATTAAGTAATGACACAAAATAATTTTCTTATTAAACTTCTCATCATCATAACTAATATTTACATCATAATAAAGAGGACACTTTTTTATATAATCAACTTCCCTCTCAGTTAATGAAGCCCAAACACTCTTATAATGTTCTTTTTCTTCACCCATAATAGATGAATCAAAATCTACTCCTCTAAGTAAATATATTTCATGATTACCCAAAACTGACTTTATATTATTATCAATCAATAAATCAACACATTCTTTTGAGTTAGGTCCAATACTAATAGAGTCTCCCAAACATATTACTTCATCTATATCTTGTTTTTTTATATCGTTAAGTACTGCTTCCATTGCTTCTAAATTTCCATGTATATCAGAAATGATTGCTATTCTTTTTTTCATAATCTATCACCCAATCAAATATTGAAGTAAAAATAAAATCAATGTAATAACTGCTATCGCAATTAATTCGTATTTAATATACTTTTTCTTATCACGATATAAATGTTTTATTTTCTTCCTAGTACTCAAATTGTGAACATTCTTCCCGATAATTACTTCACTACTATTTATATAACTATCCTTATCAGATTTATATTTTGACTCAAATGTATTTGAATCATATCCATCATATATCTTCTCCATATCAATACTCTTATACAAATCATTAATAGAACCTGAAAACAATACAAATCCTAAAGAATATCCTAGTATTAAACAACAAATTGGAAATAGCATCCAATACCCACCACTTATAAATACAGAAAATACTGGAGGTATACAAACTAAAATAGTAGATAATATAATTGCAACAAAACAACCAGATGCAAAAGTATATGAAAAACAAATTTTATTCTTATTTTTCATTACAAAATCATACTTTGCCGGAGCTTTAGAAATAGATTCTTTTATATAATCAAATAATTCAACCACTTCCTCATTTGTAGTATCTATCGCAACATTTATATCAAAACTATTCTCATAAATCATAAAACCTATCGAATTAGAATGATACTTATTCTCATCATCAAAATAACTAATACTAAAATTACTGACGATACTTTTAATCTCTGGTACTCTTGAATTAAATATTCCTATAAACTTTTCAAAACTATCTATTTTTATAATTGTTGAATCATAAAAATCAACACTAAAAGAAAAGTCTGACACAAAAGTATTGTACTTTCTTTTCATATTAAGTTGTTCTTCAAAAGGTAGTCCCACATATGTTTGTTCTTCCTTTTTAGCCTTTGCTATATACAACTTCATTACTTCATTCATTCTACTAAATATATTTGCTATTAAATTAGTAGAAATAATTTTATTGTTTGTATTAATTGCTTCATTATACATAAACTTTACTCCTATATCTATAGTAACTACAAACTACATTTCTAAAATAATTATATCATTCTTTTATACCTTTTGTTTAATAAAATATTAAACTTACTATTCTTTAGAAAAATTAATTAAAAGTGCCATTAAATAAAAAAATAGTACCAGTTCAACAAAATTAAGTATTCCCTTTTTTACTTTATAAAAGTTTCCTTGACATATTCATAATAATATAAGCCGACTTAAACTAGCAAATTCAAAAGCGATATCTCTTTTCTCAGAAGCTCCACCACTATATTTACATGTTTAACTAATTAATCTTCTTCTCTAATATAACTTTACCATAAAATTATCGTTCTAAATCATCTTGTTTACTATTATAACTACTAAATCCATTTTGTATAACTTCTAAATAATCCGCAATTATTTTCTCCTTACTAATTCATCATCAAATTCTAATTCTTTCTTTACAATATTGATCATTTAAACCTGTCCTTTCTTTAATTAACAACAAAAAAATACCAACTTCTTTAAAAAATTGATATTTTCTATATTAAATCCAAGACTATAAAAGTCTGGACAGATTTCCCAATGGTGCCAGTAAGGAGCAGGTCTAACAACTACCAAGCAAAAAGACGATAGTAAGTAATACTTACTAACTAAATTAAGTTTAACATACATAGTCTTAATTGTGAACACTTTTTTGCAATTATAATAAAAAAGTAGTCTATTGCTAGACCATTCCTAAACTATTTCTAACATAAGATAATTAGAAAAATAGTTATAAAATAAAGACTGAAATTATCTATTCAGTCTCTATTGTGAAATAAAAATATGGTTGATTGTCATAACTATCTATTTTATATGAAAAACTATATTCATAATTATATATATTTCCAGATGTATATAATTCTTCTTCTTTTTCTTTATATTCCATTATAGCTTCTTCTGGAATTTGAGTTATTGATGTTAAATAAGTATATGTTGTTGATTTTCCTAATAATTCATTCACATTCTTAATAAAACTATTGAAAGATTGTATATTTTCTTCTTTAGATTCATTTGGATTAACATTACTATGATAATATACTTTTTTAATATTGCCTTCCGGTGTTATTTCCACATCTATATATTCGTTTTTATCATTTTCCATATAACCTTTTATGTCATATGAATCCTTTATACGTTCTTCAGGATTATCTACTCTTACATTTTTAAAATAAGTTTCAAGGGAAGATGATATTTGGCTTTCTATATTTTGTATTCTAACAATTTCATCTTGCTTATTATTATTTGATTCAATAAAACGTGGTATATATGCAATGTTAAGTACGATAAATGGGAATAAAATAATTAATACAATCCACTTTTTCATAGAAGGTAGTGTGATATTGAAACGCTTTGCCACTTGTGTTACATGACTTAACATAGAACCAACTTGGTTATTTACTACATTAATAGTTTCAATTGCACCAACTGCTTGTACACCTTTTCCTATATTAGCAACAGTTTTATTTTCTGCATTTGCCATAAGTCTTCCAGCAGCCATTGTTCCTACTGCTGTAGCGGCTTCTCCAGTATAATAGTCTACATTACTGTTAATGTTTGATAATTCGCTAATGATTTCTTTCCATTTTTTCCCATTTATTCCAAAACGTACTCTCAAAGTTGAGTAAGCAAACATAAATAAATTGAAGATTACCAATCCAAGATAAATATACAATCCTGGCATATATAATGCACTAGATTTTGCATTTTCTAATGCTATATCATCAATCATTACAAGAAACAACCATATTCCGCCAGTAAGAAATGCCATAATTAAACATGGAATTGATATTTTTAGTAATTTATAATATTTAATAATTAAACTTTTATTGTTCATTTTAACATACTCCTTTATTTTATATTTTCTATACTATTTAATTATAACATAATATTGTAAAAATTTATTTTTTTATGATTTTTTATTAAAAGTTAATTATCTATCAAGTTCATCATCTTTATTTTTATCATTTCTTCCTAACATATTTTCATAATCTTCATAAGAAACTTTGTTATTCATATATAAATCATTGGCTATATTTCTATATGTATGTTCTTCATCTTTTCCAAACAATCCAAGAACTTTATCTTTAATATGGCTTACTATTTTTATAAATTTATTTTTCCAATAATCAACTTGTTCTTCTAAATTAAATATTCTAACGACCACATCTTTAGTTAATGGATCTGGTACTAACTTTTTATTATCTCTTTTAAATCCTAAACATTTACCAATTGGAATATGTCCTGCTTCTATTGCTCCAACCATACCAAATTTAGTTCTTTCTGAACATTTTTCTATTTCATTTTGAGATACACTAGTTATTATTCTCATAACCAATCTTCCATTAGATGTAACTATATTTGATTCATCTGCCATACAATCAATTTCACATTCATATTCATTTACTTGTCTCATTAGTTTTTCTACATCATAAACACTTCTAGTTAATCTATCTAGTTTAAAAGCAACAATAACATTTATTTTGCCATCTCTCATATCTTGCATCATTTCTTGATATGCAGGTATTTTATCATTTTTTGCACTTATTCCTGGATCTTTATATACTTTATAAACTTCATACCTTTTAAACTTGCAATATTCAATCAATCTTTCTATTAAGTTCATCACTTATTTTTAGTTCTTTAGTTTCTATCTCAAACATAATTATCACTCATCCTTTCATTTTAAGCAGAAAAAAACTAACTATTTCTAGTTAGTAATCTATTACTTAAACTCAGGATGTGTCAGAGTTTCCCATCAATCTGGTGCCGATAGCAAGAATTGAACTTGCCGCTGATCCTTACCAAGGACCTGTATTGCCACTATACTATATCGGCATAAGACTATATTATCATAAAGTAATACACTTTACAAGATGGTGTTCAAGGTGAGAATCGAACTCACATCATTTCCGTCGGAGGGAAATATTTTATCCATTAAACTACTCGAACAAGAAAAAGGAACTAGTCCTCACAAGTTACTCCATACTTCTTTGCAAAATTAAGCCAAGTCGATAATTTTACTTTTCCATTTTCAATAACATTATCTTCTTCGCCTTCAATTTCTAAAAGTTTATCAATATCTATCTTAGCATAATTAATAGTAGTATCACTAATTATAGAATTATCAGTTCTAGTAACTATATTATCATAATATTTTAATCCTTCATATTGTTTAAAAATATTCTTATATGCTTCTTCATAAGTATCAAGAACACTACTATCATCACTAGTAACCTCTTCTGTTGAATGAAGTATTGTAACATAATCATCTTCATAATAAACTTCATAACTCATCTTAGAAGTGCCATTAGTAACTGTTCCAGTTCTACTACAAATCTTCTTACCATCAGCACTAGCCACATTACCAGTAGTACAACCAGTTAAAAGAAAAACCATAGTAGCAACAATAGCACTATTTATCAACAACCTCTTCATCATTATCATCCTCTAACAACTTAATAATTCTCTTTTGATTCTTTAATACTTCATTAATATGATCATGTAAAGACTCTAAAATAAGTTCGCTCTTTAAATCCGTCCTATAATCATTTTGGTTTCTTAAACTATCTTTTGCCGCTTGCCTATTTTGACTCATCATAATAATTGGAGCCTGAATTGCTGCAATACAAGATAAAACCAAATTAAGAAGTACGTAAGGAAATGGATCTGGTGCTCCTTCATCCATCAAAATGAAAGTATTAATAATAATCCAAACAATTAAAAATAACAAAAATCCTAATACAAAAGCCCAACTACCAGCAATCTCACTTACTTTATCAGCAGCCCTATCGCCAAACGACATTTTTTGAGCTTCCTGCTTATCAACATCAATTGCAATAGGTTGTTCAACTAATAAATCCAATAACTCTTCCTCATCTTGTGCTTCAAGTTCAGAATTCTTTAATAACATTTTAACAATATCTTTTTTAGTCTTTCTTTTTTCCATAACATCATCACCATAAAAATTATAACACGAAATTCAAAAAACATAAAAGAAAAAGTAGTTTTTCACTACTAATCTACTTCAAAAAGTCAACCACTTTACTTGATACTTCATTAACTAAAAACTCATCCATTTCATTTAAAAATCCATGTCCACAAAACTCTAGTTCTAAAAACTCTAGTCTTCCATCATAATTAATTCTATTATAATACTCCAAAATATCTTTCTTCAAAGGATCAGCATTACCTACGATAAATAGCATATCATTTTCATACTTATAATCTTTATTACAGTCAGGAAAAATAATTTCATTGCTTAGTAATTTCCTATTTTTAACATGTTCCTTATAAAACTTCTTTATCTTTTTTATAACTAAAGAATCAATTCCTTTAGAGCTTTTATCTAAACAAGCATCAGAAACAACAGGATAAAATAAAACTAATCTACTATCTTTAGTTCCACTCTTTCTAACTATTCCTAAAATAGTACTAGCTCCAATAGAATCTCCCATCAAAGTAATATTATTATCTAAAATACCAAGTTTTTCTAACTCTGTTCTTAAATATAAAAAGCTTCTATAACACCAATCAAATACATCTAAAAAAGAAGAACTATCTATATCATCCAAATCTAAAGCTATAACTAACTCTTCTGTTTCATGAGAAATATTTCTGCAAATTTCTGCATAGTCGCCTAAACAACCAGTAACCTCTGTAACACCAGGAACATATATAATAACCCTCGAAATATTAGAAACTTTCTTTGGATAAAAGACTCTAACTGGTAAAACATCATCATTAAAAACTATTCTATAACTAGAAATATTTTTCTTTGATATAGTTGGATGAATAATTTCATAAACAGTTCTATATAACTTATATTTAAGTGTCTGATCAAAACTATTAACATTTGTTGTCTTCATATTACCACCAATTATATAATAACATAAAAAGAAAAGTTCTCTCTCTCAAACTTTTCTCACTTTACACTATTTACCAGTATTTTCACTAATTAATTTTTCTATCTCACTAGCAAGTCTTTTGTTAGATTTTTCAAGATCATCATCAGCTAAAAAACCTTTTCCAAATCTAATAGTTAATCCATTATTAAATAGTCTATACTTACCAGTTATTGCAAAAGGTACAATCAAAGCCTTAGTCTTATAAGACATTGAAACTGTTCCATATTTAAATGGTAATAATTCCTTGCCAGTTTTATTTCTAGTTCCTTCTGGAAATATTCCAAGTATTTCACCATTCTTAAGTACTCTAACCGCAGCCTCCTTACTATTCGTATTATCATGACCTCTATCAACTGGTATACAGCCAACTACTCTAAAAAACCATCCAACAGAACTATCAAACAATTCTTTCTTTGCCATATAATGAACTGGCCTTTTCGTAGATAATATTGGCATACAAGGATCAAATATATGCCTATGATTTCCAGCAAGTATTACTCCGCCATCTTTTGGTATATTTTTTTTATCAATTATTTTAGGCCTAAAAAAGATTAAGAAGAATATTCCCAGTACTCCCTTAAAAAACCGAAAACCTATCATCTTACTCTTCTTCATCGTCATCCTCTTGTAACTTCTTAAAATCAATCTTCCCCATCAAAGTCTGAGGAAGACTCTTTCTATATACAAACTCATGAGGAATAGAATAAACTGCTAAATTCTTTTTACAATGTTCCTTTATACTACTCTTTACACTAATTGGACTATAGCCATCTTTTAAAACTATATATGCCTTAGGAACCTCTACTTTATAAGGATGCGGTACTCCAATAACACTACAATTTAAAACTGCTGGATGCTCTTCTATTACTTTTTCAATATAACTAGGGTAAACATTATATCCAGAACTAATAATCATTCTCTTTAATCTCTGTTTATAATAAATAATTCCATTCTCATTCATCATACCAATATCCCCAGTATGTAACCAAATCATACCATCATTATGTTTCTGTAACATTTCATTAGTCTCTTTTTCATTATCTAAATAACCAAGCATAACAGTAGGACCAGACACACAAATCTCGCCATCTTCCCCATAAGAGACTTCATCCTGTGTACCAGGCTTAACAATCTTTATATAGTTACCAGGAAAAGGTATTCCAATACTACCATCTCTATAAGCATCTCCAAATGATAGCGCAACTGCCGCTAAAGCCTCTGTCATTCCATAACCTTGACTAACTTTAACCTTGCTACCATGACTAAGTAAAAAGTCATTGATTCTCTCCGATAAATTACTAGATAAAGAATCTCCTCCTGAAATAACATATTTTAACATACTAAGATCTAACTTTTTATTTTTTGTATTAGTTAAAGCTTCATATAAAGTGGGAACTCCACATATAACATTGGGACGATACTTTTCAAGTAACTCATCAAATTTTTTAGCATTAAACTGTGGTACCAAAATAACTTCACAGCCTAAACCAAATGGAATATGAAAAGAAACACCAAGCCCAAACCCATGAAATATAGGCATTATTCCTAACACTTTATCACGAGGTTTTAAATCCTTAAAAATAACTCTCGCTTGTAACACTAAAGCATTAAAGTTACCATTAGATAACACAATACCCTTAGGTTTACCAGTAGTTCCTCCAGAATGAAGTATAACAGCTGGATCCTCAGCTTTACAAGAGATAGGTTTTTCAGTTTCAAAATAACTACCAATAATAAAATCATTCCAATAAGTATATAACTTACTTCTCCTGGGCTTCTTCATTCTCCAAGTCTTAAACTTATATCCTGCTTGCATATGAGGAAACATAGAATTACTAACAGGAGCCACTATAACTTTACATACATCAGTCTCACTAATAACATTTCTAACCTTCTCATAACAAAAATCAACCATTACTAAATATTTACTCTTAGTACTATTTAAATAATTCTTAATCTCCTCTTCTCCAGATAAAGGATGAATCATATTACTAATCGCACCTATCTTACTAACCGCATAAAAACTAATTAACCCTTCAGGCGTATTAGGCATACATATCGTAACAATATCTCCCTTTTTTACTCCAATCCTTGAAAAAGATAAAGCTGCTCTATCAATTCTTTTTAAAAAGTCTTTATAACTAAATACCCTACCATAATAATTAACTGCTGGATAATTCATATTATTAAGAGCACTTCTTTTAAACATCTCATAAATAGAAATATCCTCTACTTTAAATTTTAATTCTTCTTTTGTATAATACTTTTTCCAAGGAACTTTTACTGACTTTTGTTTCAGTAAATCTACAACATTCATTTAAAACTACCTCCACACCAAAACAATACTAATCTAAATTAGCTCTCATCAACTTCTCTACTTCTTTTTCTAATTTTTTATTTGCTTTTTCTAAATCATTGCCTACTTTAAATGGCTTACCAAAACGTATTGTTAAATTCTTACTTCTAAATTTATAATCTCCTGTAAGACCAAATGGCACTAATAAAGCATCCGTTTTATGAGCCATCGAAACAGCCCCAAATTTAAAAGGTAATAAGAACTTATCAGTTTTATTTCTAGTTCCTTCTGGAAACAATCCTAAAGCTTCCTTCTTGTTTAATACATCAAGAGCAACACTAACAGCCTCAGTATCCTTCTTACTCCTATCAACAGGAATACATCCTACCATTCTAAAAAACCAAGCATGTCTTCCTTCAAAATACTCCTTCTTAGCCATATAATGTATAGTTCTCTTAGTAGCCATTATAGCTAAACATTGATCATATACATGTTTATGATTACCAACTATTAATATAGCTCCATCTTCTGGAATATTTTCTTTTCCAATAATAGTTGGTCTATACCAAAATTTAAATATAGGTACTAAAATAGCCTTAAAAAATCTATAAGATCTCATTTTATCAGGTTCACTATTTTTCTTCATTTTTTACTTCTTCCTCCCTTAATTTTTTAAAATCTACTTTACCTATCAAAGTCTTAGGTAAACTCTTTCTAAATTCAAACTCTTTAGGAATAGCATAACTTGCTAAATTCTTCTTACAATATTCCTTTATACTAGCTTTAACTGTCAAAGGATTATAATCATTTTTTAAAACTATAAAAGCCTTAGGAACCTCTACTTTATAAGGATGCGGTATTCCAATAACACTGCATTTTAATACTGAAGGATGTCCTTCAATAACTTCTTCGATATGACTAGGATAAATATTATATCCAGAGCTAATAATAAGCCTTTTAAGACGTTGTTTATAGTATAAGATACCATTACTATCCATCATACCAATATCCCCTGTATGAAGCCAAATCATACCGTCTTTATGTATTTGTAACATCTCATTAGTCTCTTTTTCATTATCTAAATAACCAAGCATAACAGTAGGCCCAGATATACATATTTCCCCATCTTCTCCATAAGGAACTTCTTCTTGTGTTTCAGGAGTAACTATTTTTATATAGTTACCAGGAAAAGGTATTCCAATACTATCTTCCCTATAAGCTTCACCATAGGATAAAGCCACTGCTGCTAAAGACTCAGTCATTCCATATCCCTGACTAATCTTAATCTTAGCATTATGACTACTTAAATAATCATTAACTCTCTTAATTAAATTTCTAGATAAACTATCTCCTCCAGAAATAGCATATTTTAAACCACTTAAATCAAGATAATCATTCTTAGTCCCAGCCAAAGCCTCATACAATGTTGGCACCCCAAATATTACATTAGGCTTATATTTTTCAAGTAATTTATCAAACTTTTTAGCATTAAACTGTGGTACCATTATAAGTTCACACCCTAATATAAATGGTCCAATAGTAGATACCCCTAATCCAAACCCATGAAATATAGGCATTATCCCTAGTACTCTATCCCCAACCTCTACATCATTAAAAACTATTTTAGCCTGTTCTGTTAAAGCATTAAAATTCCCATTAGACAAAATAATACCTTTAGGTTTACCAGTAGTTCCCCCAGAATGAAGTATTACTGCTGGATCATCTCTAGAAATTTTAATATCAAGTAAATTATTATAACCACTAGCTTTCTTTAAAAAATCATTCCAATATAAATAAGCTTCACTTTTAGTAGGCCCCTTTATTTTAAAACCTTGACTAATCTGATATCCAAGTCCTGTAAAAAAAGGCATACTATCCCTAGCAGAAACCACTATAGTCTTATAAACACTAGTATCTTTAATAATATTTTTTACTTTATCATAACAAACATCTATCATAACTAACATAACACTATTAGTACTAGTTAAATATTCCTTTATTTCAATTTCTCCAGACAAAGGATGAATCATATTACTAATAGCCCCAATCTTATTAATTGCATAAAACGCTATCATTGCCTCAGGTGTATTAGGCATACATATAGTAACAATATCTCCTCTTCTTACTACTCCTTGACTTCTAAAAGCTAAAGCAGCTTTATCTATTAAATTTAAAAATTCTCTATAACTAAGTTTTTTTCCAAAATAATTAATAGCTGTTCTACTTTCATATTTTAATACAACTTCTTTTAAAGCCTCATACATTGAAATATCTGGTACTTTTAATTTTAAATCTTCTTTTTTATAATACTTAGCCCAAGGTGTTTTAATTAATTTTTGTTTTATTAAATTTATAACGTTCAATTAAATTCCTCCAATTTTTTAGAAATATCATCCATTAATTTTTTATTTTCACTATCTAAATCATCAGTAATCTTTCTACTTTTTAAAAACTCTATACTAACACTTTTACCAATAATATTATATTTACCTTTAATAACAAATGGTACTAATAAACTATCTGTATCATTAGTCATTTTCACCGCCCCTATTTTAAAAGGCATAACAGCTTCATCTGTTCTATTAATAGTCCCTTCTGGAAAAATACCTATTACTTCCCCTTTTCTAAGTTCATCTTTAGCACTCTTTAAAGAATCTTTATCATGTATCTTTCTATTTACTGGAATACAACCCATACTACGTACAACAACTCCTTCTATTCCCTTAAATAACTCAATCTTAGCCATAAAATGAATCTTTCTAGGAACTGTCGCTATAAGCAATAAAGGATCTAACCATTTGGTATGATTTCCCGCTAAAACTATAGAACCACTCTCTAATATATTTTCTTTTCCTTTTACTTTAGGATGAAAAAATAAATAAACATTTATCTTTAAAAACACCCTAATTATATTATAAAAACAATTTTTCATTTTTTTCTCCTACAATATCAATTATAGTACAAAGAAAGAAAATAGCAAATATTTTTTTATTTGCTACCTCAAACTAAAATCTAATTTTAGTTGTTTTTCTTATTATTTTGTCTAATCACAATTAAACTTCCAACAGCAATCAATAGTACTACTCCAAGCACCATATAAGCAGCAGATACAGTATCAGGATTAGTTATTCTTTTATATATTGCACTAACAGTAACTTTTCCATCTGGCATTACAAAAGTTCCATCACTATTAACTTCAATCTCTTTACCATTCTCATCTTTAACAATAATTCTATCAAGACTATATCCCTCTTTCGCAACTACACTTACGCTTACCAAAGTACCAGGAACAGCATCTTTATCAACATTAATAGTACCAAAATCACTAAAATCAGTTTTTATCTCAAAACTAGGATATATATATTTAGATATAAATGTTTTATTATTTGCATCTTTTCCAAGAACTACATAACCATTAAACTTGTTGTTTTCATTAAAACTTTCCATAGCATAATAATATGAAGTTATACTATCATTTGAAATCTTTTCAATAAGGTTACCATCTAAATCATATCTAAACAATCCAGCCTTAGAGTTCTGAATAGTACCACTAACTAAATAACCATCAATGATACCTTTTTCATTCTTAAAATTAACAACATTATAATAATCATTACCACAACTATCAGCTTTAGTTTCAAATACATTATTTCCATCCAAATCATACTTAACAATCTTACCTTGTTCACATCCCATACTATAAATATAAACACCAGTCATAATTAATCCATCAGCATTACCTAACTTATTATAACTAGTTCTATAAAACACATTATATGGTACTTTAGGAACAGACCATAAATCTACAAATCCATCAACTCTTTTTCTGGATATATTATCTCCATTTTTTATAAACAAAGATTCAATATTACCCATATTATCATACACAAAAGTATCATTGTACATGTCATTATGTTGCCACAATAAATTTCCATCTAAATCATATTTAATTACTAAATATCCAGCCTTAACTCCATTTAAATCATTAGAAGTCGTTGCAAGATGTATAACATATCCATCTAAATCACCATCATTATTAAATGTTGGAAAAGAAAAAACATCACCCTCATCGCCATTACCACCAAATAATTTTTCAAAAATAATTTTATCATTAATGCCCTTTAATACAACCAATAAATCAGTATTTCCTTTAACACTTGTATTAACTGTCTTATCAACCTCTGTAACTTCCATACTATAAGATAAATCAATAATGTCATCCCTACTTTTTATATAAATTCTATTAAGAGCCAAATCATATTTAGTAACACCTTGTGTAGACATTAAATAATATCCATCATTATTTAAAGTACTATCATAACTATATGTAATGAAAACATCATCTATAGAACTATCCCCATCAACAACACTATCCTTAAAATGTTCTAATTGTAATGCCTTAACATCAACTAAAAAAAGCAAAAAAAACATCATACCTAACACAAACAAACGTTTTTTCATAATCACACTTCCTCTATCTTATACAAACATTATACCAAAACAAAAAGAATTATCAAATACAAACATTTAATAATTCTTTAAAAAAATCTATATATCCCTATTCTTATTTTTTATTACAATTAAACTTCCAACAGCAATCAATAGTA
>OGMF01000916.1_pt1 | contig 31189 bp, 30 predicted proteins | sample 1572921 | NCBI WGS metagenome assembly OGMF01 (sample SAMEA2581919, study PRJEB24529) | metagenome | biome: Human gut stool | place: China | collected 2011 | reverse complement strand
TAATTCTTTCTGTACAGCCTGGGCCGTCAGCTAATGTCGACCAAGTAATTTTTGGTTTAAATCACTTCGAATTAACCTTTACATATAAAAACGACGCTTTTTAGTATATGCAAAAATTGTTTTCTCATCATCGAAATAACCATTACTCTCATTAAAATCAATCAAAGAGTTTTTAAAACAATATTCAGTATTAGTATTTTCGTTATCACACTCTAAATCTCCTCTCACTTCTTTTTCTTTAATTAAATCTGTCGGGATTTCTTCAAAAATAATCATAAAATTAAACGAGCGCAGTAAAATCGCATACTCCCTATTTTGTATATTTATGGGTAATTTAAAGAGAACCCATATAAAACCTCTATTTATATTATATGCAAAATAATATATCTGTATAATCAGAAAATACTTGTAAAATTCTTTAGAACAATACATTCTTTCAATGAATACAGCATTAATTATACTACAGAAACAAAAAATTGTCAAGAAAAAATATTGTGAATTATAAAAATCAGCGTTTACAACAATTTCTATGCCTATCAATGAAGACTTCATGACATACCTGACATTACGTCTCCAAATATCTTTGATAGCTCTGGGTAGAATTTTCCTGTACTTATATTAAGATGCTTAAGACTTGCTCTTATATCGGATATATATTCCTTACTTAAATATATAGGAAAAATAAACCTATCTGTTTGGTTTGTAGATTTATTCAAAAATTCGAGATAACGCCGTTGAATTGTTAATAAATCCAAATAATTATATCGATTGTCTATATTTGAAGTTTGTGGTTTTGCATGTAATGAATAAGCTACAAACGTTCCGCTTTGAGCTACTATCCTAGGGTTTGATTGCTGAACAACAATCGGAGCTGGATACGGATCCCCACGATCATCTGGTACATAAACTTGGCTGTATTTGTTATTATGCTCATACAAATAATTATATGACATATCACCAACAAAGTACTTTTCTTTCTCTTCTTCATTTTTATTTATGTCAAATGTTACAGAAGAAATTGTATTGGGAATACTCAAATCTGCTTTTCCTTCAGTCATTCGACGAATAGCTAGACTATACGCCATAGGGTCGAATACATATATAACAGGCTGATACACACCGCTATCCACTCCCATTCTATCATCCATTCTATCGGGAAAAACAGCAAAATATAGAGAAACTAAGGGATCCAAGGAAAAATCCAATAGATTGGTGGGTATTCCATAATGTTGTAAGAATGCTGTTTTTTGCTCAATCGGAAGATTCCATACATCTGAAGCAAAGGTTGTATTAAAATAGGCATTTTTAATCATGTTCGCTTGATTGACATAAATTGAAAGCATTTTATCTCCATTCCTAAAAATACTAGGAAGTAGATTGAATTCTGCACTACATACACCTCTATACCACAATTTGCGTTCGTTTTTTGAGTTTGCTAATACAATATCGTTAATGGATTGAATAGTTTCCATTAATTCTCCTATACAAGTAACAATACGTTTATATGACATATGGCAATTTGTGGGTGTGTGTTTCAAAAAGATATTTTCAGTATATGATGACACCGTAGTGATCGGTTGTAATTTCTGCATTCCTATAAATCCAGTAAGCTCATCTATACTATCCATATTTATATTACAACTTAAATCTGTTTCAGAAATTCTACGCAGAATCTCAACACTTTTTTGGGAATCATACTTTTCAATTTCTGAGAAAGTTTCCTCAACCATATAAAACGCCATATCGCACAAAGCGTCAATTTCATGTTTTCCAAGCACATCCACAAATTGTACATATTGTTGTGCAATTATATCAATACACTCTTTTATGAATTTACCAGTTTCGTCTTTATCGCTATACAGTCCTTTAAAAACCTCCTTCAATTGAATGTCACTATTGTCTTCTGTGTTAAAAGTGCTGAAATGTTTGTAAATTAAAAGAATTATTCTTATAATGGTTGACGAAAAATATAAATTGGTACCTCCAGTTATTTTTTTAGAAAATGATATCTTAATTATATAGTTATCGTAATATCTTGTCATTGTTTTTATTAAAAAAACAATGTATGCGGGAATGCTCATTCCAGTTATCTTAATTGCCCACATATCACAAAACGCTTCTTTTGCAGCAAGCGTATAGTGATTTAAAAGTCCAATCATACCTTTGTTTATATTCTTACCATTGAGATACTCATCAATAATTGATTGTTCATTATCAGATAACTCACGTTCTTTTAGACAATTATTCACAACTCGTATATCAAAAACATTTTTAGCAGAATCAAAGCTCTTATCTTTTCTTTTGTCCAAATAAGCCATAGTATTATCAAAAGACAAAATAATATCTTTTTTTGCTTTATTTTCAATAAACAAAATAACATTAATAATTTGAGAATTATTTATAAAACGATTTGTCCAATCAGGATTTGAAAGAATAAAAAATTCTGGGAAATGGACTTTCAAATTATTGCATAGCGAATTTAAAGCATTATCATCAAACCTTTTGATCAAAAAATCTATCCAGTTAGTAACATACTGTGAAAATTTATCATATTTAAATTTTGCTGATCTACTTGCAATCTCTGTAATAAGTTCTTTTGTGATTTTAGTATATAGTATATTTACAATACTTTTTGCTCTTTTTTCTCGATCATAAGGAGCAATATAATGAAATACTTCATGAATAAGTTCCTTAATGTTTCCTGCATAATTCCAAAAAGTGTCATATGGCAAAAAGAATATTACTATTCGATTTTTTATATCAGTGCGTGTAAATATCTTGCTTTCAATACATGCTGTAGAATTAAGGCATATAGCAAAAGTAATCGGATGTTGAGTTGTTTTTTCGGCATGCGGAAGACCATAGCCTATATCAAAAAGCATATCAATTATTCCATAATATGCTTTAAGTAAATCGTGAAAAGATCCTGCATAAAAGTGATTGTGATTTGGAATTTCTGAAACATAACTGCAAGCTTGATTTATAAGATGAAGTGCAGATTGCATATAGTTCAACAAATCACATTCCGTAAATTTATTTACACCAGAGTAATATTTTGAAAAAGATTTTGTTGCTTCGTATTGGAATTTAAGAATACTGTTCCACTGCACTGTTCGTTGTCCTTCAAGTAATCTACAGTATTCTCCAAAGAGAAAATCAGCAACTGGTGATGTTATAGAACTTAAATTATAATCAATTCCATGTTTTGTCAAGAGGGATAATCCATTTAAAGATGACAAATCTATAGTATTTCCTGTCTTTAGATCTTCGTTTGGAATGGAAAAGTATGTTCGACTACTGTATATATTCTCCGAATAAAATCGTGAACTACTATTAAATATTCCTTGCTCTTGAAAAACTTTAAAGCTAATTTTACCTGCCGGAATATTTAATTGCAGTGTTGAAACCCCACAAAAAATTGAATTATAAGTATAACCAGGTTCCACATAATTGTTAAATTCAGTTAAAAAACTCTGTATATTGTTTTCTTTAAGATTCAGACGTACAAATATATCTACATCGGTTTTTGCATCATATTTTCGGTTGTTAAAACCTGAAAATACACACACCGTCGAAAACAACTTTGAATTCTTACAGTAACTCTCCTCTATGTTTTGAGGCAATATTATTGTTGTTTTATTAATTGTATCCACAACAGAAATAATATCTTTAAGGTGTTCTGAAAGGAAAACTACCACCATGTCCTCAGGTCCCAAAGATCTAAAAAGCTTAAATTCAATTGTATTTTTATTATTACATTCATGTTTAATAAGTTCATATACTTTATTACGAATAGCCTTTTTATTAAACATTCTTTCGTGATCAATTAATCTTTGTATTATTTCAGAAAATCTCATTGCATAAATACAGAGAAAATTATATTTTTTTGTTTCAGTATCAAAAATATACTCTGCATTGTTTGGACTAATCTTCCATTCATAATTTGAGTGATCATTTTCTTCTTCAATAAGATGCATACACTGTTTTATTCCATTCCACTTTGTAGGATTACCATTCTCATAGCCAGAATCAATTCCATTTAAACCCGAAGAATTGGTAGAATAATTATCTGAACATAAATGTTCAAAGGATTCAACTGTTTTAAAAGTAATTCTATCATACGGAGACCATGTTATGTCTTTAAATACATCTCGATTTTCATTTCCGTCCTGATAGTGATCAGAATAAAGTGTAATCAACAAATTCACTTATAACACACCGCCTTTATCTTTTTGGAATTAATTATATATTATTAGCAATAAATAAAACATTTGTGTATACATGTAAATATTTTTATCTAATTAATACTATTATGATTATCTTCAAGCACTCATTTTTTGTGAGATGTTTGTATTATTTGATTAAATATAAATTAAGTTTTATGATTATATACTTTTACAAGCAAAAAATTAACATCTATTCACTAATCTTAAAGCTTGGCATAATTACGTATAATCATCACAAAGAATATGTAAAAGCGTAATATGTCAATATAGCATATTACAAATGAAACATTGAAAAATTTGTACCATCATTGAATGTTTTATGCTGATTGCAAAACATTTCTTATATACAGACTGCTTTTGGCTAATCGGCTTTTTTAGGAAACTTTGTGGATTTAGGACTCACTAATTAAGGATAATATACAATCATCATTCCTTGAAAAGCAGGAAAAATGCGCGCATGAAGACTGAATTACGCCAAAGAGAATAAAGCATTTTAGCATAACTATCAGTCATGCCGCAGACGAAATCAGTTACCAGAAGCAGTCTGAGATACAGCTTTTCTTTATCGCTCTTACCATCAGAATATATCGTGTAAATCTGACGATAGTTCTCGGAGATCATACACATCAGCCTGTCCTCCATAGGTGAAGGCTTTGTCCCAGTATCATAATGGACTGCCGCAGGAATGAAATTGTCGAGCAGGAAGTTGATTATTTTTCCCGCTGAGATCTCCATTTTAAGTATCGGCTTAGAACGGAAAACATACTCGTATGCTATATCTCCTAAAGCCTTTGACAGAGCATTTCCATAGGATACAGCAAGTACCTCTTTAGTGAATGTGCCGTCCATTATACTTTTATAATTTCTTGTAAACCCATATGAAGCACAGTATATAAGATTTCCCTGTATGCTTATAACCCAGTTCTGAACAGCATTAAGCTCGGGATCTGCTATTTTCTTAGCTTTTGCATTCTGGTACTTTGTTTCAAGCAAACCGATCATATTGGTATAATTTTTTCTCTCATCTTCATCGGCGCATTTACTTATGTATTTCTCACTTCTTAACTCTTCAAGAAGCTGATTATAACTCAAGAATCCTTTCTTAACTGCGTCCTCTATGTCAGCTGTCAGATAAGCTATATCATCGGCAGCTTCAAGCAGATATGTAAGCGGATAGCGACAATCGACTGCTCCGGTTGATAATGTAATATCGTCAAAAAGCTCTTTTTCGGCAAGATAATATCCCATCTTCTTAGTCTTGATATTACCGCTGTGCTTATCTATTTCACAAGATGAAACCGGATATTTTATCAGCGTATTGAGCAAAGCATAAGTCAGATGCATACCGTTTTCATCAACAAGATAGTGCAGCTTTGTCAGCAAGCGAAGAGCCTGGGCATTGCCCTCAAAATAAAGCAGATCGTTTTTCATATGCTCGTCCAAATACTCGCAAAGCGCAGTATCGTCAAACTTGATTTTTGGCAAATTCAATTTAAACCAATTACGGATAGAATCCTCGCCAAAGTGTCCGAACGGGGGATTTCCTATATCATGCAGCAGCCCTGCACATTCAAGTATACTGCATACCTTGTCCTTAGTTTCCGCTGTTATATCTTCATTAAAATTATTGTCGATCAGATACTGAAAAGCGGTCTGCCCTAATGATTTGGCAAATGAGGAAACTTCAAGAGAATGGGTCAGCCTTGTACGCACAAAATCGCTTTTATCCAACGGAAATACCTGAGTTTTGTCCTGCAAACGTCTGAATGAGGCGCTGCATATTATTCTGTGATAATCCTTTTGAAACTCATTGCGAAGATCTTTTTTGCTTTGATATTTAGATTTGGTCTGACGTTTTTCACATAAAAGCTGTTCCCATTTCATTTTAATTCCTCGTTTCTTTTTGGGTTTTAGAAATTAATTGATATCAGAAAATTATTTTCCAGACGGATTTGGACGGTAATCAAAATATTTGTAGAATGTATTATGAAAGCTTTCCCACTATTTTCATCATGTAATTCTTCAAACATTAGGTTTTTAAGGATATCAATAACTGATTTTATAATCGATATACTCTCCGATTTCATATAATTTTGTCCATTCATAAGGGTCGTTTGGATCAATTTCCAAAATTTTTATAACAGAAAATCCTTCGTATTCAGGCTTTTCTAAACATATTTCTTGATTTTGAATCACTATTTCATATATCTTACCAGTACTCGTAGTTATACCACAGATTTTTGGACAACTGTGCTTTTCAACAACTTTACCGTCTCTGATTTTTTCTCCGTCAGTACCAATATCAAATCTTTCATAAGATATAATATCACCGTCTATGGTTTCAAAGGATCCTTGTATCTCTTTTTCGAGGTCATGAGTCTTTTTTGTTGTTTCACAAAACAATTTTTTGATGCTTTCTATATCTTTATAGCAAAAACCCTCATATACAATCTCGCAGTAGTCATAGTCTTTTTCACTCTGAGATTCATAACCGCAAGATGAGAAAAGCAGGCTAAAAAACGCAATAAATATGGCAAATACTTTTTTACTCATACCACATCACCCATACCGTATCTGTGTCTTCGTCAAATATCATGTATTCTGAAAGATCATCATTTTTAGAGATATTTGATTCAAGCGAATCAAACATATCATTCTCCCCGTCGCTGTCCTCAAACTGCGACATATCAATCTTCCCGACCATGACCTGTTTATGCACATCAACATTTCCGGCATACTCGGGATTGAAGCCTGTTATCCGCCAATGTAAATTGTTGATTTAATAAACATCAACGCTTTGTCCTATTTCTACAAAATCGTCCAAATCCACTTTCTTAGTATCATCTTTTACATGGTATATTTTGAGAGTGGTTATTCCCACATAATCCTCGTTTTCATCATAAATCAAAGCGTCTGTAGCGTGAATATAATAATATTCATTTGTATCTGTTTGAATATCATTAATCACAATGCCGGAAGCTAACCTTTCCACCTTTCCATCACGGGAACTTGCACTTGAACCGGTAGAACCACAACTGCCATATGAAACAATGTTTCCGTCAATATAGTTAAAAGCCTCGTCAATCTGACTGTCAATTTCAGAGTTCATTTTACTGTTTTCACAAAACAATTCAAGCAGAGCGTCTTTATCTTTGGCTATAAAGGCTTCTGCTATTTTTTCGCAGTCTTTCGTGAATAAAATCGATTGATTTGCATTTATCCACAAAGAATCAACACTTCCCCCGCAGCTTGAGGTGCTCAAAGTAATAAAAACCATAAAAATAATCAGAAGATATCTGGAATATTCTTTCATATTAAAATTCATTCACCCCACATTATCCAAATTTTTCGACTCTCATCATCAAACAACAAATACTTATATTTGCTGTTTGAATCAGCTGATAATTCTTTTTCTGCAGTTGCTTTCATCGTCTTATACATATTCTCATCCTCACTAAAGTCTACCGTTCCGATCATAATCATTTTTTATAATCAGGATTCTTGAAATCGGGATTGAATCCAGTTATCCACCACTGTGGGTTTTCGGGATTCCAGTTGAAGATGGTATCATATGGATTATCTTTATCGTCTTTATTATAGTTATAAAGGCTGAGTGTCATAGGAAGTTCAAAATCAACTGAAAACCAGTGACCGTTGTCAGACAAAAATCGCTTTGCTCCTTCTCCGACCATTGCTATATTGTCCGGAATATCCTGTTCTTCGTATTTTTGATATATGCCCATTTCTGCGCCCGACCCCAAATTTAGATAATTTCCTCTCCAGATCCAAAGTACATATTTTGCAGTATTTTCGTCTACTGCTGTGTTGGTATCTTCGTTGGTAAAGTAGAACTTATCGTTATCCATATTGTTGTTTGTTCCAAACTTAAATACGCTATCATAAAAATCATTGTATCCAAAAAACTTCTGCCACGTGTCTATATCCAACATAATATCAGTGTATTTGCTGAAGAATTCCGATAAGTCTGCCGAAGTCTGAGAATGATAAGCTATGCCCTTATTATCCTTTCTCATCATAAGTAGTGTTGAACCTATAGGTGTAAATAAATCATTGCTTACTATATCTATGAAAGTTTCTTTTATGCCGAATTTTTTTAATTTATCATATAGGAGATATTCACGATAAGCCTTCGCTGGCAACGGAGCGGTAAGCTGAAATGCAATCTGTTCTACTGCAAATGAAAAATCTGCTGCTTGTATCGTTTCATCAACCATATCCACAAGGCTCCAATCTCCCAATGATGTAGCGGCTCTGTTATTTTTCATCTCGGAAATATATCTTTTCCAAAGTCCTTCAGTTCCGGTATATTTCAGCGGATCTAGATTGATCGGAGCTATGATATCACTGCCATTCATAATAACCTTTCCATCCAACAGCCCATCCCCATCCGTATCCTCAACCGTAGGATCGCTGTTACAAGGGACAATCTCAATTAAATTAAGATATTCCTCCAGACCCGGCAGTGAATTCTCAAGACGTTTCCAACCAAGTATATCGTATCCCATCTTCACAAAATCTACCAATTTTAGAAAATGCACTCTGCCATTTTCATCTACAGCAGCATATTCCGACTTCACTTCCGCCCAATCGAGCAGCCCGTCTTTGTCTGTATCTGCCGAATTATTTGGCGACAGGGAATCATTAAGATATACTTTTTTCAGTGTATGTCCAAATATGAGAATATACTCTGTTATATGCGGGTTTTCCCATTCGCAGATGAAACCAAAATTCTCTAATCCAAATAAACTCTCGCCTTTGCACGTTCTGGAATTGTTCAAATCATTCCAATAACCAAATCTGCCGGAGGTGCAAAGAGGATTTGTATTCCTGTACATCATCAGTTTATCTTCCTGACCCAAACAATTATCAGGCTGCCCCGACGTCCATTTTGTATATGCGCTAAAATCTTCGCCAGTCTGCCATTTCCAACCATTTGTTGTAAGTTGCCCACCTATCCAGTAAGAATTTTTCGTTCCTTCTTTCAACAAATTCTTTTCAATAAAGACTTGTTCATCTTCGTTCGTTATTGTTACCAGATGTCCGCCAAGAGATTCACATATTTTCTCAGCACTGTCCCAATTGTATTCCATATTACCTGAGTATATGCCGTAAGTGTGACCATTATACTCCACTTTTGTCATATTGGCATTGATAAATTCGTTTGTTGTCGGTCTATCAGTGTACAGACTCATAATCATGTTTTGAGGTTCTTCAACCACAAACCCAATGCTCTCAAGCCAAAGCTCCATATCCAAAAGACAGTACGTTCCGGGCAAATCAGCATTGCAGATCACGGTATCTTTTTCAACATCATATTCCGTCTCGACAGGCAGGAGAACGTTCATATCCTCATAAAATCTGAACACCTGCAAACGCTTAATTCCGTCAAGTTCATTTGTATACGCTGCATACTCGCCGCTGACATTTTCGGTATAATTATCCTTTATTTTATAGTATAGCACACATTCCTCAATTTTGCAAGTACTTTCGTAAGAAATTTCCACACATTTTCCAAGAACCGCATCGCTTTGAATGGCATTCGCATACCCGCTCTCGCCTGCACTAAGATTACCCTCAGCATAGCCTGTGCCTGTGTACTTTATTGTCAGCTCGTATGGATTTTCAGCCGTGTTTATTTCCGCCAACACCTCGCTGTCCGCAGAGATAGTCTGCTCTGTGACATACTCTTCATCGGGAGTTCCGAACGTCTGCGGATTTGTCGGATCAAGTCCTATGTGCGGTTCATCGCCGTCGTGCAAAGTGTCCCCGTCCGTATCCGGATTCAGCGGATCGGTACCGTAAACATTCACTTCTTCGCCGTCGTTCAGACCGTCGCTGTCGCTGTCGGGAGCCATGGGATCTGTACCAAGTTCAAGCTCAGTTCCGTTGCTGAGACCATCGCTGTCATTGTCTGCATCGGAATCGGAAACGCCCTCTGTTACAGAATCGTATTTTGTAGGATCTGTTCCTGTAATGTATACCTCCTGATAATCGGTCAGTCCGTCACCGTCCGTATCAAGGCTGTTTATGTCTGTTCCGATAATATCCTCGTAAATATCCGCAAGTCCATCGCCGTCGCTGTCTAAGAAATCAACGCTGTAACCGTCGTCTGTTCTGTTTACTGCAAACGGAACGCTCTCAGCGGTCTTATCGGAGCTTGTAACTTTTACTTTGAAATATTTTGTATCAAAATCCTCGTCAATATGATAGCGGTATGTCGTAAAATCCGATACCTCAATAACGCTCGTGTACTCAATGTTATCTACTGATTCAGAAACCTCATATTCACACCCGTCATCTGCGTTTGAATACCACTCGATATCAATAGCATTTTCGTCCTCGTTATACTCTCCGAAAGCGTAAACAAAGATATCTTCCTCTTCATCACCGGGGATATCCACTGTAGTAAAATCTCCGTTTATCGTAATTTCGGACATAGCAAAATCTGAAATTGCCGGTACAACTCCCGATTGTTTGCTCGCTGTAAATCCGAAGGCTTTTCTTTCACCTATCCCGATAGGCGTAGTCGTAACGTCGTTTACAAAAGTATAGCGGTTTCCCTCTGAGGATACTATCTGCGCATTCCAGATATTATCTATCGTAAAATTTGTATCGAACGACAGCCGCCATGCCTCAAGCGGCTCTTCGCCAGTATTTTCAACGGTTACAGTTCCTGAGAATCCGGTATCCCAATCGTCGGTTATGTCCATCGTAACATTGTATCCGCCGCTTCTTTCCGTTCTCTGAGAACAAAGCTCTATCGTTTCGGGAAAATCCAGCTCCTCGCCTGAAAGAGTATAGCCGAAAGTAACCGTCTGTTCCGGCTGTATCTCATAGTTATATCCTGCGTTTTTTACAATATATTTTGTGGAATCAGAATCGTAAACAGTTCCGTTCCAAAGTCCGCCGATCTCGCCGTGAGCGTCGTATTTCAGCGCCCAGTTTAACAGTGATTCGCTGCCTGTGTTTGTAAGGGAAACTTCAATATTCTGATTACCGTCCCACGAGCCTTTTACACTGTAGCTCACTTCGTATCCGTCGCCGGAATATATTCGGAGCGTATTTTCTTCGGCTGTTACAGGGAAAACGGTTGTCATGCTTGCCGACATTGCTAAAGCGAGCGTGACAGACAACATTCGTTTTAACGATGTTTTTGTTTTAAACATTTTTTCTACCTCTATAATTCTATATTTGATAAAAGCAGCTTATGCATACAACGCAGCAGCCGCTAAACCATTCCCCTAATAAAGCCTATTGAATCAACTAAAAAACGCTTGGTCAAAAGGTGTTGTTATGAACATTGCAAAATACTCAAATTTATTGTACTTACAGTATATTTCTTTGTCAAGGATTTTGTCACAACGTGCATAAAATCGACACCAAATTATCTAATCTGCCTATTTTAACCGAATTTATCGCTTTATACATTTTCCCTTACATTATACTTCATATTACTACACATTTTTTTCAAATGGTACGAACAGTATGGTATTCTGGTATGAAATCAATGTATTTTCTTACTTCGTATTCCCTCACACTCAACATAATCCTTCGCAAACTGCTCCGCCTCAGCCAAACTGTTCTCCAGTATCTCAAACCCCACAGCCGCAGAAAAGTTGTCGAGCTCGACACGCTCGGTTTCGTCTTCAAAAACCTGTATCATAAACCCCTCGCAGAGAACATCTCTGCCCTTCTTGTCGACTCTTTTTATTCCACTGTCAGGAACAATCTTAATGTATAATCCTTTGTATTTCATCAAACAACTCTCCTTAAAACGTCATTTGAAAATATTCATTTTCATCAAAATCCTCATCTTCTTCAAAATCCTCTTTTTCATATAATTCATTGTCCGGCTCATCATTAAAATGCTGTCTACAAACCGACTTTTCAAGCGCCGCCCTCAGATAGCTTGTATCCATACCGTTCGCCTCGTAGCCCTGCTTTATAACGTTGTAGTAATAACTGGTGGGCGGCGATATCTGTCCTTTGTTCATCAGATATGCCATACATTCTTTCTTTTCGCCATTGACTTCTATCTCGAAAAGTTCTTTGCGGTAAAGATTCGGAAAACCTTCATACCTGTCAAGGCTGTGTTCGTCACGTCCGTCTATCTCCCATATGAGTACGGGAACTTCCGATTTATCATTCGGCACGATTGTCGCAACACCTCTGAATTCAAGCTCGTAGCCTTTAAGCATCTCCTTGCTTACGATCTTCGAATTTGGACAGCGGTATGCCATTTGTTCAAGATTGATGTTGCTGCCATAAGCGATGTATAATCTTTTGTATTTCATGTTTTCCTCCTATCACATTGACATTTCCATGCCCATTTCTTCATCTTCTTCAAAGCCCTCACATTCGCTTTCTGACGGCTCAATGTTTTCGATGGGCGTTATCCCGTTTTCATCTCGAACCGCCGACACAGGCTCGGCACGCCGCTCACGAGCCGCTTGTTTTTCAAGCTCTCGTTTTTCTTTTAGCTTTGCCCTTGCTGCAATTCCGTCCTCCGGATGTCGCCAGGCTATGTCACCCTCAAGATGTTTCAGAAGATGTGTCCTGCAATTTTTGAATTCATCTCCTATCAGCCCCAGATTTAAAAGCCAGACCCTAAAGCTGTACCGCATATTATCACTTTGCGAAACGTGAGGAGAACAGTATTTCTTTGTCATTGCCGCATTTGATATAGCTAACGCAAGCACTATCTGACTTCTTACCTCTCCTGCATGAAGAGAGCCGTTGTAAGCTCTTATCTCGTAATGTCCGTGCTGAAAAAAGCTGTGCAGATTGCAGATCACATATCGGCTGTTCGAGTAATGCTGAAACTGCTCGCTCATTCTTCCGTGATACCAAAGCTTTTTTATCTCCTCCATATCTTTTGGTTTCTTGCGGTTTATGTCCTCTATAAACTGCTTGTCCATCTTGTGACAGTAGCTTTCACGGGCAGATGATACCTGCAAAGCGTCCCACAGAAAATTCTCTTTGCTTGCGAAGATGTTTACAAGATTTCGTATCTGCTGCGGTGTATAATCGTCGGCTGAAATGTGTATATGAGTGCCTGCACAATATCTCGGGCCTGTAACTCCGCCTGCACGGCGTAAGGCTCTCACGACCTCCTGCAAAAGAGGGATATCCTCATATTCCAGCACAGGAGAGTTCATTTCCACGCTGTATGATTTAGAAGCATGGTCGCCGTCTGCGTTGTAACAGTTGATACTTCCGTCATAAACTATCGCCCACTTTCTGTCCCTTGAATCCGTCACAACATATTTATCATAGCTTCCGCCCTCGTGTTCAACACTTCCGTCAAGCACTTTGGCCATAGCCTTTGCCGCCTGACTTCGTGTAAGTCCAGTCATTTCGATCTCAATGCCGTATTTTCTCGTTTTTATGCCGTCAAAGTTTCCTGCCAATTTATCACCTTCTTTCAAAATTTGCTGTTGATTTTTTCGAAGAATTATGCTATAATAATTACAGCAACAATCTTCACCCACTTTCAAAGGAGGTCTTTATATGCCAAATATCAAACCTGTATCCGATTTGAGAAACTACACTGAGGTTCTCCGTGACATTGCAGTCGGTGAACCTGTTTTCCTCACTAAAAACGGAAGAGGTCGTTATGTTATTGTTGATATGGAAGATTACGAAAATCAGCGTGCTGCTTTGAAACTGCTTTCTGCACTTGCCAATGCTGAAAAAACTGCGGAGGAAAAAGGCTGGCTTTCCGAAGAGGAAGCTGACGCCGCAATTGACAGCTTATGATGAAACTAAGAGTTAATCCTGAAGTGATTGAAGATATTGCAGAAATCAAGCGTTACATTCGTGAAGACCTCTGCAGCCCTTCTGCTGCCGACCGAATTGCAAAGAAAATTGTTTCTGCCTATAAAGAACTGAAAAATGCACCATTTATCGGAACGCCGCTTGATTCTGTTCTTGAAGTGAAAACCGATTATCGTTTTCTTGTCTGCGGAAACTACCTCATTTTTTACAAAGTAAAGGACGACGTAATTTCTGTATATCGTGTTATGAACGGTCGCCGTGATTACTGCCGCCAGCTGTTTGGTATGAGCTATATTGAGATTGCCGATGATGACGAAGTTTCTGAGGTTTCACAAAAGCTCATCGAACGTAATCGTGATGTTTATGAAAAGCTGAAATAACACAAAAAGCGGAAGCCGTATTGGTTCCGCTTTTGTCATTTTATTCAATTTCCGCTCTGACCTCATATCCACCCTTGAAAATCACAAGTATCTCAGTCTTGCTTAGCACTTTCACGCACTCGATCAACTTCCTTATCAGCACATTATCAAAGGTCTCCAACTCAAACTTTTCATTATCTATCAGCTCCATAATCTTATCAAGCTTTTCCTGAGTTTCGGCAGAGGTCTTATTCTTTGATTTCAGCACTATAAGTCTTTCACTCAAATGTTGCTCCTCCTCATACAGCTTTGCGAACTCACTGTCCAGCTTGTCCTCATCACAACCGCCTGTTGCTATCAGCCCGACTAAATCGTTTCTCGCTTGGTCTATCTCTTTCAGCCGCTTTTCTATGGTGAGGATCTCTTCCTGTCCTTGACATTCAAGCACTGAGCCGATATTCGCTTTCAGAATTCTTACTATGTCATCACGGCAGGAATAATAGTTGTTAATCGCACGGATTATAGCTTTGTGCAGCTGTTCTTCCTTGATTGTTGGCGAATCAGGGCAATACTTTTTGCCATGCTCCAAACGGCTGATACACCGCCAGACTATTAACTTTTTCCCTCTTGAAGTCCATGTTGTACGGCGATAAGGAGTACCGCATTTTCCGCAGATAAGCAGTTCTGTAAGTGCATATTTACTGCTATACTTGCCTTGTTCCGTAATAGTCTTATCACTGATTTTTCTTTTTGAATTGCGCCTTGCAAGCTCCTGCTGAACCCGATTGTAGGTGTCACGATCTATGATTGCGGCATGGTGGTCAGATACCAGATACATTGGTCGTTCTCCATGATTTTTGACCACCTTATGTGAAATACAGTCAACCGTATACGTCTTTTGTAAAAGTGCATCGCCGACATATTTTTCATTCCTGAGGATATTGCGTACAATGCCCGAATTCCACTTCTCGCTGCCTAATGCTGTACAGCGGTTTAATACCATCAACCTATTTGCGATATCGGTCATGCTGTAACCGTCAAGAAACATTGCATATATCATCTTGACCGTTTCGGCTTCTTCGGGAACTATCTCCGGTTTTCCGTCCTCCCCTCTTCGATATCCTAGCAACTTTTTATACTGAAATGCCACCTTGCCCTCACGATAAGATTTTTCCTTGCCCCAGCTTACGTTTTTACTGATAGATTCGGATTCCGCTTGTGCGAATGAACCGTACAGTGCAATCATAAATTCCGAGGTCATGGTCAGCGTGTTAATGTTTTCTTTCTCAAAAATCACGCCAATCCCTAAGTCTTTCAGCTGTCTTACATATTCAAGACAGTCAACTGTATTTCGTGCAAATCGGCTTATGGATTTTGTAATCACAAGGTCTATTTTCTTATTCTTGCACATTCTTATCATTCGGTTGAATTCGGTACGCTTTTTGGTCTGCGTACCGCTTATGCCTTCATCGGCAAAAATGCCTGCGAGCGTCCATTCCTTTTTCTTGTTGATAAGATCCGTGTAATATGCCACCTGAACGGCAAAGCTGTTCTGCTGTTCCTCCTGAGCCGTAGAAACTCGGCAGTATGCTGCTACTCTCAGCTGATGATATTCATCTCTTCCATCGGCGATTTTAGGCTTTGCTGGTATTATCGTGACTTTAGATTTTGTCAAATTTTCGGCTCCTCTCCGTTGTATTTTGAATTTTCACTCCATTGATAAGTTCGACCTCTATGGTACAAAAATGGCTTATCCAAATTCGTGAAACACACTTTTTGAATAAGCCAATATCAAGCGTATTTAGTTGATCGTAATTTTGGTCTGAACAGTATTCAGACAGCAAAGCCTTTAGTTCTTCTGTTTTCTGCGGACTTTCATTGTAAGTACAGCAATCGTACTTCATTTCCGCAAGTCTGATGATTTCGGATTTTATTCTGTCAAAATCGACCTGCGTAGAGTCTGTCATACGGTTGATCTCATTCTGCTGACGGACTATATCCGCAGTAGGAGCATATGCGCTTATCTCACCGCCCGATTCCAGCAGACTTGGGTTTGCTATTGCGGAATTCAGAACATTAAGAACTGCGCCGATTATCATCTGGTCTGTAAGACGATATTCAAGCCTGTAACAATCGGGATTTCTGCAATCCCAATGCTCGTACTTTGAATTGCCGCCTATCCTTGAAAGTCTGTGACCGCATTCGGCGCAGTATGTACGGTTCCTGATTTCTTGTAAATCATCGGATATCAAATTAAGTCTGGTTGCTTTGCGTACTCGCTTTTCGTTAGCCTGCTTGAAAATGTTTTCTGCAATTATCTGTGGGTATGTATCATTACCGAGATACTTTTCATTTTCGATAATACGCTTGACCATATTTTTGTTCCAACGTTCTGAATTTTCAGAATATCTGATTTTCTCGGTTTCCATCAGCTTGGTTATTTCCACAAGGCTTTTGCCGTTCAGATATTCATTGAAAATTGTCACAACAGCATATACCTCTTTTGGTTCGGTAGTGATCTCGCCGTTCTTCATGCAATATCCGAACGGTATCGTTCTGTTCTTTGGCATGACCTCGCCTCCTTTCAGACTACAAGGATAGCACATTTTCTTTTGAAAAGCTATTACCAATAGCAACAAAGAAATGCCCTGCAATTTGGCATACAGGGCATTTAAATTCAGTTATAGCAACTTTTCATAATCTCTTCCGGAATACACCACTCTTGCTATCGTAACAAGCTTATTATCTTCATCGACCCAATAGAACATTATATAATTATGAACTATAAGCTTGCGATACTCATGCTTGAGAGGCTTAACCGGATAATACATCGGACACATATACGGCATATTTCTTAAACTTTCTGCAGCTTCTATCATTTCTTCCGCCAGCCTGTCTGCTGCATCAGGATTGGCAAGCTTTATATGATATGTTATACTGAAAGAACAGTCGACAAACGCCCAAAAATCTGGTAGAATAAAAGCAATAAAAACCAGAAAGGGAAATGAAAAAATGAAGTACAGTAAAGAGTTCAAAGAGGAAGCCTTGAAACTCTCAGACGAGATTGGACTGAAAAATGCTACTCAGCAGTTAGGGATACAGTATTACACACTGTCTGACTGGCGTTCAAAGCGAAATGCAGCTATCAAGAACCGGAAGTATCAAATGTCTGATGAAGAGCTGAAGAAGCGGAATCTGGAGCTTGAACGAGAAAATGCAGAACTCAGAAAAGCTAATGATATTTTAAAGGATGCACTCGTTTTTTTCGCAAAAGACCGGAAGAAGTAAAGACAAGTTAACGGCACCTATTCGTCAACGAATTTCGCTGTAAGTACGGCGTAAAGGCGATATGCAGGTTTCTGAAGATAAGTGAATCAGGCTATTATCGCTGGCTCAGAAATCAGAACAAACCCGGTGCACGACAGCTTCTTCTGGTCAAAATACAGGGCATATTATCAGAGCATCCGGATAACAGGAATTACGGTGTCAGAAGAATGCAGACAGCATTATCGCAGCGTGGAACTCATGTAAGTCTCAGGACTGTATACAGAACTATGAGCGAAGCAGGACTTGTCCACAGGCATCGCAGACCTCACGGTATTACAAAGGCTGACACAGCAGCACAGGACAGAGAGAATCTGATAAAGAGAGATTTCAGTGCAGAGAAGCCGCTGAACAAGCTCCTGACTGATATCACCGAAGTGCAGTGTTCTGACGGAAAGCTCTATATTTCGCCTGTTCTTGATTGTTTCAACGGTGAAATAATTGCACTTGAAATGCGTGATAATATGAAGAAGGAACTTTGCATAGATACCGTTAAACAGCTTCGTGAGAAGTACGGCAGACTCGACGGAACGATCCTGCACAGCGACCGGGGCTGCCAGTATACAAGCTATGCCTTCCGTCGTTCCCTTGTATCAGCAGGGCTTGTCCAGAGCCTCAGCGGAACTGCTCATTGCTATGATAATGCTCGTATGGAGAGCTTTTTCGCTACATTGAAAAAGGAGAAGCTGTATCAGATGCCGATATACAAAATGAAGCGTGATGAAGTAAAAACCATTATCTTCAGATACATCTTCGGTTATTACAACACCCAGAGAGTCAACAGCTTTAATGAAGGCGGACTCCCACCTGTGGCTCTCAGATCTTCCAGAGAGCTTTCTCATCACGCCGCCTGATATCTGCCTATTTCAGATTTTGGGTGTTTTCTGACTGCACTTTTCTTGACAATTCCATTTGTCCGTTTATGGTATGAACTGTAGCTTTTTTGGGTATAAACAGAAAAATCGGAATCAAACTATATCTTGATTCCGATAATAATTATTTATTATTTGGTTTTGTATTATATAGTACCGCTTTTGCCACATAAGAATTATCAATTATTTCATTTTGTAGAATGCCATTATATTTTTCTAGTGATGACCGAACACTAATTAATCCGTAACCATGTTCTTCATGATTTCGCCGGCTCTTATTCTCATTACCAATGGCATTCTCAATCATTATCACAATCATTCCCATAGAATAATTAATATCAATTTTCAGAATTTTGTTTTTTACAGTTTCTAATGCATTCAAGGAATTATCCAAAAGATTTCCCAATATTACCGTTAAATCAAAAGAATCTACTTTTAATTTTTCAGGAAGCACTATTTTTGTTGAGAATTCAATATTCATTTGCTTTGCAATTGACAATTTGTAATTAATTAAGCAATCGATATCAACATTTCCGGTATGCACAAACTCTTTTTCAGATACCATATTTTCATCCATGTTTTCAATATATGTATTTGCTTTCTCATAAGCACCACTCTGAATATAATTCCTTATTTTGTAAATATGATTCTTCATGTCATGTTTCAGCAATCTTATTCTTTTATTCGATTCATTCATTATCTCTAATTGATTCTTATATGTTCGATTTATTGAATCAACAGCATTATACAACAGCCTAATTTTCATGTTCTCTATATATTTATCATATAGATAAAAGTTTAATAAGTTATTTAATATAAGGATTAATGCAATTACAAAACTCTTCAAATTAAAGCTAGCACCAACTAAAAGACCGATAACCATCGTTCCAACAGAATTTATAATCAACACAATGATATAAAGAGAATTAACTATTATTTTTTCATCTCTCTTAAAGAAGTATCGAGTAATAAATGCAATACTCACTAACGCTATACTCTGAATAGTATTCGATTTAACAAGAACCGCATTTGGTGCAATGCAAGAACACATCCAATCAAGAAACATACCAACGGCAGCGATGAGTACTGTCATGAATATATTGTTAGCAATACCTTTTTTATATTGGAACATAATTAAAAATAATGGAAATATGTTGCTTAATAAGTTAAGGAGCATATTATCCATAAAAATGTATACTCCTGCATTAATTACATAATAAAGACAATAAGTTGATATCTCTATTATTTTAGGAAAAGCACTTTTGCCAAATATAGCTGTGATAAAAACATACATTGAAAATACATGTAATGCATTTGATGATAAATATAGCGTTGTATCCATCTATTTGCCTCCTACAATATAAGACATTCGCTCTCTAACTTCATTCTGTTGGCTTCTGCTTATATAAAAAACTGTTTTATCCGATAAAGTTATGCTATTAAAATCGCTCATCAAGATATGGTTAACATTTACAGCAACACCCCTTCTAACAACTACAAATTGATTCTTAAGTTCACTTTTTATTGCATCACTAAATTTTTGATAAATAAGAATATCTTCATCAAGTGTGTGCAGCAAAAGTTTTTTACCTTCACTTCTTATATATATTATCAGATTCACAGCAATCTTATGTTTGATATTTTTAAACGTGTATGTGAAAAACTACACTCTTTCCCTACACGACGCTCTTCCGATCTTGAAAAACTTATTAGTCTCAATATGATAATCAATAAACCGTGTTACACTTTCAAATATTTTATTTCGGTTTATAGGTTTAATAATAAAATCAAAAGGCTGAACCGAAAATAAATTCATTGCATACGTTTGTTTTGCCGAGACAAAAATAATTTGTGTTCGTAGATCTCGTAATACCTGACGAACCTTCCTGCTTAACTCAATACCATTCATATCAGGGAATTCTATGTCTAAAAAAATAAGATTATAGAATTCTGCTCTTTTTAAATTACTGTATAATTCTTCACAAGAAACGTATTCATCGATTTCAAAATCCACCTCATATCTAAAATCATATTCCAAAAGAATTCTATGTATTTGATCACATACAGTTTTATCATCATCTACAATAGCAACCTTTAACATAACAATCACCCGCCTTAATTGTCATTATACCAAACATTTCTAAGAAAATCAATACATTTTTCAACGAATGTAAGGTATAATGAATAAGAAAGACGGAGCAAAATGTTTCGCAAATTCTGTACATTTCAGCAAAGCGCTTGAAAATACAGGGAAAATAAAGGCTTACAGGTTATTGCGGCAGGAAATCTGACGGCTTAATACTTTTTTATGAAACAAGGTTTAAGTTTTCAACGCATTGCTTCTTTATTTCAATATCGGAGTGCATATAGCGATTAAGCGTAATCTGAACGCTTGAATGTCCCAGTAACTCGCTTACAGTCTTCGCATCAAAACCATTCTCTATGCAAACCGTGGCATATGTGTGACGCAGTAAATGAAAATTCGCTTCTCGCACACCGCACTGCTTCAATATTGATTTGAATCTGTTCTGCATAGTCCTTGGCTCGACAGGCTTTGATGTTCCGGACAGCAAATAACCATTATTGCATGGGGTGTTCTTTAAAATACTTATCAGAAAGTTCGGAATAGGAATTGCTCTCTCGGAGCTTCTGCTTTTTGGTGAGCCGACAATTACTTTTGTTTTGCTGCTGCCTGTAGTATCCGAAACACGTTGAACAGTCTTTGTGATGTAGATTACGCCATTTTGAATATCAATATCTTCCGCCATGACAGCACAAAGCTCGCCAATACGCATTCCCGTGTACATAGCAAGCAGTATTCCGACATTCGTTTTGTTCAAATCGTTCATAAGATATGATTGAAGGCTGCTGCGTTCAGCTCTATTAAAAACCGCCGCAGCTTTTGTATTCTCCTTTGGCATGATAACATTTCTCATAGGATTTTTGTATCCGTATTCGCTTTCGGCATACTTTGCGGCGGAACGAAGCAAAACAATATTATCACGAACCGTTTTAGGCGACAAGCCTCCCTTGCCATTGGATTTTCAGTTTTTCAAAAGATACTCGATAAAAGCGTTGATCTTGACCGAATTAAGCTCGCTGTATTTTGTTTTCTTGAAATACGGAATTATATGATTATTTATATTCCTTTCATAGCAGCAGTAGCTTGAACGCTTTACACGAAGCTTTGCACAAGAAAGCCATTCTTCACAAATTTCCGAAAGAGTTTTAGCGCATGATATAGTATTGTATTTTTCTATTGAGGTATAAGCCGAGAGCATTTTATCTTTTAAGTCAGCAAGGTCTCTTGAATAAAAATACCTATACATTAAGCTTCCATTGTCGTCACGACCAAAAGGAATACGACCCTCAAAGCGACCGTCCTTTCTCTTGTAAATATTAAGTGCGTTCCTCATTTTATCATCCTCCTCATACTAAAAAACTGACGGCTGAAAATCTTTGTCAGCCTGATTTTTTGAGAATTTTATGCAATTTTTAAAATTATGTCTTTACAAATGGGTTTTGGTGTGATATAATGTGATTAACTTTTCATCAAATCGATCAATTTCAATACCAAAATAACTCTTAAAATCCTTTCGCAAAGGTACAGAATTTGCGAAACAAAAACGGCGGATCCGGATGCTTTGAAGCACGAATCCGCCGTTTTCTATTGCATTGTAATATTATTCTCCTCTTTGACGCCCAACTCCTGCTTTTTCTTTAAAATCATTCGCTTTAGCTTCCTGTCCACCGTCCTCCTAACCGATTGATACTTCTGCGCATAGTCCTCTTCAATACACCTGCTAAGATTTACAAACAACCCAAACACCGTATTTGCAAGCATAGCATTTTCAAATTGCTCCATGTTGTCAAGCAGCTTTTGAGCATACTCGTTTCCGTCATCAGCAGACTTAGTAAGCCACCGGACAGCTTTCTCCTTATCCTTTTCAAGTCCGTCAGCACCAAAAAGATAGAGTTTGCCCAACTGATAACTTGACCACTTATTCTCGGCAGATCTTTGAAAATACTCTATAGCTTTCGATACATCAATGTCCGTCCCAAGACCGTTCTTGTACATCATACCAATCTTGTAGAACAGGTTTTCATCAGCCTGTTCCTTTCGCTCCAGATTCAAGAATCCCGAAAGTGCCTGCTTGTAATACTGCTGTGAAGTATCGTCATCTTTAGCAACGTATTCACCCTTGCTGTACATTTGAGCAACCGCATATGAAGCATAAGGCTGTCCCTGAGAAGCAGATTTTTGATACCACAAAAACGCTTGCGACAAATCTTTCTCCACGCCGTTGCCGTAATAATACAAGTTGGCAAGACTGAACTGTGCGAATTTGTTATTCTCCTTTGCCGATTTCAAGAACCAATCAAATGCCTGCGAATAATCTTGCTCTGTACCCACCCCATAACAATACATTTTGCCTATTCTGTACTGAACATATGATTTCAGTTTGGATGCTGTTGGCTCGATTTCAAGAAATCCTTTCAACGATTCTGAATAATATCTCTGCGACTTTTCCAAATCTTTTTCACCAAGCTTATCAGTAGAGTAAAGCTTTCCTAAATCGTGAATGGCAAGCAAGTTGCCGTTCTGCGATTCAAATAACAAAAGTTGTTCTGCTTTTTGAAAGTCTTCAAGTTTTGAGTTCTTGTTGTAAATCAGCTTGCAGGCATCTTTGTAGTTCTTGTTCCACTTCAAATAATATTTGCTGTCCGAAACAAAATCAGCAGTTTCAACCACGGCAGTACATTCTTCTGCAAACTGTTCCGATTCATCAACCAGCGGAGAAATTTCTACATCAGAGTTATCTGTATCGGGTAATATGGGTTCAGGTTCGGCAACATCAAAATTCAATACGGTCGACTCCATATCAAGCACCATTTGAATAATCATATTCTTCACAGACTTAAACGCCTTGTTATCAGTAAGCTTAGGAAACTTGATCTTTGCCGAAGAATAAACGTCATGCTTCTGTTGTTCCATCTCACACCATAGTGAATACATCTTTTTGATAGATTCATTTTCCGCAAGCTTTGAAAAGATTTCATCAACAGTTTTCTTGATCTCCGGTTTTAAATATCCATAGACCTTTCTGCCCTTTGCCGTGCAGAGTTGATCGTGGAGTTTACTGACAAGATCAATCAGTTCATCATTATCAATATTTTCCTGCGAAATATCATCTGCAAGTTTCTTCATCAGCTTTTCCGATTCTTTTTTCAAGAGATTACGCAAGTCGGTTTGCTGTGCATAAAGGTGATGCAGCTCGTCTGTATAAATATCATTTGCAAAGCCACTGCGTATATTTTCTATCCCCTGGTTTGTGAGGAACCCCTCACGCTCGTTTGCTGAGTACACGATAATGTGTACATGAGGATTTGTTTTCTTGTCATGAAATGCAGCATACCATTTAAGGTTGCTCATATTGATTTTTTGATTCTTAGCTATATTGGGTATCTGCCTTTTGATAAGTTCTCGCCAGGCATTCAAGTTATCATAACCCATAGCCTGAGCGTTATCTCTGCGAAGCGATACGACATGGGTCCACACGTTACCGCCGTGGTTTGCGATCTCCTTTGCGACTTTGTCAAGATTTATTGGCTCATTTTTTTCATTGAAAAGTCCATGTGAACCGAACTTAACTGCACCCGGACGGTTTGCGAGATATCCTACATAGTTTTCACGGGATGTAAGTCGGTCAAGATTTCTGTCGATGATTTCCGATATCAAAGCAGAACTGTTTTTGACAGTAGGATTTTTAATGTAGTCCTCATATTCAAATAAATCCTTGCTGTCGGGAAAATCATTTATCAAAGATAAAATAAGCTCCTGCTGATTTTTAGTAGCAGGAGCTTGTTCGTTTTTTTCTTCTGTAGGTACCGAACCCTCACGGGTTGCAATGTACTTTACATAGTTTGCAAGTTTTTTCTTTGAGCCGCTTTTAAGATAGCGACTTGTTACTATTAGTTTGGGCATAGTCTATCATCTCTCCTCATCAGCTTTTCTGATACTCCACAGCGTCCTCATAATCAATAATACCGTTTATCCTGCGCACCTCGTTGACGCACATGGCATGAAAATTTCTAAGTGTATCATCATCGACATCATTAATTGCCGCAGTCATGTGAGACAGCTTTCCAAGTTCGACTGCTACCTTGAAAAGCAAACGAGCAATCCGCTGTTCCGTACCTTTGATCTGCGCTTTGACAGTTTCGGTTATCATCGGTGAGATATAGTTCACGCTTTTTTCCTCATCAAGATACCCGATATAGAATTTGATCGCTTTCTCAATAAATTCACTCTGCGACCTGCAGTTGTCGTTTTTGTAGTGAACCTCCACATCTTTAAGCGTTTCGGGATATGCCCAAAGTGCAAATTTGACCTTATTCTGAAAACTCATTTTTCATCACCTCCAACTCCTGATAAAATGCCGTATTTTCGTTCCTTTTTGCTGATACAACCCCGAAATCCGAAAAGTATTGATTTTACAACCCCTTATTTCGGAATGCTTTAAACTCTCGCAAATTGCGGTCGGCTTTGCCGTCCGCAGTGATCGTTTCGGGGGCTGCGACCCCGAAACTTTAACTCGCAACAAAATAAATACCCCAAATCCCTCCCGAATTCTCCCGAATCCTGCCATTCTCCTACTCTGCGACAAACGCCCCACAATTGCCCCGACTCCCTTCAGGGTAAACTTACCCCACCTACCGCCTTACCTCGCCACACGGGGCAACGTCGCGCGAACCGGGGCGAGTTACTGCTCGGACTTCTTCGGAGCAGTAATCTTCTGCTTTCTTACAGGCTTTTTCTCCGACATCATGTCAATGAAATCTCTGACGTTCTGAGGAACGGTCTTGAGGTAGAGCTGGTCGATGTACTTGTCAAGCTCCGCCGCAAGAGTTGTGTTCTTCTGCTCCAGATACATCTCGATCGCCGACAGCCTTTCCTCGCTTACACTTACCGTTACTGACTTTTTCATTCTGCATCACTCCTAATACTTTATCTTTTCTCCGTAGTTTATCTTCTTTATCGACTTGATATTATCAAAATTCAAACCGCTCCAGTTGTACGAACCGTAGTTTCCCGTGAATGCAACGCACCCCGGCAGACAGCCGTCTGCATGAATAAACTCTATGATACACTTACCGCCGACGCCGAAATCGTGGTAGGGAATGTCGCCCTTGCTGTCACATATCTTTACGGTAAACTGAGTTCCGTTTTCCAGTTCAACCAAAAATCTGTCGTTGCAGTATCCGTATACCGTACCCATTGCAACGCAGTAATCTCCGTACTCGTCACGCATAATACCTGTGTTCGTCACAACGTCAACGCTGCAATTCTGTATCGCAGACCACGAGGGATCAAGCGTAAGTCCTGCGGCGTTCTCATAGGCAAAGCAGTTGGTCCAGCCGTCCTCGTGAGGGAATGTCTGTATTACTTCGACTTTTTCTGTCCTTGCGGCAGCGCTTGCTGAAGTAAAATTCGACTTATCCTTGTCCTCCGCAACAGGTCTGACCTCTATTCTGTACATAGAATTCTCACGCAGTCCCGTGATGTAGCATAGCGAATTTGACTTGAATTCAAAATATATATTCTCCGTATACCCCGTGCTTTGATTTGTCGGTGTGCAGGACACTTCGTAATCAACACCCTTTTTCGCTTTCCATTCCGCCTTGATACATGATACCGATATCGTTGACAGTTTCAGGTTTCCGGTCTCGTCCGGCGTTGGTTGTTCACTGTCCGAAGAGTCTTCGCTGTCATCTACCTCCTGCGGATAATCTATCCCCTCATAGGTACACCAGCTTGTCCAAGAACCTCTGTCAATAGACTCTTTTGTGACATAACCGCAATCGGCAGAGGAAAAAATCACTTCTCTATTTCCCACGTAAACTCCGTGCTTACTGCCGTCGAACAGTCCTATCCCTGCGACCTCCGGAATGGTATCAAGTCCGCCCTGCTCTGTATAAACAAGAGTAGTGTAATCAGAACCGAACGCTTTATCGGTCGGGCTGTAGTTAAGATATCCGAGCATAAGTCCTGCGTTGTCTGCATAACGTACCCTATCGCTTTCGTTTCTTTCTCCTGTCGCACCGTTCATATATCCCCAGCCTGAGATGTAAGCATTCTCCGCCCATGCTGCAAGGTCGGCGCAGTTCTTGGTCGTACTGTCGGTAAACATATACTCGTTTATGGTGCTGTTCATCACCCAAGTGTACGTCCTTATGAATTCATCATAGTCAATTTCAAGGTCGTAAGTTGAATTAATCGCATTAATCAGATCGATGTCATTTGGAGCAACAGCAAACAGATGTGCATAGGACTCAGCATAAAAATTCTGCACTCCGTCGAAATATGACATATATATCAGCTGTGCCTTTATGGTCTGATCCCTCACTCCAGCGTTTGTCATAGCATCCTCAATAGCCTGACACTGATTCTGAATATTTGTTATCTCAGCCTGCTGTTCGCTGTCCAGACTTTCAAACAATGCCGACTCCGTAAACAGACTTTTATCAATTTCCGGCGGCTCTATTTCATTTCCCATACTTGAAAGCACAGCCACAGGAAGACACATAAGACCGAGAAAGCCTGCGGCGATGCTTGCGATAAGCACGAACAGCTTGCCACGCTTGTTTTCATCGCCAAGAATATATATGGCTATCTTTTTAAGAGCCGCAGCTACCGTTGCCAACATCAGCTCACCTCACGAACTTCAAATTCCGTAAACGCACCCTGCGTTTTCATTTCCATACCGTGCATATATTCCAGCGCTCCTCTCTCCGTAGAAAACAAAATGGGTTCGCTATCATGACGAACCCAGTCCTCAAAAATATTTCTGCTGTTTTCGGCATACCTCGTTTTCCATATGCCGTATTTTTTGTTGTGTATTTTTATCATCCTCAAACACCTCCGTTTCTGCAACAAAAAAGAGCCGCATTTTAAGCGGCTCATATGTTATATATAGGCTTTGACAAATATGAATTAGTTTATTGATCGATCCAATAGCAATTCAATTATTAAATCCATAACTCCATTTCTCCGGAATCACAAAAGCCAAATTTTTCATACAAATGTTTTCCTGTTGCTGATGGTTTTAGTTTTATATTATGAACACCTTTGTCCTTTAACCATTGCAGCAGCTCTTCTATTATTTTTGAAGAATAACCGTTCCTTCTTTTTTCAGGAATACAATATACATCAATTATATATCCATACATTGGAGTTTTGAAGAAACAAAACGGAACATCTTCCTTGATTACTGCACCACCGCACGCTATAACACTATCGTTTTCATACACTAAATAATGACAACATTTCTCTTCTTGGTACAGTTCCTTATATTTTTCATATATCTGTTTTTCAGCATTGTCCTGTAACAAAACTATTGAACCTACTTCTTTAAACATATCCATTTTTAGTTTAATGACAATATCTAAATCTTTGATTTCCGCTTTTTTTATTTCCATAGCAATATAACTCCATTCAAATATCTTCCGTTTTATCAATCAATTCATTAAAAACAGTATATCAAATTTTAGATATAAAGTCAAGCAATTTATCCCATTTAAAAATCTATCTTCCCCCCGCCGTACCAAACAACGCCGCCTTGTAAACCGGAGCAATGACCTGCAGCAGATACCTCTCGTTTCCGCACCGATACAGACAAGTTCCTCTTTCGGGATACTTGATAAGCCCATACTCCGATTCTTCTAACTGCAAAGTATCAATAAACGCAGTGGGCGAAATGTTGCCCGGATTGAACAGAAAATGATGCGACGGAATGGAGAACAGCGGCTTAGTAAACTCCTTTATCTCGGGCAGCAAAAAGTCCTCGATATTCTGACTTGCCAGAATGAACGAGGACTCTTTCTTACGAACACGCTTCATGCCGTTCCTGATATATTCTATCGCCGTCATATTTGTGAGGAATAAATACAGCTCATCAACCGCCGCAACGGTATTTCCCTTGCCTAAAAGCTGATTGGACATATATGACAAGATGTTGAACAGCAGAGTATCTTTCAGCCGTTTGTTTGTGTCCATAAGCCCCTTTACTCCGAAACAAATAAACTCGCCGTCCTTGATATTGGTGTGTCCATTGAAGTATTTGCTTTCCGCTCCTTTACACATACTGTGCAGTCCAAGACAGATATTCTGCAACATTTCTTCTGTGTAAAGCTGCTTTTTAGACTTATCAAAAGCGTAAAACTCCTTTTCCACAAGGTCATAGAGATCTGACATCATGGGATGATCCTCGCTTTTCAGCGTACTGAAATCCGTGAAATCATCAATACCGAATCTTGCGTACAGTTTCATCAGCATAATTTCGATCGTATCTATCTCTGCGTCTGTGAAGTCCTTGTACGCTCTGAAAAAATCCTTGAGATAGCTGATGTGCTGACTGAGCCTTGTGACCTTTCGGAAGGTTTCCGGACTGTCATCTGTGGACCTTTCTCCGTCTGACCACGCTTTCGGTTCAAGAGGATTTATCATAAATTCTCCCGACATCATATCGATATACGTTCCGCCAAGGTTTGAACATAAATCTTCGTATTCATGTTCAGGGTCTAAGACCAGAACACTTTTCCCTGCCTCACGCTGATTGCATAAAAGCAGTTTCATCAGATACGACTTGCCCTGACCGCTGTTGCCAAGTATCAAAATGTTCGAGTTTGTTTTGTCCTCGGTTCGCTTGTCAAAGTCAACAAGAATATTCGTGCCGTACTTATCTCTTCCAACATAAAAGCCGTTTTCATCGGTCTTGCCCGAATAGTTCAGCGGATAAAGATCAGCCACCGAGCTTGCAGGAAGAACACGTTCAAACTGACTTGCGAATACGTTATTGCCCGCAGGATGAACAGACAAGAATCCCTCTTTCTGCCGCAAAAGCAAACGGTCAACAGATATTTTGGAACGTGTCAGCTCCATTTGAACATCGGCCTGCAGTTCTTTCAGCTTATCCTCAGAGCTTGCTTTCAACTCAATAAACACAGCCGTATGCAGTAGCGGTTCTTTGTTTCGGCGAAGTTCTGAAAGCAGTTCAACCACATCGTCGATGTTGTTCTGAGCCTTTATGCTCTCGTTCACATCATTTACAGTCGTCATCATATGATTTTTCCTCATTGCCTGCTGAACAATTTTCCTCTGCTCCATGCTTGTAACAAGGCGATTGTAGATTCTTAGCGTTACTCCATTCCTATCTGCAAGGTGGGCGAGAATAGCCGTTTCTTCCGTACTTGGCGGATACTCCGTCACCGCCCAGCATGACTTGTAGAAGTTTCCGCAGATATAGTGGTCGGTGTAAAAGCGTATAATGCCTGGTGCAATGCGGTCGAAAAAGTCCTTTGCTTCCACTATCTCAAGCTGCCCATCTGAAAGTTCTTTTTTCTTCTGCTTTTTATTCTTCATTTGTTTTCACCTCCAAATCAAATTCGGTTTCTCCATCAATATCGGGGATTTCCTCGCCTGAAATACTCGTTCCGAAATACAGTGCAAGCATTCTTTTTACCTCCGATTTGCTCATTCTTCTTGCCGAAAATCCATGCTCGGCTATTGCCTTATCCACTCGGTTAATGGTGTTAAAGATCTGCTCGTCCTTCTCACGCTTGAATCTTAGGGCAAATATAAACTGTCTTGCCGAGGACATTTCAATCTGTATCTCATCAAGAAAATCATAGTCAGCTTGCAGCAGTTTTCTGACCGCCTCGTTCTGCTCGGTCTGCAAACGCTTTTTGACGTACACTTTGTTAGTATCGAAACACTCGCAGGAGTCAAGAGCAAGTATCTCAAGGTCGGGGATCGTGCTTAACAGCATCATAAGGTGGTGTATTTTTACGTCGATATTCGCCGCAGACAGCACAGAAATATTAGTAGGTTCTACGCTGAAAAATGCTATCTCAGCTTTGTCGGTTTTTACGCCGTATTTAGTAAAGCGTTCAAGACCGATAAGACCCTGAACGCTGTTATTTTTCCTTTTTGCCATTTAGAATTTCCTCCATAAAAACAATTGCTGTGAGGTCACAAAGAACTTCACAGCATTAAAAAGATAGTCCATTATTGCGGTTTCGTCCACCCGAAGGGAGAGAAACGCAAAGCAGGCGGTCGCAGCTATGGGGATAACGTTCCACAGGTTTACAAGCACGATCACAGACAGAATTATCCCGCCGCAGATTATGATAAAATCCCGGACGTTCCACAACCACAGCTTTACGTTTGCCTTCAGGTTTTCGGGGTAGATGTAGGTTTTCATTTTGCTCCTCCTTTCAGCATTCCGACCGCCTTAGCACCCATACTCATCGTGTGAGAAACAGACATCATATTGACCCTCACACTAGTATCCAGCCCATACATCTGAGCGATCCTCGGAACTTCCGTTGCCGAAAGACAAAGCCCTACCGCAAGCAGAGCGTGCTGAGTGTAGGTAAGCAGTCCGAGATACAGTATTGTGGTCTGCAAAAAGGCAGTAAGGCAAGTGGCTATGACCTGCTTACACCAGCTGAAAAATCCGTCTGTGTAGCCTCTGGGAACTCCGAACAGATACAGACTTCCAACTGCTATCTGGCACAGCATTATGCCGCCTCGCTTGATGTTTGCAAA
>OGMF01000913.1_pt1 | contig 31276 bp, 30 predicted proteins | sample 1572921 | NCBI WGS metagenome assembly OGMF01 (sample SAMEA2581919, study PRJEB24529) | metagenome | biome: Human gut stool | place: China | collected 2011 | reverse complement strand
GGTACGACACGTCCGAATACGACAACTACCCGTCCAGGAACGATCACCCGGCCGAATACAGGCTCGAATATACGCCCGGGAACCAATACGTCCAGTCCCTCACAAGGGGGAACACGTCCGGTAACCCGGCCGTCGACAACCACCCGGCCGTCGACAACGACGAATCGCCCGACAACGACAACGCGGCCATCAACGACGACTAACCGGCCATCTACCACAACCCGGCCTTCAACCACTACGAACAACCGGTATACCCGTCCGTCCGGTAGCGGTTCAGGTAATGTAAAAACTTATAATCGTCCTCAAAATAGTTACAGACCGACTTATAATAACAACAGTTCTTCGAATTATGTTCCCCGGAGATCTTCATCGGCCTCCCGGAGTTCGGGTAGCAGTTATACCCCTTCCCGGAGTTCATCGCCTTCCCGGAGTTCAGGCAGTAGTTACAGCCCTTCCCGGAGTTCGGGTGGTTCCTCCCGGGGCACAGTAAATCGTCCAACTAGAAGATAAACTTAAACCAGCACATCATGAAAAAAGTAATCATATTATCCGTTCTTCTGGGATTCACATTTGCTTCACAAGCCCAGACTTTCGAGGATGCCGTACAATTTTCAAGGATACAGAACTGGGGAACAGCCCGTTCGGCAGGTATGGCGGGTGCCTTCGGAGCTTTGGGGGGTGATCTGTCAACCCTAAGTGCTAACCCGGCCGGTATCGGCGTTTTCAGGAAATCGGAAATCTCCATTACGCCCAGTTTAAATTTTGCCAACACCAAGGCTACCGACTATAGTCCTAAAGATAATTCTTTCCAATTGGGAGATCTGGGAGCTGTATTCGCTTTTTATTCTCCCAACTTCGACTGGAAAGGCATCAATTTCGGTATCAATTATACCAATTTGAATAATTTCAACCGAAAAACCGATCAGGTGATCTGGAACTCCTCCACCTCTTTGCTGGACGTATTGGCCGCAAGCAGCGGAGATTATCCCTCCGACGAATTGAATTCTTTCAGCAGCTATCTGGCTTATCAATGTTACCTGATCAACCGGAACGAGGATGAAGAAGATCCTAATTTCGGCTACTATCACTCTATCCTCCATAATGGAGAAATTGTGGCCCAGACCAAACGCATGAAAGAAGACGGTAACCAGGGAGAATATGCTTTTTCTTTCGGTACCAATTATAAAGACAAATTGTACCTGGGATTGACCATCGGTATTCAGTCCATCTGGTATAAAATGCATTCCGGGTATACGGAAGCTCCCTCCGAAAATTCACCCAGTGGATTAGATTATTATACTTATTATGAATATAAGAAAATGAATGGAGTGGGTACCAATCTGAAATTCGGTGTAATTTATCGTCCTATCCCGGAAATCCGGTTAGGAGCTGCCATCCATACCCCGACCTGGTACAATATGAATTACAGCATGGCCACTTCGATATACTCGTCTTTCTATACGTCACAAGATCCGTCAAATGGCAGAGAGGGCTACGAGTTCGATTTTTACAGTCCGGACTATTCGATAGACTTTAATATGCGTACCCCCTGGCGGGCTATGTTAAGCATGGCCACGGTACTCAACCAAAAGGCTATCGTCAGTGTCGATTACGAATATGTCAATTACCAGAATGCCAATATCAGCGAGATTGAAGACGATTATAACGGTTCTATGGAACAAACCACCAACCAGGACATCGAAGATTATCTTCGTGCTACCCATAATTTCAGGGTTGGTGCCGAATATCGTTTCAACAGTCTGTTCAGCCTGCGGGCCGGTTATGCATTCTGGGATTCCCCCTACCACAACGAAACTCATAAAAATTATAACCGCATTCAGGCTTTTACTGCAGGAGCCGGCCTCAATTTCGGTATGTTCTATTGTGATGCAGCATTTATTCATAAGTTCTCGGAGAATGAAACCGTATTTTATTCCTACTACGACATTCAAGCCGAACCTGTAAAAAACAAATACCTAAGTAATGAAGCCCGAATCACGTTGGGAATCAGATTCTAAAAACAAGATCAAAGCGCTTTTAAGCAACAAGGGTTACAGCGGTTAGAATTAACATCTGTAACCCTCGGTATTTTCGATACTGTCTGGAAGTCAGACAGGAACAATATTCCTTTCGAAAGTTTTACAATACCGATATTATTACCGGAAGGATAAATTAATTCTTTTTCTGAAATAAAAGGAAGTGGTTTATTCAGCTAATATATACTTGTTCATCATGTGATATGCGGAAAATGATTAATTTTGTAACTGCCAAATGAAAGAACTCAAATGATATGGTATTACATAATTCCCTATTCCGTTCAGGAACCATTTACGATGTCCCCGATATTATCGGACTTATAGAACGCCGTATTGAATGGATGGATTGTAACGGTATAAATCAATGGAATAAAAGCCATTATCGTGAACGTTATCCTGACGGTTATTATATTCAGGCTGCTGAAAAAGGATTGCTGTATGTATTGACTGCTAAAGACAGCAATCGGATTATAGCAGGTGCTGTATTGTTAACGCAAGATGTCCGTTGTGGACAATCGAATGGCAAAGCATATTATGTTCATAACCTTGTAGCTGCTATCGGAGAAAAGAATGCCGGAAAAGAGATTCTCCAACGAATAGAGGAGTATACACGATTGCAGGGTATGCACTTTGTGAGGCTCGATTGTATAGTAGGCAATCAAAAACTGAATTCATGGTATGAAAAATTAGGGTATGAATATGTTAGAACGATAACAGATGGAGAATATCAGGGCAATTTGAGAGAAAAAAAGCTACAAGTATCGACAACGTAATTTTGGTTGCTGGCGAACAATCTGTCACTTCATCAGAGCTATGCGCCTTTCCCATATGTAAAACTACCATTGTTTCATCACACGATTATTTGATAAACCCTTGTTTTCTCGCCCCGAAGATCATAGCAGCAACCCATATGATTACCCCCAAACCATTCACCATATCCGATATTGTAGTGCATAAATTCAAAGTTTTGAATCCGGAAGAGACGGCTGCTGTAAATGTATAATAGGGAAAGATTTACCGAAAGAATCAAATTCATCCCGTCCTATAACCTTATAACCCATATGCAAATAAAATCGGTAACTCGCTCTAAATTGGACTTTGATTGAAAATCAAGAAGTTGGGCGTTTGCCTATATTATATAGGTAACAATATGGAAACGAGCGGACTTCTGCTCGTTTCTGTATTTTGCAATATGCAAAGAACGCCTCAATTCGGGGACAAAGATACGATATTTTTCTTAATATCCCATAATTTGCAAGAAGAGAAACATAGAAATTAGGACTTTTTTACATAAAATCTTCTGTTCAGATATATTCCTATTCATTTATATTATCACCCCCACTGACATAAGAAAGAACCAAACGGCGAACCACGGCATGAATGTCTTCATTAGGGAACTTCTGGCGATATTTCTCCGTAAGGTCTTCGCAGAAATACATCTTGCTATGAACCAAAGAAGAAGGAATATTTAGATGCATAAACACATCGTATGTTGCAACAGGCTTGCCATCCTTTGTGTCGACAGGCACAATATCCATCTTATACCAAGCATTTGCAGAAACGGCAGAGAACAATCTATAATTGTCCTTACTCTCCGCTTTACCAGCGATGCTCAGTATATACCCGTCAGCAGACTTATCGTCCTCAGGATTCACCGCATATAGCATATATACAGCAGGAAGCGTCGAGTATTTTTTTGTGATAAACTGATATTTCCTGCTTCCTCCAAAAGGAGGGTTTGCTTTCAAATCCTGCTCTATATCCTCACGAATTTGTGGCGCATCCACCACAAACTCTACTTCGCCAGTATAATTGACGACAGATTTCGATGGCTGTGGATTTGGCTGAATACCTTCACCATTGTCATTGCTGTTGTCACACGCACAAAAAGCCAAGACTACCAACAGTAGTAAGACTGATTTTTTTACTAAATACTTCATATCCTAATTTGTTTATTAAACCTATTCTGATTAAACGTAGAATATGCCTAAAAATTGCTCTATTTTGAAATATTAACATCCACTTTATAGGTATTACATTTGTTGATGGCATAATCCACAAATGCTTTACCGTAGCCGTGTCCTTGCTCTTCGGGCAGTACGAACAACATTTCCAGCATATTATCGCTTAATCCCATAAATGCGGCAATCCTTCCGTTCTCATTGCGTATGACAAACAGTTTGACCGCCAGGAAATATTGGTCTCTCACTAAGGGTTTGAAGTATTCGATATCTTCTTCCTTCAGAAAATGATGAGAACTACGTACTGATTTTTCCCATACGATCAATAATTCATCTAAAATTTCGTCTGATAAGGATTGCAATTTTTCTATTTTCATTTTTAAGTGAATGCAATATGTAAAACGACAGGCAAAGTTACGAAAAATACCACATAATATAAGTCTTTATAGTTTTATTTACTACCTCCTGCTTACCTGTCGGTACTGTTTTTGATTCATTACTTGTTGGAAGAAGGAGTTATAAAAGGTGTATCCTGCCCTTTATAACTCCTGTAATTCTATTAATTCTTGTAACTCTAATTCCCTCGATAAATTTTGCCTGTTGCTGATAAGATAACTAAAAATGAATTATTTTTGACCACAAAATTCAATTTTATGAACGTAAAAGCCAAGGGGTATATTTTAGGCGCTGTTGCAGCGGCCACTTATGGGATGAATCCGTTATTTGCCTTGCCGTTGTATAAAGCAGGTATGAATCCGGATTCGGTTCTTTTTTTCCGTTATCTTTTTGCCATACCCGTGTTGGGGATGATGATCGTGGCAAGGGGGAGAAGTTTTAAGCTGAAACGTAAAGAAGTGTTGCCCTTGATCATAATGGGATTACTGGTAGCCCTTTCCTCGCTGGCATTGTTTCAGAGTTACAATTATATGGATGTCGGTATTGCCTCCACTTTGTTGTTTGTCTATCCTATCCTGGTTGCATTGATCATGTGGATCGCATTTAAAGAAAAATTAACCTTACCGACAGTATTATGTATCTTACTGGCCTTGGGAGGTATCGGCCTGCTATATAAAAGCGGTGACGGTAGCACACTTAATCTGACAGGAATTATTTTGGTGATGATTTCTGCCCTATCCTATGCTATTTATATTGTAGGAGTGAACCAGTCGACCCTGAAGAATTTAGCGACGCTTTCGTTGACTTTCTATGTTTTACTCTTTGGATTAGTCTTATTTTTGGTCCGGGTCGATTTCGGCCAAAGTCTTCGTGTGGCTGAAACCTGGTATTTGTGGGGTAACCTGATCGCTTTAGCTATTTTTCCAACGGCGATTTCATTTCTTTGTACTACCCAGGCCATACAATATATCGGTTCCACCCCTACAGCTATCTTGGGGGCTTTAGAGCCTTTGACCGCTGTCTTCTTCGGAGTAGTCGTTTTCGGAGAATCCCTGACACTACGGTTGAGTTGCGGTATGTTGATGATTATTCTCGCAGTCACTCTGATTATTGCAGGAGGAAATATTACCATTTATCTGGTGCGTTTCAGGAAATTATTTCCCAGACTCCCGATCAAAAGAAAAAAATGATTTTTAATAACACGAACAGTGACCGAAAATCACAAACACGTCTTCCATAGACTGTATGTTTTGTGGGAAGTATGCAGTCTATAAAGACATAAATAAGATAAATTCGTATCTTTGTATCGTTAACCACGCACGGCAAACGTATCCATATGGTGCAGTTGACCATTGAGTTGATAATGAATCAAACGATGAAAACTAACCATATAATATATACGTTTTCTATCCATCCCACAAATTTAAACGAATTATTCTCCCGCGCTAGTCATTCAACCATAAAATTTATGAATCAGACAGCTCTTCCATTTGAAAATATTACTTTTGCGGTAGATTAAAAACAATAGGACGATCTATTCGGAGAGAAAGAAACAACAAAAATTATGGTAAAAAAATTTTATATAGAAACCTATGGTTGCCAGATGAATGTGGCTGATAGCGAAGTTGTAGCAGCCATTCTGACCGCCGCCGGCTTCGAACATACAACCGATAAGAACGAAGCGGATGTCATTCTGGTGAATACTTGTTCTGTACGGGAAAATGCCGAACAAAGGGTAAGAGGCCGGGTACAGGGATTCTCGGAAATCCGGAAACGCAACCCTCACCTCCTGGTAGGCGTGATGGGTTGTATGGCCGAACGCCTGGGGGCGAAACTCTTCGAAGAAGAGAAAAATGTCAATATCGTCGTCGGTCCCGATGCTTATATGGACCTGCCTCTATTGATCGAACAGGCAGCACAAGGCAAAAAAGCCATCAATATCGAACTTTCTACCACCGAGACTTATAAAGACATTTGCCCCTCGCGCATAGACGAGACGGCGATTTCGGGCTTCGTATCTATCATGCGGGGATGTAACAATTTTTGTACGTACTGTATTGTCCCGTATACCCGTGGACGGGAACGCAGCCGGAGTCCGCACAGTATCGTCGGCGAGGTGATCGATTTGCAACGCCGGGGATACAAAGAAGTCACTTTATTGGGACAAAACGTCAATTCCTATCTTTATAAAGACGAACAAACGAGGGTCGACTTTCCGGCTCTTCTGGAATTAGTAGCCCGTACGGTCCCGGATATGCGGATTCGTTTCGCCACCTCACATCCCAAAGACATGAGCGATAAAACCCTGGAAACGATCGCCCGTTGGCCCAATATCTGCAAAGCCATTCCCCTGCCGGTACAATCGGGAAGTAATTCTGTCCTGAAAGATATGAACCGCAAATATACACGGGAATGGTATCTCGACCGGATCGCTGCCATTCGCCGCATCGTCCCCGATTGCGGCATCTCGACAGATGTATTTGTGGGCTTCCATAACGAAAGCGAAGAAGATTACCGGCAAACACTGGAATTGATGCGGGAAGTGGGGTTCGATCTGGCATATATGTTCAAATATTCGGAACGCCCCGGTACCCAAGCTTCCAAAAGCCTCCCGGATAACATCGACGAAACCACGAAAGGCAGGCGTCTGCAGGAACTGATCGACCTGCAAACCGGATGGTCGCTGGAAAGTAACCGCCGCGATATCGGTAAAACTTTCGAAGTATTGGTAGAAGGCGTATCTAAAAAGAGCTCCGACGAGATGTTCGGACGGAGTAGTCAGAATAAAGTAATCGTTTTTCCGGCTAAAAATATTCCGATCGGTTCTTTGATTCAGGTTAAAATCAAGGATTGTACTTCCGCCACACTCATCGGAGAAATTGCCAACACACAATAAGAGACGCCATGACGAACTTTCGAAAATTACAAAACGAAGAATTGAACCGGATCAGTACCGAAGCCTTCAAAAAAGCTCCCAAGCTCCCGGTGGTCATCCTATTGGATCATGTCCGCAGTCAGAATAATGTAGGTTCGGTCTTCCGAACCTCCGATGCTTTCCGCATCGAAAAAATCTTTCTCTGCGGTATCACCTCCACTCCGGAAAACAGGGAAGTGCATAAAACTGCCCTGGGAGCCGAAGATGCGGTCGATTGGGAATATGTCAAAGATACCACAGAAGCGGTCGATCGGTTGAAAAAGGAAGGTTATCGGATTTTTGCCATCGAACAAGCCGAAAATACCACTTCGCTGGAAAACTTTTCTCTGTCACCCGGTCAGAAATATGCGCTGATCTTCGGGAATGAGGTCAAGGGAGTGCAACAAGAGGTAATCGATCTGTCCGACGGTTGTATAGAGATTCCCCAATTCGGGACGAAACACTCTTTCAATATCTCGGTGACTGTCGGGATCGTCCTTTGGCAAATCATCGCTCCTCTTCTGGGAACCCTGAAAACCGATTAAAAGCCCCAAAGGCTGACCGGCGAAGTCACACACTTCGGTCCTGAACCCGAACTTTAACTCCGCCGGTCTTCCGATCGGTTTCTGCAAGGAAAGCCAGTTACCAAAAATGGGGCATTACATTTCTCCGGACAATGCCTTGAAGATCTTTACCGCTTCACAAGCTTCTCTGACATCGTGCACCCTTAAAATATTCGCTCCTTTCAGTAAAGAGACCGTATTCAACACAGCGGTACCGTTCAATGCTTCTGCCGGTGAATTACCCAGCAATTTGTAAATCATCGATTTTCTGGAAATTCCGACCAACAGGGGATAACCGAGGTCCTGAAAATGCTCCAACCCATTCATCAGCTCATAGTTGTGTGCCAAAGTCTTACCGAAACCGAAGCCGGGATCCAGAATAATATTATCAAAACCTTCGGCATTCAGGCAAGCGATCCGATCTGTCAGAAATTTCCTTACTTCTTTTACGATATTTTCATAATGAGGATTTTTCTGCATCGTCTGTGGAGTCCCCTGGATATGCATCATGATGTAAGGCACACCGGTCCGGGTCACATAATCAAACATCCCCTCATCCATCGTTCCTCCCGAAATATCGTTCACGATAACAGGTCCCTGAGCAGCGACGATTTCTTCGGCTACTTTTGCTCGGAAAGTATCGATCGAAACGATCGCCTCCGGATAATGTTTCCGAATCAGTTCCACCGCCTGCAACAAACGTCTGATTTCTTCCCGATCGTCTACATAATCGGCTCCGGGACGGGTAGAATAAGCCCCGACATCGATCATATCCGCCCCTTCATCCATAATCTGATGAATGCGTTCGACAATTTTTACCTCACTCAGGTATCTTCCACCATCATAAAAAGAGTCTGGAGTTACATTCAGTATCCCCATCACTACCGGAACAGTAAAATCCAATTCCTGATTTCCTAACTTTATTGTTTTCAATGCTTTCAATTTATTATAGTTCTTTTTTCTTTTCCATCTTTCTTTCTAATCCTCAATCTTTCACCTCAATCTTTTTTACTTCTCAAATCTATTCATTAATTTTACACGTTCAAAATAATAACAAATTTATCGTACCGTTTTTATTTTGTCTGTAAAGTCTATAAACCCGATTTTATCGGTACGTTTTTAATTATTTAACACTATGCCTGAAACAGCTCGAGAATACGATATAGTGATCGGAACATGCAGCGATATCTTTACCAAAAAGATGCACGACTATGGAATGGCCTGGAGAATTTTACGGCCGACATCGATCACCGACCAAATATTTATTAAAGCCAACCGGATCCGGAGTATCGAAGAAAAAGGGGTCTGCAAAATCAACGAAGGGATTGTCCCTGAATTTATCGGTATCGTCAATTACTCCATCATGGGGCTGATTCAGCTGGAATTAGGACCGGGAGAAGATATCCCGACCGATCAGCAACGGATTTCCCAATTATATGAAAACTATTTTCAAAAAGCCAAAGCCCTGATGCTGGATAAAAATCACGATTACGGTGAAGCGTGGCGAAGTATGCGGACCAGTTCTTATACCGACCTGATCCTGATGAAAATCAACCGTACGAAACAGATCGAAGATAATCAGGGCAACACCTTAATTTCGGAAGGCATCGACGCAAACTATTACGATATGATCAATTATGCCGTATTCGCTTTGATCCGGCTGACTGTAGAAAATGTCAATCTATAATAAACACAACCATATGAAATTATTGAGAAATATCTGCCGTATTTTAGTCGGTATTGTATTTATTTATTCTGGTTTTGTAAAAGGAGTGGACCCGCTCGGTTCAGACTACAAGTTCACCGATTATTTCAATGCTTTCGGCATGAGTTGGATGGGATTCAGTACCCTGTTTTTCTCCTTCTTGCTCTCTATGGCAGAATTTCTTATCGGTATCTGTCTGTTCCTGAATATCAAGATAAAAACAGCTGCCTGGGGAGCCATTTTGTTTATGGGATTTTTTACTCCTCTCACCCTGATCCTGGCTATCAAGAATCCGGTCACAGACTGCGGATGTTTCGGGGATGCCCTGATCTTAACCAATTGGGAAACTTTCTGGAAAAATATCATTCTGCTGGCGATGACATTAGTTATCTTTTACACAAGAGATAAGTATAAACCGATTTTCAACTTTCTGGAACAAACTGTGGTTTTAGTGGGGACGGTTATTTTCATGTTCTGTGTACAATGGTACTCTTTCCGTCACCTGCCTATCGTGGATTTCCGTCCCTATGCTATCGGTAAAAATATCTCCGAGGGTATGGCCATCCCCGACGGAGCTCCGCATGACGAATATGCGATTACGCTCAAATACAAAAACAAACAGACAGGAGAAGTAAAAGACTTTACAGAAGAAAACTATCCCTGGCAAGATACCGTAAACTGGGAATATGTCAGCTCGGATCAGAAACTGATCAAAGAAGGATATAAAGCTCCGATTCATGATTTCGTCATCGAACATCCGGAATTGGGAGACATCACCCAGGAAGTATTAGAAGATAATGGATATACCTTTTTGGTTATCGCTTACAACATCAATAAAACCGATCCTGAAAATCAGGAAAAATTGAACCGACTGGCAGCATATGCCAAAGATAAAGGTTACCGGTTTTATGGTTTGAGTGCTTCTGCCGCCGATGATATCCGGAAATATACCGAAGCTCATCAGGTAAATTATGATTATTGTTCAACCGATGAAATACAGTTGAAAACGATCGTACGCTCGAACCCCGGCTTGATCCTTTTACGTCAGGGGACTATCCTCGACAAATGGGGCCACCGGGATCTGCCGGAAGTGGAGGAATTACAGAACAAAGACTTAGCTTCCTATTGCCTGCAAGAACAACAGGCTATCACAGACAGATATCTGATCTACAGCCTGATTATGCTCTATATCGCCTGCATATTTCTCTATATAATCCGGAAATATAAAAGGATGATAAAATAAAGAAAGAAATCAAACTGACAATTAAAGAATATAAAGCAATTTAAAACAACGAATCATGAGAAAAAAAATTGTTGCCGGTAACTGGAAAATGAACAAAACCCTGCAGGAAGGGATTGAACTGGCTAAAGAGGTAAACAGCAAAGTAAAAGCTGCTAATGCAAAGGATGTGAAGGTCATCATCGGTACCCCTTTCATTCATCTGGCCGAAGTAAGTAAAATGGTAGATCCTGCAGTCATTGCCGTATCTGCACAAAACTGCGCTACAGAAGTCTCCGGAGCATATACCGGTGAAGTATCCGCAGCTATGGTGGCCTCTACCGGAAGCCGGTATGTCATTCTCGGTCACTCTGAAAGAAGAAGCTATTACGGAGAAACCGATGAAATCCTGGTTAAGAAGGTACAACGTGCCCTGGAAAATAACCTGGATGTCATTTTCTGCGTCGGAGAAGTTTTAGCCGAGAGGGAAGCCGGCAAACATTTCGAAGTAGTAAAATCTCAATTGGTAAACGGTTTATTCAACCTCTCTGCCGATCAGTTCGCACACATCGTCGTAGCTTACGAACCGGTGTGGGCTATCGGTACCGGCAAAACAGCCACCTCTGCACAAGCTGAGGAAATGCATGCCTTTATCCGTAAAACCATCGCCGACAAATATGGTAAAGAAGTAGCTGACAACACCTCGATCTTATACGGCGGAAGCTGCAACCCCAAAAATGCCGACGAACTATTCTGTCAGGCAGACGTCGACGGTGGCCTTATCGGCGGAGCTTCCCTGAAAGCCGACGACTTTATGGCTATCATTACGGCACGGCAGAAGCATTAAAAAAGCTAAAGGCAAGGAAGCTTAAGGCTAAAGGCGAAGAAGCATTAAAAGCTATAGACAAAAGGTAAGAAAACCCAAAGCCTATAGCTTTTTTGCTTTTAGCCTATAGCCTTTCATCCTTTTACCTTTTTTCCCCATACCCCATCATCTGTCCCAGAAAGTCGTCGGGATAAGTGATTCCGACATCGATAATTTTTCCATCTTGTTCGACGAGGCGATATTCAGGGTTGATAAAACCGGCATATGGAGCCACTCCCAAAGCTTCGTAACGGGTCAACACTTCACGGTGTAACCGACGGTCGACGTTTACTCCGTAGGTCTCGATCAATTTCCGGGCTCCCTCGAAATCTCCTTCCGATTTGATCCGCTGTACTTCTCCCAGCAATTGCCCGAAAAGTACTCTTAAAGCATCGAAATCACGAATGATAAAATAGGTCTTACCTGCCCTTTGCACTTTCTCTATTACATTCGCTTCTTTCCCCTGTTCATAAGCCCAGGCGGCTATCGTCTGGCGGTTACGCATGTGGGATTCCTCAAGCCGGTCTCCGAATTTAATGCGGGTGAGTTGTACCAGTAAACCGTTCCGGATATAGCTGTTGTATTCCGCTTTAGCCACTTCCAACGAAGGGATAATTCCCAGTTCGACCAATTTGGGATCCATGATATAATAGAGGGCGAACAAATCCGCCCGGGCTTCTTCTATCGTAGAATAATAATTACGCAATGCTTCGGTAGTCACACCCGGCAACATTTTTCCCGACCCATGACCCAGACATTCGTGAAGATCGGTATGCACATTACTCCCGATAGTTCCCCATTCACGAGCCAAACGAATTTCTTCGTCCGAACCGGCAAACTCGTCGATCATCCCGGAAGATTTAGCTGCCATATCATAGGCATAAGTGATATTGTCCAAAGTCACCGATTTACTTCCGTAGCGTTCGCGGATCCATTCGGCATTGGGCAAATTGATCCCTATCGGAGTAGCCGGATGACAATCTCCGCCAAGCATAGCCACCTGCATAACACGAGCAGTGATGCCTTTCACTTCTTGTTTCTTAAATTCTTCGCGAATAGGGGCATGCTGTTCGAACCACAGTGCCTCTCCGGCCAGTTTACGGGTGCGTTCTCCGGCTTCCTGATCGACGATCTCCACCACCGATTCCCAACTGGCCTTATAAGCCAGAGGATCCCCGTATACCTCTATAAACCCGTTGATAAAATCGACCGGGGCCTGATCCTCTTTCAACCATTCGATCGAATACCGGTCAAAAAGTTTTAAATCTCCCGTTTTATAGTAATCGATCAATAACCGAATTACTTTCTGCTGCTGTTCGTTATAAGCATAGGGTATCGCTTTTTCAAGCCATGCTACGATCCGGGCCAATTCCTGACCGTACTTTCCTCCTATTTTCCAGACTGCTTCCCGGATTACCCCTTCCTCTTTGACCAGGGTCGAATTCAATCCCCGGGATACCGGACAGGAATCCTCTTCACCGGAAGTGCGGTAAAATTCTTCGACTTCCCGCTGGGTTACATTCATATAATAATTATTAGCCGAAGCCCGGATCAAATCTTTCCCTTCGTCCAAAACCACCCGCTTGGCCATATAACCGGAGTCGAACATAACTCGTTCCAATTCGGGAAACACCTCCGGAATACCGATCGACGCCAACAATTCCTGAAAATAAGTCTTAGAAAAACCAGGGATAAACTTATCCATAGAATAGTGATGATGGATGCCATTGGCAAAGAACACCTTCTTCGTATAAATCAGAAAACGCCCGAACTCATCGGTATTCCGATCCCCGGGATATTCCCGGACAATCCGTTCCAGAATCTTCCGGATACGCAAATTATACCGGTTATTCTGATCCCATAGTATATCCCGGCCTGCCAAAGCAGCCTGACTCAGGTAATAGACAAAGATCTTTTCCCGTAATGGAAGTTGCCCGAAAGCCGGTACCTGATACCGGAGAATTTTTATATCGTCGAATTGTTCTGTTAAAAAATTAAATTTATCTTCTTCCATCTGTCTTGTATATGTTGAATTAATTGGTCAGATTCTCTTCATACCACCACTCTTCCTTTTTTAAAACCAGAGCATCACAGGAAGCATCGGGCCCATAAAACATAAAATAGCCTTCATATTTCGGATCTGTAGGAGCAAGATGATCGAAAAGGATACGTTTTCCGTTTTTATCTTGTTTCAAAAGCATACTCGCATCCAGCGCATATTCAAAGGTCAGAGAAGCACTTCTGCTCTCTCCTTTTCTCAAAAGAGGATGATTATAAGTGACCGTTCCGTCGGGATGGAAACAGGCCACCCATACCGCTTTCCGGTTGGTATTCCGGGTTTTCGACCATCCCAGCAAAAGTACATACCCCTGCTTCTGATGTTCGAAAGGGACAAAATCATAAAACAACCAAGCCATCCGATCTCCGGGCAACGCTTTGATCAGGTAACTCCGCTCCGGATTTTTAAAGCGGAATAAATTATAAAAGGCCTGCCCTTCGCGCAGAGGTACGGCCCAGGAAAACAACTCGATCCCTGCATCGTCCGATCTCTTATACCCCAAATATTTCACAGGCTTTTCAGTCCGATAACTACCGAAAGCCGAAGACCGTATAAAATATTCGATCTCGCCGGCATATTCCAAGCGTACCGAATCTTCGGTCGCCGTCTTGATTTTTTCCAAGCAGATGACAACACTATCCATTTGTGCCCGCACCGGCCCTCCGGCCCCCAATAGTACCCCCAGAATCCAAAACCATTTCATACCCCGAAGTTTTCTGTTCCTATTCTTCATTGAATCTTTCCAGAATTTCGCCGGAAGCTTTGATGGCATTTTTATACCATTTGAATAAGATTTCATCCTTCGCCCGATCGGATAAATGCCAGTCGATACCGCTCCCGCGCAAACGACGGGTAACACTGTACATCGTAATAGCCGCACAAACACTCACGTTCAGACTTTCGGTAAACCCATACATCGGTATTTTTACAAATTCGTCTGCCTGTCCGATAACCAAATCGGACAAACCGGTTAATTCTGTCCCGAAGAAAAAAGCCATTTTCCCTTTTTCCAAATCGATATCGTCGACAAAAATATCGTTGGCATGGGGAGTCGTAGCCAGGATACGATAACCTTCGGCCCTCAACTGATCGATCGTAGCCTGGGTATTGTTTTCCAGTTCTTTATGCCGGTGAATAGACAGCCAATCCCGCGCACCCTGCGAAACTGTGGAAGTCATATCGTATGAATTCCGGTTTTCGATCAGGTGGACATGTTGTATCCCATAACAATCGGCCGAGCGCATCACCGCACTTTGATTATGTGATTGAAATAAATCTTCTAACACAACCGTTACATAATCGGTCCGCTCCTGTATCAACCGATCGAACAGAGCATTTTTTTCATCGACAACAAAATCCCGTAAATATTCTACTTGTTCTTTGATGGATTTCATAATAAACACAACAAGATTCAACGATTCTCAGCAAAATACTTCCAAAGGGGAGCTGCGTGAGTCGCCTGTATGATTTCATTTTTCAGTAAGAGAGTTCTCACTTGTTCCGGCCTTAATACTTCCACCACAATGTCTTCGGTCGGTTCGAGATGCCTCTCCATCACCTTCTCCACTCCGGTAGCCAAGAAACAATAAGTCAGGTTATTATGCGTTCCGGGATTCGCACTTATGATCATGTAGCTCTGCCATTCTCCGTTTCCGAAACCGGTTTCTTCGAGTAATTCCCGTTTGGCTGCTTCTAAAGGACTGGCATCTGTAGGATCTACAACCCCGGCACACAATTCATAATCAACCCGTCCGATTCCGTGCCGGTATTGTCTTTCCATGATCATCCCCCCTTCCTTAGTAAGAGCGATCACACAAATCCAGGCCGGATATTCCAATACATAATAAGTAGGAATGACATTACCGTTCGGCAATTGCACTTCATCCCGGCGGGCTGTAAACCAGGGTTCTCTGGCGATATACTCCGAACGGAGTACCTTCCAATTCTCTATTTTCTGTTTTTCCATATACAATCCCATACAAAAGAAGGGGTGCTTTTTCGAAACACCCCTTCTTTTATCTTAATTTCCTGATCAGAATTTTTCTGCCAATTCAGCGCCTGCTTTGAATTTAACAACTTTCTTAGCCGGAATAGTAATCGTTTTGCCAGTCTGTGGGTTTCTACCGCTTCTAGCACTTCTTTCAGATACAGAAAAAGAACCGAATCCGATCAATGCCACTTTATCACCACCTTTCAGTGCTTCACCAACTGTTTCTACGAAAGCTTCCAGAGCTTTTTTAGAATCTGCTTTTGTTAAACCTGCCTTTTCAGCAATAGCGTCGATTAATTGAGCTTTATTCATAATATTAATTTTTAGGGTTAGAATTTTAAACCTCTCTCTAAAGGCAAATGTAGCAATTTTATTGAGGATGTCAATACTTTTCAAAAAAAAAATCCATTTTTTTCAAAAAAAATAACAGGCTTTCTGCTCAGAAGATATTTTCGGCACATTTTTCGCCATCCATGGCTGCCGAAATGATTCCTCCGGCGTATCCAGCCCCCTCACCACAAGGATATAACCCTCGTATCTCGGGATGCATCAGCTGCTCATTGCGCGGAATTCTCAACGGAGAAGAGGTACGGGTTTCTACCCCCAGCAAAAGTGCCCGTTCGGATACGAATCCTTTGGCCCGTTGTCCGAAATATTGCAGTCCGGCCGCCAAACGCCGATAAACGATCCGGGGCAACCATTCACTGATAGCAGAAGTATGTACTCCCGGTTTATAAGACGTCGCCGGCAAAGTGCTACTGTCCTTTCCGGCCAGGAAGTCGGTCAACCGCTGAGCAGGAGCGAAAAGCCCACCGCCCCCTTCCTCCCATGCCTGTCGTTCCAAGGCTTCCTGAAATACCATGCCGGCAAATAATCCCCGGTAATTCATACTTTCCAATTCGGCCGGGCCGATAGCTGTCACCATAGCTGAATTTGCCCAGGGGGTATTCCGGTAGGAGGAGGACATTCCATTGACGACCTGTTGGTTCGGCCCCGTTGCCGCAGGTACGATTACCCCACCCGGACACATACAAAAAGAATATACTCCCCGTCCGTCTATATTGGTGACAAAATTATATTCAGCAGCAGGTAACCATTTGCCTCTCCCTTCCGGGGTGTGGTATTGGATGCGATCGATCTCCTGCTGGGGATGCTCTAAACGCAATCCGACGGCAAAATCTTTCGGCTCCATCCGTACCGCCTGCCTTTGCAACATCCGATAAATATCCCGGGCCGAATGGCCGGTAGCTAATATGACATGACGGCTCGCAATTTCCTGTCCTCCGGCAATCACTCCCTGTATACTGTTTTCACGGATTATCAGACCGGTCACCCGGCAACCGAAACGAATTTCTCCTCCCTGTTTTTGAATAGTTTTACGGATATTGACGATCACTCCGGGTAATTTGTCGGTTCCGACATGCGGATGGGCTTCGACCAGAATAGCAGGATTGGCTCCATGATAGACCAAAATTTCCATAACCCGGCGTACATCTCCCCTTTTCTTCGAACGGGTATAGAGTTTTCCATCGGAAAAAGTCCCGGCTCCTCCTTCCCCGAAACCGAAATTAGAATCCTCATCTACCATCCCGGTCTTATATAAACCATTCAGATCCTTTTTCCGGTCTTCGACAGCCTTTCCCCTTTCCAGTACCAAAGGACGGAAACCACGTTCGATCAAACGCAAAGCTGCGAATAAACCGGCAGGCCCTGCACCGACCACGACCACCGTTTCTCTGTCGGACACATCCCGGTAGGCCGGAACGAAAACCTTTTCTTTCTCCTCGATACGGTCGATATGAAGTCCGGCGACCAGGTTGAACATCACTTCTTTTTGCCGGGCATCGATCGACTTACGGACAATATCTACCCGGCAGATCCGTTCTGCACCGACTCCTGCAACCCGGGCAGCGATTTGCCGCAATGTTTCCTCCACACCTGCCTGTTCTGGCTTTATTCTGATCTGAATTTCTGTATACATATCTCTGATAAATAAGAATGCTGAATATCATTCAAAATTAAAACAAATCGTGAAAATCCGGGCACGTAGTTTACTTAAAGATTGTGTATAATCCTCATATCCCGGATTTTTGGGATCAGGCCGATGTACCAATACATCCGTCAATCCCAATGAAAAACGCAACTCTATTCCAAATTTGAAATAAGGCAGGTAAAAATCCGAACCAGCTCCCATTTCCAGAAAAACATCCCCTCTACGGGTTCGGAAATAAACCGACTTGTCCGGATCGATCTTATCGTGTTTTTGAAAATCGAATTTATAACTGCTTCCTGCAGTAATAAAGGGACGGAAATTATTAATCCGCTTGGCCTTGTATTTCAACATCAACGGCAAAGAGACATAAACCGACTCATTATAAGCATATTGTTTGTTATTTTCAACCTCCGGCACCTGCGTATACACCAGCGAACAGGTAGCGAATTCCAGTCCCGGCAAAAATCTCAGCCCCCAATCATCACCTAATCTCAGTTCAGAAACAATACCCACCAGAAATCCGACATCCAGTTTGCCCGATTCCGCCCTCCATCCATTGGCTCCCGACAAGACGGCTTTATAGTCCATATAATTGATCCCGAGGCTAAAACCGAAATGTAATACGGTCCGGTCACCCCGCTGATAATTCAACAGACTGGTATTCCGCATTATTTTCTGGGCCTGCACGCAACAGGATAAGGATAGGAATAGGATTATATAGAACGCTTTATTCAACATACGGAACGAAAGTAGTTATTTTGATTCTTTTCAACAAATCTTGTCCGATTTTAAAGCTAAAAATTGTAAGTTTGTGAATCATTCGGATAATCATTTTACAATACGATAAAGATGAATAAAATAGCATTAATCACCGGAGCTACTTCCGGTATCGGCCAGGCAACAGCTTTAAAAGCTGCGGAAGCCGGATTCGATGTAATCATTACAGGCCGGAGAAACGACCGTTTACAAGAACTGGCTGAAAGTATCCGCCAGAAAGGAGCCGATGTACTCCCCTTAGCCTTCGATATCCGTCAGTCCGGAGAAGTCGAGACAGCCATTCGAAATCTCGGGGGGAAATGGAGGGATATCTCTGTATTGGTCAATAATGCCGGTTTGGCAGTGGGAGTCGCTCCCATCCAGGAGGGTGTCCTCGACGATTGGGAAAGAATGATCGATACCAATGTAAAGGGCCTGTTATACATCACCCGTGCTGTAGCCCCCCTGATGATCGCCCGGAATACGGGTCACATCGTGAATCTGGCCTCCATCGCCGGAAAAGAAGTATATCCCGGAGGAAACGTGTATTGTGCAACCAAACATGCTGTGGATGCCTTGTCCAGGGCTATGCGGACAGATATGCTGAAACATCATATTAAAGTAACCAATATCGCCCCGGGAATGGTAGAAACCGAATTTTCCATCGTGCGCTACAAAGGAGATAAAGAGGCTGCCGACAAAGTATATCAGGGCATGACTCCGTTGACCAACGAGGATATTGCCGAGACCATCATTTTCGCTATCACCCGTCCGGCCCACGTCTGCCTGAACGACATCGTCATCATGCCTACCGCCCAAGCCAACTCCAGAGACGTAGATAGAAAGTAAAAGGTTAAGCCTTTTACTTTTTTTAATCGAGCTCCAACCCGAATATCGATTTCAGGTCTGCAACGACGGGATTGAGTTCTATAAAATGCCGGAATTTTTCTCCGGCAGTGAATAATTTTTTTTCTTCTGTCGAATTCTGATCGTCGAATAACTTAAATGACAAGGTGATAAAGCCATTGTTCAACAATTTCATCAGTACATTCCGGAGATGCATTTTTAAAGCTTCGAGCTTATCTTGTTGCAACTGGTTATCTACTGCTAAAACAATATTTTCACCGTCGATCTCCGGCCGATGGGTCTTGAGAGCTATGGCAACCGTCGGTTCAGGACGATGATCTTGTATATAACGCTCCAGGGCAGCCACGACCTTCCTTTCGTCGATCACATCACGGGCTTCTACTTTGAATTGTTGCACCTCTGTTTTCTGCACTTTGACGACAGGCTGGGTTTGACTGATTTGCCTCAGGGAATCCTTTATTTTAAAAGAAGCATCGGGGCGGTGACGGTCATTTTCAGCAAAATGCCTGACCGGTTTAGGAGTAGCGACAGCCTGTCCCCCTTCTGAAGCATTAGCTGCCGTCTGAAATTTACCCGCAAAACCTTCTATTTTCAGGAGAAAACCGACCTCAGAAGCCCTCAGATTTTTTTTTTTAGCTCATTGATCTGGCAGAGTTTGATCAATGCCAATTCGATGCACAGCCGCTTTTCCATGCGTACTTTGTATTGCATTTCACATTGTTCAACGATCTTCAAAGCTTCGTATAGAAAATCTACCTGACAATCCGCCGCCTGTTTGGCATAGCGTGCTTTTATTCCCGCACTGACCTCCAGTAATTGGACGGTTGCCGGATCTTTAGAAACCAATACATCCCTGAAATGCTTTCCTAAGCCGGCAATCAGATTCCCGCCATCGAATCCTTTTCCGATGATCTCGTTGAAAAGTAAAAAGGCTTCCCCCACTTTTCCGGCATTGAACAAATCGGTCAAACGGAAATAATAATCGTAATCGAGCACGTTCAGGTTTTCGATGACCTTTTCGTAAGTCAGGTTTTTGCCACAAAAACTGACCACCTGATCGAAAATAGAGAGCGCATCACGCATAGCTCCGTCGGCTTTCTGAGCGATCACGTCCAAAGCGGCTTCCTCGGCTGTAATCCCCTCCTTTGCCGAAATATACTTCAGATGCTCGACAGTATCTCCCACTTTCATCCGATTAAAATCATAGATCTGACAACGGGACAATATCGTGGGTAATATTTTATGTTTTTCTGTGGTAGCTAAAATAAAAATAGCATGTGCAGGCGGCTCTTCCAATGTCTTCAGGAAAGCATTGAAAGCCGAAGTACTGAGCATATGCACTTCGTCGATGATGTATACGCTGTATTTCCCTACCTGAGGCAAAATCCTCACCTGCTCTACCAATCCGCGGATATCGTCCACGCTGTTATTGGAAGCGGCATCCAATTCGTGAATATTCAACGAACGCCCGGCATTGAAAGCCTTACAGGATTCGCATTCGTTACAAGGCTCTGCATTGGGCTGCAGATTCAGGCAATTGATCGTTTTCGCAAAAATACGGGCACAAGTCGTCTTACCGACCCCTCTGGGACCGGTAAACAGATAGGCCTGAGCCAACTGATGGTTCACAATGGCATTCCGCAAAGTGGAAGTAATAGCCAACTGCCCCACCACCGTATCGAAACTTGCAGGCCTGTATTTTCGCGCCGAAACAATAAAATTTTCCATAAACAATCAACAATATACCCAAATAACGGATTCACTCCGTCCGGGCTGTAAAAATAGTAAGCTTTCGGCGTATTCGCAAATTCTCCACCCATTTTTGTGGATTTTCTCACCGGAAAAAATACCTGCCGCCATCATCGGGGCAGCAGGTATTTTTAATTTCATTACAATAAAAGGCTGCACCTCGGCATAATCATCCGAATAAGCCCGGTACTTCTGCTCCCGGTTTGTAATTCATTTTAAGTATTCATCGAAAAATTCCTCCAGTTTGTCGAACGGAATAATGTCCGTCCGGTCATACAAATCCGTATGCACGGCTCCGGGAATAATCATCAGTTCCTTGTTGTCACCCTTCAGCTTCCTGAAGGCATCCTCGCTAAAATAACGGGAGTGGGCTTTTTCGCCATGAATGAGTAGCACGGCACTGCGGATTTCATCGGCATACGCAAGTATAGGAGCATTGACAAAAGCCAGTGAGGAGGTCTTGTTCCATCCCAGACCGGAGTTGATGGAACGGGGATGATAGCCTCGTTCGGTCTTGTAATAGTCATAATAATCTTTCATGAACTGTGGTGCGTCGCCGGCAGGCTTAGGATTCATCACGGTGCGGGGATAAGTGCCGGTGCGATAATCTTCCGTACGCTGGGCATTGAACTCCTGACGCATTTTATAACGGGCGTCCGCATTGTCGGCAGCATCGAAATAACCGTTCGCCGTACAGCGGCTGATATCGTACATGGTGGAGGCCACGGTTGCCTTGATACGCGTATCGTTGGCTGCCGCATTGATGGCAAAACCTCCCCAGCCGCAGATGCCGATGATGCCGATACGCGCCGGGTCAACGTGATCCTGCACAGACAGAAAATCCACCGCTGCGCAGAAATCCTCGGTATTGATGTCGGGCGAAGCAACATATCTGGGCGCACCACCGCTCTCGCCGGTATAGGACGGGTCAAAGGCAATCGTCAGAAAACCCAACTCCGCCATCTTCTGCGCGTACAGCCCGGAGGACTGCTCCTTTACCGCGCCAAACGGGCCGCTGACTGCGATGGCGGGCAGCTTGCCCTCTGCGCCCCTCGGTGCGTACAGATCCGCTGCCAGCGTGATGCCGTAGCGGTTGTGAAAGGTCACCTTTCTATGATCGACCTTATCGCTTTTGGGAAACACCTTGTCCCATTCCTGTGTCAAATGCAGCTGTTCCATGTTCAAATCTCCTTTCCGGCCTGATAGGCTCGTTCCAATGCAGGGTGCCCGGCGATCTCGCCGACATCATTTACGCCGCCCGCGAAAATCGTCTCCACCAGCTGACAGCGCGGGAAGCAGTCTACCCAGCCCTGCACGGCCTTTTCGGTGCCCTCCACGGTTCCTGGCTCATCCTCCGCTGCTGTTGCCAGCAGATAGGCTTTGGTAAAAGCGTAGTCTGTGTCAAAGAGGGGGTTCGCGCGGTCGAGCATCGTCTTGAGTTGACCGCTGACGCTGTAATAGTAGACGGGCGTGGCAAATACCAACACATCCGCGTCGTGCATTTGGGATACGATTTCTACTGCATCGTCTTTGATGACGCAATGGCCAAGTTTCAGACAGGCAAAGCAGCCCTTACAGAAGCCGTACTGCTTTTCCCGCAGATGCACAAGTTCTACCTGATTGCCTGCCTCCTGCGCACCTTTGGCAAAGGCTGCCGCCAGCGTCTCTGAGTTGCCTCCCTTGCGCGGGCTGGAGGAAAGAATCAACACCTTTTTATTCATCGTAAAACACTCCTTGCGTTTTGTTTTCTGGTGTGCTACACTCATGATAAGACATAAACCTGACTTTAGGTCAAGCTTTTTCAAGAAATTTTTTGGAGGCTTTTTATGTACACGATCGGACAGGTGGCGGAGATGTTCGGCTTGCCCATCTCCACGCTGCGCTATTACGACAAGCAGGGGCTGTTTCCGCACATGGAACGGGTATCCGGTATCCGGAAATTCAGCGACACGGAGATTGAGGCGCTCCGGGTGATCGAATGTCTGAAAAAAGCGGGCATGGAAATTAAGGATATCAAGCAGTTCATGGACTGGTGCGTGGAGGGACCTTCGACCTATCCGCAGCGCAGGGCGATGTTTAAGGCGCAGCGGACGCATGTTGAGGCGGAGATCGAGCGCATGAACCGGACGCTCGATATGCTGAAGTTCAAATGCTGGTATTATGAGCAGGCAATCAAAGACGGCAACGAGGACGCGATCCCGGCGATGATCCCCGATCACCTGCCGGAGGACATCCGCAGAGCATACGAAAATTCCCACAGCGATTGAACGGCTGTTGGTTTGCTGAACATTCCAGAAACCGTTGAAAACACTGGACAAACCGGATTTTTACCTATCGAAACACCGTGCTCTACCGCATCCGAAGAATGCAGGAGGAATTCGGTATCCCGCTGGATGAACCGGTCAAGCACGCCGACCTGCTGCTGAGCGTGTCGCTTCTGCTGTTTGAAGCGAAGGGCCCGGATTTCTTCCTGCCCAAAACGTCATCTGAAAATTCATAACGTGGTCATGCTTTCGGCAAGATTTTGTCACAACTTTCTGTCAGGATATCATAATGAAAAGCTGTATACAATTTCCCTCAAATTCTACCACGGGGGGATGTAAAATTCCCCGCATGTTCGATAGAATTGCTGCATCCGAAGAAACAGGAGGCATTCCAAATGAACCAGACAACCATCGGCAAATACATCGCGTGCAAGCGTAAGGAACAAAATCTCACGCAGGAGCAGCTGGCGCAGCAGCTCGGCGTGTCCAACGACCATCTACAAGTGGGAAACCGGCAAATGTATGCCGGACTATAGCATCATCCATAAACTCTGCGACGCGCTTCATGTGACGCGCCCGGAACTGATGGACGGCGAGGATGCGGCAGAAGACAGCGTGCGTGTCTATGACGATGCGCAGATCCTCGACCTTCTGCACCGCACGCAGGAACTCGAACGTCAGAAGGGGATCCTCTATGGCGTCGCGCTTATCACCCTCGGCATTGCCAGCAGCGCTATGTCGGGGACGGTCGGAGGGACCGATGTGCGGGATTTCATTTCCGGCATCCTGATGGGGCTCTCCGTCGTGGAAATTCTGGCGGGCATTGGGATCGTCGGAAAAAAGCTTCTGAAACAGTAAAGAAGCCTGCCGCTTGTGCAGAAAGCACAAACGTGAAAAGCAGAATGTGCGGTGCTTGACCGGGTCGTGCCGACGGAATATAATAAGAAAAAATCCCCAAAAGGAGTGGCAAATCCCATGAAAGAAAACCGAAGGCTCCTGAAGGAAGTCCTCAAGGACATCCGGCACGATATGACGGACGAGGAAGTTCTGAATCTGCTGGCAGACAGTAAAATTTCCGAAAGCCCCACCGCGGAAAAATACACGCTCGGACAGCGCGCGGCGGATGCGATCGCAAAATTCGCGGGCAGCTGGGCGTTCATCTTTTCGTTCACGGGCGTGCTGATCTTGTGGATGGTCGTCAATACGGTTCTGGCTGCAAAAGCCTTTGACCCGTATCCGTTTATTCTTCTCAATCTGGTCCTCTCCTGCGTCGCTGCCATTCAGGCGCCGCTCATCATGATGAGCCAGAACCGGCAGGAGGAAAAAGACCGCCGCCGCGCGGAGAATGATTACAAGGTCAATCTCAAGACCGAAATCATGATCGAAGACCTCTACGACAAAGTCAACGCCATCTTGGCCAAGCAGTCTGCACTGGAAAAGAAGCTGATCGAGCAGGAAGAAAAACAGGTCCGGCCCTGAACCTGTGCAAAAAGAACCGGCGCACCGCCCGAGTGGATGGTGCGCCGGTTTTGTCATCAGATCACGCGGAAATCGCAGTGCGTGAAAGTGGGCTGAGGGCGGTTGGGCTGGAAGAAGTCCAGCAGCAAGTCGGACATTTCTGTGCCGATCTCCCGCAGGACCGGGCAGCCGACATAGCAGTCATACCCGCCGGTCCCGCTGGCGCGGTAGCTGCTGAGGCAGGCGGTGAAAACATCGTCGTCCGCGACGGGACGGCCGTTTACGCAGAGTTCCGTGACGCGCTGACCGATCGGGCGGGAGCAGTCAAAGACATAATGCACACCGGCATAGTAGTCGTAATTGTAATGCTCGACCTTCGGCTTCAAAAACGCATCGGAAATACGAAGCGTTCCGTCTGCGTTCCGGATGAAATATTCCGCGCTGCGTTCCATCGCCCGGCGCAGGACCGCACCGGTGATCTGCAGAATCGTCAGTGTATTCGTATAGGGATAGGCGTTCAAAATATCCCGGCGGCGCACGGTCTGCGGCAGACCTGCCGCGTCGTTGGCAAGACTCGTGACGGAGATCTGCGCGCCGCTTGCGGCCAGCTGCACAGTATTAAACAGGTCTGCGAGCGGGGTTCCGTTCGCAGCCATGTGCAGCGGCGTATCCAGCGTCAGCGGCGCCTCCAGATGCCCGACGACCTGATCGAGCCAGTCCTGCGCACCGCGCTCTATCTCTGAAAATTCCGTGAGCCATTCTGTGCAGCATGGGCCGCCTGCGTGGATTGTCTGGCTGGAAAACTGCGCGCCGCTGTCCGATACAGAGACTTCCACGCGCAGAAACTCCTGACCTTTGTCCGACGGCTGCACAACGAAGGTGTTGCGAACCATCTGGCCTGGCACGGACATATGCTGGTGGCCGGTCAGGAGAATGTTGAAGTCCAGTTCCTGGCAAATGCGGTAGGCGACGTTCTCATGTGTCGTGGAAAGCGTCCGGCCGCTGGCAAGATCGCGCTCAAATCCTCCGTGATAGACGCACACGGTCAGATCGACCTTGCCCTTCAGCGCCGCAAGCGCTGCGGCGGCCGCAGGGATGGGATCCTCAATCCGGATTCCAGAAAGATGCTCCGGACGTTCCCAGATGTTTACATAATCGGTGACGATACCGACGATGCCGACGCGCAGTCCGTTTTCCAGCATATGCACGCGCGCGGGAAAACGGACGTCGCCCTCGTCCCAGCGGATATTCTCGCAGACACAGCGTGCCCGGAGCGCGTTCAGATAGCTGTCCAGATACGGCATACCGTAGTTGAAATCATGGTTGCCGAGCGTCACATAGTCGTATCCGCAGCGGTTCATGATCTGGGCAAACTGCGCCGCGCTGCCGACTGTATCGTGACAGAAGGCACCGAGCGGCGAGCCTTGCAGAAGATCGCCGCCGTCGATGATGAGCGTATTGCCGTCCTTTTGGAACTGGCTGGCGCATTTGAACAGGCCGAGATCCTGTTCCTTCTGACTGCGGTAATCCGTGGGATAGATGTAGCTGTGCAGATCGGAGGTAAAGTAGATTGTCAGCTTTCGTTCCTGCATATCGTTACCCCCTTGCCAGCTTGACGCGGATCTTTGCCGAGATCCACTCAATGATGAGCACCAATACGATGAGCCCCAGTAAGATTGCACCGACCTCGTTCCAGCGGTAGGAACTCATGGCGAAGATCAGCGGCGCGCCGATGCCGCCCGCGCCGACAAGACCGAGGACGGTCGCGTCGCGCAGGTTCATGTCAAAGCGGTAGATGATCGTGGAGGTGAAGTCTGCGGTCAGCTGCGGCAGGATGCCATAGCGGATCTTCTGGAAGGTCGTGCAGCCCGCGGCGTCCAAAGATTCCAAAATTCGCTTATCCAAATCCTCAATGCTCTCGATGAACATCTTGGATACCATGCCGATCGAGCACAGTGACATCGTAAGCAGGCCCGCAAACGGGCCCGGCCCGGTCACGCGGATGAACATCAGACCGTAGACAAAGGCCGGAATGGTGCGGATCGCCGCAATAAGCACGCGCCCGATAAACGCCACGCCCTTTGGCACCAGATTGCTTGCGGACAGGAACGACAGCGGCAGCGAAATGACCGCGCCGACGATCGTACCGAGAAATGCGATGCAGAAGGTTTCCAGCAGCAAATATGGCACACCGTCCGTACCGAGCGTGAACAGAAGCTTTGCCGAAGGATGGAAGATGCCGGAGAGAATGTTGCCCGCAACCTCCAATCCGTTGCCGGTGGGATTGCTGACCCTGACGGCAGAGCCGGACCATGCCAGCAGGCACGCAATGCCAAAGGCTGCCAGCATCTTCCAGATCCAAGCCTTCGGCGCGGAGGCATAGGCTTTGAGAATTTTTTCGTTCATGGCCGTTTCCTCCTTACGTCAGGCGCTTGCGCAGCGCGTGGCTGACGCCTTCGATGATCATGACGGTGATAAACAGCACGATCAGGATCATGCCCAGACTGTCATATTCGCGCCAGCCGATCTTTTCGTTCATAATAAGGCCCAGGCCGCCCGCACCGACATAGCCGAGGATGGACGCATAGCGCACGTTGCCCTCCAGGCAGAACAGGGACACGGACAGATATGTCGGCAGCACCTGCGGGAAGATGGCGGTGACGAACGCGCGCAGCCGCGTCGCGCCGAGGGCCTCCAGCGCCTCATACGGGCCCATATCGACCGTTTCAATGATCTCAAAGAGTTGCTTGCCGACATAGGCAAACGTAAAGACCGCAATGGCACAGGTGCCGGCCATGGTGCCGAGACCGAAGATATACGTCGCAATCAGTGCGCAGACGAGCGTCGGCAGCGTCCGTACCAGACTCAAAAACAGGCGCACCAGAAACACCACGACGCGGTTCGTCACGATATTGCTGGCCGCGGCGATGGCAAACGGAACGGCCAGCACCGCGCCGATAAACGAGCCGAGGAAGGACATTTTGATCGTGTCCCACAGCGGCTGCCAGATCTTTCCCAAATACGCGGTATTGGGCGGGAACATGGCCTTGAGAATGTCAAAGAATTTGCTGCCCTTCTTCACCAGAACGGAAAAGTTGAAGCCGGTCACGCGGACGGATACGGCCGTCAGCAGCACCAGAATCAAAATCACCAGCGGCGCGCGGCTGCACTTTTCCTCGACGACGGTGCCGTCGGAAAGCGTATAGCGGCGGGGCCGGAATATGCGGTCATACAGGCTCATACGGCAGCCTCCGAGACGGCGTCCTCTCCGTAGATCGCATCCAGAACCGTCTGATCGACCTGCTTCGACGGGCCGTCGTAGACAATCCTGCCGGCGCGGATGCCGATCACGCGGTCGGCGTATTCCAGCGCCAGTTCCACATGGTGGATGTTCAGCAGGATCGAGATGCCCAGTTCCTGATTGATGTGTACGAAGTCCTCCATGACCTGCTTGGCTGTCACCGGGTCGAGCGCGGCGACCGGCTCGTCCGCGAGAATGATATGCGGGTCCTGCGTCAGCGTGCGCGCCAGCGCGACGCGCTGCTGTTGTCCGCCGGAGAGTTGATCCGCGCGCATATAGGCCTTGTCCAGAATGCCAACCTTGTCCAGAGACTCGAGCGCCTTGAGTTTGTCCTCTTTGCGGAACGCGCCCAGCAGCACGCGCCAGAACGGCATGTCCGGCACGCAGGCGGCGAGCACGTTTTTGATCACGCTCGTGCGCGTGACGAGATTAAACGACTGGAACACCATGCCGATCCCGCGCCGGAACTGCCGCAGGCGCTTGCCGGACAGGCCCGTGACATCGGTGCCGTTTACTGTCAGCGTGCCGGATGTGATCTGATGCATGCGGTTGACGGCACGCAGCAGCGTGGACTTGCCCGCGCCGGAGCGGCCAATGATGGCGACGAATTCACCGTCATCGATGCGCAGGCTGACGTCGTCCAGGCCGACCGTGCCGTTGGGATATACTTTGGATACATGGTCAAATACGATCATAAAGCGTCCTCATTTCTATAAGAAGCGCGGGGAGGCCCCGCACAGCGGAAGGTATCTGCCGTGCAAGTCCTCCCCGCGTTGGGAAAGTTCGATTATCAGCCTGCTGCAGTCAGCTCTTGAATGAGCTTCTGCGCGGCACGCTCGTTGTCATAGTCGGAAGCCTGTGCCTTCTGATAGCCGTTGTGGCTGTAGATGGCGATGACCTGCTTGCCTTCTTCGGTGTTGCCGATGTTGATGAACGCATCCTGCAGGGCTGCAATCAGATCGGCATCCATGATCTCGGAGTTCTTGCTGACCGAGATGGTGTCGTTGTAGATCGGGGCGGTGACGCCGATAACATTGGTCTCTTCCCAGATGGAGCCTTCGCGGCCGAACTCGGTGTTCCAGCGTTCGGCATAGTCGCGGCGGGCGTCGGCGTAGGTCACGAGAACATCGACCTGACCGGAAGCGAGACGGGCAAACGCACTGGCGTAGGAATCAGACTGCACAGCGCTGCTCAGATCCGAAATGCCCTTGCCGTAGCGATCCTGCAGCCACAGAGCCGGGTAGATGTAACCGGCAGGGGAGGACGTGCCCATGACGCTCCAGTTGGCGCTGTTGAGATCATCCCAGGTCAGTTCTTCACCGGCGTTGACCTTGGCGGCCAGTTCCTGACCCTTTTCGGACGGGCCGGCGATGAACAGTGCACGGTAGGAGACAGCCTGCTTGTCGGAAGCCTCGGTGGGCTGGCCGTCGTTCCAGTCCTTGGCGTTGTCGGAGTCCTTGCTCAGACCGTCGCGGGTCGCGGTCAGGATAACCTCTGCACCGTCATCATACAGAACGTAGGTGCCGCCGGGGATCAGGCCAACGTCGATGGTGCCGGCTTCCAGACCTTCGCCGACCGCCTCATAGGTGGTGCCGACGGTGATCTCAACGTCCTTGACGTCGTAGCCTTCCTTGGCCAGTTCGTCCTTGAGCAGCTGTTTGAGCGGCTCAGTCGCAGTGATGATCTCCTGCGGCTCGCGGGAGGGAACAAAAGCGACCTTCAGCGTTTCAATGGTCTTGGCTGCCGTGTCGGTGGTTTCTGCGGCATCATTGGTGTTAGCGGTGTCGGCAGTGTCAGTAGATTCAGCGGGTGTCTGCGCGTCCTGTGCGGCCTGATCGCTGCTGTCTGTAGCGTCCGTGCTCTTTGCAGTGCAGCCGGCCAGAACGCCGAACAGCATCACGAGCGCAAGCAAAAGTGCAAGAATTTTCTTCATTGATACTTCCTCCATTAAGATTGTCTGTTTCTGTTTGTGCCGCCCTTCCGGCAGATGCCTTGGGGCGATGGACTGCGGCGGGGAGCAAACCCTCATTCCGCATTGTAATTATAACATATGCACAGAGGAAAAAATTTTTCGTTTGCGTAAAAAAAGTATTTATTGCGCAATCGGGTCCGGTGAGAAGAACCGCGCCATCAGTTCCTCGAAGATCAGGATGATATGCCCAAAGAATAGATTCGGCAGGCTGCCTGCCAGCGTCTGCTTCGCACCGTCCACGACGAATACGAGGTCGGAAAGCTGTGCAAGCGTGGAGTCACTCCGGCGTGTGAAGGAGATGATCCTCTGTCCATGCTGTTTGGCATGGCGTACGTCATTGAGCACCGGTTCGGTTTCTCCGCTCTGGCTGACGGCGAACATGATTGCGCTCTCGTCTGCGTCCGCGCGCTGATGCGCTTCCTGAAAGAGCATGTAGTCGTAAAAATGCACGTTGCTGAAAGCCATAAAGCCGCAGATCGACATGCGTTGGACGATATAGGCTCCGACGATGTTGGAAAAGCCTTCGCCGGTCGTAAAGATTTTTCCCCGCCTGCGCTCGTGCAGCAGCGTGCAGAAGCCACTGATGAGATCCCCGGAATAGTTGTCGATCAGGCTCCGCAGTGTCTCCTCCGTCGGCTTTTCAGAGGCGGCGAATTGACGGCTGAGATGGTAGTAGAGTTCGCTGTAGCCGTCGAAGCCCAGCCGCTTGCACATCTTTACGATGCTCGCCGTGGACAGATAGTTTTCCGCCGCGATCTGCTGGATGCCTACGCGCTTCTCGCCGCGCTCAATGTGCGCCGTGATGCTGGTGATCACCTTGCGCTCGTCCTCCGACAGCAGATTTGTCAGAAGAAAATAATTGTCGCCCATACATAGCCCTCCATCGGCTCCGTTCTCCCAGATTCAACTTTTTACATTATTATAAAATAAGCCTCTCAGATGTCAAGGAAGCTATGTCAAAAATCTGCGCAGCAGGCGGTTGAGAAAAGTCATTTTTGGCGTTGTACTGCACGATCTTCAGACTGCAAAAAGCCTTCCGGCTGCGGTAAGACGACGCTGCTGCGGATGATTGCGGGGCTGGAAACGCCTGCTCAGACGCAGCCCGCCGAGACCATAACAACTCCGACAGAAGAAGCCCCTGCTGCCGAAGAACCTGCCGCAGCCGAAGAAGCGCCTGCGCTTTCCCGTCCGCTCCGTTCGGTGATGAC
>OGMF01000909.1_pt1 | contig 31561 bp, 29 predicted proteins | sample 1572921 | NCBI WGS metagenome assembly OGMF01 (sample SAMEA2581919, study PRJEB24529) | metagenome | biome: Human gut stool | place: China | collected 2011 | reverse complement strand
TCAAAAATGAACTGCTTGCCGAAGCCCTTAACGCTTTGCCCGAAAGGAAACGCGACATTATCCTTTTGTCCTACTTCTTGGATATGAGCGACGCGGAAATTGGCGAACTGCTGAATGTTGTACGCACGACGGTTTTCCGGCACAGGAAATCCGCGCTTGCGAAAATCAAACAGTATTTGGAGGGAAAAGCAGATGATGAATACCGTTAGGAAGTCTGAAAATCTGTTGCCGTTCCCTGTCATTTCCGCAGCGGCAAACGGCGACACAACCGCCATGTGCGCGATCTTGAAGCACTACGAGGGTTACATAGCGAAACTTTGTACCCGCACGCTGAAAGACGACGCGGGCAATACCTATTCCTATGTGGACGAGGAAATGCGTAACAGGCTGCAAGTGCGCCTTATTACCCGCACCCTTGCTTTTCATGTAGGATAATCTTTTAGCCCATGCGGGGAGCGTGTCCCCTTTCCACGCTTCCCGTTATGGGCTATTTGTCGTTCCGCAAAAGCATATCCGCTGTTGATGTGCTTTTGCAGGCCGACAAAGCCTATTGTTCTTTGACAAAGAAAGCGGCCTTTGGTGCGCAGCATAACAGGCAAACGGGTACATTCCGTCTGTACCGAGCCAGTCGGCGGGTACGCCATGACAGCTTTTCCCCATAGGGGAAAAGCCGAGCGAGAACTACCGCGCCGTAAAACAGGTTTAGCAGCTTGTGGGCGACGACATACAAGGCGGCACAATGATACTCCCGCGTTGAACACCCTCAAAGTATTGCGCGGCGCACCCATAAGCATGGGCCGGGGTGAAACTCCCGTGAGGTTGCAGCTAACAACCGCCCGTTTTTGCCTTTTGACGAATATAGTTTATCCATACAGGAAAAGGAGGTTTTTCTAATGGATAAAAAACAGACAATTACAACCGAACGCAAAATAGGGAAAATCACCTATCTTGTTCAAGCGTTGCCGAGTGAAAAGGCAACCGATACAATCCATAAAAAGATTGAGAAACTCATTGTAAAGGATTTGCAGAAAAAGCCCGGAAATCCGGGATTTTTAGCGTCCGAGTAGTGCATTAGGCGGCGGGATATGGTATAATGATAGCAACACATTATACCTGTTTATTCGGCTGTCGGAAAGGAGGACTAATGTTACAGTCGAATAAAATCACCGCCCTTTACTGCCGTTTAAGTCAAGAGGATATGCAAGCCGGAGAAAGCGGAAGCATACAGCACCAAAAAATGATACTTCAACGCTATGCGGACGAACACCATTTTTTGAACACAAAGTTTTTTGTGGACGACGGATTTTCCGGCGTGAGTTTTGAGCGCGAGGGGCTGCAAGCGATGTTGCAGGAAGTGGAAGCCGGACGAGTGGCGACGGTCATTACCAAAGACCTTTCCCGTCTTGGCAGAAACTATCTGAAAACGGGCGAACTCATAGAGATTGTATTTCCCGAAAACGGAGTACGCTATATCGCGATCAACGACGGAGTTGACACAGCGCGGGAGGATAACGAGTTTACCCCCTTGCGGAACTGGTTTAACGAGTTTTACGCCCGCGACACAAGCAAGAAAATCCGCGCAGTTAAACAGGCACAGGCGCAAAAAGGCGAGCGCGTCAACGGGGAATATCCATACGGCTATATCCCAGACCCGAACAACCGCCACCACCTTATACCCGACCCGGAAACCGCGCCGATTGTCAAACAGGTTTTCGCTATGTTTGTTAGCGGCGTGCGTATGTGCGAAATCCAAAAATGGCTTGCGGAAAACAAAGTCTTGACGATTGGAGCGTTGCGCTATCAGCGTACAGGACAGGCGCGGTATCAGCGGGCAATGATCGCCCCCTATACTTGGCCGGACAAAACGCTCTATGACATATTAGCAAGGCAGGAATATTTAGGGCATACCATAACCGCGAAAACTCACAAGGTATCCTACAAGTCGAAAAAGACCCGGAAGAACGAAGAAGAACAACGCTATTTCTTCCCAAACACCCATGAGCCGCTTGTTGACGAGGAAACCTTTGAACTTGCGCAAAAGCGGATTGCTACCCGCCACCGCCCGACAAAAGCAGCGGAGATTGATATTTTTTCCGGCTTGCTGTTTTGCGCTGGTTGCAGACATAAGATGTATTACCAACAGGGCGTAAATATCGAGCCGCGCAAGTTTTCCTATTCTTGCGGCGCATGGCGCAACAGGGCAAGGACAGGCAGCGAGTGTACCTCTCATTATATCCGCAAAAACGTACTTCTTGATTTAGTGCTGGAAGATATGCGGCGGGTTTTGCGGTATGTTAAGGAACACGAACAGGACTTTATCTGTAAAGCTACCGAGTACGGCGACATGGAAGCGAGAAAGGCATTAGCGCAGCAGCAAAAGGAACTTTTCAAAGCACAGGCGCGTATGACCGAACTTGACACGCTTTTCCGCAAGCTGTATGAGGACAACGCATTAGGCAGACTGACAGATGAACGGTTTGTGTTTCTAACTTCCGGCTATGAGGACGAAAAGAAATCCCTTGCCGCAAGGATAGACGAGTTACAACAGCAGATCGCAACCGTTACCGAGCGAAAAAGGGATATATCAAGGTTTATTCAGATTGTCGGGAAATACAGCGACATACAGGAATTGACCTATGAAAACGTCCATGAGTTTATCGACCGTATTTTGATACATGAATTAGACCGGGAAACCAACACCCGGAAAATCGAAATCCATTATAGCTTTGTCGGACAGGTTGATACCGAGCAGGAGCCGACGCAAGTTGTCAACCATGACCGCCGCAACATGGTAGATGTAAAAAGTATCGCTATCTAACCCCAGCAAAATTCACACCCGAAAAACCATCATCCGTAAAATGTCGAATGTTACCGAACCCATTTCTACGGGCATAATCTTCCAAGTATTTCTTTTGATTGATAATTGAATTTGACTCGCCAGTAAGGTCATCATCCCTTGATAAACGCTCATAAAGTGCAGTAATTTTTGAAGTCCTTGACATTCTCTTAACCTCCTTTCGTTATGTATTCTTGCAATTTAAAAAGGACGATGTTTATCGTCCTGTTAAAGTATAGCCCTCTGGTACAAATTTTACTATACTTATTGTCGTTTCAAAAACATATGTCCAAACTACTTTCTTACTAAAAAAAAGCCTAGAAGAGACATTTTCTCTTCTAAGCCTTATTACTTTATCACAGAATACTTTTTGCTTTCATTTTTCCTCATGGTCATGAGGCTTTTTTTGTTTAAATCGTGTCTTATGAATCATCCGACTTCTCCTCACGTGCTATTTGAATTGTTTCTAATGCTTTCTGAATTCGTTCCTTTGCATAAGGAGGTCTTAAATTCAATGATAACCGTCCCTTTTGGATTATATAGGTTTCACTTCCTTCTTTTGTTGAGTTGCTTAGATAGCAGCATTCCGGATATCTCTCTGCAAAATTCTTTAGTCGTTTCTGTAATCCCTGATTAAATGTATAGACACTATAATATCGATCTTCTTCATTTGTCAGGATAATCGTTTCTTTTTCATACTTTGACAATTTCATAGCATTTAGTCTCTCCTCCTTTCCATCTCCTGCTCCAAATATCTCGGTACCGGTTTTCCAGATTTCACAGCGATTGCAATCTGTTTTTCCCGTAATCTCTTGATTACTGACTCTCTTTTCTTTGGTTTCTTTTTTGAGGATTGGTATAGCTTCTGTGCCGGCTTTCTTTCCACACTTTTCTCTTCTGCATTTTTTAGATTATTTACCTGGCCATCCACCATATTATAGTTTTCTTCTGTTCCGGATTCCCAGCTTCTCTCATAAGTCCCATTCTCAAAAAATTTCTGATAATGTTCCAGCCTTTCTTTATATTTTTGATATTCCTGTTCCCTTTGTTCCGGTGTTTTCATAAGCTCATGGAGTTTCTGTTTGGTTTTTTCATCAAATCCATTCTTACATTCCTCCATGATCATCTTCCCATAACTATCTAGGATGATATAGGCAACCTGCCTGTGATATTCCTGATGCTCCATGAGATAAAACTGTTTTCCATCAATGATGATATCATCCGTAGCCATCCAGTTTCCCGGCTTTCCACTAATGCGGTAATTTTCCGTATCCAATGTGACCAATGTACCTGATGGGTTTAAACGGATGAACCCTGATAAAAGCTGTGGATAATCTTCATTGACATAATAACAATGGATTTCCCCATTCTGATTCAGTACAAGCACATCACTGACTTCACAGGACTCTTTCATGCGTTTCCATAAAGCAATTGCACTCTCCCCCGCCAATAATGGCCTGATATCCATCTGCCGATAATATTCAATCCTTATCGCAAGTTTCCTGCTTACCGCTTCCTGATAGGAAAGGTGCCAAAGGTCTCTCCCTTCCGAGTGACGGTCTACTCGGTAAACTGCAAATTGATCATTCTTCATAAGCATCATCCTCCAGGTTATTCAGATAACGATTTAGATCCAGGGAATAATAATATTTATCTTCGATCATCTGTAACTTACTGATCGCAGATGCAATCGTTTCCAGCAGATCGTCTTCCAACGGATCTTCTTTCGTTTCTTCCAATGCCTCTAAAGTGTCTTTCAAAATATCTATCGTATCCTTTCTTGTGTTTTCCTGGAAAAGAGCCACAACCGCCAATTCATCTTCTTCAAATGTTACTTTACTCATAAGCTCATATCCTCCCTTCTTTTTTGAGATTTGGTTTTCTGTATCTCTCCTTTTTCTTCTTTTGGTCTGGTTTTCTCTACATTCAGAGGCTTTTTGTCGATATATTGTTCTACACGTTTCAGGGCTTCCTGCACCAACTTGTTCTCCCTGTAAAATGGTATGGAATCTAAGATTTCTCTTTGTGATCTTCCGGCAACCATCAGATCCATCATTCCGTCATAATCACTCCCTTCCTGCAGGTTAAAACCAACAGATTTGAGCCCATTCATTCGTTCTGCAGGTATCTTCTCATACGCTTCTAAAGCTTCCGGCAAAGTAAGATCATGATGAACTTCTCCTAATATCGGAAACTCTGAACACTCTGCCGCATAGAAGCTGATACAACTCGTTTGCTCTAAGATATCCTTTTTCTGAATGTCATTTTCCATTCCGAGTATCTTTTTTCTCTCTTCTACAAAATCCGGAAGTTCCTGGAATCCAAAGCGATCCACAAAATATGCTTTCATATCCCCATTCTGATTCATGATCACAACATCACTGACAGACAGGGAGTGTGCCTTATAATCAGCCGGTGGATCATCATTAAAAATACTGTAAATCGCATTCATATCTTCATTTGGCAGATACAGGCTGGAATAAACACATCGATACTGATCCGCAGTTATCGTGATCCCTTTTTCCTGCAGGTCTTCCATTCCCACAAATAATTGATCTCTTCCAGATCCATTTTTATCCAAATGATAGATTGAGAGCCTGCATTCTTTCCTTGTAAACATCATTTCTTCAAAACTCTGTTCAAACCGTTCCGGATATATCACTCGCTCTACACGTTCTTTCTGGATCGGATCTCCTTTTTCTATGATTGCTTCTACCCATCGTTCCACTTCATTCCAGGATTTTGCAAATAAATGTCCCTGCATCCTATGAGTGCCGTCTGGAATAAACTGCAGATGTTGGGAATTGCTTTCTTCTTTTGCAAAACGGTATCCGGCAGCTTCTACTGCAGCAAGTAATTTCTCTTGTTTCTGTTCCAGCATCATTTCTATTTTTTCTGTCAGCTCATCGATCATTTCTCCGGCCGTCTTACGGATCACATTCATAGATGCTTTCAATTCTCTCATTTCTTTTCCACTGCTCCAACCTGCAATATACGGAAAACTGTATTCTGACGTATCCAGTTCAAAGGCAGAGCACACACAATACGCGACTGACTCTGCTTCCACTTCTTTTGTCAGCCGGTCCTTCTCGATGCCCTGGCTTTCCATGATCTCCTTATCATGTAACCTTGCATGTGCGGTTTCATGGATCGCTGTTTTTAAGGTCTGGCTCTGGCTCATTTCTTTTTTGATCACGATCTCTTTATCCAGGTTGTGATAATAACCGTTTGCAGATCCTTCGATCGCATCGAATCGTATCGGCACTGGTGAGATTTCCCGGATTGCTTGCAGGAATAAGTCAAAATCTTCTACTGCCGCTGTCAGGATTTCCGGAGCAAGTGTCTGAATCGGCTCTCCTGTGGTCTGTTCAATATCAAATACTGTAATCGCCTTGAAACACGGAAGTGTGACCTCTACCTCTTCCGTCTTTGGTTTTCCATCCGGACCGATGACTGGTTTCTGATCATGATCCAATACTGCCTGCTCCTTTTTTCTTTTGATTGGCGCCGGTGCGATAATGGTGATTCCCTTCTCCCCTTTTTTTACCTGTCTGCCCATAGACTGCCAGTTCCGATATCCCGTTACTAAGGTGGCATCCGGTCTTTGCATGGCGATCAACAGCGTATTATTAAAAGAATAATTATGGAATTTTGACATTGTCTTCAAATATTCCTGATACCGTTCACTGGTAAATAGTTCTGCGACTCCTGTTTCCAGGTTTTGCATGATACTGTCCATATCTTTTCCCTGTATGGGAAGTAATTTGGTTTTTGTCAATTCTTCGCTCATTCATTTCCTCTCTTTCTCTTTTAAAAAATCCCCCATACAGCCGTGTGTATGAGGGATTCCCATCTTATCGTTATACGGACTCTACACTTCTATAATTCCATCTCATGTTTCTTAGCTTTCGGCTGCTTCATACTCTGCTCTTTTCCCGTATGCTCATTTTTACCAAGCTGAGCTGTTTTCTCTTTCTGACGCTCTTCAAATTTATCTGCCCTTTCAAATACCCGGTCTTTCACATCATAATGATAGACGTGATCGGAAAGTCGTTCTTCCGGAGCGACTTCATTTTCATTGATCGTCTGGACCATATCCTCCAGAACCCGGTAATCAAATGTTCCATTATCCGGAATGACTAATGTTTCATGGGTGGAAGAGGGCAGAATAAAGAAGTCTCCCTGAAAACCTTCCCCAATCTGCTCCATTACTTCCGGATAAAAAATCACACCTGCTCCATCCACTGTCTGCGGATTCGTGATAATGAACATCGGAGTCTCCCTTTCCATTCCCATTCCCTTTGAAATAATTTCTGTAATGTTCTGAACAGGTTCGTCCCTCATGATTGTTTCAGAACCCATTCCCATAAGCTGCTCAATCATACTTCCCATAATCATCACCTGAACCGGTCTGACATTAGGACTGTTTTCCATGGCATCTGCATGAAGCTGTTCCTCACTGATCCCATAACGTTTTAAAATATCATTCGTGATCATCGTAGAACCCACCCCAATATCATCAATGCTGATTGCAAGATGATAGGTAATTGCCAGATCTTCTCTCATCTGGTGAGGTACGTTCTGCAGCATTTCTTCATTTTTTTCTGCTGAAGATACGCGGATGAACAGCTTATCCTTTGCAGTCTCATATTCTGTGATGCTCTTCGGATCAAACTGTTCCGGTGCATCAAGCACCAGCTCCGTAATATTTCTCAAAATGTTTTCCATAGAATTCTGTGGATCTGACTGGAACATTTCGTATAACTGATTCAGGTTAAAGGTCGGCGCGATTACCTGATTTTCTTTTAAGACCGTGATTCCGAGATAATTCTCATTTAATTTCTTTATCTCTTCGATTTTTACCTGGGCACCTTCATATTCAATCGGAAGAAACTGTTTGATTCTTCCCTTTACTTCGTCAACAAATTGATTAAAATCCATATCTTATTCCTCCTTCTATTTTCTCTTATTTTTCTTCGTTGTTTTCTTTTTCGGGAAAGATAATGAAAATGTCACTCTCCCGTTTTCATCGGCTTCCATATGCAGATCTGCTTCAAAATACAGATCTTTTTTTCTGGAATACAGATCCTTCACATGAACACTTCCATTCTTCAGAAGCTCAGCAGCCATCCTGGTATCCATATCCTTTTCCATACTCTGTAAATACTTGTTTTCTTTCCAGAGACAAAAATTACATTCACGATTACCGCAATAGAAATTTTTCTTTCCTTCATAGACCAGGCCGCCACAGACCGGACAGGTTCCCACGCTCTCTTTTTTCTGGAATCTTCGTGTCTCTTCTTCCGGAATGGAGTCACAATGATTCAGCATCATGGAAATCAGCTTTTCGATGCCTGTCATAAACTGCCCAGGAGCCATCTTTCCCTGCTCCATCTCTAACAGTTGGTTTTCCCATTCGGCTGTCATGGTGGCAGATTTCAAGAAATCCGGTAAGATATCAATCAATATTATTCCGTCCTCTGTTGGAAGGATCTGTTTGCCTTTTCGTACCGCATACTGGGAAGCGATCAGTTTTTCTATGATCCCTGCCCTTGTTGCCGGAGTTCCTAATCCTTTCTTTTCTGTGTCTTCATCAAATTCCTTATTTCCAGCAGTTTCCATTGCCGCAAGGAGAGTATCTTCACTATACGGTTTCGGTGGTGCTGTAAAATGTTCCGTCTTCGCTGCGGACACGTTGTAAAACTTATGATCTACTTCTACTTTTGGAATGTGGTCCTTCCCTGCATCTGCCGGGTTTTCTATGGCAAGTCCATCATCATTCTTAAAGCATTCCTCATACAGTTTCCAACCGATCTGTTTGATCACTTTTCCTTTTGCTTTAAATATTTCATCCTGACATCGTACTTCCACCTCTGTCTCCATGAATACATGATCTTCTTCCATTGCTTCTACGGTATGTACTGCGATCAGGAATAAAATCTTTTGTTCCCATTCTCTTAGCTTAGAGAAGTCAAATTCTGCAAGTTCTACCGTAGGAATGATCGCATGATGATCCGATACTTTCTTGTCATTCAGCACCTTCTTTACCTCCGGTGTTTTGGGCTGGTCAAACGGTCCCAGCAATTGATATTTCTCATGGATCTTACGGATCACTTGTTTCGCTGTTTCTTCCATATCGCTTGTCAAATACTGGCTGTCTGTACGCGGATAAGTGATCAGCTTCTGCTCATACAGGCTTTGCGCCGCATTTAATGTCTGCTGAGCAGTCATTCCATAGATACGGTTCGCCTCTCTCTGTAGGGTTGTCAGGTCATACAGTTTCGGCGGTTTTACCGTCTTTTCCTTTGACTCCACCTTTTCCACAATCGCATCACTGCCCTGACAGGTTTTCCACACTCTTTCTGCTTCTTCCACATCGAAGATTTTCTTCTTCTCTGCGATCAGTCCATCACAATCCAAAACCACATTAAAATATTTTTCTTTTTTGAAATCTGAGATCTGCTTCTGTCTTTCGACAAGCATGGCAAGAGTCGGTGTCTGCACGCGGCCAACTGCCAGCTTTTTAAAATATTTTGTTGTGTAAGCTCTTGTCGCATTCATACCGACAAGCCAGTCTGCCTGTGCCCGGCAAACCGCCGCTTCTGCCAGATTATGATAGGTTTCTCCGGCTTTCAGATGTTCCATCCCTTCTAAGATCGAAGAACTTTCCAGCGAACTGATCCATAATCTCTTGACCGGCTTTTTACTTCCCGACAGATCATATACATGCTTAAAGATCAGTTCTCCTTCCCGTCCGGCATCACAGGCATTTACCACAAACTCAATATCCGGGCGGTTCAGCAGCTTTTTCAAAATATAGAACTGTTCTTTCTTATCTTTGGATACTGCCAGTTTCCATTCTTCTGGGATGATCGGAAGATCCTCATACAGCCATCTGGTGAACCTTTCATCATAAGAATCCGGTGGAACATATTCTGCAAGATGGCCAAAACACCAACTGACAATGCATCCCTTTCCTTCCAGATACCCTTCTTCTTTTTTTGATGCCCCGATCACTTCTGCAATCGCTTTGGACACGCTTGGTTTTTCTGCAATTACTAAATACATAACTTATTACCTCCTTCATATAACGAAAGGAAACGCCCCAAAAATACAGGGCGTTCCACTCATTTTTTTTATTTTTTATTCATTTTCTTCTTCCCGGTCTTCAAATTCATCCTCATTGATGATTTCCAATCCGTCACTTGTTTCCAGTCCTTCCTCTTCAAAATCCTCTTCTTCCTCTTTCTTTGGCTTATAGATCTTGAAGTAGTAATAAGCTGCAACTCCACCTAACGCAAGAATAAGGATCGCTGCCATTGCTCCCATATTCGCTTGTGGCATCTTCTCTTTTTCCGGCTTTTCTATCTCTTCTTTTTTATTGGTTTCTTCGGTTTTATTTTCATCGATGACTACCTGCGGAGTGGGTGTGACAGTTGCCGGCTCTTTTTCCTGATCCACAAATTCCTTCAGATCATTTTCATCTACCTGGGATAACAGATATACATTCTGGGAGGTAGAACTACGGTCAATCACAAGATAAAAGGTATTGTTATTCTTTGTTGTGATCGTAAGGAATTCTTTACTGGATCCATTCTGGATATCATCCTGAACTTCCCCATTTCCCGGTTCTGTAAAAGCATCTTCTTTCTTCTCTGTTGTATTATTTTCCGGCAGAACCCCCTCATCTACCGGCTTTTCTGTTTCTTCATTCTGTACCGTCTCCGTCTGTGCCGCTTCTGTATTTGCCGTCTCTGCTGACGGATCCACATATGCAAAGGCTGTTGTAGATGCGGAAAAAAGCACCATAACGCCTAACAATACACCTGCCACTTTCTTATTCAGTTTTTTCCATTTCACCATACGGATGTCCCTCCTCTTTCTTTTCTGTAAATACAAAGGAGCCTGTTCCTTCTTCCTCAGACTCCTGGCTGACCTGAAATTTTACGGTTCCTTCCTGGATTCCATTCAGAAGATCATGCAGGGCATGACTGTCTAATTTCATTCCACGGATGCTTTTGATCATCTCATTATCTTCTTCCTGTTTTAAAGCAGCATGAAGTCCTTTGAGATACTGCTGAAGATCAGCGATCTTCTGTTCTGTCTTATGGATCTCCTCCATATATTTCTTGATTTTTTTATTCAAATCTTTCACTCTCCTTTTCTTATGGCAATCTGCCAAAACACATAAAATGTTGCTGCCAGTATGCTGTACCGATATTGGAATAATGGATCGGATCCCCACAATGGATCATCATGTTATTTCCCACATAGATACCCACATGGCTTGCTCCTGGCGTACTGTACGTTCCCTGGAAAAAGATCAGATCCCCTGGCTTTGCATCGCCCGGAGAAACAAACGTACAACTGTTTCGCAATCCCTCTGCGGTCTGTCTTCCCAGATTCCATCCATTTCCACAATGATTGATCACATAGGATACAAATCCGGAACAGTCAAATCCAGAAGGAGAATATCCTCCCCATACATACGGAACTCCCAGATATTTCTCTGCTTCCCGGATCATCCGGGCAAATTCTTCATCCTGCAATGCCTCCGGTGGTATCTCATAACTCATTCCGTCTGAACCGGATCCCGTGGAGATATTTCCGATATCCCACAAATAATTTCTGTTTCCATAGGTGGTATTTAAAGCATTGTATAGGATCATCTGTTCCTCATTCAGATTGGCTCTTGCGACTGCATCAAATCCTGTATTCCCTAAGGTTACATACAAGATCTTTTTCGTTGTTGTATTCGTTACCGTCACTTCATTGCTTCCGTTACTATCCGCAATAAACGCTTCCCAGGTCTTATGACCATGTGCGGATGCTGCGCTATGATTATCATAGTAAACATCGAACTGCACTCCATATCTTGCAAAGGCTCCCGTATCCTCTACGGTATATTCCACGCCATTCATCACAATCTTTGTTCCCATCGGAACAAATGGATCAGAAGCATCTACCGCGATCGTATGGTTTGCGGTTGGATAAACGCCACTCGCTGTAGGACCGCCTGACCATTGTCCGCAACAGATTGAACAATTACAGTAACCGCTGGTAACTACGTTCCCTAAGGATTCCCCTACCCGTACCGTCTTCGTTTCTGTCACGGTTTCTGTTTTGCTTTCTGTATCCAAGCTGTACTGTGCTTCAAATAAAGCCTGTAATTCATCCTTGATATCTTCAAATTTCCAATCCCCATATTTTGCTGTCAGATAGGAGATCAGATGATACGGATTATGAGCAATCTCTCCTACGTTGTACTGGTATTCATCATAGTCCGGATGAGTGGTTTCCATCTCATTGATCTGCTGGTTCAAAGCTGTTTCCAAAGAAACATAGTAGTTCTCAGCCGCATAGATATCTTCATCTGTTCCCGGATATGTGGTGATCTCGATCACAGAGCCGCCCCCTTGTATGGAAGCGCTGCAGCTTCCCAAAGATACTGCCACGATCAGAAATAAAAGCACAAAAATACCGGCGCCAAAAAATACAGCCCGATTCCGCTTCACAATCTCTTTTAATGCGATCTTCGCTTTCACGGTTATATTCTCAACGCCGGCAACAGTTGCTGCACTGCCTGCAGATTTTCCTGTTCTGGCAGCCCGATAGGCATCCTTATATCGTTTTCTCTGAAAAAAGCGGTTCAGAACCCTTTTCTTCTCTTCCGACTTTTTGGCCGTTTCCTCCGCCCCTGCTTTTCCCATGCTGTCACTCATATCAAATTTTAACTTTTCTCCGGTTTCATCCAGATGATATCCTCTCCGGTTTGCCTTTACATCTGCACGCTGGCTCCGAAGCTGTGCATAGCGCAGACCTCTTATTGCTGTTTCGGTTCCTCTTTCTGCAAACTGAACCGTTTCCGTTGCAACATCCTGTTCCTCTTCTTCTGGATCCGATACCCCTTTTGAAATTGCATCCCTTACCGCATACCTTCCAATGGTTCTGCCCGGTTTTATCCCCGGTCCTTTTACCATCTGATTTTCCTCATCATCAAAGGATAACCTTCCGGATTTTGCCTGCTCTTTTCTCATCTGTTTCTGGATCTGCTTTTTCCGGATCTTTTTCTTCTGTCCGGTCAAGGAGTCATCTTCCGGTATCTGCGCATGTTCCCGAAACTTTTTCTTGTATTGGGGAGATTTTTCAGATACGTTTTTCTCCCCAGCTCCCTCTCCGTCTAACACAGATTCTTCTAAAATAGGTTCCTCAGATATTGCTTCTTTTCGCAAAGAGGAGTTTCGGATCTGCTTTTTTTGCAGATTCCGTTCCTCGCTTTGTCCATCTGACAGCTTGTCTTTCTTCTTTTCCCGGTCAAAAACAAAGTCCTGTTTCATTTCCGGCGGTCTGCCTCGGCTTTTATGGCTGATATCTTTTACAGAACCATCTGCCAGATTTTCTTCCGTCAGACCGTCTCTTGTCATTTTACTTACAACTTTCTCTCTTCCTTTCAGTTCTTTCCCTGCCAAGACTTCCGCCTCCTTCCTTTTCTCTTTGTTCCACTTCTTCCGGCTTTGTTGTCATGAGCGAATATAACTTCAGCGACTTATCAAATTTATCCTTAAACGGAATGATTGTTGTCCCATAGAAGAGAAGTCCTTCTCCTTCCCCGGAATTCGTAACATAAGACAACTGATACGGTGAGATATTTAATTGTTTTGCCAGGATCTGCCGGTCACCTGCAGCCTGATTTAACATCAGAATAAAATCACTATTATCCAAAATATTTTCAATCTCACGGCTGGCAAGGAGGTCCTTTATATTCTGCGTGATTCCTGTCGGGATGCCTTGCCACTTCCTAAATCTCTTGAAGATCTCCACCGAATAAGATGCGGTCTGCTCTTCTTTCAGAAGAAGATGGAATTCATCGATATAGTACCAAGTAGATTTTACGCCACGGTTAACCGTCACCCTGTTCCACACCTGATCCTGTATGATGAGCATTCCAAGCTTTTTCAACTGCTTTCCAAGCTCCTTGATATCAAAACAGACAATCCTGTTATTCAGTTCTACGTTGGTCTGGTGATTGAACACCTTCAAAGAGCCGTTGACATAGATTTCCAGAGCTGTGGCAATCCTCTGTGCCTGAGGTTCTTTCTGTTTGCGGAGACAATCATACAGGTCTCCCAGGATTGGCATGTTTTCCGGTTTCGGATCAGAAAAATAGTTCTGATATACAAGGGGAAGGCATCGGTCAATGACCGACTTTTCTTCTGCTTCAATTCCATCCCGGCTTCCCATGATCAACTCACAAAGGGATAAAATAAAGTCAGATTTTACTCCCAGCGGATTATCATCCTCAGAATAATTCATGTTGATATCCATCGGATTGATGTAATCCTTACTGTTTGGAGAAATATGGATGACCTGTCCTCCCAAAGCATGGACCAAAGGATAATACTCGCCTTCCGGATCTCCAATGATAATATCATCATTGGTCGTAAAAAATACATTCGTCATTTCCCTTTTTGCCGCAAAGGATTTTCCTGATCCGGGTGTTCCAAGGATCAGTCCATTTGGATTTTTTGACTTTTTCCTGTCTACCATGATCAGATTATTGCTGGTAGCGTTCAGTCCATAATACAAAGAATCGCCGCCCATAAATAATTCCTGTGTGGTAAACGGTACAAAAATTGCTGTACTGGTCGTTGTCAGCGCTCTTTTTATCGGAATATGGCTGACTCCAAGGGGAAGGCTGCTCATCAAGCCTTCTTCCTGCTGATAGTCCAGGCGCTTTAACATACAATTATATTTCTGTGCGATACCAGCTGTCTGAAAGATCGTATTTTCCAATTCCTGTTTGCTTTTTGCTGTATTTAAAAAGAGCGCTGTTACAAGGAACATACGCTCATTTCGTGACTGCAGATCTTCCAAAAGCCGTTTTGCTTCCCCTCCATAGGTATTCAGATCCGATGGAATGATATCCATATCGTACCCTGCTCTTACTGCTTTTTTCTGCTCTTCAATTTTCATTCTGTTGATATCCGTTACTTTACTTTTTACCAGCTTGATCGCTTTCATCTGATCCACAGACTGAATATGCAGATTTACGATCAAGTCCTTATCAATATCCAAAAACTCTGCAAGCATCTTGTCTGTCAGCTCCGGAGCAAGGATCTGTAAATAAGAAACCGCCCCCATCGTATTTCCCATCTGGAAGGTCTTCCCATCCTTAAAGACAAAACTGGTAGGCGCTACATAATCTTTTGTGTTTAAACCGGTTTTGATCATAGAGCCATAATCAAACTGGAAATCTACTGTGGAATCCGGATTAAAGATTTCATACAAAATCCGCAATCGTTCCTCCCCATTCAGAGGATACGCCATCACACCAAGGATCTTAAAATTATTCAGGATATCGGATTCGATACGCTCCAGCTTCGGTTTTGCTTCCCGGATATTTTCCGCTTCAATGGAAAAGGTGATGTATTTCGTTTTCACCAAACCATTGTTGCCTTTTGCAAGCTGTTTTTTCAGCATGTTGGCATATTCCATACGGATATCATCATAAGCATCTCCCTGTGGACTGATCTTGATCACCTGCTCAAATTCTTTCATGCTGCTCTTATGATTGATAAAACTGAGCTGAAAATGGATGCTGCTGTCAAAATAGTTCAGGAAATCACACCAGTTTTCAAAGATCGCATTCTTATCTTCATTCTGTGCTAACTGATAGTTGATATCGTAAAACCGGATACATTTGGAATAGACATTTCCTTGCACCCTGCAAATACCATCCCTTCCCATTTCTTTGTAGGCAATGGTCTGTTGAACGGTAAGTTTCTTTACATCTTTTTTTCCATTCTTCTTTTTATTTGCGGTCTTTTTCCTTTTTCTTACCACCGCTTTTTCCCCCTTTCCTCTCTTCCTTTCTCATCGTTTTCTGATCTTCTCAATCCGGATCCGATTCATAATAGTTTTCAGTTTCATATTTTCTGACAGATGGCCGGATAAATTTCATCCGGATCACATGCATCAACACGTCTTCCAGATGCATTCCATCTTTCTCATACATGGCAAACAAAAAGGCCGGCAGCATCATAAGGACCATAAGGACTGCAGCATTATTGATTCCAAGAGCATTTCTAAAGAGAAAATAACAGGGAATCCCCATAGCTGCTCCAATGCCAATACAGATCAATTGCCTTTTCGTAAGATTAAATGCCACTTTATTCTTTACTTTCGTTAAATCTTTCGGCACACTCACATACGCCATGTGTTTCACTTCCTTTCTTTATTAATGTGCATTAAAGATTGACTTACTGAGTGATCCTGTCTTGAACAGACTGAAACATAAGATCACCGTATATGCCATTACACCAAATAATGAGGAACTCAGATTATCTGAAAACTGGATGCCTGCCACTAATACTGCATAAATAGCAACACATACCATCATCAGAAATGCCTGGAATGCCAGGGCAAAGAGTCCTCTGAAATAATTCGTTCCGATCTGTCCCCACTCTCTGTTGCTCATCGTTGCGAATGGGATCGGTGCAACTGAGGTATAAAGGTAAATTTCTATCATACGGACATACAAGATAACCGTAATGAGTACAGACATGATCTTCATACAGAAACTTACGATCAAAGTTTCCAATGCCAATATCACAAGTTCTCCGATCTCCATGCTTTCCAATGTAGTAGATAAATCTGTGATCGCAGAGCTGATATCAATGGATGTATCTCCGGAAACCAGCCCTGCCGCCGAGTTTACGACGCTTTGTCCTACATCAAAGACTGCCATCGTAATGGTAAATGTATTGCTTACCAGATAAACGGCGATCCACATTTTCACAAAATATTTAAAGAACATCCATGTATCAATATCATGCATGTTATTGCGTTCTGTCAGCATGGAGATCAGTTCATAACACAAGACAAAGGTTATGATGATGCCTGCAATCGGCATGATGACCGAATTCGACAATCCTTCAATCATACTAAAGATACTGCCATTCCATCCTTGTGGTGTCTGTCCAACCTGGCCCGCAATCTCACTTGTCTTCTGATTGACATCCGTAAACATACGGTCCAGGTTAGAACTGATCATACCTGTTAGAAGTTCCCTCATCCATTCCTCAATCGCATCAAAAATTTGATTGAACATGGATCTCTACTCCTTTCCTTTAACCAAATAATCCACTCAAAAGCGGAATCAACTGTGTACCGATCAGGATCACACCACCGCCACTCATAAGCTGCTTAATTCCCTGTGATTTTGCGCCCGGATTATCATTTCCGTAACCTTCCATCAGGTTAATGACACCCCAGACACCAAGACCTGCACCAATCGCTACGACTAATGTCTGTAAGATTGTAATCGCACTTCCAAAAAATCCCATATTCTTTTCTGAATAAACGCTGTTTCTATGGTCTGTCAGCGTTTCCTCTCTCCTTTCCCTATTATTCAGACCTCTTTTTTTACCTGTTTTCTTTGCAAGGGGATCTTATTTTTATCTTCACTTCCTTCTCCTTTCTGCCTGATCATCAGGACTTTTTCTTAAAAAAACGCAAAAAAAGAGCACATAGATGGATATCTATATGCACTAACGCTTTTTATTCTGTTTTCATATCTTCTTCGCGCTTTTCTATGATATATTCTGTTCTGCTTCTTTCACATCGTCATCCGTTACATCCACTTCATACATCTCAAATTTTGTATCTTGCGAAAATACCAGCTTATGCTCCAGATATTTTTCCACATCAAAAGCATTTCTTTCATCTGCATCCGCAAGTTCCTTATATCTCTTATGCTTTGTGATATCATATTTGTTACTGAGAAATGGCCGTACGCCTCGAAGCTGTAAGATACATTTATTTCCATCCATTACAGCCAGTTCATCCCGGCTCATCAATTCTTTCCCTGTCTTCTGATAATTCAAACCATAGGACTGGCTTGTCCCTCTGGTATCAGAGGTATTGTAAAGATCGATGGTCTCTTTTCCCAGCGTTTCCGATATCTCCTTTAACGTGGAGCTTTCTTTTCCTCCAAGAAATAATACGGTATCGCAATTCCCTGTGATGGTTTCAGCCGCATCCTTATAAATGGTTTTTAACTGGCTCTGTGACTGTAAAATAATAGAAGCAGAGATTTCACGGCTTCGGATCGTTGCGATCAATTTGTCGAATTTCGGGATCTGCCCAATATTACTGAACTCATCCAGCAGTAATCGCACATGGTACGGAAGTCTTCCACCATGCTCATCATCTGCTTTATCACAGAGCAGATTAAAAAGCTGTGTGTACATGATCGCCACCACAAAATTGAATGTATCATCGGTATCACTGATAATCACGAACATTGCTGTCTTCTGGTCCCCGATCATATCCAGCTCCATTTCATCATAAGACATGATCTCCCGAAGTTCCTGGATATCAAAAGGAGCAAGTCTGGCACCGCAGGAAATAAGGATCGACTTCGCTGTTTTTCCGGCAGCCAGCTTATATTTTCGATATTGTCTGACTGCAAAGTGTTCCGGATTATCCGCCTCCAATTCTTCAAACAGTTCATCGACCGCATTCTTAAATTCTTCATCTTCTTCTCTCGTTTCACTGGCATTGATGAATTCCAAAAGAGTAGAAAAGTTCTGTTCTTCTTCCGGCGCTTCATACCAAATATAACCGATCAGAGCAGAATACAGAAGGCGTTCCGCTTTCACCCAGAAATCTTCCGTAGATTTTTCTCCTTCCCCCTTCGTATTTGCTATGATGGTATTCACAAGTTTGAGGATATCTTTTTCACTACGGATGTAATGGAATGGATTATAGTGCATCGACTTTTTGAAATTGATCGTATTCAGCACCTTGATCCGATATCCTCCATTTACTAGCATCTTTCCACATTCTACGATGATCGTTCCCTTTGGATCTGTCACCACATAGGATACATGATCTGTCATTTGCATAAGTTGAGGCTTTACATAAAACCTTGTTTTTCCAGAACCTGATCCTCCGATCACAATCACATTCTTGTTTCTGGCATATTTAGGAGCTTTCGGTCTGCTATTCATCGTAAGCCGTTCTGTTTCGGTCAGAATGATATTGTTCTCAAATACCGGATCTTCAAATGGTTCGATATCTTTCCGATTTCCCCACCGGGCTGATCCATACTCCTCTCCATGCCGGAACTTCTTTGCATTCTTCGCTTTATAATACAAGACGATTCTAAAAATAAGTGCTACGATCACACCTCCCAGCAAATCTTGTAGATAAAAGCTCGGAAACCAGTTGGTAAATGCCAATGGGAAATTCATCAGCATCACACCGATTTTTTCAATCATGCTATTTCCCATACAATGACGATAAAGCCAAAAGCATTTATCTGCAAGATAGAAGATGATCAGATACGGAATGCTTAATATCACCACTCTCTTCATCTGGATATTCTGCATCTTTTCCCGGATCATCGTTCCTGTCCTCTGACTTTCTGTCTTGTTTTTACTCTCTGACGTTGTTTTGCTTTTCTCTCCTTTGTCTTCTGTAGTTTCTTTCGGACAGAAGGTTTTTTCTTTTTAGACTGATCCAGCTCTATACCTGCATATTCTTTAAAAGCAGCCGTCATCACATCCACATCTTTCGATTTAAAAAATACCAGATACAACGGCGGTTCCACACGGGAATCCTTTTTCAGACTATAATCAATCCCATATTTTCGGGCTACCCGGTCAAAAGACTTGATATTTTGATCTGTAATCTGGATATTTGTAAGCTGTGCTCCCTGTGCGATCAGTTGCTTTATCGTCTGCTTTCCATGAGGCTTTTTCATCTCCTGTCGTTTTCTTTCTTTTTCTCTGCCCTTTTCCTGTGCTTTCCCCGTTTTGACAGCCTGTTTTACCTGTACTCGCTTCTGTTTCTGTCTGTTCATTCCATCCAGAAATTTTCTCATAGATGCCTTTAACACACCGGTACTCATCCGGGTTGTCTGGACACACAGAGCTATGATTTTTTCATTCACTTCATCCTGCAATTAACCACTTCCTTTCTTTCCTTGATCCTTTGTGGGAAGCAAATAATAGCACTGCTTCTCAATGCATCCCTTTTTTCTTCCTTCCCACCAATAACAATATTTACAAGACCAGGGTTTTTCTTCACTGTATTTTCTCCCCGGCATTGCTGCATTTGGTTCCACGATCAGGTTCTTGTCTCTTCTCCTGTCCATCCTCATGTTCCTCCTTACAAAAAAGCGTTCACAGATTCCCTCAGGTTTCCATGAACGCTTTCCCTTACATTATTTCTTCTTTATTTTTCTTCCAAGGACTACCACTCCACTTAAACTCATTCCAAGCACGAGCAGCCATAACAGCAAGTTGGTGTTATCCCCAGTCTTCGGTGCATCTTTAGAAGGTTTTCCACCTTCCGGAGTGCTTTCTTTTGGTTTTTCCTCATCAACCATAACAACCTTCTGCACTTCGGCGGTATCTTTTACTTCAAATTCCACATCCTTTGCAACCAGATAACCTTCCGGTGCCGTTTCTTCCCTGAGCGTGTACTTTCCGATCGGAAGCATCTCTATATAATGTGCCTCTTCTGTAGATGTCCAGCTTTCTACCACTTTTCCATCTTCATCTAAGATCGTAAGCTTTGCACCTGGAAGCTCTTTTCCTGCGATATCCTGTTTCGAGATCAACACCTTTGTCACATCATCTTTCATCTCCTGTTTCTGGATTTCTGCAGTATTTTCTACTGTAAAGGTAATGCTCTCAGCAGTTACATATCCATCTGCCGGTTTTGTTTCTGTCATCGTATAGGATTTTCCAACTGTCAGTTCCTTGATCACATGGGCTTTCTCTGTAGATACCCACTCCTCGATTACATTTCCATCTTCATCTGTCACCTTCAGATGCGCTCCCGGAAGTTCTTTCCCTGTGGTAAGGTCTGTTTTCGTAAGTTCTACCGTTGTCGGCTCATTTTCAAAAACAAACTCATAGGAAACCTCAGCTTCTTCTGGTTTTCCATACTCAAAAGTGAATTCCTTTTCTTCATTCGATGTCACAAAACCATCCGGTGCATAGATTTCTTTTACGATATAGGTCCCATCCACTGGAAGATCTGCTTTGAAAAGAATCTGTCCATTTTCATCCGTTGTTTTCTGCTCGATCAACGTTCCGGCTTCCATCAGGACTTTTCCATCTCTGCCTTTGATATCTTCTTTTGTAAATAAGCCGAAGATCGCACCTTCCAGCATACGTTCTGTTTCCTTTTCTTTTTTAAGGATCGTTACTTTTATCTTCTGCCGGTTGTTCTGCCATTCTTCATCAAAAGTAACCACCGGTGTATCCTGGTCACGATAGGTCAAATCCACAAATCTAGGCTCTCCATCCAGTACAAAACCATGTGCCGTTTTCACTTCCTTCACATAATATTTTCCTACCGGAAGGTCTTCCATTTTTGCGATTCCCTTCTCATCGGTTGTGACCGTGCCTACCAGCTCATCTTTCTTATAATGGTCTGCACTTATGCCATCTGCAGCCTTGATATCTTCTGCAGCATAGACTTCAAAGGTGACTTCACTTAAGTTTCCTGTGATATATTCAAAGAAATGTTCTACCGTTCCTTTCACATTATCCAGAAGAGTGATCTTCTCTAAAAATTCTCCCTTTTTGTTGATGATCAGAAGCCCTTTTGGAACTTCATCCTTCATTTCCACTTTCTGTACTTCGGCAGTATCTTTGACCGTAAATGTCACATCCGTTGCTTTCAGATAACCGTATGGAGCAAACTCTTCATGAAGGGTATAGGTTTCTCCGACAACCAGACGCTTGATCACATGTGGCTTATCCTTTTCAGATGTCCATTCATCGATCACATTTCCATCTTTATCCATGACCTTCAATCTTGCGCCCTCCAGCTCTACGCCTGTGGTCAGATCAGACTTTGTGAACTCTGCTGTAGTCGGTTCATTCTTCTTTACGGCCTGTAAGGAAACAATCTTTGTCTCCTGTCCCTGATACTCTGCAACAAATTCCAGAACCTCATCCGAAGAAACAAAACCTTCCGGCGCTTTTAATTCTTTTACATAGTATTCTCCAAATGGAAGATCCAGGGTGCATGTTGCCATACCGTTCTCATCGGATGTCATTTCCTGTAATAAGGTATCTGCTTTCACAAGAACTTTTCCATTTGCCTGGATATCTTTCTTGTTATAGATGCCAAACACAGCCCCGGATAATACCCGTCCATTTTCTGCATCCTGTTTTTCTACGGAAATAGCGACTTTCTGTCTGTCATTTCCTACGATTGCTTCTGCTTCCACGATCGGTGTATCCTGATCCTGATAAGTTAATGTAACCTTTACCGGCTCCGGATTTAATACAAATCCTTCCGGCGCCTTTGTTTCCACTACATAGTATCTTCCAAGCGGCAGATCCTTTGCTACAGCTTTTCCACTCTCTCCCGTTGTGATCGTTGTCACAAGCGTATCCTTTGCATAAAGTACGATACGGTTTCCATCTGCATCTTTCTGATGATCCGGAGTGCAGATATCCTCTGCCGCACGCACTTCAAATTCCGCCCCGGAAAGATACTGTTCCTTATAGATAAAGTCTTTCTCAAAACCGGAAATCATCTCGCCTTTCTTATACACAACAAGATTTCCCTTTACCGGCTGATCTTCATAGGAAACTTCAATGATCACGTCTCCACTTACCCCATCTACTTCATAGGCAGTATCCGAATCCACGGTGATCTCTACATAGTTTTTGTTCACAACATATCCATCCGGTGCTGTCACTTCTTCAATACGATAGTGCCCGATCTCTAAGTTTTTCGGCAAGATCAGGTATCCCTGGCTGTCCGTAAAGAAAGATTTATGGACTGTGACCGTAGGATAGGTTGTTACCTGTTCCACATATTTCTTATGATCCAGATCATAAATTTTGAATTCTGTGCCGGCTACTAATACCGGTTTCTTTGTTTCATCATCTTTTTTGATGATCTTTAACTTTGCGGAAAATTCTTTGTCCAACAGTACCTTCCAAACCTGTGGTTTGTTTGGATTGTTTTCACGGATGGTAATCTCAAAATCCTCTACCGGTTTATAATTATGAGGTGTGGTTGTTTCTCGTACAATATACGTTCCATATGGAAGCGGAATACTGCACGCATACCCTTTCTCATCTGTGAACATTTCCGTTTTACCATCTGCTGTAAGGATGACTGGCTCTGCATGGGAAAAATCATTACTTCCATCTTCTTTTTTCTCCAGGCTGCTCTTTAAGTAAGCGCTGAAACCTGCCCCTTTTAACAGATCTGCATCCGTTTGCCCATTGTTCGCAGCTTTTATGATCTGGAACGGCTGTTTCATAACAAGTTCTGTTGATTTCACAGTACGTTCTATCATTGGGACTGTGCCACCTTCATAAGAACATTTCACATCATGCTCTGTCTCGTCTAACAGATATCCTTCCGGCGCCTGGATCTCTTTTACAAAATATTTTCCAAGATACAGGTCTTTTACCACAGCATCTCCTTTCTGATCTACTTTTAAGGTAGATACAAGATCACCGGCTTTATGTACAATTCCTGTTGTTCCATCTGGATGTACAATGTTTTCTCTCGCATAGAGGCCATACACCGCACCTTCTAAAGTCGCATCTCCTTGTGGATTTGCTCCTGTTTGCGCATCTTCTTTGATCAGATGGATCTTTGCATAAGTACGTTCATTCAGAACATTCTTTGTACTTGTTTTACCGATATTGACATCTACCGGATAAACAGTTGGATCTGCCTGATAATTTGCCGGTGGCTGGATCTCTTTTACATACACAATCTCCTGTGTTTTTTCGACTGTTACTTTAGAAGCACCTTTGCTGTCTGTTGCTGGCATCTGTGTGATTAAATCTGAGCATTCCTTATCACGGTAAACACCATAGATTGCTCCTGCCAGATGGTTTCCGGTGTCTTTATCATTTTTTACAATCGCAATTTCTGCCTGTTTTGTCCATGTAACATTCAGACTTACTTTATTTGTTGTTTCCACACCTTCTCCAAAAATAAAGGCAAGATCTTGAGTACTGGAATTCGTTGTCAGTTTATACGCAGAATAATCTTTCTTTAATCCACCTGCCATGGTTGTAGCAAATACTTCTGCGGTATCTTCTGCCTGTGTCAGAGGTGCAGAAAGATAAAACTTTGTACCTCCCTTGACCGTTACCTTTGCTCCCGGTGTACTTGTACTTCCTGTACTCACGTTGTGAAAACGCACGCCGGATGGAAGGCTGATCGTCACACTCTGCTGTCCTGCCGCATGGAATGTGATTTCCTTTGTACGCTGTGTATTTCCTTCTACATAAGCCTTTACATTGGCATCGGAAAATGACATGGATACATCCGGTATCTCAGGCTTCTTTACACAATAATTGTAAATATCCATTGCTAGTTCCTGTCCTGTTGCATTGGTTCCATAGAACGCATCACTACTGCCATAAGCATAAGCAGCCGCCATATGGACAAGGATAAATCTCTTTCCTGCTGAAAAATCACTGTGCTTGTTCGCAAAATAACTTTCTTCACCTGCCGCATCGGTACCGTAATAACAGACCTTTGCAAGAGCCTGATTATCAGCCAGCTTTGTGATGGTATAGGTACCGGAACCCGGACCTGGCTTTGCCGGCTGGATACAATAAGCCGTTGCTCTTACACTTCCATAAGAAATATAATACGGCTCTGTAAGATATGTTCCAAGCCCATAGTCTGCATATCGATATATTGGACCTTTTTCAATAGTTACCTGCTGAGATCCTACACTTGCATCTCTGGCTGCTATTGCTGAAAAAGTCGCAACTTCTCCGGTTTCCATAGCCTCAAAATCCACTCCCTGATTTGCAGCCTGTTCCATTACATCATGTAATGCTAATCCCGATCCTTCATCAAAGGTATCCTGTTCTGTCATCTGTTCTACCAAAGCATCAAAAGCAGCATTTCCTTCTGATACATCCGGTGTCTCTGTTGGGATTTCTGACGGCTTCTCTGAATCCTCCTCATCTTCTTCCGTCTCTTTTGTTTCGGGTTGCTCTGCATCTGCTGAAGGACTTTCACTCTCTTTTTCTATTTCCTTTACGACCACATTTCTGCTGATCTGATAATTCGGATGTTCCTGATTGACCGTTTCTACCTGATAAACAGTTTTATAGGTATCTGCATGGGATGTTGTAAAATCCTCTCCCTGCTCATTCTTTGCTTCTTCAAAAGTAATCTTTACCTTTGCCGCATCCTTGATCTCTAACCCTGTAAAATCTGTTTTTACATCAAAATTTGTTCCCACTTCCACCTGATGATCCTTTGCCAGAACAATCTCATCTTCATCTAACTGGCTTTGTACCTCTTCCAAAAGAGGCAGTTTTCTTTCTTTGGGAAGCTCCGCAGCATAACTGCTGATTGGTGATAACACCGTAGATAAAAGAGTGACCGCTGTCAGCAATCCGGATACAACCCGCTTTGCTTTTTGTTTCACTTTCATGTTCTTAAATCCTTCCTTTCTTCTGAATCTTATTTATCCGTTATACTTGTTCATCGTTTTCCATCATTCTTTCCTGAAAATAATCCCCTCCTTTCCTGGTTTTGTGCTATTTGGGACAGTCAGCACTTTGCTGAGATAACAGCACAAATATATGGCGGTATCTGCTTTTTCAAACAAACACCGCCATATGATTTCTACTGTCATCCTCATTTTGATTCAGACAATTATTTTTTATTTAAGATTTAAGCGTTTTCCTGTTCTCTTCCCCGGATCCGTTCCTGTTTTAGAGTCCATATCTCCAAAACGTTTTCTCTGTCAGGACACGCACAATGCACATTCAAGGCAGGTATCACTCCGGGCAGGCTATTCTCTTTTCAAGGTACATGAAGTGTTTCTTACAAACGTCTTCATATAACGAAAGGAAAACGGCCTGTTTTACAGGGTGCTTTTTAAATTTTTTTGATTTTTTTTAATTTTCTTCTTTATCTGCATGTTTTTTCATAACAGAAAGTGCTCTTTTTATCATTTCACAAACACTCTGCTGTCTGATTCCAAGATAGTCCGCAATCTTGTTTTGATTCATTTCTTCAAAGTAAAATAATTGGATGATTTCTTTCTGTCTGGCAGTCAGACAATCTAAAAGATCATGAAGCATCTCTTTTTCAATATACTGGTCGAGAATATCCGAAGATGGATCTACCAATATGGTTCTGTCATCCACAAAATCGCTATAAGAAATGATCCTATGGTTTGATGCCACCTTAGTCTGATTTATTTCCATACGATCCGTTGCTTCCATTAACAAACGAATGTACCAATTTTCGTTGTCAAAAAATTCTTCGTTCATAATACTTCGATCTTCCTTCACATCCATGTATTGATAATCTTTACAGGAATGGAGTGGAAAGATGGTTTTCTTTCCGTTTTCCCTGTATAACACATACCCATTTGCGTAAACGGTAATATCACATTCCCCACTCAGAATTTCCTTTACTACAATCTCTTCTTTTTCTAACGCCTTTTCAGAAGGGACTCTCTTTGTCATACCTGCCACTTTTACTACTTTCTTTAATTCTTTTAATGTCAACATATGGACCACCTTTCTGCCTTACGGCTACGGGTGATCCATGAACTCTATAAAAAACTCATCACAATTAGCCACGAACTCACCCGTTTTTTTTGAACGGGAGTCCGCAGCTCCTATGTAATTACCTCCTTCGGCTATATCATACAAAATTCCGTATCCTCTCTGATTTTTGCACACGAAACTTTGCCCTCTATATATAGAAAGGAAAAAGCCCTGTTTTACAGGTTAAAAACTCAACTTTTTTTAAAATTTTTGAGAAAACAAAAAAAGCCGGCAAAACAAATGCTTCCACAGACACAGAATGAAATATCATCCTGCATTGTATCTGCAAATGTTTTGCCGGGCTCTTCATGATTCCAGTCAGGTTCAGCTCCTTGACAAACTCTTGCTATCAGGTGCAGCCTTGATGGTTCCAGCCAAATCCACCGCTTATTCTAATAGCTCATTTTATTTAGTTTCCTTTCGGGAATTCATCATTTTTTGAGAATATACCCGCATTCTTTCTTTCAGTTTTTCGTCTTTGATGTGCAAAGGCCGTACTGAAACAATATCATCTTTTACTAAAATCTCCAAAGTGCTTCTACATTTCTTGCACTCTACTTCTGAATCGCAATGTGCGCTTTTTTCAATAAATGCTCCGCATACAGAGCAATGTACATGCCATCTGATAGCATCTGATCCCATAGGCTTCCTCCTTTAAGCAATAATAAAAAATTCCATTTTTATTACTCAACGGATCAAAGGGAAATCAAATCCGCCTTATGAGCATCATGTTGTCCATTCCGTAAGTGCCAAAGCTGCACGAACAGCATGATCATCAAATCCCAGATCTGCTTTGTTGATCTGGTGCATCCATCCTTATTCTCTCCGGATTCCCACTCACCCAGGATACTAAGAATTTCTGCCGATTGTATTTAACAAGGTAATTCCAATTCTTCAAATATATCTCCGGATAACTCACAAAGATCCTGGATCAAAATGATCGTATCATCAATCCGTAAATGAATGGATGGATCAAAAAATTCAACGGTTCCGCAAATCGTATGATACTGGCCTGCCGGTTTCATTTCCCGGTTTTCTTTAAAATAGGTTGCCTGTATCTTCATTCCAACAGAAACCATCTGTAGCTTCCTATCCAATCCACATTTTTGTTCTTCGGATAAGACCTTCCTTTGTTCATAAAGAACTTCCTGTTTCCGAACGATCTCCTCAAATCCCCGAAGTGCTGCAAAGGGGGCAAATTGCTTCGCTCTGTGCTGCACATCCATAGGATATCTTTTGGAAACCGGTCTCGGAATATATAAATATTTCTGATAAGCCTTTGCCAGCATACTTTCACCTCCTACGCACGATGTCCCCCAACCTGATTATTTCTTTCCCGATAGGTAGAACATTCCAACAGATTGGATCCCCGCATGATCGCATTTTTTCCATAACGCTTTTTCACCTGTAATACTGCTTCCTGCAGATGTCTTTCCTTTTCTGCTTTTATGGAATTCTGGAAAAGAGTATATTGCTGATAGCCTTCTGGTGTTATCTTATTTGCAATGATCTCTATCCGTCTGATCCCGGTATGTGGATCTGCGATCTTTCGATAAAGTGCTTCTACTGTATCAATCATTTCCTTGGAACAATTGGTACGATCTGGAAACCTTACGGTTCCTTTCGATGGCTCCCTTTCAAAACGATGATCGTAAGCGATCCACAAGGTTACAGAATTCGTTACCAGTCCCTTTTCCACCAGATCCAAAACCAGTACATCTGTCATTTCTCTTACAACAACAGCAGCTTCTTCAAATGTGTAATTTCTCATCAATACCTGTCCATTGGAAAGACTATGCTCTTCTGTATGATAATTTTTGATATCACTCATTTTACAGGACTCACAGCCCCAGGCATGATCGATCAATAGTTCTGCATCGATTCCAAACATTTTATACAGCCAGTCTTCCGACTGGATAGAGGCAAGTGCGATATCCCCCATCGTTTGGATTCCATATCCGGCTAATTTTCTCTCTGTTCTGGAACCAATGCGCCAGAAATCACTCAATGGTTTATGTTCCCATAACTGTTCCCGGTAAGAGATCTCATCCAACATTCCGATATGATCCTCTATATGTTTTGCCACAATATCCATTGCGATCTTTGCAAGATACAGGTTAGTTCCAATTCCTGCTGTTGCTGTAATTCCGGTTTCTTCCATGACCGCATCCATCAGTTTTTGTGCCATTTCTTTCTCTGTAAGGTGATACAGGGAAAGGTATCTTGTAACATCCATAAAGCACTCATCCACACTGTAAACATGGATATCTTCTTTTGCCACATAGTTTAAATAAATCCCGTATATCCTTGCCGAATACTCCATATAGAGCTGCATCCTCGGTTTTGCCACAATATATTCGATATGATCCGGTATCTCATGGATCCTGCAACGGTTACGGATCCCCAGCTTTTTCATAGCCGGCGTGATGGCAAGGCAAATGGTGGATACCGATCGGTCCGGATCTGCAACAACCAGATTGGTAGTAAACGGATCCAGTCCTCTTTCCACACACTCAACAGAAGCATAAAAAGATTTCAGATCAATACAGAGGAATGTTTCCTTCTGTTTCAAATCAATCACCTCCCATAAGTTGCCTATCTTTCTCCTTCCCCTAAGCAATCAGATCTCATCCCAACTCTTTTTCACACGATAGTGATCGTGTCAAAATAGGCAATTTTCAGTAAATCCATTGACAAGAAAGGAAATATCATTTATATTATAGGCAAGTAGTTGCCTTTCTGTTGTGATTCACATTATAGGCAATCATTCGCCTCTTGTCAAGAGGCAACTTGTTGATTATGGGAAATTTATTTCCTATCCCGTTTCAGCATCATACATAAAGATCCTGAAACGCCAATTAGAAAGTAGGTATTTTTATGACATTCGGTGAAAAAGTGAAAAATTTAAGAAAGAACAAAGGACTCAACCAAACCCAATTAGCCGATGCTGTCGGTGTCTCCCTTCGGACTGTTCGGGGATGGGAAATTGAAGGCCGTTATCCAAAGAAACATGACCTTTACCAGAAACTTGCAGACATTTTAAGCTGCGATATCTCCTATCTCATGACAGAAGAAGAGGCTTTTATCACAGAAGCATCTGAACAATTTGGAAACCGTGGAGCAAAACAGGCTCAGCAGATCTTAGAACAGGCCGCTGCAATGTTCGCTGGCGGGGAGCTTTCTGATGAAGACAAAACAGCCTTTATGGATGAGATCCAGTCTTTATATCTGGATTCCAAGAGACGTGCAAAGAAATTTACACCAAAGAAATATTTAGATGCCAAATAGATGGGGTGATTATGGGACAGCCTATAGGATATAGTTTTATTGTCAAAAGTACCATTACCCGCTTCTATTTGATTCATACACGAGGTGATATATTTGGGGAATTCATATATTTACAACAAAGTAGAAAAACTTGTAAAAAAGTTCAAGACCAGGGATCCTTTTGAAATATTGGAAGAAATGAATGTGATCGTTGGTGAAACAGACCGCTACGAAAAATTAAAGGGATACTGTTTCATGAGCTGCCAGACCATTTATGTTATGGTAAGCAGTTTTCTCTCTGAGGAAGAGAAAAAGATTGTTGCCGCCCACGAACTCGGTCACATCATTCTGCATCGTTCTCAGCTCAAAATGGCGCCGATGAAAGATGATGTCTTATATAACATGAGGGATAATACGGAATACGAAGCGAACCTTTTCGCTGCAGATCTTATCCTGGATGATAAAGAAATCGCAGACCTGTCAAAGAACGAAGACCTGAACTATTTCGGGCTCTGTAGCTGCTTAAACTCCAGTCCGGAACTCATGAGCTTCAAGTTATACAGTCTGATCAAGCGTGGTCAGAACTACAATATGCCGCTGGAAATACAGAGCAACTTCCTGGCCAAATAAAATTTGCCCGTTCCATACAACTGAACGGGCTTTTCTTATATCCATATGTGAAGATTCTTTTATTTCAGTTCTCCATGCTTATTTTCAAATTCCATGATTGCCTGACGTATTAAATATAGCACTTCTCCATTGATCGAACGCCCTTCAAATTCTGCCAGGCTTTTCAGTTTTTTATGCGTTTCAGCATCAATCCGTAATCCTAAATGCTTCTCTTTCTCCATGATTATTCTCTCCATCTCTATAAGTACATATTAAGTTCATATTTCAAGTTCATTTTAAGTACAAATAATGGTAGAATGTTTTAAATGGACTTATTTTAAGTACACTATATTTTTTCACGGAGGAATTCAATTATGCATGAAAAAAGAAAAAAATATTATCATATCAGAAAAGATTTATTCTGGTGCACCATCCTATTAGCTATATCCTTTCTCATCGGTTATGCTATACATCACCGCATTTTTCTAACACATTCCCTGAAAGCAGATGCCCCAAAAGAACGGACAGAAATAACCTTTGACGATCTGCAATCAAATCTGAAAGATATCTCTATATGCTATTTATGTGGAAGTTCTGATTATAGTATGATGGACTATTATCGAAAATTTGATACGGTTGGACTGATTTCCCTCAATGACTGGTACGTCTTAGATTTCCAACTAAAAGCATATGATGAAAACGGAAATGAAATACCAAATAAAACCGGTTCAAATATACTTTTTGGAAACACCGGCGAAATCACGTATTCCTCTCATGGAGATGTTTCCAGAGGAATGGCTGAGATAGATATCACGTTACCGGAAAACTACAAATTGAACAAAAGAAATCTAACGGATCATCTCTGCCAAGGTTGCCTTGATAAAGTTGCTGCTTCCTTAGAACATTGGAAATATGAAAACGAAAAGAAAGAACCGATTCCTCTGTGTTTGGTTGATTTTAAAACTCTTGATATTTATTCCTTACAAGATTATTACCGATCAATTTTCATCCGGGATTATTATGTGGAAATGGAGTTTGAAGACAATTCCGTAGAAACAAAAGCCTTTTATCTACCGGAAATATAAAAATTATGATATACTGAAAAAAACGACAAATCTGAATTTTAAAAAGGAGTGTGATGACCATGATTTTTGATTTTGAGCCTTGGCAATTAGATATTGATATTGACTTAACTAAACAATTATATAGAAGTTGTAAAGGAGACTTTGTATGGGTAGAAAAGAAATAACAACAAAAGAAG
>OGMF01000899.1_pt1 | contig 31836 bp, 21 predicted proteins | sample 1572921 | NCBI WGS metagenome assembly OGMF01 (sample SAMEA2581919, study PRJEB24529) | metagenome | biome: Human gut stool | place: China | collected 2011 | reverse complement strand
GATATCAAGCTTCGCTCCGAATTCAACAGGGGCTTTTGATTTACCTCTGACAATTCTGTCCGACACACTATGAATTTGCAGATTCAAAAGAAATATCCTACCAGGAAAATTTCCTTGATTTAAGCTTTATTATTGATAACGTAATCTCCGAACTTATGATGCAGAAAAACATTCTCGTATATACTACCGAAATTTATAATCAGATTACTTGTCTTTTAAATTTTGATGAAAATGCAGATTCTGATGCTATTATGCAAATTTCTGAATTAGGCTGTGATTTTATCAATCGTCATTTTAACATTGATCTATCCTTTTCCTTTTCCAAAATTTTCAGCAATATCATTGATGTACCTGTAGCATATAATCAAGCAATGTCGGTTTTAAAATATCAAAGACTACTGGGGATAAAAGAGCCTATGCAATATATAGATAAGAAAGGGGACTGTTATGAGCATACGTAGCTTTACAAAAGAGGAGCAAGTGCTCCTGCGAGAAAACAAATACACATACAGCGTATCCGCAAATACTATTTCTTTCACGATTGAGTTCAAGAAGGAAACTTCCGCGAAGGACAACATACCAGCTATGCATTCAGCAACTATCCAGACTACTCCTCCATGTCGGACGAGCAGAAACTTCATGCAATGGAGCACGAGCTGTACTATCTGCGCCATGAAATTGAGTTCCTAAAAAAAATTTTAAAACCCGACAAGGATATAAATTAGGAGGGCTCATCATGGAAAAGACATCCTACAAGTACGAGGTCATTCATAACACTCTTGTGGATTCAATGGGGCTTCTGCACATGAATCCGCCAGTGGTAATGAATATCAAAAAGATCCGAAGGCTGATGAAGAAGTACAATCTCTTCTGCCCAATCAGGAAAGCAAATCCTTACCGCAGAATGGCGAAAGCCATCAAGACGAGCAACTATGCCGATAACCTCTTGCAGCGAGAATTCGAATGTTATGGTCCACGGTATGTTCTGCTGACGGATATAACTTACATCCCATACAATGGGAAATTCGCTTATTTATCGACAATCCTTGATGCATACACAAAGCAGATACTGGCCTATGTGTTGAGCGGTTCACTGGAAATCGACTTTGTGAAAGAAACCGTTGAAAATTTAATTAGAGATCACGGAATCTCGTTGCATAAGGAAACTCTGATTCACAGTGATCAAGGCAGTCATTATACCAGCACCACATTTATACAAATCATTGAGGACTACGACCTACGCAGATCGATGTCCCGGCGAGGTAACTGTTGAGATAATTCGCCGCAAGAGAGTTTCTTCGGTCATATGAAGGACCATATTCTTGACAAGGTCAAGGGATGTACAGAATTCCAACAAATCAAGGATATCGTCGATGACTACAACAACGAGGCGTATGTATGGGAGCTTTGTATGCTCTCGCCTAATGAATACTATAAATTTATATCTACAGGAGTATATCCGCTATCTATTGCCAACCCTCCTCAAGTTCCACAGATTCTCAAAACACCTTAAAATTAGGAACTAAGCAAGGCAATAATGATTGAGGACTAAACCCACACAGATAATCTAACAAGAAAAACTCATTGTACGAATTTTAGGCTTCCGCCAAAACTCATTGTAAGAATCCTTGAATTCTAATAAAACTCAGTGTCCGAATTTTTTGAAAATAAAAAACTGAATGTCCTTGACAAGGGGTACACTTTGGAATAACCCTGCCGGAAAGCTTTTCTTTAAAAACAGCCGCGCCTGTCAATGCAGAAAAGACAATTCTTCCTCCCGTAATCAACGGATACAATACGGTTGCAGGCAAAGATTTTGCTCCGTAAAGCTTAATGTAGGACATTCCGCCAATCGCTGCCGACAAAAGAAAGTTTTGTGCAAACCGTGTAAATAGCATAGTGCTTTAAACAAATTTTTATATTATTCTATTATTTATTTTTAACCAAATGTAAAATTACAGTTGCAAAATCCTCCTTAGCATACTTAAACATAATGCCCCGATTTAACAGGTCATCCCCGTAATATACATTTCCGGCAAGGGTATCGGTGTAGCTTGCAGAAATATCGAGTCCACTCAGCTTGATATAATTATTTTCCCTGTCGCAGACAGTTTGAATTTTGCAGCTCATTACAAACGCTTCACTGCCGTCAGGATTAGCGGCTGCCCATGTGCAATAGTTTGTTTCATACGGATTTTGCAGTCTGTAGAAGTCGGCTGTTCTTATAAGGGTGCGGATACTCTTGTAAAACTGTATCTGTTCTTTTACTTGTGCAAGTTCCTCCTCAGACATTTTAGTTACATCAAGCTCATATCCGAATATCCCTGCATATGCAACATCAGCCCTTGTTTTTAAGGATGTTATCCTACCGTTTTGATGGTTTGGAACTGCAGTAACATGAGCTGACATCGCAGAAATCGGATAACACATTGATGTTGAATACTGAATTTTAAGCCTTGCAACGGCATCAGAGTTGTCACTTGTCCATATTTGAGGAACATAGTGGAGTGTTCCTGCATCAAAACGGCCGCCTCCGCCGGAGCATCCCTCAAACAGAATATGTGGAAACGCTCCTGTGATTCTGTCAAGAATATCATAGTATCCAAGTGTGTATTCATGATTATAACCCGGACGGGGCATATCTGTCATCGGGCGGTTCATATCCCACTTGACATATGAAATTCCCTGGGAGAGTATGTCAGAAATGACATTTACGATATAATCGCGCACCTCTTTTTTTGATAAATCCAGTATAAGCTGATTACGGCTGAGGGCAGGTGCTCTATGCGGGACATGAATTGCCCAGTCCGGATGGGCACGGAACAGTTCTGAGTCGGGATTAACCATTTCCGGCTCTATCCATATTCCGAATTTTAACCCTATTTTATTTATCCTTTGTGAAATTCCGTCAATTCCTGACGGAAGCTTATTCTTGTTTACAAACCAATCTCCAAGGCCTCGAAGATCGTCATTACGCTCCCCAAACCAGCCATCATCAAGAACAAACATCTCAATTCCGACATCTTTCGCCTGTTCTGCAAGAGAAATCAGTTTATCCTCTGTGAAATCAAAATATGTTGCCTCCCAGTTGTTAATGAGAATAGGTCTGTCCTTATCAGCCCACTCGCTGCGGCAAAGATTGCTGCGATAAAGCCTGTTAAATTCACGAGATATTCCGCCTATACCTTCTGCCGAATAGCAGATAACACTCTGCGGCGTTTCAAAGCTTTCACCCGGCGCAAGCTTCCATTCAAATTCCTGCGGATTTATTCCCTGCATTATTCTCATGTTTAAATCCGAATCACACTCTATGAATGTAGAGTGATTACCACTGTATATAAGCGAAAATCCAAATGCTTCTCCGTTGTTTTCATCAGCATTTTTGTCACATACAATTGCAAAGGGATTCATATTATGACCGCTGCCTCCGCGAGCGTTTGATATATCGATTTTTTCGCCCCGCCTTATTTCTGCACGCTCCATATACCGTTCTCTTGCCCATGATCCCGGAAAATAAATAACATCGCGTTCAGCCGTATATAACTCAAGGCATGCACTATATGCCGAATATACTGAAATCGGGCGGTCGGAACAATTTGTCAGTTTTGTACTGCGTACAATAACATCATAATTTTCAAATACAGAGTAAATGAGTGTCACTTTGATACCTGCAATATCATCGGACAGAGTAATATATACTGTTTGTGCCGCACTATCCTTTTGGAGTATATGCGGTAATCCGGATGGCTCATAAACTCCGTCGCTGACTTTGGCATCACAAACCTTGAGAACAGATATACTGTTGCCTTCGGCATTTCGAACACTATATGAAGGCGTCTTTAAATCAATATACCCGTATGATGGATATTCCTGCATATCTCTTTCAAGGGTATAATTCTCCGGAGAATTTCCACACCAGCCAAATTGTTTAGAAATAACCGAATATTCTCGGTCAGCAAGCTTTTTTCCATAGTGATAGTGCAGTAAATCGCCGTGTTCGCTTATAACCATTACATAGCTTGTATTTTTACTCTGCAAATGAATTGTTTTATTATTACGGTATATCATAGCTGTCCCCTCTTTTGCTGAACCCTCTGTATTGCGCTGTCGGCTCTTAAACATTTCTTATTTCCAGTGATTTAAGAGCCGTATCTGCCGAATTCGTCTTTGAAAATGCAAATACTGCCTCATTTTTTCCTTCCGGCAAATCGACAATGCAGCTTACCTTCTTTATTTTCCCCGATGTTCCGCAGTAAGAAATCGGATACTGCTTGTCAGCTATTTTTACATACATACCAAACTGTGTAAGCTCGGGTGAGTCTGTGCATATATCTGCCGCAATCTCGGCTCTTCCCTGCTTATTGCTATATAGCGTAATAAGCATCTCATCTCCGGGCTTTGCCAACGCTTCATAACAGTCATATTTTCCTTTATCGGCGGATACCGAATCAAGATATACATATACCGCTTTACGCTTCGCATTCTTCGGTATACTACATTTAAAGGTATTGTATTCTCTTTGCGGTGTTATTACTTTAAATAATGCTTCTTTTTTATCAGGAGTACGGCGAAAACCATACTTTCGTTCAAAGCACAGAAGCTTTGGTATAACATTAAGTATATTTACAGCGTTTCTCCGGAGCATTGACTCGGTAATCAAACCTTCAGAAAGTGCTGTTGACATATCATCGTGCCATTGCTCCGCCTTAAAATTCTCCACTACCATATATATATCATTCTGTGCCCTTACCATGGCTCCTGTTTTTGTATTATCTGCCTCGTCATCAGGTGAATAGTTCATTTTAGACCACCAGTCTGTCATGACCATTCCGTCATAGCCCCACTCATTTCGCAAAATTGATGTTGTAAGCTCATAGTTTGACGCCGAATGATAACAGTTTACAGGGTTGTACGATGTCATTATCCCTAATACAGGCGAAGTTTTTACCGCAATTTCAAAGCCGCGCAAATATATTTCACGCAAGGCTCTTTCCGATACTACGGCATTGACGAAATGCCGCTGGTGTTCTTTGTTATTGCAGGCAAAATGCTTAATAACTCCGCTTGCTCCGCCCTTATTAAGCCCATTTATGTTTGCCGCCGCCATAACTCCGCTTATTAACGGGTCCTCCGAAAAATACTCAAAATTCCTACCACAAAGAGGATTTCGGTGTATATTCATTCCCGGTCCCAGAAGCATATCAATTTTATTGAGACACAGCTCCCTTCCGGCAAAAGTATATAGCTTTTCCACCATTTCCGGATCCCAGCTGCATGCCAAAAGCGTACCGCACGGCATACTCGTTGCGGATTCTCCGTTATCCATCCGTATTCCCGAAGGCCCATCTGAAGTGCACGCGAGAGGAATCCCGCGTTTCAGCAATGCATCCGACACTCCCCCGAAGCACGAGGCAACTCCCGCCGTTACTTTGGGACTGAGCATTCCCTCTCCCCGCGAGATTGTCATCAGCTCTTTAACACTGAGTGACGCGGCAAATTCTCTGATTTTTTCTTCCTTAACAGCATCTTCAAAGCTTCCCGAATAAAGTTCTGTTGTTTCTGCCGGGGCTTTTGTTTCCGCTCTCTCATTCATGGATATACTGCGTGTGTTTACCGTTTGGAAAGCTATCTTTCCGTCACTGTTTACCATTCGCTTAAATTCTTTTTCGGGAGCCATACATTCTGTAAGATGTTCCACAACCGTTGTTTTGGGAACATCAAAAGAAAACACCTTTACCGCATCTCTTACGTTTTCTCCGGCATATATACTGTAGGTGCCCTCTTCAAGCACCCATGCGGACTTATATCCCGCAGCTCCGCAATCGTCATATGCGGCAAGATTTTTTGCATTAAAAATTATATTTACGCTTACGCTTTCACCCGGCATTATTTCCTTTGTTTTTGCAAAAGCCGCAAGCTCTCTTACCGGACGCGTCAGTTTTTTCGCTGTGCTTCCGACATACACTTCTATAACCGCTCTGCCGGGAAATGCGCCTGTGTTTTTAACCCTGAAGGTCAAAGCAATTTCATTGCCGTTTTTATCTGCGTGTTCACACACTGTTTCAAAGCTTGTATATGTAATACCAAATCCAAAGGGATATAAAACTTCGTCTTTTTTAAAGGTTTCAAAATAACGGTATCCCACAAAAATATCCTCTTTGTATATAATTTCATTTTCACCGTCAAAGCCGTCTGATGAGGGGTACATGGAATATTCACGGGCAATTGTATCAGGAAGCCGCCCCGATGGCGGCACGACGCCCGACACAACATCAGCCGCCGCATTTCCCCCTTCTTCTCCTGCCGTCCATATATACATTACACAAGGGATATTGTATTCCTCCACCCATCTCATATCAATAATGTTTCCGCAGTTTAAAAGCACAGCAAAGCGTTTAAAATATTTTGCAATATTTTCTATAAGCTTCCTCTCATTGTCGCTTAAAAGATACCCGCCTTTTATATATTTATTATCGTAGTGTTCACCGGTAATGCGCCCGATTACAATAACCGCTTTATCATTACGCTGCGCCGCCTCTTTTATGACGTTTTCGGGAATCTCCGGCTCATAATCGCTGAAATCTTCATCCCATTTGTTTGCATCCGGATCCGGTGTGGTTTCAGTCAGCTTCTCATACATTTGCGCAATTTCTTCATCAACTAAAATGCTTTCGTTATTTCTGAAGCCTTCCAGAATATTGACCGAATGCTGAGTGTTCACCGCTCCTCCCGAGCCTGTTCCGCTTCTGTAGTAATCTATCTGGCAGCGACCGAATACTGCCGTTTTATCATTCTGTATTGGCAGAACGTTACATTCATTTTTCAGCAGCACCATTCCCTCTGATGCAGCAAGCCTTACAAATTCTCTGAAATTGTCAACTACCATAATCAAATTACCCCGTATATTATTTAATTTTCCTCAAAAACAATTGTGCTTATAGAGTTTTCCATTACATCAAAATACCACCAGGTATCATTGTAAAATAATTGGTACTGCCTTTTTTCATCATTTGGATTGATAACATTAATAACAAAACTGCCGTCCAGATTTTTCGCTGCACAAGAAACCGTTTCAAACTTTAATTCTCTGAATGAGGAAATTTCGTGGCCTTCATTCATCGGTTCGGAACGGTAAATTTCTGCACCGTTTTGAATGAAATGGGCAAAATGCCGAAAGGCGCGGTACTGGCCGCTGTAGGACAGCTCTTTTGTTCTGCTGTCAAGAGTAACAAGTCCTGCACAATAGCAGTGCCCAATGTTGGGACGCCCCTCCTCATCAAGCATAAGATTCCAGCCTGTAAAAGATTCGCAGCCGTGATTCAGTGCCTTTGCCATCATTGTTCCCCATTTGCACCAATCGGAATCATAACAGTCTTTTAAACGCGGGCCGCCTTCTGTAAACTGGAAATGAATATCGGGATGTTCCTTTTTAATTGCGTCAATCATCTCAATACATCCGAAGTAGTAATGAAAAGCTGCGGAGGAACAGCACTTTTCAGTTCGGGATATTCGTCAAGCATCCATCCTACGCGGCGCCAGCCGTTGAAGTTGTGGTCGTGAAACCATATATCAACGTCCATTCCCTTTGCTTTGAGCTTTTCGGAAAGCTTGAAAATGTACTCTGCCTCCTGGTCGGGATTCCATATACACGCCGGGAACTTGCCGTACTGATCAACATCAGGCTCATTTTGCGGAGTAACAGCACTAATGTGAATACCCTCCGCCTCATACGCCTCAAGATACTTTATTATGTAATCGGCATAAACATCTATATACTTAGTACGCATATATCCGCCGCAAATAAATCCGCCTGTTTTCATCCACCCGGGAGGGCTCCATGGAGAAGCATAGAAACGCAAATCGGGACGGATTTTAAGAATCTCCTTTATCATCGGGATAATGTATTTGCGATCCCTTTCAATCGAGAAGTGCTTTAATTCCACATCACCGGGAACATCATCATATGTGTAAATCTCTGCGGAATAGTCGCACGAGCCGATTGCCAAACGCGCAATACTCAAATTAAGGCCGTCCTTACCGTAAATATCGGCAAGAACGTCCTTTCTCTTATCGGGATTCATCTGCGCCAGCTCGTAGCAGGACGCACCCGTAAGGGCAACACCGAAGCCGCTGCATATATTGCTCGGCATATCTTCCATAATAATTTTCTGCGCCGCGCCGCATTCACTGCCTGCCGGAAATACAGGCTCACAGCGCATAACACCGCAATTGTTGGTTGTATATTTAGTAGCTTCCATTAAACCTTCTCCATTATGTTAATCTTACTTTTTTAACGCCGCATTCGGCAACCTTGTCATAAGCCTTTTCCGGATCAAAAACATCACGGTCAAGCTTTTCAAATCCAAGACCGATTTTTGAATATTTTATCTCACTTGATTTTTTAGCTTTAAGCTTTCCAATCTTTTTTAACTGTTCCATAAATATTTTACCCTTTCACGTTGTCATTGCTTACCCTTTAACCGCACCTATAACTATACCCTTTACGAAGTATTTTTGAATAAACGGATAAAGAAGAAGTATAGGACCTGTTGCAATCATTGCCATGGCAAGCTTTGTGCTCTCCGAAGGCAAATCCGTACTTGCAAGAAGGTCTGTGCTTGTTCCGCTTACAAGCTCTTTCATAGCCGCGGCATTGTTTAACATATTGTATAAATAATACTGAAGTGTATAAAGCTTTGTATCGCTTATAAAAAGCATACAGTTATACCACTCGTTCCATATGGCAAGCCCTGTAAAAAGTGCAATTGTTGCAAGAACCGGCTTTGACAAGGGCATTATGAGCTTTACAAAAATCAAGAAATCGTTTGCGCCGTCAACCTTTGCCGATTCCGTAATTTCATGCGGAATACTGTTCATATAATTTCGCATAATAAGAATGTTGAACACAGAAAATAAATGCGGAATGATAAGTGCAACGAGATTATTTTTCATTCCAAATTTCATCATAAGCATATACCAAGGCGTTAAACCGCCGTTAAACAGTGTGGTGAAATAAATAAAGTATGACAATTTATTTCTCCACTGAAAGTCTTTTCTTTGCAGAACATACGCCGTCATCGCCGTAAGCAGCAGCGAAAACAACGTTCCTGCGACTGTAATCACAATTGTTACTGCATAAGCACTTATGATTTTATCGGGGTTTTCAAAAATCGTCTTGTACGCAAGGGTAGAAAACTCTTTCGGTATAAGCGAATACCCGTGGTTTATGACGTAGGATTCAGAGGTAAACGACCCCGAAAGCATCATTATAAAAGGCAAAACACCGATAAGCGAAACCGTAATAACAAATATGTATGCAACTGCAATAAATCCCCTGTATTCTATTGGTTTTTTATTAAATGTATTTGTTTTCATTTCGTACTCCCCAATCAGAATAATGCACTGTCATTATCAATCTTTTTAACAACTGTATTTGCAAGCATAATAAATACAAAGCAAAGTACAGACTGATACAAGCCGACTGCAGACGACATACCTATATCATTTGAGAACAACAACGTTCTGAAGGTAAAGGTATCAATAACATCGGTGTAATTATAAAGTAAGCCGTTATTTCCAACCAGGCTGTAGAACATTGTCATGTTTCCTCTGAAAACACGCCCCAGCGCAAGCAGAACAAGAGTAATCATCGTTGAACGAAGTGCGGGAATAGTTATGTGCCAGATCCTTTGCATGATATTTGCACCGTCAATTTCGGCGGCCTCATAAACGGAGGTGTCAATCCCCGCAATTGTTGCCATGTACACAACCGAACCGTAACCCAAGCCCTTCCATATATCAAGAAATATGATTATAAACGGCCAATACTTAGGCTCGCTGTAAACATTTATGGGATTCATGGAAAGCGATTCCAAAATATTGTTTACAAAGCCGTAATCAAAACTGAAGAAGTTATAAACAATCGCACCAACAACTACCCACGAAATGAAGTACGGAAAGAAAATACAGGTTTGCGCTGTCTTTTTTATTTTTTTGCTGCCTATTTCCGTAAGGAAAATTGCAACAATCAGCTGCATAATATTCCCCAGCACAATAAAAGCAATATTATACAAAAATGTATTCCGTGTAACGGTAAATGCCTGCCCGCTTTTAAAGAAAAATTTAAAATTTTCAATCCCGACAAAGGGACTTTTTAAAATTCCCAAAGCATAGTCATATTTTTTGAACGCAAGTACCACTCCGAACATGGGTATATACGAGAAAATTACAAAATACAATAGTGCCGGCAAAATCATTAAGAGAAGGCATTTGTTTTTTTTCGCAGTTTGCAAAAACGATGTCCTTCTTAAGGGCATATCTGCTGTTATAGTTTTTTTCATCGAAAACCCTCGCTTACTTTAATGTTTTTTGATACTGCTCATACTGCTTTAAGGTTTCCTCATAAACCTTGTCTATGCCTGCCTGCGTAAGCTTTTTCTCGTAGGTCTTAAACGAACTATCAAGCTTTGATTGTTCAATCATGCCGTTATATAACGGGCCGCCGTACTGCGACGCAACAGATGAAATTGACGCCAATTCCGTCTTTACGTTTGTATCGTCAAATATAAATCCGTAAATATCGCTTTCTATGGTTTCCTGCTTCCAACGGTTCAGAATTTCCTGTTTTTCGGGGATGTCGGTTTTGTCAACTCTCAACATCGCTTGATTTTTCCATCCCCATACGCATCCCGGCTCGTACCTTTCCTCTTTGGGAAGGTCCGAATTTAACGAAACATAGCCGTTGTCCCCGTCTGCATTCCAATGCTTGCCCTCAATGCCGTACCATGTCAAGTCGAAATACCTTTTATCGTTTCTTAAAAGCTCTATAAACTGAAGCGCTTTGTCAGCATTTTTTGTGGTTCTGTTTAAAGCAAGACCGTTTGAAATCGAAGGATTAACTATTTTGGGAACTCCCTGTGAAAAGTCGCATATTTCCACCTTCCATTCGGGATGTGATCCCCTTAACTTTTTAGCCATTGACGAACAGGTTTCAAGGTTTTTGACATATGTAGCCGCTTTTCCGTTTTCAAACATATTGTCTATTGTTTTGTTTGCAACAATGTCCGCAGGTATAATGCCCTTGTCAACAAATTCCCTTGTTTTCTTTACCTGATCTCTGTAATACGGTTGAAAATCTTTCTTTTCAAATTTATTTTCCAACACATCATAAAGTATTTCCGTACCCTTGGGAATCTCGATTCGGCTTACTTTATTTTTATATCCTCCCCAGAAAGAGCCTACCGCAACAAGATTCACAAGAGGAATAATGCTTTTGTCATTTTTTGCTACATTCTCAAGGTATGTTTCAAAATCATCAAGGGTTTCTATAGGCTCCATGCCGTATTTTTCTCTTAAATCTCCCCTGATAAGCGCAACATTGGTGTCGTACTCAGCCGCAGTATTGGGAATCATATACATTTTTCCGTTTACCTTTGCCTCGTTTTTTGCGCTCTTTGTCAAGGTTTCATACGTTTTCGGAGCGTTCTTTTTGAGCATTTCGTCAGTAATTTCCATAAAGCTGTTTTTTGCCGCCTGCTGATTGTAATTAACCCAGTTTGCGGCGAAAACAATGTCAAAATTCTCACCCGTGGAGAACAAAAGCGAATATTTTTGATTCAAATCCGAATAGTTATAATATTCAACCTCAACCTCAGCGCCTATATCCTTTTTCAGCATTTCATTTAATTTACCGTAAATATCATCATACTGCGTTGGCTTATCTCCGGTAAGTATCATTTTAAGCTTTGTTATTTGTTCGCCCTCTGTGCTCGTGTCTTTTGTACAGCCAACGGAAATGGACATCATTGCGGCTGAAAGTATGAAGCATAAAATCTTTTTTGTCAGTTTCATAAGAACATCCCTCTTTCATTTCACAAAATTGTTTTACACTTTGTATTTTACCTTTTGCAATGCTTAAAGTAAAGTGGCTATTTCTCATATATGGTGTAATATCGTGAAAATTTTATAAAGGTTCATTGACATCAATTAAAATTCAAATTATAATTATATAATGTAGACGGGTAGCTGCATCCTCGTAAAAAAAGGGGGTAAAGTCATGCGCTTAATGCATAATACCGGCATAAAACACAAGCTTTTTATGTCGCAGATTTCTCTTATTTTGGTTGCCGTGTTATCATTTTTTATTATTTCCGTTTCATACTTTATAATAAAAGCAAAGGATGACGCAAAAGTAAACATAAAGTACGCGTCAAGCATAACCGTTTCAAATATTTTTAATGAAATAAACTCTATGGAAGCCTGCGTTTATTTTGCAAGCTACAACACAGATATTGCGTCTATCCTCTCGGAAAAAGAAGAATTATCGACTTTCGATATGTGGGGAAATTACAATTATGTATGCCGCAGCTTAAATCTGTCGCATGTAAACTGCCAATTGCCCGTTACTCTCACGCTTTATCCCACATTCGATAACATTGTTATATATGACGGTTTATACACCGTCAGTGCAGATAAAATCAAAAACACGCAGTGGTATCAGAATTCGGTAAGAAACCCCACTAAATTCTACTATTTTACCGAAACCGAAGATGATGTTTCTAAATTTTGCATTGTGAACACTCTTTATAATCCAAATAATTTAAGCGAAATTGTCGGATACATAAAAATATCGACAGATATTTCAATCTTTCGGGATATTATGAAAAGCGTCGCAATGACAAGTGAGGAGAGTATTCTTTTAAATAACAACGGCGATATAATCTGCACCTTATCGGGGAAAAGCTATTCTGCCGAAACCGCCGGCTCGTTTATAAATATTTCATCGGATAAGCTTGACACGCTTAAAATAGGCAGAACAGAATATTATGCAATACAAAGCAAAACCGAAGGCTTGCGTTACAGCACGGTTGCGCTTCAAGCTGTTTCCTCGGTTTACAAAGACATCTATTTTATGGCTGTCTTTCTGTTGATAATTCTTCTCTTTATCATCGTAATATCTTTTGTGGTATCTTATCTTATAAGCAGAACGATTATACGCTCACTTGACACGCTTATAAATGCCATGAAAATGTCAAAATTGGGCGAGCTGAAAACGATTGAAAACCACCAAAGCAGTAACAGAGAATTAAACGAGGCCATAAATGCATACAACAACATGGTGACAAATACCGTAAACCTTATAGAGTACAACAACAGCTATCTTGAAACGTTGAAAAAATACGAATTTAACTTTTTGCAGATGCAGATTAAACCACACTTTTTATATAACACTCTCAATTTGATTCAGTGTCTTGCAAAAGAAAATAAACCCGATGATGTTGCGGCTTTGGTTAAAAATTTATCAAAATTTTACCGTACAAGCCTGCATACCAAAGGCGATTTCGTAAAAATAGAAAACGAACTGGAGCATATTTCATATTATGTGGCAATAGAAAATGTCAGGCACGACAATTCAATTAAGCTTGATATAGATATAAGTGAAGATATAATGAATTTCAGTATTCCCAAAATTACACTTCAACCGCTTGTTGAAAATTCAATAAATCACGGAATACTCGAAAAAGAACCACCCCGCGGAACCATTTCGATTAAAGCGAAAAAAGAAAATGACGATATTTATATTTATATAAAGGACGACGGTGTGGGAATCTCTCCCGACAAAATAGAAGATATAAAAAAAGGAAACACCGACCGAATAGGTATTTTAAACACCGACAAGCGTTTAAAACTGTTTTTCGGAAACGAATACGGTCTTACAATTGAAGGAAAAGAAAACGAATATACCTTAGTGATCATCAAAATCAAGGGAGTTAGATTTTATGATAAAAATAATGATTGTTGACGATGAAACACCGGCAAGAAATCAAATCAGAAACGAGCTTCTTCGTATGGGGATTGATGAGAAATCTCTTTTGGAAGCACAAAACGGGGTTGCCGCCCTTGGGAAGGCGAAAGACAATAAAATTGATATTCTTATTACGGATATCAGTATGCCGAGAATGCCCGGTATCGACCTTGCCAAGCATATTCTGGCTTTATATCCCGATTGCAAAATAATATTTTTGACCGGATATTCGGATAAAGAATATCTGAAGGCGGCAATCAAGCTTAATGTTATCGATTATATCGAAAAGCCTCTTGATTATGATGAATTTGAGCAAGCGGTAAGAAAAGCCGTAAGCGAATCGGAAAAGCTTAACAAATCAAACAAAGAGAATGAATTTGATTTCAAATTTCTTGAAGCATTGTTTAAAAATCAACACATCGACAAAAACGCTCTTTCCGCTCAATATGCCAAAGTGCTCAAAAGCACAAAATTTGCCGCGGCAATAATTGTGCCCTGCAGCGAGTATACAACCGCCGAAATTAACATTTTGGAAAAGAGTGCCGAAAGGTATTCAATAAGAACAATATCCCGTTTTAAGGCAAACGGAAGTATCGAGCTTTTGTTTGCCGGAAGCTCTATTAACATGAAAAATGATATAAAAAAATTATTTAATTCATTTTTTTCAACCTTAAAAGAAGGAGAAAAATTCAAATGCGGAATAGGAAGCTTTGAAAACCATGTAAAAAATGTTTATGTTTCTTACGAAAATGCCGTATGCGCACTTGACAACGCATTTTTTTATCACCCGAATACACCTGTTTACTTTACGGATAATATCCCGGCAGCTGCTGTAGACATTGATAAAATAACAAAAGAATTGTATTCTTCTTTTTCCGACGAGGATTTTGATAATACTTTCAGCATAGTAAATTCTTTATATAAATCGCTGTACCAAAGCAATTATATGCTAAGCTCCAACGCAAAAAAGGTTTATTATACAATTATTGAAAACCTGCATTCGTCTTTTAAAAATTATTATTTTGCATTGAGCAGCGAGCATTCCCTTTATGACGATTCGTTCAATATACATGAATCGCTGTTTTTAGACGATTTACATAATCATATGATTTCAACCATAAATCTTATGAAGCAAATCCTGAACAGTACAAATTTTAACAGTCTGGTAAAATCCGCCCTTATTTACATTGAAAGGAACTACCAAAATCCCAATTTGTCAATAGTAGATATTGCAATGCAATGTAATGTGAACGCCAATTATCTTTGCAGTATGTTTAAATCCGTTACGGGCGAAACGATCAATTACTATGTAAACAAGCTAAGAATTGAAAATGCAAAAAAATTGATGCTTGAGACAAACATGACCATCATGAAGATTTCCCAACAATGCGGATTTAACGATGCGAAATACTTTTGTAAGGCTTTTGCAAAATACACCGATTTGACGCCTACCAACTTTCGAAAAAAGTACAAATAAATATATGATTTTTTCAAAAGGAGTAAAAAATTCCGATAAGGTTTAAATTTATCACATGTTTCGGCAAAGCTATTGAATGCATAACCGTTTAGTGCTATAATTACAAAAACTGATTGTTGGAGGAATTTGTGTGAAAAAAATCAAAATGCTTAAAGGCGAATGCTGGTGGGGCGGAAAAGCCCCTGACGGAAGCTTTATGCCTTATGACGAAAACAGCGATACAACCGTTGACATAAGAGGCAGAAGCTCCGAAAACGACCAATCCGCAAGTATGTTTTTATCGTCCTGCGGACGCTATATCTGGAATGACAATCCCTTTACCGCAGATTTTAAAAACGGTGAAATTATACTGAGGGAGGAAAAAGAAAGCCCCTTTGATATACAGGAGGGCTACAAAACCCTTAAAGGCGCATATATGGCGGCAATGAAAAAGCATTTTCCCTTTACGGGTGCTTTGCCCCACAAGCTTTTCTTTACATCTCCCCAATACAATACATGGATGGAATTGGGCACGAAACAAACAACAGAGAATATATTAAGATATGCCCAAGGCATACTCGATAACGGACTGCCCACAGGCATACTCATGATAGACGGCGGCTGGCAGGAGGACTACGGCGTGTTTGAGTTCCACAAGGGTAAAATACCGGATCCCGGCGCACTTGTTTATACGCTTCACAAAATGGGATTTAAGGTTATGCTTTGGGTATCGCCCATTGTTTCGGGCGCGGGAGAAAGATTTAAAGAATTACGCAGAAAGGGCTATTTGCTTAAAACAAAGGACGATGAAATCGCCATACGACATTGGTGGAGCGGATACAGCCCCATGATAGATTTTACAAACCCCGAAGCCGTCGCATGGATGCATTCGCAGCTTGACAATCTTATGGAGCGCTACAGCATTGACGGATACAAATTTGACGCAGGCGACGCCTCGCTCTATGCTGACGATGATATAGTATACAAGCCCATGCCCGCACGCAATCAGACAACGGCATTTAACATAATGGGTGAAAAATACAAATTAAACGAATTCAGAGCCGCTCACAACAGCGGCGGCAGACCGATTGTGGCACGTCTGCACGATAAAAACCACACCTGGAACGAGATAGGACTTAACACGCTTATTCCCAACACAACGGTGCAATCCCTGTTAGGCTATGCATACGGCTGCCCCGATATGGTGGGCGGCGGAATGTACGGTTCAATTGACGGTATTGACGAGGAGCTTTTTATAAGGTGGGCACAGGCAAATGCCCTTATGCCCATGATGCAGATTTCCCTTGCCCCATGGAGAGTTCTTTCTGAGAAAAGCTATAAGCTTGTTAAAAAGTCTATTATGCTCCATAAAAAATTCGGAAGGTATATATATGACCTTGCAAAGGAAAGCGCAAAAACCGGCGAGCCGATATTTCGGTGTATGGAATATCAGTTCCCCAATGAAGGCTTTGAGCATATAAACGACCAGTTTATGTTAGGAAATGAATACATGGTCGCTCCCGTTATTAAAAAAGGTGCTGCAAGCCGGGAGGTTAAATTCCCCAAAGGCACATGGTGTGACGAAAACGGCGCAGTTGTTTCCCACGGAAACGAAACAATCACCCTTGACGCTCCTATAGATAAGCTGCTCTATTTTAAAAAATCTTGAATTAAGCATTTTAAAAGTGGGCTGCCGCATTCAGCGGCAGCCCACTATATTATTTGGTGATATGTTTACTGCATGGGATACTCTAAGCCTTGGCAATACGGCATAATCTCGCCGGAATTTTTCCATACAAAGAGCTTATACAGTGCCGGTGTTGCCGAAGTTTCGGGCAATGTACCATTGGTTATCGTTCCGACAATACCTACAGGTACATTAACGGGAACAGTTGATATGCCTACCAGGCTGTTGCTGCTGTCATAAGCCGCAATGATAAGGTCGCCGTCAATCACAACGTTTAAATCATTTTTGATGTAAACCTCGCCCTTTTCAACGCTAAAGCCCGCTATGCCTGTACCGTACATTTCGGTATATGTTTGTGCGGTTTCACCATCGGCATTCTTTACACCCGAAACAATTAATGTATACACCTTTCCTTTTACATTAACGGGCTGAACAAATGTAGCTGTGAGTTTATTGCCTGCTGCCGAAAGCTCCGACGTTACTTCGCTTCCCAGTGCGTCGACAGCAGTTACAGACGCACCGACAAGATTTCCGATGGTGTCATTAAATGTAATTTCTGCGCTCGAACCGCCACTCATTATCTCGGATTTCTTTGCATTAAATATAAGAGGTGCATATGCAATTACATTGTCCAGGGCATAACCTGCAACGCTGAAATTTCCCAGTGCTATCGGTGAACTTCCCGATGCTGTTGAAAACCAATTTGTTGTTAAATATCTTGTATCCGTGCCGGAAAGCAGATTAACCTTTACGTTATTGATATATGCCTCGCTTAAAATTGCTTTATCCACTCCGTCAACATTCACTCTTTTGCATACAACACTGATTTTTGTAAATGCATTTTTGGGAACAGGGCTACTCTCAGCAAATCTCGAATTGTAGGCATCACTGCCGTTACAAAAATACAGCTTCCAATTGCTATCATCACCGGTATATGTGTCAAACCACAAACGCAATGCCAAATTACTTGTATTACCGCCAAAATAAATATTAAAGCCGCCTTTCGCAGAAGCCATAACATCAAATGATACAACGAACTTGTCCGAGTCAACAGGTCCGGTAATTTTGGATGCAGGTTTTGCATACGCATTAAATGCACCATACTTGTTATTTCCCAAAGTTGCAAGTTTACCGGTGTCAAATTCCTTGAAGCCGTATGTATAACTATTCGTCACTTTACTATTTGCTTCAACCGAATTTTCAAAGGTTTCGTCCAAAATCAAGGTTTCCGGTTTAGGAAGATAAGAAGGAACAGTAACCTGTGAAGTCGGTATTTCCGCCTCACTTACCAACGGCTCATAAACCAGAACATTGTCTAAATACCTGCCGGCATTTATGGCTTGTAAATAGAAATTATTAGTATTTGGTTTATCTGTCCACCAGTCAATATTTGTTGCGGCTGTCAGGGCAGAAGTATCATACGATGTTCCGTCTAAATATAATTCCCGTAAATAAACATCATATCCCGTTTTGTCAGAATTTAATACTCTTTCAAATACCAGTGTATTGTTTACCCAACGGTTGAGAAGCCCTTCAAGAGCAGTCTTACCAAAATATTTAAAATTACTGTTAGAACTAAAAGACATTCCTCCTCCGGTACTATTTGCACTATCCCATGTATTAAAATAAAATGCCATATTTGTGGTCTGACCTTTATTTACAAACCTGTAACCTAAACCTTTTACCTCTGTAGCATAAATATCAAACGAAACAACTAATTTATTGCTGTTTATTGCTTTGGGAAGACGTACACTTTCCCAAATGCCAAATGAAAGAGCAACATCGGTGGACGACTCCTCCGCTTTATAGCCGTCTGCCTTCGTTATTGTTGATATATTGTATTCCGACTGTGTTGTTCTGCACTCAGGATTATTTGAGTCGAATTCATGTAATGCCCCCGTAATCTTAACATCATTAAAATCGTCATCGTAAACGAGATTCTTTACCGCCGGCTGATAGGGTTTCAGCGCTACCCTCTGCACATAGCCGCTGTCCGCAAATACATTGAAGCTTCCGAATACGCTTACTGCTGAGAAAACCAACACGGCTGCAAGACTTAAAATTCTTTTTTTCATAATTAAACTTCCTTTCTGCATTAAAGCATGTAATTAACAGTCCTCCATATGTTAAGCATACCACACTGACAGCATAATTCATATTCCAAATTTTTAAGATTTAGTGCATTTTTACATGATTTGCAAGTTAGTCAACATACATTTCGTTGATTTTGACGATGCCCGCCTTGCTTTCGCTAAATACAAGGCGAACCTTGCTTACCTTTTTCCCCGAAAGCGCAACAAGATTTTCACCCTGTTTAACGGCTGTTCCGCTATAGAGCTTTGCCCAGTTTTTGCCGTCATAGCCCATAACGGAGTATTTCACATTAACAGCCTCTGCACCGTTTATCATCATTTTGCTCACAGACAGATACTCGCCAAAATCAATTTCCAAAAATTCGTCTTTTCTTATTTCAGACGCCCAAAACGTAGCGTTATTGTTGTCGAAGGCATAATAGGCATCTCTGTAGCCATAGCCGTAATCCGCATAAGGATAAGACGAGGTGTACAATTTATTGTCTGACTTATATGTATTTGACGTCATTGCCGTCACATCATACCAGCCGTTTATCGGCTCGGCATCAATGCCCAGCTTAATATCGGGTTCTGTATTATCCGCATCCGAGAAAATTCCCAAATAAAGCTTTTTAGCGCCCGTTGTGTTTTTGAATGAATATTCGCTTGACGCGTATGTATACCTTCCTGCTTTCCAAGCTTCGGGATTTACATTTTTAAGAGTGACCGTATCTGTAATATTTCCGTTTTCATCGGCAAGCGCAAGCTTAACCGCAGAATTTCTCTTATATCCCGCATAAAGCTGTGTTGAGCCGTCATTTTTCACCGTCATTGTAAAAATTCCGTTTGTCAAAGATTGCGGATATGTGATTCTTGAAGGCTTAAACCAATAACCCGTTTCATTTGCCAAACGATTTGACAAATCGGTAAACCGCGTATAAAAGGTTTCCGGGTTCCAATATCCCAGTGAAATATAGCTTGCTCCGCTTTCTCTTACTACCCTTTCAATATATATGGGCAGGTAATCATAATATTTTTCATACTTACCCCCCTCATAGAACTGTTCGGGCTGTAAAAACCACTCCGCAACGGAAAAGTTTTTGCCGTCAATAAACTTCATTTTTAAATGAGTGTCGAAACCGTCGGGATTTAACGTTCCGTCTACCCTTACACCCGCGTTATAGGTATCTACCGCATAATTCAATGCGTTGGTATTTGATGTAAACATCGCAAGAGGAAGTCTGAAATCCTTAAACATATCAACAAGGCTTCTTAAATCCTCTTTGGTGTATTGCGCCTGTTCTTGTTCCTTATATTCTTTAAATACAGAAGAATCAAAATGCCATTCTCCCCAATTGCCGTAATTTCTCATATCAACGTAAGCAATATTTGGGTTGTCGTTAAATTCCTCGGCAAAAGCGTTTAAGAAATTCTGCATTTTTTCCTTAAAAACAGGATCGTTGTAATAGGGCAGTTTTATAATCTTGTCTTCTGTGACTTTTAAGCTGTAATAGGGCGCTTTGCTTTTGTCAAAGAGCCAATCCGGCGTTTGCTGCTTGCAGCTGCTTGCGCTGTTATAGACTACGGTTGCCCCTATGCCGATGCCGAGCATCATATTTTTTGCTTTTACAATTTCAATATTGTTTTTTATTTTATCAAAATTGTATACGCCCTCCTCCGGTTCAAGGTCCGACCAGCCGTATCTTGCATACACAACATTTGAAACTGCGGCTCCGTCCTTTGTTAAATCCAAGGAGGAATAATCAAGCGCGGTTGTATAGTAGTTCAGTCCCTTATAGGGATTTTTAATTATCCTTGCAGAATCCTTTGGGTAAACTTTTGCAACACTTCCGTGTTCGCTTTCATATTTTTCAATCAGCTGTGATATTGCAAGGGCAGAGTCCTCCTCCTGCGCACAAGCGTTTTCTTTCACATAATCCTCATAAGAAATTGTTTTCCTTAATGAGCAGTCGTCCATGTAAAAATCGTAATTTACCGTTATATCCTGCTGCCATATGGTTTCAACATAAAACAGTGCATTATGCAGATTTTCGGGAACGTTTAAATTCACAAATTTTTCTAATCTGCTCCATTCTCCGCTTGTCATATCCCTTATATAGCAAACATCCCAGGGATTGCCCTGCTGTTTAAGCCATAAGACATTACCCTCTTTATCCGTCATTGTGATCGAAGCGTTGAACACCTCGCACTTAGCATTATTATCCGAATTTTGCAAAACGTTGTAAACCAGACGATATACTCCCTGTCCTTCTTTTTTCAGGTTTTCGGTAATATTCTGGCTGATTGATTCGTAGGTTGCATTTCTGTTGTACACCCTACAGGAATAGCTTCCGCCCGTTTTATATGCAGTGCTTCGCTCAATATCACAAGCACTGCGCGATGTCCAGCCGCTTGTAATCAGATTATCGTTTTCAAAGGACGGGTCGGCAAAAAGTTCATTTCCCAAATACCATTCCGTATTTCCGTTATATGTTACTTTTTCGGTAGAATAAGCATTTGACGCGTCAAATGAGATGGCATCTGACAAAGGCTCAAGCGTTTCATCAACAAAAACAAATGCCCTTATATAATAATCCCCTTCTATATTCTTTGGTATTCTGCATTTAAACAGGCTCCAGCCCAAAGAGGCGCTGCTTAAAGTAACACTGCTGCTTTTATACACATTCAAAAGGGAATATTTATCATATACACCCAAATACACACTATACGAAAAATCCTCGCTTGCATTTGACATAACGGAGGAGGAAAAATAAAAATCATCGCCGGGATTCAGCTTGCCCGTAACCGTATTTTTGTCTTTATCAAGCAAGCGAAAGCCGCACAAGCCTGCCTTTTTGCTACCTATGTCGCTCACGGGAACGGCATATTCCGCGCTTATCGAGTCCCCCTCGGCAGACAGAAGATTGTTTATTTTTAGAATATACGGCGGCTCTGCCGCAGTTATGTTCGGACATTCCAGAACAACCGTTTCTTTTGACGTGTCGGACGGGTCGAGATACGCTTGCGAATCACAGCCCGACACGCTTATTGCACCCAGTGAGCTCTCGTCAACCTGCACCTTGAATTTTAAAGAAAATTTATTTGTTTTTGTATCAAACACTCCGTTTACAATATCAAACCGATTTTCTTCAAAGGGCGTTTCCGGCTCCGGCTCAGGCTCCGGTTCGGGTTCCGGCTCGGGATCAGGTTCGGGCTCAGGTTCCGTGGCAACTGCCGTGCCGTACAAAAGTGCGTTATCGGCTGTAACCGCTAAGCCGTGATATAAGTCAACAGCATTCCCCGCATCAGCCGCCCACCACGTTGCAAAGGAGTAATCGGAAGCCCGGTATTTCTCAATATCTATTGAAGCACCGTCATAATAAAGGCCTTCAAGGTTAACGTTGTAACCGCTCTCTGTTTTTGTGCGCTTTAAAACAACGGAAAGCTTTTTTAACGCAGAGCCGTCACACAGAACATTTTTAACCCACGTCTTTGTTTTGCCGGGATAAATATAAAGCCCTGCGGTATCCTTGCCGGCTTCTCTATGCAGAAATACGACATTCTGTCCGTTTACACGGATTGAAAGATAGCCATAACTGCCTGCTTCTGTTGTCACATCAATAGACGCCGTAAGAATATCTGTTTCGGCTATAATACTATTCTTTGCAAAAACCAAGGTTTTCCATCCCGGAAGAGTCACTGTTCCGCCGCTGACTGTCCCGCTTGATACGTACGTCAGCTTTGCTGCGCTTGCCGTATCTACATTTTTTCTTGCATCATTTTCGCTGTCAAAGCTATCATCCGTAAAAATTTCCGTCGGATTTGGCAAATAAGAAATATCGGTATCATAAGCAAGACTGTTTACAGGTGTGAAAACCGAAAAAAGTAATGTGATTGCCGCAAACACACTCATTAATTTCTTTACCATAACTCTATCTCCCGAACATCTGAAACAATTTTCATACTTTCCACGCTGTCCACAAAGAACATCTGTACTTTTTTTGCTTCCTCCTTGTTGTCCAGTTCAACATTTATCTCAACGGGCACTTCCCCTGCATCCGGATTAAGTTCAACCTCGCGCACTTTAAAATCCATGCAGCTGTTTTCATTCCAAACGGACATAACGGCATAAACCGTTTTATTTTCAACAGCGTTCACATAAAATCTGCCCGTTATCCCCGTTTCGGATTTTTCCGCATAAACATTTGCAACATTGGCGCTTTTTCGGGATATAAGATATCTTTCGTTTTCCTTGGTTTCGCCGGTTAAGGCCTTCAGCCCGTCAATTGAAATGTAATACGACCGGTTTTCAACGTCAAGTGCATTCGGGAAATTAAGCACAAGCTCTTTCCTGTTTTCACCCGCTTCCACGCTGCACTTTGACTCCCCGTCCTCGCTTATTAAATTAACCTGCAATTCGTCATCAAGCTTTGCACCGATTGTAAGCTGCGCCCTTGCACTCATATTATCATCGCTGTATTCCATATTTTTGATTTTGAAATCCTCAGGGACGTATACAAGGAAGTTGTCATAGTAATTGTCGAGAGTGCCCGCGCCTGTTCTGCTCTGTATTTTTATTGTGTTGTTCGCCGTATCGGACCACCAGTTTGCTTTTTCGGAATAAGCGGATTTAAGCACCTTGGCAATAGCCTCTTCTCCGCCTTCCGTAAGAACCTCTTTTCCGTTAAAGGATAAGCTTCTCATATATACCTTATATCCGTCGGAATCCTCATTTTTAACTCTTTCATAAACCGCCACAACCTTTACATAGCCGTCATTTTCACGGTTTGTTTGGGGAACAACTATAGTTGCTCCCTTTCCGCCCCATGACATCCAGCCTTGCAGTGTTTCCTCTGACGCGCTGTTCAATGTAGTCCCGCTGTAAAATCCTAATGTACCCGTTTCGAGTGTACCCCCGGCATATATTCCGTAGGCAATGAAGGCTCTTAAGGTTTTATCAAAGGTGCCGCTTGCAATCGCTTCGGCAAAATCCGCGCCGCTCGGCTTTACTCCGAAGGACACAACGATTTTATCTCCGTCAATCAGCTGCTGAGGGCTCATAAGCACAACAGAGTTCCAACCGTTGAGCTTTACCGCCGTGTTTCCCGTTTCCTCCTCCGTTACGGAATTGGAACTGTCAAGAGCTGCCGAAATCGGATACAGGCTGCCGCCCTCGAGGTTATCGTCAACATATACTGTTTTTGCGTCATACATATAGTCATCAATAGGTACATCGGTTAATTGGTTCGCAAACGCGCACGACTGCGAAAGCAGAACTGCCGCCCCCAGTGATGCGCACATGATTTTTTTTAAAATAGTTTTCATTCCGATACCTTCTTTCCCGGTTTTATATGTCACTTGCATTATTTGAAAATCACAATAGCCGAATATTCAGCGGGATACGAGCTTACCAAAATTCTGTCGGCCGCGCTGTTGCAATTCAGATAATCGCTTATGCTGTCGATTGAAACCTGTGTTATAAAGTCGCTTTTTTTGCTTTTTGTTGTATCATAAACGTATACGCCCGGCTGCCTTCTCTTTACCGCAACAACCTTGCAATCCTTAAAATCGGCATTTTCAATCATGTTGGATTTACTTTCGGGCAGAAGATAAACATATGATGAGCCTGCCGAATAGGCTCTTCCGTAAAGCCACCTGGGTGTTGTTCCGTAGCTCGGTCCCGTTTCGTTATTCTTTCCGTCAATGGCGCACACATCGTCAAAGCACACGGTATTGCTCTTTGCGTCATACGCTTTAAAGATACTTCCTATTTCACCGCCAAAGGTAAAACGAATATTAAGTATATCTCCCTTATTAATTCCGTCAAGCAGGGAAATATCGTCTACAAGTTTTTCCACCTTTATGTTTTTACACAAATCCCATGCGCAAATACAGTATTTATCCTCGCCGTTTGCATCCTTACTTCCCTTAACAGTTTCAAACATTATCGTCATATATTTATCGGATTGCATCTGCGTAGCAAATGCTTTTGTCATGGCGATAACCACATATTTTACATCCGGTTTTTTTGCGCTTATCGAATAGGCGGTAACATTCGGATACATTACAGCGTTTGCAAGATCCGAATTCTTTATTATTCTGTATTCGTTTGTGTTCTGAGGATCGTCAATTATATAGGTCATAAACACCGTTGTTGCCGCGTCATATACGAATCCTGTGGAGTAGTTCTCGGCAAAGCACTGCGCGTCACGGCTGAGCAGCTTGGAGCTTTCCCTTCCGACTGTTTGCAGCGAGTTTTCACTTTCATCGCTTTCGCTGTAGAATGCGGTATCTATATTGATAACCTTATCATCTCTGACAATATACCTTATAAGCTTTGATTTATAGTTTTCTCCGTTCTCGTCATACAATGCTTTGCAAGCATCGACGTTTTTCTTATACAGAACTCCGTCAACCGTTACCTTTTTGGCAAAATCAAGCTCTTTAATACTCCCGTCATCACAAAAAACCTTAATCTGTGCAACCTGTTTTAAAGCCTTTTGTTCTGCATACACTTTGATTAAAAGTCCCGTTTCAAAAACGTCATCAACCTTTTCATATCCGGCAGCGTATCCGGCAAAATCAAGCATAAGCTTATACTGTTCGCCAAGCTTGATATTTTCCATATTGACTGCAAGATTTTCGCAAACGTAATATTCGTCGTCGCCTGCATAAAGCTGCGGCGTATTGTCGTTATTTTCATAGGAAACCGAATCCACAACAGCCGTTACAAAATCAGTTGACACAACGGCATACGCAACCGTCTTATCCTCCGATGCGATAACCGAAACCACATTCCCCTTTTTTATTGAAGAAAAGGGTATATCGTTCCCCTTTGTATCTCTGATGATAAATTTGGTATCCTGCATATTTTCATCAAACGATGCCGACTTTAAAGGATTGTACTCATCAAATATTCTGTTTTCATATGCGCTGATTCTCGAAACATAAATTGTGTCATATGAGTTTATTTCGATAAAATCATATTTCCCGTCAAGGTCGGTATCTGCCATTTTAACATAGCCGTTTATCTTTCCCTGATAGCTTTGAAAATCCTTATTCGTAACCTTTTTATTGTATACAAGGCAGTATCCGTCTGAAATGGAGACGCTTTTCTGCCTGCCGTTTTTAGTGTAATAAAACCTTTTTTCATTTTCAATAAAAGTGCCGTCGTTTTTGTCTGTTTCTATAATTTTATTTTTGTCTTCATCAAGCTCCATATAAAAAAGCTCAGCAATGTCTGCATCATCGTTTTTATAATAATATTTCACATTATAACCGAAAAAATCATCATATGCAGAATTGTCGTTTAAAAATTCAACACCGTCTATTTGGATTCTTCCCGGATTGTAATCCCATGTACCGTCCAGGGATGTTACGGAATTTGCGGTTACTCTTCCGCGAGTCTCGTATATTTTAAAAATTTCGCTTGCGACATTTTCGTCACTTTTGTACATTGACATATGGGAACCGGAAATCGTTCCAATCATACGATGTACACTGAGAGAGTTATACATCATAACGCACAGCATTCCGTATGTAAGCTCGTCCTCGCTGCCTATGCCGCTGAGATTCTTTATTATTTTGAGCTGTGAAGCCTCCATAAGATAGCCCTTCGGATAACCGCCTAATTTTTCCGCAGCCTTGTCGTATCCCAGTACGGACACCATTCCCTTTACTGCCTGTGAATAATTTATTGTCCTGTCCGGGTAAGCGCATGAGGACGGCAGATAGCCTAAATTTATCAGCAAATCCAAAGCGCCGTCTTGATAATAATCACTTACAACACCGCCGATAAGCCCGGCCGCACCTGCAAATTCCTCATTTGTCACGCTTTGGTTAAGCATGCCCTCGGTAAAAATCACTATACCAAGGCTGTTTAAAACATTCATTTCATAAAGCCCAACGGTTTCCCCTTGTTCGTTATCACCAACGGTTGTGTCCGCCGCCGCGTTATTCTCGCAAAATACCGATACGGGGGATAAAACCATGATTAATGCAAGAAAAATCGAAACGGCATTATTTAATTTGTTTTTCATATTAAAATCCTTTCATTCCAATTAATCTATCAAGCTTAAAACCTTGTTAATCATAACGGCAGCCTCAGCTCTTGAAGTGTTTGCAAGGGGCTTCATACAACCGTTGTCATCACCGTTTAAAACACCCAGCTTGTTCAAAACAGATACCGAATGTATGGCATATGACGAAATATCATCGCTGTCGTTAAACAAAAGTCTTTCAATCTCATTGTTTTGGGCAAGCTCGGGCTTTGATATTTTTAAAGCGTTGTATAAGATAACGGCCGCATCCTGCCTTGTTATATTTTCACCCACGCCGAACAAGCTTTCACTTTTTCCCGAAACAAGCCCTATTTGCTTTGCGGCATTTATGTATTTTTCATACCATTCGTCCTTTGCCACATCTTCAAAGCCTGCATTGTCGATGTTTTCCGGCATATCACAAAGTGCAAACGTCATTTTTACAAACTGCTCTCTCGTAACAGGCTTAGACGGAGCAAAAACCTTTTTACCCATGCCGTCTATAACGCCTTTGTCGTAAAGGGACAGTATATGCTCCTGCGCCCATTCAAAGTCCGCTAAATCGTCAAAAACCGTTTCTTGAACCGCAACAACCACATCGACGCCTATGCCTTTGTTTGCACTGCCGCCTCCGCCTCCGCCTTTATTGCCTGACGGAGATGAAATGTTTTTATCCGCTTCGGCTTCCCTCTTCTTTTCCTCTTTCATCCATCCTTCGTACTTGGTTTTAAACGAGGTAAAATCAGAGTATTCACCGCGGCGATCCAACACCTTGGAATCTACATTGTAGGTATTTTCAAGAGAATTGTAAACACTAAAATCAATATCGAAATATTCTTTTGTGTTATATGAATCAATAAACGGCTTAACATCCTGATAATACTTTATCTCTTTAAACTTATTGAAAAGCACGCATTTGTAGATAAGCTTTACAAGCTCCTCATTTGTAATGTCTGTTGTTTTATTTGAAACCACTTCGGCAAAAACAGACAATTTCTCATCATCGGTCATTTTTGAAATGAAGTTATCATGCACGCTGCCCTTTTGAGCATCAATGCTGTCATAAAACTCCAAAATAAGCTTTGCCGCCGTATCCGCAGTGAGGTTGTTAACGGCAAAATTTACATACGGGTCTATAAATTCATCAGCAAAATCATTAATAATTTCAGCAGTGTTAAGCTTTAAAAGCTCCTTTGTAAGCGCGTCCTTGTTTTTATCCAAAAGCTCACTTCTAAGCTTAGGAACAAGCTTTGAATTTAAAATGATTTTAAGAGCCGTTTCGTCGTTTACAACGTTCTCCATTTTGCTCTTATCCTGATTGTTTATTGCATCGTTCCAATTGGAAAGTATTGTATTAATACTTGCCGAGGAATAAAAATCAAAAATATCCTCTGAGTATTTTCCCACAAGCGGTTTTATCGCAATCTTTTTAACGCCGCTTTTTATTCTTTCGGGGAGCTTGAAGGTTACGCAGTAGCTGCCCTCAGAGTCGGTATTCGTAACAACAATAAACTCAAGCTCTGTATTATAGTCAACAGCTTCATCGTCATAATTGAAAATTTCAATCAGTACCTTGTCATCAGATACAAGATTACTTCCCGAAACCGTAATTTCCTGCGTGTCCATATTCTCTTTTACGCTGTCAATTGTTGCGGCAAAGCAAGTTCCCAAACACAAAGAGGTCAGACCGGCTGCCAAAACAATAAGTGCTTTTACTGTAGTTTTCACACTATCACTCCCATATCTTATTTTATATTCATTTCACTAATCTTGACGACGGAATCCTTATCTTCCTCAATAACGAACCTTATTTTTTCGGCCTGTGCTTTTCGAAATTTCAGCACAGTGCCTGAAGAAGATATTGACATACCGCTTGCAAGGGCAACCCATTTATCGTTTTTAAACCCTTGAATCGAATATTTAAGCTTTATATTTTCCGCGCTTGTAAGAGTCACTCCGGACACATCTTTAACCTCGCCGAGGTCTACCTCCAGATAATCCCCCGCCGCGCAATTGTTTGCCCAGTATGTGGAGTTGTCGTTATCACAGCTATACTCGGGGCGTCTGAAACCGTAGCCCTCGTCCGCATAAAGCGTTTTTGCTTTAAAAAGCTTGTTATGTGCAACATTTTCGGAATCGGATTTTGCCATTGAGCTTATATCGTACCAACCGTTTACCGTATCTGCCTGAATGCCCAATTTAACATCGGGTGTTTCGTTCTCCTCCCTTGTGAATACCCCCAAAAGAAGTTTTTTTCCGCCTTCGGTATTTTTAAATTCATATTCCGCAACACAGTCTGTGTATTCTCCCGCTGACCAATAAAGAGGATCAACTCCGTCAAGAACAACAGTATCAAGGATTTTCCCCGTCTCGTCAGCCAGTGCCAGCTTTACAACCGCTTTCTTTTCATATCCGGCAAAAAGCGGCGCGACACCGTCATTTTTTACTTTCATCTTAAACAGACCTTTTGCAACGTCTGTTGAATGTTCAATTTTAACAGGCTTGTACCAGTATCCGAGAAGATTTGCCATTCTGTTATAAAAGTCAGGCCATTCCTTATATGCGTTGTCCGCATCCCAATTAAGGAAAGCCATGGAGCTGATATAGCCCTCCATAACCTGCTTTTCATACAAAATCGGCACGGAGTCATGATAATACCCATATTTACCGCCCGGTTTATATACGTTCAAATACTGTTCAAACCATTCACCCACGGCCATAGCCTTATCCTTAAGCAGAGCCATGGTTTTTGACTGGGTAGATTCATTGGGGCTTACAAGTCCGTCAGCGCGCACACCTGCTCCAAAGCGCTCATTTGCGTGCTGCATAACAGCCGTTTTTGAAACAAACGAAAGAGTCGGAAGTTTCATGTCCTTAAACATATCTATGTATTCAAAAAACTGTTCGTCTGTCTTCTTCGCGTCAATTGCGCGGTTTACGGGCAGCTGATAAAAATGCCATTCTCCCCAGTTTCCGTAGTTTCTCATGTCAACGTATGCTATTGTTTGATTGTTATTGTATCTTTCGGAAAACGCGTCTATCAAATTCTGCATTTTCTCCCTGAAAATCGGATCGTCATAATCGGGAACCTTAAGCACGCAGCCGTCGCCCATATCTTCAACGGTATATTTGCAGCCTGCCTCAAAGAGCCATTCGGGAGTGTCCTGGTTATATGATGTTGTGGAATTGTAATTTACAGTAGAGCCTATTCCCAAACCGAACTGCATACCGTATTTTTTGCAAACCTCAATGTTTTTATCAAACATTTCCCAATTGTATACGCCTTCCTCCGGCTCAATATAACACCATGAATATCTGTGATAAAGTATTGAGCCTATCTGCCCTGCTCCACCGCCAGTATAGTCCGAAAAATCACGAACGCCCGGATATATAATAAGTCCTTTATAGGGATTTATTAAAATTTCCCTGTTTTCTAAAGGATAATATGTTACAATCTGATCCTCCGAATATTTATCCACAAGCTGATTGTACTGTTCCCTCTCTTTATTTTTCCTATCTTCTTCAGCTTTTTTCTCTTCAATCCGCTTTGTAAGAACCTGTTCGTATTCTTCATAGGTCATAAGCTTTGTAAGGCTGCAGCTGTCAACATAAAATTCCTGGCGTTCCCATGCTTCGCCTTTATTTGAAGGAGCTTCAACATAAAATTCCGCCCTTGTTACATCACCCTCCCAGGCTACATCTGCAACATAATCCACAAGAGTCCATTCTGTGTTGCTTACGGGAACTACATTTTCATAATCATGCTTTACACCCATGGAATCCGTAATGGCAAGCTTTACGTTCATATTGCACGGCTCATCCTTCACCGTTACATATGCTCTTATTCTGTATTTGCCCTGCCCGTACTCGGAAACCTTGGAGTTTACCATCTGGGTAATGGACGCCCACCCCGTAGGCCTGTTTTTTATCAGAGCCGAACATGTTCCGCTTTGCGCCCGTTCCTTTACATGTTCTATAGTTGAACCGTTTCTGTTTGACCAGCTGCCGTCCAGTGTGAAATTGTCCTCAATATTTGGATTTGCCAGCAGCTCCTCCGACATATACAAGCCGTCAATCGGCTCTGCGCTGTTTATTGCGGTCTCAATTTCGGAGGCCCTATAAATATTTGCGGTTTTATCTTCCTGTGAGTATTTAACCTGAAATCCCAATGCTTTTACTACATCATCAAGCGGCACAAAAAAATCGGAACCGAATATATACGAATCCGTTTCTAACGTTTTGGAAATGCCGTTTATATAAATAACATCACTGCCGTCCTCTGCAACAACAGATATATTATTGGCTGTAAATACTGCTTTTCTGCCGTTTGCATATTTAAAAACCTTCACGCCTATATTTTTGATATTTTCTGAAGAAATCATATAAATATCATCTTTTTTGATAATATTTAGCAGCTCCGTTTCTTCACCGTCAATCAAAAATTTATATTCATCATCCCCAAATACCGTTGATACAAAAGACGTCGCAAAAAGACAAAAAATCACCAAGAAAGACACCAATCGTTTAAACATAAAAAATACCTCCCCATTTCTCAGCAACTTATTGATGATTTGATTTTATCATAGCAGTTCTTTTGTGTAAAGTGGCTATTTTTCACATATGGTGTAATATTGTTGTTAAATTACTATATGAATGGTCTGTCGGCTAAACGTGCCCCTAAATCCACCGGCGATGCAGTAATTGCACAAAATTCACATGTCCCTAAATAATGCCTACTGAATAATTGCCAATTCTGGAAGGCTGTAAATTCTGAGCAG
>OGMF01000897.1_pt1 | contig 31905 bp, 49 predicted proteins | sample 1572921 | NCBI WGS metagenome assembly OGMF01 (sample SAMEA2581919, study PRJEB24529) | metagenome | biome: Human gut stool | place: China | collected 2011 | reverse complement strand
TACCATGTGGTCTGCGTGTATTTTAATTTCTGTTGTTTGTCCTGATAGTCCGCCACCACCAATTAATGGTTGATGAATTAGAATTTCTGCATTTGGTGTTGCAAATCTTTTTCCTTTTTCACCTGCTGCTAAAAGAACTGCTCCCATACTTGCAGCCATACCTATACATATAGTTGAAACTGGACATTTAGTATAACTCATTGTATCAACAATTCCAATTCCGTCAGTAATAGATCCTCCTGGGCTATTTATGTATAAGTGAATTTCTTTGTCTGGATCTTCTGATTCAAGAAATAATAATTGTGCAATTACTAAACTTGCTGAAGTTTGATTAACGTCTTCACCTAAAAATATAATTCTATCTTTCAAAAGTCTTGAGAAAATATCATAAGATCTTTCTCCTTTTGCTGTTTGTTCAATAACATAAGGAACTAAACTATTTTGTTCTTTCATATTTATTAATTACCAACCTTTCTCTTTTGATCAATTAAATTAAAACTTATTTTATTTTAGCATTGTTAACGATGAATTCTATTGCTTTTTCTACTTTCATATTATTTTCAATATATTCTTTTATGTATTCATTTTTAGACATTTCTTCTTCAGTTTTGCCATAGTTTTTAGCCATTTCTTTAAGTTTTTCTTCAACTTCTTTTTCTTCTGGTTTTATGTCTTCTGCTTTAATAATTGCTTCTATTACTAATCTAGATTTAACAGCTTTTTTAGCTTGTTCTTTCATTTCTTCTCTAACTTGTGCTTCTGTTTTTCCTGATAGTGTAAAATATTGAGCTAATGTTAAACCTTGGTATTGTAATCTTTGTTCAATGTCTTTCATCATGTTGTCAATTTCAGCATCAATCATTCCAGATGGAATGTCTATTTCTACATTGTCGCTAACAGCTTTTAGCGCAGCATCTTCCATTTCATATTTAGCTTTTTCTTCGTTTGCTTTTTGCATTCTTTCTTTAATACTATTCTTTAATTCAGCTAATGTTTCGAATTCACTAACGTCTTTTGCAAACTCATCATCAATTTTTGGAAGCTCTTTTTTCTTAATTTCATGTAATTTTACTTTAAATACAGCTGGTTTTCCTGCTAGTTCTTTAGAAAAATAATCTTCTGGGAATGTAACTGTAATATCTTTTTCTTCTTCTAATTTCATTCCAACTATTTGATCTTCAAATCCAGGAATAAATGTATTGCTTCCAATTTCTAGTTCATGTTTTTCAGCTTTTCCACCTTCAAAAGGTACACCATCAATAGAACCTTCAAAGTCAATAACTGTTATGTCTCCTTTTTCAACAGGTCTATCTTCTATGCTTACTAATCTTGCATTATGTTCTGCCATGTGTCCTAATTCATGTTCAATATCATGATCAGATACATTATACTCAATTTTCTTTAATTCTATACCTTTATATTTTCCTAATTTTACTTCTGGTTTTATTTGTACTATTGCTGTAAATATAAGGTCTTTTCCTTTTCCAATTTGAGTAATATCTATGTCAGGATTGCTTACAACTTGAATATTATTTTCTTTAATTGCTGTTTCATAAATTTCTGGTACTAGTTCATTAAATGTATCTTCGTGGAATATTTCTGTTCCATATTGTTTTTCTACCATATTCATTGGTGCTTTACCTTTTCTAAATCCAGGTATAGTAAAGTATTTAGCTGTTTTAGCATATACTTTTTTCATTGCTTCATCAAATTTTTCTGCTTCTACTACGAAACTTAATTTTACTTCATTTTTGTTTTCTGTGTTTTCTACTTTTACACTCATTTTATAATCTTCCTTTCAAAAAATAATTAGCTTTTATATTATACCACATTTTTCAAGTATTTCAAGTGTTTATGCTTATATTTTAATCAAATCAAAATTCAAATAGTCTGCACTTACAAGTTTGAAATTTATTCCATCAACGCATCCTTCAATTGCATCTTGATGTGATTTACCATGCAAGTGTCCATAATAGCATTTTTTTATTCCATATTGTTTTAATGTATCAATAAATTCTGATGTTTTATTTTTTTTAGTTATTGGTGGATAATGCATAAATGCTATTATTTCTTTTTCTTTTCCATATTGATTTATTCCTTGTTCTATTGCAAGTTTTAATCTTATATTTTCCCTTTTTATCATTTTACTATCATTTTCTGTATCTAATAAGTTCCATCCTCTGGTACCTATTAAAATCTTATCTTCTATCAAAAAACTATTGTTATATATAAAGTCTATATTTTCAAATTTATTATCTTTCAAAAACTTCTTCATACTTGTAATAGTAGTCCACCAGTAGTCATGATTTCCTTTTAATAATAGTTTTTTACCTGGTAACATATTCAAATATTCAAAATCTTTATATGTGTCTTTTAAATGCATAGACCATGAAAAATCCCCAGGCAACACAACTGTATCCTCTTGTTTTACTTTTGATATCCAATTATTTTTTATTTTATCGCTATGCCCCTCCCAACTTTCTCCAAATATGCTCATTGGCTTATCCTGAGAAAATGATAAGTGCAAGTCAGCTATTACATATATTGCCATGTTTTATTCCTTTTCTTTTTAATTTATTCCTAGATTTGGTATTGCATTTAAAGTCAAATCTGATATATTTCCCGCTGTATATGTATAATATCCTGCTGAAGCAATCATTGCAGCATTATCTGTACATAATACAGGTTCCGGATAATAAACCTGATATCCTTTTTCACCTAATTTCAAAAATTCATTTCTTATATAACTATTTGCAGATACACCTCCTGCTAATGCTATTTTAGTTATATTTAATTCTTTTGCTGCTCTTAGAGTATGGTCTAATAGTACTTCTGTAATAGTTTTTTCAAAGCTATTGCATAAGTCTGCTTTATTAATATCTGGAGTTTTATGGTGTAAATTTATAACTGCTGTTTTTATTCCACTAAAACTAAAATCCAAATTATCTATATGAGTCTTAGGTAACTCAATGGTTGGTTTTCCTTTTTTTGCTAACTTATCAACTTTTGGTCCACCTGGGTACCCTAGTCCTATTACTCTTGCAACCTTGTCAAAAGCCTCTCCCACTGCATCATCTCTTGTTTTAGCTAACACTTCAAACTCAGAATAGCTTTTTATATGTACCAAGTGAGTATGTCCACCTGATATAACTAGACATAAAAATGGAGGTTCTAGTTCTGGGTGACTAATATAATTTGCAGCTATATGTCCATGTATATGGTTTGTTCCAACTAGTGGCTTATTTAAAGAATAACTTAATGCCTTTGCATAAGATACTCCAACCAACAAAGCACCAACTAAACCTGGTCCATAGGTACATGCTATTACATCTATATCATTCATTGTAATATTAGCTTGTTTTATTGCTTCTTTTACAACATTTGAAATAGCTTCTATATGATTTCTAGAAGCTATTTCTGGTACTACTCCTCCAAATTGTTCATGTATTTTTATTTGTGAGTTTATAACATTTGAAAGAACTTCTCTTCCATTTTTTACTATAGAAGCTGAAGTCTCATCACAACTCGATTCTATTCCTAAGGTTAATATATCTTTCATTTTTTAATTTCCTTCTACATAAATATACTAAATAAATTAAGTACCATACTACTAATTCCATAACTAACTGCACTTATTATTGGTGATACAATTTCACCTGCAATCGGTGTAATCCAAATAATTAAAAATATTATATAAAAAGTTCTTTCATGGTTTTCAAACCATCTTTTAGCATTGTATGGTAAAAATGCCATTAATACTTTTGATCCGTCTAGTGGTGGTAATGGTATTAAATTAAATACTCCTAATCCTACATTTACTATTACAGCATATTGTAACATTGTAAATATAATTATTCCTATTCTTGAAATATTAACAAAATTAGTTGCAAATATTTGTAAAGCATATAATATTATTGTTAATACTATAGCTAGTAAGAAATTCATAATAGGTCCAGCAGCTGCGACAATTGCTTCACCTGTTTTTGCTGATATTTTTTTATTAAAATTATTTGGATTTATTTCTACTGGTCTTCCCCATCCAATATGTGTAAAAACTAGCAAAACAACTGCAATCGGATCTAAATGTGTAAATGGATTTAAGCTAAGTCTTCCTTGTACCTTTGGAGTATCATCTCCTAGTTTATATGCAACTATAGCATGTGCATATTCATGAAATGTAATTGCTAAAAGTACTCCTGGTATTGTAAATAATATACTTAATAAGTCAAATCCTCCACCCATTACACTTGCCAATACTATAATAGCTAAAATTATATATACATATCTATTATCAAAATTCATATAATATTCAAGCCTTTCATTTTTCAATTTTACATTTAATATTATACCTCAAATTTAAAAATATGTAAACATTTGGAAGATATTAATTTTACTGCAATACATAAAAACGAAAGTAAATAATTATTACTTTCGTTTTTATATTATTGTATATAGTTTTATTTTAGTTTAATGGTTTCATTGTAGGGAATAAAAGTACATCTCTAATAGATGCTGAATCTGTAAGTAGCATTATTAAACGGTCAATTCCCATTCCCATACCGCCTGTTGGAGGCATACCATATTCTAGAGCTTCTATGAAGTCTGTATCCATCATATTTGCTTCCTCATCTCCAGCTTCTCTAGCTTCTACTTGTTTTAAAAATCTTTCATATTGATCTATTGGATCATTTAACTCTGAGTAAGCATTTGCAAATTCTCCTCCTGCAATGAATAATTCAAATCTTTGAGTCATTTTTGGATTATCTTTGCATTTTTTAGTAAGTGGTGAATTTTCAATTGGGTATTCATATAAGAATGTTGGTTGTCTCAATGTTGCTTCAACTTTTTCATCAAATATTTGAACAATTATATCTCCTCTGCTTGTTTTTATAGGGTCTATTTCTACATTTAACTTTTTAGCAGCTTCTTGTGCTTGTTCATCTGTTTCTATAGCATGGAAATCTACTCCTGTAACTTCCTTAATTGCATCTATCATTGTAACTCTTCTAAATGGTGATTCTAAATCTATTTTTTCACCTTGGAACGTAATTTTTCCTGTTCCACATACTCTGTTAGCACATTTTCTAATTATTTCTTCTGTTATATTCATCATACCTTCTAGGTCTGTATATGCTTCATATAGTTCTATACATGTAAATTCTGGATTGTGCTTTATATCCATTCCTTCATTTCTAAAGTTTTTGCCAATTTCATATACTTTATCAAATCCACCTACTATAAGTCTTTTTAAGTATAATTCTGTTGCAATTCTTAGGTACATATCAATATCTAGTGTGTTATGATGAGTAATAAATGGTCTTGCTGATGCTCCACCTGCTATTGTTTGTAGTATTGGTGTTTCAACTTCCATAAAACCTTTTTCATCTAATACTTTTCTAATTTCTTTAATTATTGCTGTTCTCTTTTTAAATGTTTCCTTTACTTCTGGATTCATTATTAAATCAACTGATCTTTGACGATAACGCAAATCAGTGTCTTTTAATCCATGAAATTTTTCTGGTAATGGTCTTAGTGATTTTGATAATAAAGTAACTTCTTTTGCATGTATAGAAATTTCACCAGTTTTAGTTTTAAATACAAAACCGGTAATTCCAATTATATCTCCAATATCATCTTCTTTAAATTGTTTATAGCTTTCTTCTCCTAAATCATTTATACTAACATAGCTTTGTATTCTTCCTTCATTATCTTGAATATGACAGAAAGATGCCTTTCCCATTATACGTTTAGCCATTATTCTACCTGCTATTGTAACATCTTTTCCTTCTAATTCTTCAAAATTATCTTTTATTTGCTTACTATTATGTGTTCTATCAAATTTTATAATTTCAAAAGGATCCTTACCATCAGCTTGTAATTTTACCAACTTTTCTCTTCTTATTTTCATAAGTTGATTTAAATCTAATTCTTGTTCTTGGTTGTTTATATTTTTTTCTTCCATACGCAAACTCTCCTTTTATTTATTATTTACCAATAGTATTATATCTCAAAAAAGCTTATATGTAAACATTTGGAATAAAATTTTATAAAAACTATTATCATGATGCCTTTCTTAATTCTTTTGCATGTGCTTTAGCTATTTCTGTCACTTCTCCTGATGAAATTCTTGCAATTTCTTCTATTGTCTCATCTTCATTTAATAATTTTATACTTGTATATGTTTTATTTTCTTTCGTTTGTTTGCTTATATAATAATTATAATCTCCTCTAGCTGCAATTGATGGCAAATGTGTAATACAAATTACTTGATGTAATTCTGCAATTGATTTCATTTTTTCAGCCACTGCTTTTGATGCTTTTCCACTAATTCCTGTATCTATTTCATCAAATACTAATGTACTAACTTCATCAACATCTGCAAGTACATTTTTTATTGCAAGCATTATTCTTGCCATTTCTCCTCCTGAAGCGATTTTGGTAAGAGGTTTTAGCCCTTCTCCAACATTTGTGCAAATCATAAATTCAACTTCATCGATTCCATTTTCGCAAAATCTTTCTGTTTTATTTATTTTTATTTCAAATTTAGCATTTGGCATTTCTAAATCTTTTAGTTCTTGATTGATTTTTTTTGATAATGTTTCAGCATATTTAGTTCTGACATTACTCATTTGATTTGCAATTTTAAATAATTCTTGTTCTAAATTCTTTATTTGAATTTTTATTTTGTTATGATATTCATCTAAATTTTCTATTTTATTTATTTCATTTTCAATTTTATTTCTAAACTCTAATATTTCTGTAATTGTATTACCATATTTTCTTTTCAATGAAAAAATCAAATCAAGTCTATTTTCTATTTGATTTCTTTCGTTTTCGTCAAAGTCTACTTCTTCTCTCATATAGCTTAAATCTCTTGCAAGTTCTTGTATATCATAATAACTATTTTTTAATATACTTAATTTTTCACTATACTCTTTCCCACAATCTTGTATTTTTTCTAAACTACGTATTGAATTACTTATGGCAATTATTGCATTTTCATTTAAATTTGTATCTATTTCAAATAAATTATCTTTTAGCTTTTCTGCGTTTTGCATCATTTTATGCTTATTTTGTAATTCTTCTTCTTCATTTTGTTTTAATTTTGCTTGTTCTATTTCATTATATTGGTAACGTAATAAATCTAATCTTCTTTCTTTTTCTTGATCTTCTCCATAAGTATTCTTTAGTTCTTGCTTTAATTTATTATACTCTTCAAGCTTTTTTATGTACTCGCATACACTTTCATTCAATTCTTTCCCAATAAATTTATCTAGATATATTATGTGTTGCATTGGATTTAATATTAGTTGACTATCATGTTGCCCATGTATATCTATAATTTTACTCATAAATTCTTTTAATTCATTTACTGTAATTAATCTACCATTTATTTTGCAAGAATTTCTACCATTTAAATGTATTTCTCTTGATACAATAATATTGCCATCAACAGCCACTTCATTGTTTGGACAATAAAAATTTGCTTCTACATAAGAAAATTCTTCTCCATTTCTAATCATTTCTTTTGAAAATCTTCCACCTGCTAAAATTGCAAGTGAACCAATTATTAACGTTTTTCCAGCTCCTGTTTCACCTGTTAGTACGTTAAACCCATTATTTAAATCAATACTCAAATCATCTATAATTCCAACGTTTTTTATATGTAAAGTAGTAACCATTTAGTCCTCCTTAATATACGAATTAATGTTTGTATATTTGTATTATATACCAAATTTTTGTTTTGTCAATTGATTTTATTTTCTTTTTACAAAAATCATGATATACTCATTCCATTCACAAGTGTGAAAAATATTAAAAGGAGCGTATTGTGTATGAGTGACATTCTCAAGTTATCTCCGCAGGCTGGCAATAATAAAATTATTGCTAAAATCAAAATGGACGCTTCTCAACCGGCAACTTTTTTGGGAGTTCCTCAAGGTTCTACCAAAAAGGTAAACAAACGCACTACCGGAAAAAAAGTCGTTACGAAGTTTCGTCAGGTAAAGGCTCCTCAGTAACGCAAAAAAGATGGAAAGTTTTTAAGCTTTCCATTTTTCTTTTGGTGACCCCTGCCGTACTTTCAATATTTATATATATCTCATAATAATCGTATGTATTTAAAACTGCCTAAATTATAGTTATCTTAACTGACAATATTTTTAAATATTGAAAAATATTTTTTCTACTGCATACTTTACTGCATACTTTTTAAATTGTAAAAATCTTCAATGACTTCTACTGTTTCTTTTATGTTATAGCCGTCTTGCAATGTATCTTTTACCATTACTTCTATTAACTTTTCATTTTTCTCAAATTTAGCACATAATAATTCTATATATTTTTCCATATTTTTCTCCTTTTACAGAGAAACGCGTTTCTTTTTCTATTTGATTAAATTATATAATATATTTTAGTATTGTCAACAAAAATCGTTCGACAAAATCTTGTGTTTTCAAGCGTTTTAGAGCATTTGTCGAAAAAAAGTCCGCCTGTTTGTAAGGTTTGACTGTCATGATAGTTCGCTCCCAGCGAAGAATAGAATTTTGCAAATAATTATAATAAAATTTGAGCATAATAACTTTAGAGGTAATTTATGTTTGTTTTTATTATAAAAAATGTTAGAGAATCCAAAAACATAACTTTATATAGATTGATGAAATTGACTGGTCTTTCTTACTCTTATCTTTCTGAATTAGAAAATAACAAGGTATTTAATCCCAGTTTAAAAACAATGCATACAATTGCAAATGCACTCACTGTTAAAGTAGATGATTTATTTTATAGTGAATTAGATTTGTAAAAGTTACCTGCATATTGCCTCCCATATATTTAATTTATTTAACTAGATACAAAAGTTACGTGCAGAGATGCACAATAAAATTGAAATTTTTGGACTAGATTCAAAAGAAGTTTTAGAAATTAGTCAAATTATAGATCTATTAATAAACGTCAAAATGAAAGAGAGCTAACTAAATATTAGCTCTCACTTCTTTGCAGAGTCTTGTGAAATTTTTTCCACTTATATATTTTAAACTTATCGAACTAAGTAAATTATTTTCAACTGCATATTTATTCCATTCTTTTTCAGTTAGTATCTTCGATAATTCTTTTATCATTTGCAGAGATTTTTGATATAGTTCTTTCATATATATCACTCTCCTTGATTTATTATACCACATTTTGTAAAATATTTGTGTCGAACCGTGTCGAATGAAAAAATGCGTAAAATCAAGGAAAAATCGACGCAAATAAATCGTTTCTAAGGCGTTTTTATTTCTTAGACAACAAGTTATATGGCTCAAAAAAAGACTATTGCTAGTCTTTTTCTTCTTATTATTAATTTCCGTGATTGTATGCACTAAAATCCCAATCATATCCTATTATATATAATATAGAATTACATTCTTGTGAACGAACACCTAATATTCTTGATTTTTGATTATTAAATCTAAAAACTATAATTTTACTATCCTCTGACAAACTCAATGGTCTTTTAATATTATCAAAACTAATATTAAAATTGCTTATAGGTATCATTTCATATCCTGTTTCTTTTGGTTTGTTTTGTAAATCTAACCATGTTAGATTTGATATTTCTTCTAATCTCTCAAATAAATTCTGAATTGATTTATTACATTTTTCTTTTGATTTAGTAACTTTCTCCGTAGTATATTTTTTATTTTTTATTGAATATTTAAAAGATAATATTATATGATTACCGTTGGCTGTACAACAATTATTCATTAAGCAATTTGAGTTTTAAAATAGTCTTTGATTTTTTGTTTTGGAATAACTGAATTTCTTGGAGTAGTTTGCCACGGACTAGTCTCATGAGTCATATTTCTTAATTTCCATGCTGAATATTGTCCAAACTCATTATATACTTCTTCTAATATTCTTATTGTTTCTCCATCTATATTTACTTTGAAATCTTCATCATATTTTATTCCACTTGAACCATTTGATTTGTATCTATCATATATTTTTCTAATTACAGGTCCATGCTCCCATGCTAAAAACTCATCATCAAATAAAGGAGTGTCTTTCTTAGCTAAAACATATCCTTGAGCATAATATAATAATTTTTGTAATTTCAAGTTTGTAATATATTCTGAATCTTCAAAATTCATTTGTACTCTGTTTCTGTTTAAAAACCATTCTGCTATATCTTTTGCTTTATACATGTTTACTCCCCCTTTTTACTATTATATACACTTCAAAGAAATATATTTATTGAATGTCACATACTTACTATTATGTGACATTCAATATTATATAATATAATAAAATTACTGTCAATGTTTAGGCAAAAAAATAAGCTAGGCATATAGCCTAGCTCTTATGCTTTTTTACAATATTTTAAGCAAATCCAGCCAGATGGAATCTTTCCCCATTCACCTTTTACTTCTGATACATCACAGATACAATTTCTTACTAATCCATTTGCTTTATATCCTACTAATCCTTTTATCTGAGCCTGTGCGTTTGGTGTTAACTGATTGAATTTTTTCCAGTCATAATTTGTTCCTGGACCAGTTCGTATTGTTAAAACGTCACAGTCAACTTTATATCTACCTTTACTATATTTTTTACTGTCATTTGAAGGTAAATTTGCATTTATATATTTTGTTGGGTTTATAAAATTGTCATTTTTATCTCTTACTTCAAAATGCAAATGTGCTCCAAAACTATGACCAGTATTTCCCATATAGCCTATAACTTGTCCTCTTGACACTTTTTGTCCTACTTTAACTGTTACACTATTATATTTCATGTGTGCATACAACGTATAATATCCATTGTGTTTTATTTTAACGTAATTTCCATAAGAGCAACCATATCTATCGTTAGTTTTATAGTTGTTTCTAACTGCTACTACTGTTCCTTCTGAATGTACTGTAATATAGTCTAAGGTATAGCCTGTGCCAACTAAATCAATACCATTATGAACTCCTTTTTTAAACGCTTGTGTGATCACATTGCCTTTATTTTTAAATACTCTACTCATCTTCTGTCACCTCGATTTCATCTTTTATTTCTTCAAAAATTTCTTCTGTAGGTTCTTCTACAGGCTTCATTACTTCTATTTTTTCATCTTCCATTTATTTTTCCTCCTTATTTTCTTTAAGTTGAGTGCCAAAGTAAAACGCAATTATCATTAAGTAAATTTCTTTTATATCGAAATTTCCTTTTAAAGCAAGTATTGCTACTACTATTGTTAATGCTAATGTAACTATACTTTTTACATTAATTAGTTTCGCTATCTTTTCTAACATAACTAATCTCTCCTTTCCTTCAAAATTATCAAGTCTTCGTGTATCGATTGAAAACCAGCAATTGCTCGTTCATCGTGTTGTTTAAATTCTGTATTGGTATTGTCCATACTTGTTTTTAACAAGTTCAAACTTTCAGCAATATTTCTGTTACTAGCTGACAGTTCACCCAACAATTTGCTAGTAGCTTCTCGTTCTACTTTTTTTTCTTCTTGTTCTTCTTTTCGTTTTAATTCATCTTGAGCTTCCTTATCTTTTCTGTCCTTTCTATCAAGGTACAAAAAGATAATAAAAAGAACTGCCATCGTTGCAGTTCCTCCGTTTGATAGAAGAATATTTATGAGATTATTTGCTTCTTCCATGCTCTCCTCCTTTAATTTTTCGTATAAAATAATTCTACATAAGCAGTATAACTTGACCAATTAAATTGTGTATTTATCGTTAAAGCTGTTCCTGTGCCGTTAAGATATATCATTATCGTATTTGTTGATGTGATGCTAGGAGCAGGTAATCCTCTTTGCGAATTAACATTCAACATAACTCCGTCAATCGCTCTAGTCAAACTTATGTTTTCTAATCCTGTCTGCACATATTTTGCTTCTGCGTTTGGCAAATTTCCGCAACTAATTCTTTTTGCGTACTCTTTTTTGCCATCAATAATTCGCCCTGTTTCATATTCAGTTCCTGTTGTAATATTTAATATATTTTGTTTTTTATTTATCAATTCTTTTATTTTACTCCATGCATTAACCACTATACTCCCCCCTTACTACAAATTCAAAATATTCGCCACTTTCACAGCCCCAGTCTGTTGTAAGCTTTATTTGATTGCTTACGGCATTTGCTTCTCCTACTTCTCTATAATGACCATCTGTTCCAGTATCATCTGAACTAATTGTTAGTAGTTCTCCCATATAATAAACGTCAAGACAATGTGTTCCTACTTTGTAGTAGCAAGGCAATGTTATAGTTCCACCTTTGACTACATCTGCAGTGAGCTGTAAGAAGTATTTGTGCTCTATATGTGAATTTATTTCTTCTTCAATGTTGTCTTGCATATCATTTAAGTTCTCTGCTGAAAGTGGTGTTGTTCCTTCGTAAACTGCTTCTTCTACTTCTTGTTTAACACCATTATTCATAAAGTACGGTTTACTTTTTAATGTTCCATTTTGAAATACCTTCTTTTTCATCTTCTAGCCTCCAATTCTTCAATTTTGTTTTGTAACTTATTTATTTGTTCTTGTTGCTCTTGAATTGCTTTAGATAATGTTGCTATTATAGGCAACTCATTAATATAATATCTTTCTTCTATTTTTCTTTTTGGGTCTGCTGGTCTCTTAATAACAAAATTAGGATCTATTTTCTCCATATCTTGTGCAATATAGCCTATATTATAATGTTTTCCATCATCTATTTTGTCAAATTCTTTATGTTTAATTTTTTTGATTATATCTAAAGCACATGCACTACTATTTTTTATATTCTTCTTTATTTTTTTATCTGATGAAATATTATTAGCATATACATTTCCGTCAACATTCAAATCAGCTCCATGAATTTGTACCATACTAGAAGGGTACATTGATATAGTTGCTTTTTTATTAGCAGTTCCTAAAAATATAGTTCCACCAGCTACATGAGAATCTCCGTTATCAGTCTGTAAAACATAGTTTTCTTTACCTACCTTAAAAGAATAACTTCCGACCAGAATTTTTAAAAAATTCAACAGCATTCAATATGTTGATTTTTGGTGTGTTGCTATCATATGAATTTTCTGGAATGATTTGCAATAGAACATCTTCAGTTTCTTTATCTATAAAAACTATCTCTCCACTTAGTCCACCAACAATTTTAACATTTCCAGAAATTATACCACTTTTGGCTCCAGAAAGAACTAAATCACATGCAGTTAATATTAATTGACCACTAAAATCTCCAGCATTTTTGCTAGCCATTTTAAAATCTTTAATAAAAAGTATTGGCCAAAACTTTCCATCACTTTGAGTCGTCATCCCCCACGCCATTCCATCTTCTATATTTTGACTATACTCTCCGTGGAACAGCAAAAGCTATAAATCTATTTTCTCCAACTTTTTGAACACCCATGTTTGCAAATACCGTTTCACTATCATAAAAGTGTTGTCCTGTTTTGTCTAAGGACATCAGCACTTTTTTATTGTCATCTAATATTGCTAGACTTGCATTTTGATTAATTATCATCATCTGTATATATTCTGCTATTTTATTCCATGCAATTTTTACTGCTTCTGAATTTACTTCTAAATATGTTGCAAATTCATTCTTATCAAGTTTAGTTCTTGCCATTAGTTCAATTTTTTTGGAGGTTTGTTCTATTCCTGTTTTAAACTCTGATTTAGTTGTATACATATCAGTGAAATCATTTTTTACAATGTATTCTGCATAAAATTTGTTTCCTACCATATCGATTAAGTAGATATAATTGTCGCCTTCAAATAACTCAATATTTATATTGTCTAAAGGTTCTTTTATAGGTTCTTCTAATTCCTCTAAAACATAAAACTCTGTTAGCTTTAGCCTACGTAAAACATAATCTTCGTCTTTTGTTATGACTAAACTGTCATATACGTCGCCTTTAAATCGTAGCTCTTCAATGTCTATTATGTACTCTTTTTTATCTGCAGACGGATTAGTTCTACTTTGTTTATCTACTACTACTTTATATTTCATAATACTATCCTTTCTGGTTAACTTGTAATCCTATTCTTGGATATAAATTACTACGAGGAAATAAGTTTGCTTCATAAGTCTTATTTCCTTGCACCTCTAGTCTTAATATATCAGCTTGTCCTGCATCTTTAATATGTATCTCACTTACTCCATCAGTTTCTCTCTTATATTCTGCTGTATTAGATACAGTTTGCTTTATTACATTGATATCTTGCTCTTGTTGAGTTAGTTTTGTTTCGTGTTCAGAAGTTTGCTCTGCTAGTTGAATTATTTTTCCATCTATTTGATTTATGCTTGACTGAACTCTTCTGTTTATGATTTTCTGTGATGGTGTTCTAGTGGTTGTTTCTTCTTTTGATTTACATTGTATTTTGCTTTCAATACTTGCAATCCAACGCCCTGAAAATTGCATTGAACCTTGATATATTACATTTTTGCCATCTATAACGATGACATCTCCTGTATCTAACGCTGGATCTATTATGCTTTCGCCTTCAAAACTATAAAATTCTAAGTCTTTTAAGGCATTGTAAATATTATCGATTTGCTCTTGATCAACTATGTACATATTGTCTTGACTAATATAAACTGTATTGCCTGTTGTGTCTCCTTTTTCAAATAGTTGTATTCCATCATCATACCTTACACGTGTTATTTTGAATTTTTCTCCCCATTTAAAAGTCTTAAATAACTTTAATGGAAGTGTAACTGAACTTTCTCCAATTGTTTTTATATATAGTTTTCCATCTCTACCTATTACTGCTATTCCACCAGCTTGTTCTGCTATGTAACTTAAATAAGTTCTTGCTGATACTGTATTGTCGTACACTGCTATCTCTTTATTCATGTTCAAAAAAGAAGTAGAACCGAAGTTCTACTCCTGCTTTTGGGCATAAGTCTTGTAGTACCTGTATTATTTTTGCTTTTCCATTATTATTGTCTATCAATGTTTTGCCGTTATAATTAAACTCAAATTTAATCATATTGTCGCGTAGCTTTAATGTTACTGTATAATCATCATCTTTACTTATTTCATCTAAATTAAACATTCCAATTGGTACTACTTCGCCTGTTATTCCGCTTTTTATTTCTATTCTATTGATAATTGATGGTACTGCTGATTTATATAATTTTAGTTCTATGCTTTGTGCTTCTACACATCCCAAGGCAAACTCATCACTTGAGAATGCTTTTTTTGAAGGTTTACAGTCTAATACATATTTAGGATTTATTTCTTCATCATTTATATATACTTTTAATAAATGAGTTACATTGTATATTTTAGACTTATAGTTATCACTCGTATCATACATTAACTATTTGCCTCCTCTACTGCTGTTTTTTGCGCTTGTGTTAATTCTTTTTGCATTAAATTAAATGATGTTTTCCATTTTGTTTTTTCTGTTGCTATCCCTTTTTCTGTTTTTATCATGTCAATATGTCTCTTTGAAACTCTAAACTGTGCGCCTTCTAAAAATCCACCTTTTACAACTGGAATTTTTATATCCAATACAAATGGATTCTTAAATGTTTTTTGACATAATTCTTCTGCTTCTTCTTCTGTATTAAAATCCCATGACATAGAAAGTTTTAACATTCCTACAGCTATTGGATTATCTATTAACGAACCATCAACAACACTAGAATAGCTGTCTTTATCTGTGTCTTCTATGTCTACTGAATATGTACTTGGTGTCGGTAAATTTTCTGTTTTTCCATGTTCTCTCCATAACATAATTTTATCCTCCTACTAATGCTTCTATATCTTTTCCTGACTGTCTTTTCATGTCTCTTAAATTGTCTAATAATATTTGTCCTAGTTTTGCATTTCCTACATTTACTGTAAGATTTATAGGTCTATCGCTATTTTCGTTATTATAATTTGATAAAACATCTTCAAACGTTTCTCTCATTATATTTTGAGGTGTTGTTATTTCTGGGTTATTGCTTGCTCCTGCATATTCTCCGAAAATTGCTAGTGTTTTTTCATAAGCGACATTTCCCTTTGCTAATCTTGGTAATGATACTTCGCTCATATAGCCGATGTTAAATCCAAATTTTTTTCCGCCCATTCCTGGAACCCAATCTGGAATGTCGAAGCTTAAATTATTCATTACTGATATTACCTTATTTATTCCTTTTACAACGCCATTGGCCATACCCTCAATTCCACCTAAAATAGAGTTTATAATTCTTTTTATTGTGTTCCATATTCCATTGAATATACTGGTTACTGTAGTTTTTAACCCATTCCAAACATTATTCCAGATATTTTTTATTACATTTAATACAGACATTATAATATCTTTAATAATATTAAATATTGTTACCACTATAGTTTTTAGTGCATTCCATATACCTATAAAAAATTCTTTAATTCCATTCCATGCTCTTTCCCAATCGCCACTAAAAGCCCCTATTATAAAGTCTAGCACTCCAGATAAGGCATCAATAACATATCCTATAGCATCAACTATTCCACTTATGACAGGTGTCAATGTATCTAATATATATCTAACTACTGGTGTTAAAGTTGATATTATAGAACTTACGGCTGTAACTAACTTTGATATAAATTCAAGTAAACTTGTAAAAGCATGTTTACCACCATTTTCCCATATCTCTTTTAATTTTTCGGTAATTATTTCAAACCATTTAGACAAAGTATCACATATATTGATTATTGCTTTAGCAAATTCTTGAAAATTTGTACTTTTGCTCCATTCTTCAAAGGTTTGATATACCTGTAATACTAGTGAAAGCAAATTATTGAATCCATTCCATAATTGTTGTATAATTTCTGTTCCATTGTTAGTTTTCCACAACTCCGCGAATGTATTTTTTATGTTACTAATAGTATTAAATATTGATATTATTATTTGCAATATAATATTAACTGTTTGTTCTCCTGTACCATTTTCCCACACTTCTTTAAAACTTTTTCCTATTGTTTTTATTAGGTTTTCACAACTATTCAAAGCACCTGTAATGGCATCTATTACTGCTGTTCCATAAGTGTTCCACGAATTTTGTATTGGTTGGAATATGTGTGCTATTTTTTCTTTTAACGACTGTATCCATATATCTGTTTTACTATCGATATTAGACAAGTCTATATTAGGTGTTCCACTAGTATTACTATTTTTGTTATCTGAAACATTGTTTATTTCACTATGTACACTACTTAGTGATTTACTTGTTTGTTTTGCACTACCTGATGCATTTTTCATTGATGAAGCTGTGGCTTTTGCAAATATATTTACTCCACTAAACGCATATACTAGACTTTGCACTGCCTTCATCAAGTTATAAACCAGATTAGTTACATATTCTAACACTGGAGCAAACATACTGCCCATTGCGTATTTCATATACTCTATATTTGCACTTAACTGTTTAGCCTGTGAATTTTGACTAGACAGCCAAGCATTTGCACTACTGCTTAGTGCAGAATATATACTTCTCAAACTAAAGAGAGCTGTAGCATATTTCAAAACATTTCCTAGGCCACTCTTTAATCCTGCTCCCATTCCTTTTATGTTATTATAAATATTTTGAGTAACCTTTGGTAAGCTTTTAAAACTATTCTTCATATTTGACATATTTTTTTTTACTTGTTCCGTCTTCTGTTTAAACACACTAAAAAAACTACCCAATTTATTTTGAGTAGTTGCTGTCTGATTTATTTCTTGTTTGAGTTGACTCATTTTAAGTTTTACCATATCTAGTATTGCATAATATTTTCTTAACATATTTGTTCCAACACTAAGTTTTTCTGTATTTATTTGCTGTTGAATTGTATTGCTCTGCTTTTTAGGTATCATTGTTTCTACATTTGCTTTTGAAGTGCTTAATATTTTACCTTTCAATTTTTGAATTTCTTTTGAATAACCTGATATATTTTTAATCTTAAAAGCCTTGCCATCTATCGTCATACCACTTATATCATTTGGGTCAAAAGCATTTTTTATTTCTTTTTTTGCTTTTTTCATTTGTTCTTTTATTTGCCCTACATTTACTTTAGCTGTTATTTCTTTAAGTTTAGTATTATCAAATTCTTTTTTTATTCCTGATAATTGTTTTTTTATTGAAGGCAATAACTTTTGAACCTCTTTTACTGCTTTTTCAACGCTTGCGTTTACTACAATATCTATCTCTTCTGCAGTCATTGTTTTTCCTCCTTCCATATTTATTAAAAAAGCATCAGATTAAATCTGGTGCTAAATTTGTTTATGCTACTTGACTTTTTAAGTCTTCTACATTTATTGTTAATGTATCAATATCTTGCAAAATTTCTTTAAAATAGAAGCTTGGTAATTCTCTATATGTTGCTACTGCATATTTGTCATTTATTGCTCTATAAACTCTAGGAAATACTCTTGCTTTTAATTTATGATATTCTAGTCCATTTTCTTCACAAATATTCTTTACTTTTTCTTTTATTTTATCTTTTACTATTCTTGCTTCATTTGGTGCTAATTGTATTTTCTTTTTAATTAAAACATCATGTTCATCAATTTTGCTATTTACCTCATTAAATTTTTGTTCAGTTTCTGTTTTAAATCCTGCAAAAGCATAATTCATAATTTTTTGACTTTCTGTAAGTCCTTTAATTAAATCTCTTATGTCTAAATCCTTTGTTTCTATTCCTTGGTTTTCTTTTAATATTATATCATTCATTTATTACTTCTCCTTCTCCATAGATTATATTTCCGACAACATCTTGTCGATTTTCTAGGGCTTGTTCCATTAACATTGCCCATTCTTTTATTGAATTTATTCCTGCTTCAATAAACTTTTTCTTCTTGCTAGGTATATTTTGTAAATCTTCTTTTAAGTATGTGTATTGCGAATTTTTACTCAAGAAATCTCTTATATTAAACAAAAGCATATCTAATTTTGCAGTATCAAATACTGCATCTTTTTCTAAATTATCTTCCAGTCTAATGCTCTTTAATGTCCCTTCTGCCTTTTCTGCTCTTTTTTGTAGTTTGTCAAGTTGTTGTTTTTGTTGTTCTATTTCCTGTTTTAACATTTCTTTTTCTCTTAATAAATGTTCTGGTACTATTTCTTTCACAACTTCTTTTTCAACTATTTCTTTTTCTGGTATTTGAATTTTTTCAATTTCAATTTGCAGTTCTCTTATTTTTTCTTCTTTTTGCTTTATTGCCTCTTGAAGTTCACTTGAATAATCTTGCTCCGCTTCCAGTTGTTCCTTTATTTGTTTCTTTTCTTTTATAACTTGTTCTAACTCTCTTGTTGTCATATCTTCAACATTATTCTCTTGCATTACTTCTTGTCTTTCTTCTTCCTCTAATCCTGCCAAAAGAAATAATTTTGTGCTACCCAAATTCGCAATCGCTTGCGAGTTTGAAAAAGTTGTTGCAACTTTCATAAAGTTGTTTGCCGTTCTATGACTTATATCCACTTTTTGCTTTAACCATTCTGTAAATTCTCCATGTTCTAAATTTTCTTTTACTTTAATAAGTCTTTTACCTATTTCTATAATATTTTGTGCCGTTTGGTCTTTTAGTATAAGAATTTCTGCTGTTGTTTTTTCTATATTGAACTCCGTTAGCTCTTGCATATTTATTTCTCCCTTCTTCTTTTCCTGCTATATAAGCACCTAGAATAAGCATTAAAGTTGGCATTATAAATGAAAAAGTTACACCCCATATATTAGTTATATACATTTAGGACACCTTCTTTCATTTAAGGCATTTAAAATTTCTACTAAGTTTTCTTCATTATCCTTGTTATCTTCTATCAATTTAGCCCATTCAACTACTTCTCTGTCAAATAAGTTTATCATTGACATTTCCTCTAACTCGGCTTTTGTAAACCAACTATTTCCTTTTGGCTTTCCTAAAATATAATTCATTGAATTTATTTCTTCCTTTTTATAAATTCTCATTAAAGCATTTTTTCTTTCCTTATCTTTTAATATTGTTTGCAATGCTTCATCACTTATATTTCCTCCGAACTTTTGATAAATTTTTCTTATTTTTTCCTTTTCCATAATAAAAAGAACCTTCCTTTCAATTTTAACTTGAAATTTCAGTTCCTACATGATACAATATATTTGTAGGAAGTAAAATTTCTACTTGTAAGAAACTCGTGTATCCGCCAAGATATGTAACGGGTTTCTTCTTTTATTTTTTTATTTCTTCATCAATTTTCTCATTAAGCCATTCTTTCTTGCTTTTACTTTTTGAACTTAAATTGCTTTCTAGCTTTTCCATTTTCTCTTTTTCTATTTCTACATAAAATGCTTTTGTAGACTTTCTTCGTTCTTTAAAGTAATCAGCTCTACTTTTCTCTGTCATGTTTCCTCCTTTCTTGTATCTAGCAACAATTATATATTGTATCTAGCTACTTTGTCAAGAGGTTTTTTAATTTTTTTCAAAAATTTTTTAACATAATAAAAACACCTGCATTTGCAAGTGCTTTATCAGTTATTTCTTATATATAATAAGGATTTGGTTTGAATAACAATGCTATAAAATCTATTATTATTCCTGCTCCAAATAATCCACAAGTAAATAAATATAATATTCCCATTCCTATTTTGCCTTCATAAAACTTGTGTGCACCTAGAAATCCTAAAAATGCACAAAGTATTATTGCCACCCATTTATTTTTTGGCCTACCATATCCTGCTCCAATATTCTTATTCATATTGGTATTAGTGTTTGTATTATTTAGTCCGCCGGCACCATCATCCCCTTCTTATTCCTCAACTTGTCTTCCACAGTGAGTACACATAACTGCATCCTCCGGAATCTTTTCACCGCAAAATTTGCAAAATTTAGTTTTAATTTGTGTATCTTCCATTTCTGTTTCTCCTTTTATTTAATATAAAAAGAGTATACTACAAACGGTTCCATAAATCAATAAGTTAAATTATACTTTTTATCGACATTTTTCGACATATTTTGTCGAAATTATCAACTTGTTTTCATTAAAAATCTCATTCTCTTCGCTATTTCTTCTGGAGATTGTATACTACTTTGCTCTTCATCTTTAAATAAATCTTTGTAAGCATCTCTAATTGGTACTATTTTAGGATTTCTACTCATACTATCTGCTCTTATAAGTTTATTGGTTACCGCTTCTTGTAAATTTATTTCACGTTTTAAATCGTCTATGTTTCTAATTAAATTTGATTGACAGTATGAATTTATTTCAGAATATCTGCAATTCCAAAATTCCTGTGGTTTCATGTTAAAATAATAAGCCAAAGACTCTAATGAATATATCAACTCTATTAGATCATTTGATTCCTTTATTTTTGATACAATATCATTTAGGCTTTGTAACCTTGAAATTCCTGCTCTGCTATTTTGCTTATTGCACTCTCTGCTGATTTCTTTACTAGCTCGTTCATATTGATTGCTGATAAAGGATTTGATGTCATTTCTGCTAGTTCTTTCTTTGACATCTTCTTTTTGAAAAAACCCTCTTCATTCAATGCCTCTGCAATCTTTGAATATAAATCATTTATTGTTATATTTTCTATTCTGCACTCATCTATAAAGTCATATACTTCGTCAGATGACACAAATGTATTTTTTCCCTCATCGTTTTCTGCTAGTTTAAATATTATTTTTGATAATGCTTCAATATCTAAATCTGAATATGCTTTTGTAAATGCTTCTTCGAAATTTTTATTTTTTAGTAGATTAGCTACTTCTACTATCTTTTTTGTTTTTAGTACTAAATTAATATTTTTATTTTTTGTTTCTATTATCATTTATTTTTCTCTCCTTTATAAAAGAGAGAAGGCTTACGCCTCCTCTGTAATTGTGCTAGTAACTTTTTTCGTCCTACTTCTAGCACTTGATTTAGTAGGACTAGGCTGTGGGAAATCCTTTGCTTTCTGTTATTTCTGAGCTTCTATAGATTGTTAATTTTGATTTTAACATATCATCTATAGCAATTTCACTCATTCCTATATAGCATGTACCAGTAAAGTACCATGTTAGTGGTTTTCCACTTTCTGTAGCTGTATCTTCTGGTAATTGAATTGCCCAATATCCATTTGTTTTGGCAGTTTGAACTGCTTTTAATTCATCATATTGGTCCTCTTTAAATAATATTTCTATTTCTAAATTTTCTGCTTTTTGTCTTCCTTCTGCTTGTCTCTCATCAGGAATATCTAAAGCACTATATGTTATTCCTTCTGGTGCTTTTAAAAATTCTGGGATACTTTGTACGAAGGCTATTTGTTTTCTTTTAGTTGAGTCTTTCAAATCTGCTAAAGTATCAGCATGAAATAATTTTGTTAATGTACTTGCTTTTGGTTCTGGCATTTTTTATTCCTCCTTATTATCTTATAAAATTAAAAGAGCTCGTTATAGAATTATAACGAACCTCAAAAGTTATTGTTATACCGTATTTTTGCAGTATCTGATCATATACTGCAGGACTGGTATTGGTCCTTATAAAATTGTATTCTTGAAGTTTTATATCAACTTCATCTGTCATTTGCATTGCTTGTCTTTGTTTTTCATTCCAACAAGTGATTGATATTTGAAATGTAGAACGAATAGGAAATGCGTTTTCTGTTAGATTTACTGATTTCAAAGGTGTATGCAATTCCAAGCAAGGAAATTTGCTTGTAGTTGTTGGATTTGTTAATATTTGTTTATACTTTAATGGTTCTAGCTTTTCATATACTAAATCGCTAAAGTCCTTTATGCTTAAATCTTTCATTTGCAACACTCCTTTATCATATCGTCTAACTTCTTCTTAACTATTTCTACATTTTCATCTCTACTTTTGAAACTTGCATCTCCCATAAAGTGGTTTGCTTTAGTTCCATGAGCTATGTAAAAGTCCATTCCTTTTATATTTATAACTGGATACGGCAATGCTCTATCCACTTTATTTACTGGAATGAACCACTCAGTAAATCCGCTTTCAATAAAATGTTGTGACTTTCCCACGTGTTCCATTTCAGCATTAGAGCCTGTGCCAAAGTATTCAAAAAACAAATAGGATACTCCATTTGCCATAAATTTAGAAGGGGCAGCCAAAACCCTTCCTTTCACTTCTTTGGTTGACATATCAATCATTTCAACTAATATTCCTTCTTCGTTATGACCGTTTTTCTAATTTTATAGCGTATCCTCTAATGTTTTTTAGGATTTCCTCTACACTATTACTTATTGTCTGTGGTAATTTTTGAATTACAGCATTTATGTTTTTGAAATTATGTTTAACTTTAATTTCGCAACTTATCATTTTTGCATTTTCTCCATTCTATATACATAGGTATTTCCTATTTTATTTTTATCCAATACTCTATACTCAGGAATAAACTCCTCTAATTTTGAGACATCTTCAAATGATACTCCGTCACCTTTTTGTATTTCATAATCTCTCGTACTTCTACCTTTATAAATACTATAATCTACTTCTCCTGTGGATTTTTTATCTAGTTCATTTACATCTTGTTGCATATTTAACCAAGCTATGCTTTTATATTTCCATTTCTTATCTGGTTCTCCGTGATCTTCTATTTCTTCATATCCTGATATATATACTTTTGTTAAATCTCGTAATAACATTATTTAATCCTCCTTAAGCCAGACTTTATAATGTCATTTCTTAATTTTTCCATGATATCTTCATATGAACTTGATATAGAACCTTCTCCACGACTTGTTAAGCCTTCTGCTCCTCTTGAAAGATATATTGCTTTTACTGCTTTCTTAATATATGGAAATAACTTCTCATCATTTTTTTGTCTATTAGAAATATCAGAGGCAATAGAACTTACTTCCTCTAATATTTCATTTAAAACCTCATTATCTTCTTTTGAATAATTTGGTCCTAAATCTTTTATTATTTTATCTATGTTACTGGTTTCTGCCATTTCTATTGCCTCCTATTTTTAGGCCATTGAAGCAATTGTTGCTATTCCTGCTTTTTTAGCCTTATTTGCTGAATCAACTTCGACAACTACTATTTTTTGTCCAGTTGTCGCTGTTATTTCGTCAGTGCCATTCCATGCTGTATATCCTGTTGTACAAACAGCATCATATTCTGGCATTGTTGGATTTGCTGCTGCTTTATATTTATAACTATTTCCAGATGTTAAAGTTGGTGTAACGGTTATTTTTGTTTTTCCTGTTGAAGTACCCGCTACTGATGTTACAGTTAATTCTGCAAGTTTAGCATCTGTTACATAGAAAATAGTATCTTTCATTAATGCTTTTGTTCCTTTGTATAAGAAATCTTCTAATGCTACAGCATCATCAAATGGTACTTTTTCTGCCCCATATTCTGAAACATAAAATGGTTGAGCAATAGCTCCATCCATCATTACAACAGCTTTTACTCCATCTGGTAATCTTGTTGATTCATAAACTCTAACAGAATCATACATACCAATAGCTTGTTCTTTTGGATCTGTTCCATTTGGTAAATCGTCAAGAATTTTCTTCATTCCTTTTCTATATTCGCTATCTACAACGATAACTAATAAATCTGATTCTATTCCATCAATAAAATCATTTTTTAAAGTTCTTGCTTTTTGCAATAAAGTATCAATAGTGTCTTGAATGTTGTTTTGAGCAGATACTTCTGTTCCTTCTAATACCTTTGCAAAGAACTCTCTATCTAAATATCTTATAATAGCTGATTGATGATTTACTTTTCTCTTTTCAGCCATACCATCAATACCATAAAGTTTTACATCTTTTCCTTGTAATTCCTCTACAATTTCTTTGTCTGTATCAATAACAACTTTTACTGGTTTAGCTTTTACTTTATCGCCTTTTCCAGCAGCTCTTGCAGTACCTTTGTCTTTTAATTCTGCATTTACAAATCTTTTATATTCAATTACTCCACCTTCTGGATTTCCAGAACCGTTTTTTGCTTTAATTTGTTCTGATACTGCTTTTGCAGATACATTCTCTAATACTCCACTTAATACTTGTTTTAAATTATCTTTTGTTTTGCCATCTTGTAGCATAATATTTAATGCTTCTTGTGTAATTTCTCCCATTTTTAATTCCTCCTATTTTTTAATAACTTGCTCTAGCTATTGATTTATTTTGTGTATCAATACCTGACTTTTGAGTCGGAGTATCTTCTTTTAGTCTTTCATTTACAGCTTTTTCTACAGCTTTATTAAATGCATTTGAAACCTCTTCTATTTTTGAATTAATTTCTTCTGCTTTTACTGTTTCAAAGTTAAAAAAAGTTAATAAAGATATATCCAATCCTTTATCACTTGCTATTTTTGTTGCTTGTTCTTTTAATTTATAAGCATTTAATTCTGCAAGTGCTTTTTCTTTATCTGTTCTTTCTTTTTGAGCCTGATATTCAAGTTTTTGTTCCTTGTTCATTTTTGCTAATTTCTCAGCTTCTGTTTTTTCACTGTTCATTATTTCTTCCCAGTTTGTTTTAGCTGTATTGATAGCCTTCTGAACTCTTTTATCAAACTCTGCTTGATTTTTCCCATCCTTTAAGAAATCATCAAACGTTACAGAATTGCTATTTGCTCCTGTATTATTTTGGTTATTTGCTCCCGCTGGTTCATTGTTTGCCCCAGTATTAGCATTATTTGGATTATTGTCTTGTCCTTCCATTTTTTACTCCTTTTGCCCCAGCCATTGCCCATAAAGCCCCAGCCATTGCACTTGTATTCTGTTGTTCTTTAATGCCTGCAATCAGTAAAAAGGCATAAAAAATAGACGTACGTCTACGTCTAAAAATTTATAATTATAAAATGTTAATAACTTATTTATTATCTTTATTCTTTGCTTTCATATATCCTTCTGCAAAAATTATATTTTAATACCCATATAACCGGTCTAAATATTGTAATTACCGTAAATGTAATCCAATACCAAGTTGACATTTGTAATTTAATGCTTAATATTAAAACTAATAACCACATATTATTTTTCCTCCCTTGTTATTCCTTTTATAGCCCAAAATTGAGCCTCTTCCACTTTTGTTAATGCAAGTGATGTTTCTCTACTCGGCTTACACTTTAAGTCAATTTCATCATAAATAATCGAAAAGCATTCTCTAACATGTTGTATTCTGTTATTTTTTTCTTCATCTACGGCTATATATTTTGCTCTATTGTTCATTGTTTTTCACCTTCTTTCCATAATAAAAGCACCTACTATTTAGTAAGTGCTATTTTTAATTTTTAAAATCTATATTTTTACATATTTTTTCTATTTTTCTCATAAGTGGTGTATTTTTATCTATTTCTTGTTTATCATTCCAAAATTGTGCTTTTAAACTACTTCTTTTTTCTTGTTTAGTTAATTTTATTTTTCTATCTGGATTTTCCATACTATACTTCCTCCAATTTAACATATATTATACCATTTTTATTTTTTATGTCAATTAGTTGAAAATCTGTATTTCTCATAAACAATGTTTCTCCTCCACCTTCATCATTTAAAGTAGATAAATTTCTTCCTGTTTTAGATTTTATTTTCATTATCATTTTGAAGCTTGTGTCATATACACCTAATGATGAAGATATATAACTATTCCAATGTCCTATTTTTTGTTCATTATCAAATATTGATAATACTTTTGATACATCTTCACTATCTCTTACGTATATACATCTTTTAACCCATCCTTTATATATTGGCATTCCTTTTAATGCATTATCTAAATTCTGTATATATTCCTTATCTTCTTCTGATAAAGTTTCATTATTGTATAATTTTGAGTTAATTTTATAAGACATACTTTTTAGATATTGTTCTAATGATTTATATTGTTCTTCTCCTAAAACATTTCCATTTCTAAAATCTTCACTTGTATAATTACTATTGTATATAATAGTTGAACGGCAGTAATGAAAATGATGCTGTATAGGTGGAAGATTTAAACCTAAAACTAATCCATTACATCTAATTCTTTGTAATCTTAATTCTTTTTGATTTTCTCCATAATATCTATTAAATATATTTTCTTGGTTAATATAAAATTCTTGGTTATTCAAACTGTCACACATCAATGTTGTTTTATTATCTTCTACTGCAATAAATCTAACTTTTGAATTATCTTCCGTTACTTCTTTTATTCCTTCTACCTTTGCTAGATTATTTAGTCCAATCATTTGCAAATCTGTTGCACCTGATATCTTATCATTATTTATATTGAGCTTTTTATTGTTTTGTCTTTGTATTATTGTTTGAAACTCACTGGAATCAATTTCTAGGTTTTTTCGTTGTTGCATATTTAAAATTACTTGTTTATATATTTGTTGTGCATTATATTGTATTGTTGCTTCAATATATTGTTTCCAATTAAATCCACTATAATTTGGTTGGTCTAATAATGCAAGAAATAAAGCCATTGCTAATATTGATGGCTTTTTCTTTTTATTTACTTCTTGTTGACCTTGTTCATAGTAGTAGTTGGCATCTTCATACATTATTTGTTTTTCTTGCTCTTCTAATTTGCTTTGTTCTTCTATATATGCACTATAAATAAGCAATTCTAATATTTCACTATTCTTTACTCTTGTTCTTTTATAAATATTGTTTGCTAATGCAGTAAAGTAATTATTATTTTTTAGTAATCCTTGTTCTTTCCAACCGCTCTATATATGTATTTATTCTTTTTTTAGTCTTATTGTCTGCTATATTGTAAATATTCTCTGTTGTAAAATTAAATGTATCAAAGATTTCTTGAAGTCTGTTCTGTGTTTGTTTTGATGTTTTATTATATAGTTGTTTTAAATGTCTCATATAATTATCATGTACTTTCCACATATAAAACACCTCTATTCTTTATTAATTTGTTTATTACCAACTTTTGTTTGTTCTTTTTTATTGTCTGCAGTTAGTTTTTGTGCTTTTTGCTTATCTGTTAAATCTGTTATTTTATCATTTGAATTACTATTCTCTTTACTGTCTTGTTCTGTCTTGTTCTGTCCAAGCATTTGCATTTGTTGTAAATTCTTTTGAATATTCTCTTCATTTTGTTTATCTATTTCAGCAAGTTCCGATTCTGCATCTAAGCCAAATGGCAAATGACTTATAATCGATTTGTCACTTATTAATCCTCTTAATTTTAACCAAGCATTTGTTAAACTTTCTGTATCTGTAGGCAAATTACGTATTAATATAACATCTATGTCTCTAAAGTCATACTCTTTACCTTTCTTTAGGTTTATTCTTGCTGTTATCATTTCCCACATTCTTAGGTATTCTTTCCTAAATAAATGATGTGCTTGTTGTAATACTTGTTCTAAAGGAAAAAACTTCTTTTCTAAAGCTGCTGCATTATCAGCATCTGTAAAGCCTTGGTCTGTTACATTTGGCACTCCTGAAATCATAAGTGCCATATCTATACATGTTTTCTTGTGATTTTCTGAAGCAGTATCATTTATATTTTTTATAATCCAATCAATATCGCCATCTTTATCAGGTGTATAAAACACTTTTGCATTTAAAATTGCTTCATCTTCTTGTACTCTTGCAGGATTTTTTGTCATTATTATATTACCATCTTTATCTTTTTGTTCTTCTCCTTTATCGTTTAGTAGTGGCATTAAAGGATCATTTGTTGGAGAAAATCCTGTTATTTTTAATTTAGCATTATCGTTATAATCAAAAATATTTGCATTGTTTTCTATTACTTTTTCATTTTTATTTATTAAAGTTATAACATTCTCAAAAAATGACATTCCATAAGGGTTTTCTACAGCAAAACAGGGTAAGTCTGTCCATCTTACTGGTTTATTGCTACCGTCTACTTCTTCAAAGTTATATTCAGCATTTTCTGTAATAGATTTCTTTTCAATTCCATCAACAAATTGTTTTTTATAGTCTTTTGTTATTATTTCTAAATGTGTTTCAATTCCTCCAGTTGCTGTATTCTCATACCAACATCTTAATAAACCTATTTTTGTGCCTGGTACATCATAATTCCATATAGCAACTGTGTTTAAACTTGAAATATTAGCGTAAACTTCCTCGTTTTTATTGTTTTCATACACTAAACCATAACATGCTCCAGTTGTAATATAATCAAGTACACAGTCATAAAAAAAGCTACCATTGTCATTATATTTTGCAATATAATCAATAATAGCTTGATAGTCCTCTGGATCATTCTTTTCTCCAAATATTCTTTTAAATATTCTATTTAAAATCCCTTTTTGAGTTTCATTTATATTTTTTACTTTAAACTGAGGTTCTTTTCCTCCAAAATATCCACTTGCAATAATACTTATATAATATTCAAGTGCAACAACAACATCCTTTTGATCATATTTTCTTGTAAATCTATCTTGCAAATATTTTCTATGCATAAATATTGGTAATGCTTTTCCCCATAATATACTTATATTTTGATTTATATTTTCTTCATTTAAGAACTCGTCTTTATATTGTATTTTTTCTACAAAACTCATTTTGTTTCTCCTTTACATTATATTGTTATATCCAAATTGTATTGTATTTGGTCTTGGGTGTTCATAAACTCCTGTTAAACAATCCTCTGCATCATCATGTTCATTTTTTCCAGTTCTTACATAATGTTTTATATGTTTTGCAAATTCTGGCCATCTATCCTCCCAATTAATTGGAAAATAAATGTTATTCATTACTCCTGTCGAATTACTTAATATTCTTGCAATTTTATTTTCGCTTTGATGAAACCAATTTACTTTTGTGTGAGTATTTTTTAACTGTTTTAATTCTTTTTGCACATTCCTTGCAAACCCTCTACCACCATTATTACTTTCTATATTCGCATTTCCTACATTATCTTTTGTCAGCATTTTTGCCACTGCTGGCTCTGTTATTTCCATTGACTCTTGTGTATAAATAACATCCAAGATATAATATTCACTGTTATACATTTGATAGTCTATTGAGCATAAGTAATCGCCGCCCTCATCTGCTGTATCTGTGTAATTCATAATATAGTGTGCTGGTGGTAACTTTTCATAAGTTTTAAATGTTGTATATAATCTATTTTTTACATCTATTGGTTCCTGTTGATAATTAGCATAAACAATATCTTTGTTCATATTTTTAGTCTTAAATTCATAATCTTCTTTACTTAATACATCTTCACACAACATTGAACCATCTTCTTGAACTGCTTTGTAGTTTATATGCCTTACATTAGGATAATTTTCTAGTATATATCCTGCTAAATCATTGCTTGACCATCTTGTCATTATTATAATTAGCTTAAACCCATTTTCAGTTCTTGATAACATTGTATTATTAAACCAGTCTATATGATTTTTTAATGTATTTTCATTATAGGCTTCTTTTGCATTTTTTATGAGGTCATCTATTATCATTATTGTACAACCGAAACCAGTTGCAGTTCCTGTTGGAGATGTTGCTAAATAGTTTGATACTTTACTTCCAGCCAATGTCCATTTTTTTTGTGTTGCTTCCCCGTCCTTGATTCTGGTATTAGGAAAAATGTCGTTATAAACAATCACGCCTTCTGTTTTTGCTGAGGCTATTGTATCTCTTACTGATTTAGCAAATGAACTTGACAAGTCTTCATTGTATGAACCAGTCATTATTTTTTCATTCGGATTTATTCCTAATACCCATTCGACGAATTTTCCAGCAGTTCTTGACTTTCCATGTCTTGGTGGCATATTTATTACACATACTTTTTCATCGCTCTTGTAAAAATTTTGTAATTGATAGCATAAATCTTTTAAAAAGTTACGTTCTTCTTCGTAAAAATCAGATGCAGTTAATTTACAATATTCAAAAAAATCACGTCTGGCTAATTCCAAACGTGCTTGTTTTTTTATTTCTTCTTTTAAATTAATATTCATTCAATATCTTTCTCAGTTCTTCTATTGACATTCCTGAAAATGGGTTATTTGTATTAACATTGCCATCAATTGTTACTTTTTCCTTAAACATTCCTAAATGTTTTCCTAATAATTCAAGAGCCTTTGTTTTATCTAATAGTTTTACTTTTTGTGTATCTCCTATTTTTTCTCTGTCATCTCCATACCCTTCATATTCTTCTAAAGTTTCTAGTGATGATATTGCTCCTGCTGTATCGCTATCTATATCTGCAACGTTTTTTAATTGTCCATTTTCTGTATATAATTTTCTTATATCTAAAAATGCTATTTTGGCTAATTCTTTTATTACCATATCTTGTGTAACTTCTGTTCTTTTTTCTATTTCTTTTTGCTTTTCAGATATGTATTCTTGAACCTTAACATTTCTTAACATTCTGCTTGATGCTGCATTAGCTGTTTCATCTTCTTTACATTTTGGATAAGCAACCTTATATGCTCTTGTAGCATTAAGGTCTATTAAATATTCATTACAAAATCTTTTTTGTGCATCAGTCATATAAGATTACCTCTCTTTCTATTTAGTCTTTGCAAATTCTATGTTATTTATTTTAAACTTCATAAGCATTTCTCCTTTCTTAGCGACTGCATCTTTTATTGTAGAAACTATTGTTGATTTCCAGTCTATAAGTAGTAGAAGTACCCATAAAGTAAACTCAACTAATTTTATTATGCCAATTTTTAGCAAAATCATATTTTGAATTATATTACATCCATATGAATTTTGCAATATAAAAAGCTAGATTACTCTAGCTTTCACACACACGATATAAACAACTTAGTAGTTTTGGGCTTATCCATAACCTAATTATGAATAACTACTTTTTTACTTACTAATATTTTAGCACTTTAAATCGTCACATTCGTCACAACTTACATTTTTTTCGAAAAATCTTTTTAATTTCATTTTTGCATAACTCTCTGAATGATAGTTCATTAAATGCATAATTTTAACCCAATTAAAATTATCAAAATATTTATGCCTTATTATTTGCCTTATCTCGCTGTCTTCTATGTAATTAAGATCATATTCAATTTGCACTAAAAGTTTATTTATTTTATCTCTCTTACTTT
>OGMF01000892.1_pt1 | contig 31991 bp, 25 predicted proteins | sample 1572921 | NCBI WGS metagenome assembly OGMF01 (sample SAMEA2581919, study PRJEB24529) | metagenome | biome: Human gut stool | place: China | collected 2011 | reverse complement strand
GCTCACAAAAATTGAGCGCGGAGAAGGGAATCCCACGATCGAAGTTCTTGAAAAAATACTCGATACACTGGGGCTGGAACTACAAATCGGAATCAAACAGCGGAATGAATTATGAGACAAGGGGCAGTATACATGAATGGCAAGTTAGCCGGCATATTGACAGAAATATCGCCGACTGAATATGTTTTCAAATACGATGATACATACTATGCTGATGATATGCAGCCAGCCGTCAGTCTGACATTACCCAAAACACAACAGGAGTATAGATCAGCCTATCTGTTCCCCTTTTTCAGCAACATGCTTTCCGAGGGCCGCAACCGCATCGTTCAATCCCGCATGCTGCATATCGATGAAAACGACCATTTCGGCATTCTGCTGGCAACAGCGCAAACGGATGTTGCCGGAGCAGTAACCGTAAAACCCCTATAACAATGAACCCGATTACGATTTGCCCGTCCACATTGGCCGAAGGATATGACAGCTACTCTCCGATTGCGATAAAACATCTGTTCGACGGCCGGCAAGTGTCTCCATTTTTGGATTATACACCCATTGATGACGACAACAATTCCGCAGCCCAAGAAGAGTTTCTGCACAATCAGGAGCGAATCTCGCTGTCGGGAGTACAACCCAAATATTCGATGATCGTTCGCAACGGTAAACTGGCTTTAACTCAAAAAGGCGAACAAGGCCACTATATCCTCAAACCGAAGTTAAGCGATTTCCGCAACCGGATATATAGTTCCGCGAATGAGAATCTGACCATGCAAATCGCGTCACAGGTATTCGGAATCGAAACCGCCGCAAACGGACTTTGCTTTTTCAAAGGAGGAGAACCGGCTTATATCACCAAACGGTTCGATGTCAAACCCGACGGCACAAAGCGCAGAAAAGAAGATTTCGCATCGCTCGCCGGACTGACTACGCAAAACGGCGGTAAGAATTACAAATATGAGTACTTGACATACGAAGAATGCGGAGAGTTAATTCGACGATACCTGCCCGCATGGAAAGTAGAGACCCTGAAATTTTTCGATCTCATCATATTCAATTTTCTGATTTGCAACGGCGACGCCCATCTGAAAAATTTTTCGGTACTCGAAACCGAATCAGGCGATTTCCGTCTGTCCCCGGCATACGACCTGATAAATACCAAACTGCATGTAGACGACCGGATATTCGCTCTCGACAAAGGGTTGCTGAAAGACAATGCCGCCGAATCTATGCCTTATGGAATGACCAACAGCACAACTTTCCGGGAATTCGGCAAAAGATTAGGGCTCCCCGACAAAACTATCCGACGGGAACTCGACAAATTCTGCACCTCTTATCCGCTTTTAGATACGCTGATCGCCAACTCCTATTTATCCGATGAATTGAAAGAGAATTACCGGAATATGTATCTCGGACGGCGGGATTCTTACCTGAAAATCGGATTGTAACAGGAAACGACTTATGGGCCAGCAGGAATACGAGGCTTTCAAAGCGAAGTTGCGGGAATGGATGAACACCCACCCCGACGAATACGCCGCATTCGAAGAGGCGATGAACGCCCGTGACTATGCAGGGTGCCAGTCGGTCATATTCCAAGCCATGTCCCTCATCCCCCGGTATCGGCACCTTATGTCCGACAAAGCCAATGAAGGACTGTTCGAGCATGTCGATGAGATCGAACAGGCGGCCCGACAACACGACCTTGCCGGCAAGATCATCCGGGAGTGCGAACAGCCCGGCAAGGATTCCACCCTTCCGGCGATGCTTTGCTGGCTCTACTTCGGCAAGAGTTTCGAACGGATGGTGGAGCGTTGCGAAGAACTGCGGCGTTCGCCCGATCTGGGATTCTTGCAGAAGATGACCATGAGTGCCACGATCAAACTGCTGATTTCACGGTCCATCAAATTAGAACTGCGCACCAAGCAGGATTGGGATGCCCACCGCGAAGCGATGCGGCTGGCCGAAAGCGACCGGGTGCTGGAATGGGCTGCGGGCACTCTTCCGGCCGAAGACTCCGACGAAAAGAGAAAACCCGGTCGGCCGAGTACGACCAAATCGTTGGTGGAAATGTTTTCTCCGGTCGTCGCACATCCCGACGAGTTGCGGCAAAAGATCGGCGAATACCTCACGAAGAAACACACCCAGACCGACATCGCACGGCTGAAGATCGCACTCGATGAATTGCGCTATCTGGTAGTTCCCATCAACATCAAACCGTTCCGCGATGCCCTGCAAGCAGAATACGGCTCTGACATCCGCATCGTCCACGAGCGGGGCATACAGGAAGCATACAGCCGCCTGACGGAACCGCTGCTTATCGGATCGGCCGTCAGCAGTCGGGGCGGCGAGGCCATTATCATCCGGGAAATAAAAGATTTTCTATCGCAATAAGGCTCGTTAAATTCGCCTTAACACACCGCGAATTAAACGCTTAAATATCGCTCAATCATAACATTATATTTGCGCCGTCGCTCGGATTTCCGGGCGGCGGCGTTGCTTTCCCGTCCGCCGGAAGGCTACGCCTCACAACGGGCGGAAAGCAATGTATGAAAGATTTATTATCCATCCTCCGGGATGCTCCGGGCAGCATCCGGCTGGAGGTAAGCGGCGAGGATCTGTTGGCTTTCTCCAAAAGCCTTATCGACCGCGCCAAAGAAGAGTTGGCTGCACAAGTCGCCGAAGCCCGCAAGGAACGTTACCTGACCAAAGAACAGGTCAAAGAGCTATGCGGCGTTTGCGATGCGACGCTCTGGCATTGGAACCGCAAAGGATATCTGAAAGCCGTTAAGGTCGGTAACAAGGTTCGCTACCGCACCTCGGACATTCAACGGATTCTCGGCGAGCGCGATGGCAAATAAGGTGTCAGACAGCGTTGCAGTCCCCGGCAAGCAGTCCCGGAACGAGCGTATCGAGGGGTTTCTGCGGGAGCATTACGCCTTTCGCTACAACACGGTCAAAAGCCGTGCGGAGTTCCGCAGCAGCGACGGCGAGTTCCTCCCCGTGACCAAATACCGGCTCAACTCCTTCCGGCGGGAGCTCGACCGCACCATCGGCATCTCCACCTCGGCGGAGAACCTGCGCAGCATGCTCGAAAGCGACTTTTCCGAGCGTGTGAATCCCGTGCAGGCGTATTTTCATAAACTGCCGCCGGCAACGGGAACGCAGGCCATCGACGAACTGGCCGCGACCGTCACTGTGCGCAACGCCCTGCATTGGTCGGAGTACCTGACCAAATGGCTCGTCGGCGTGGTCGCCAATGCAACGAACGACCTCGGATGTCAGAACCACGTCTGTCTGGTATTGACCGGCGAGCGGGGAAAGTTCAAGACCACATGGCTCGACAACCTCTGTCCCCGCTCACTCGCCAGTTATCTTTTCACGGGAAAGATCGACCTGCAGAACAAGGACGTGTTGACGCTGGTCGCCGAATACCTCTTCATCAACATCGACGACCAGCTGAAGGCGCTCAACAAACGGGATGAAAACGAGCTGAAGAACCTCATCACGGCTCCTTCGGTCAAATACCGGCGGCCCTACGACGTCTACATCGAAGAGTATCCCCACTTGGCGAGCTTCATGGCCTCGGTGAACGGGAACGACTTTCTGACCGATCCGACCGGCTCGCGGCGCTTCCTGCCCTTCGAGGTGTTATCCATCGACATTGACCGGGCGATATGGGTCAATATGGATCGGGTATATGCCGAAGCCCGAACACTCCTGAGCAACGGATTCCGCTACTGGTTCGACGACACCGAGATCGAAGAACTGCACCGGGGAAACGCCGCATTCCATGTCCAGACCATCGAATACGAAATGCTGCTGAAAGGGTTCGAGAAACCTCCGGAACATGCCGTCACGGATTGCTTTATGACCACCGTGGAGATTCTGGACTATCTGCGCAGCTATTCGTCGCTGAACCTCTCCGAGAAACGTATGGGCGAAGCCTTGCGCAAGGCCGGGTTCGAACAACGCTCGAAACGTGTCAACGGAAATCCCGTCTACGGCTGGGTCATCGAGAAGATCACACCCAATCCTTTCGTCTCTTACGGATTGTAGTTACTACGCTACTACACACAGCTGCAAAACATTGAAAAAGAACACGCAGGCGTGTAGTAGGATGTAAAAACACACCTTACTGCATCTTACGACGCTACTACGTCAATTACTACGGTAGTAAGGTGACATAAACTTGGTTACTACACATAGCGAATTATTTATCAAACGATTACGCAAATGTAGTAGGTAGTAAGGCAATATCGGCAAACTTCGAAAAACAAAAATTATGAATGATCTGAAAAATATCGGCATCCGGCAATTCCTCGCATGGCGGGGCATTCTGCCCAAATACGAACGAAACGGTTACGACATGTATCTTTCACCCTTGCGGGAAGAACGCACGCCGAGTTTCAAAGTGGACTACGTGCAAAATCTCTGGTACGACTTCGGACTGGGCGAAGGCGGCACATTGCTCACCCTCGTGATGCGGTTGGAGCGGTGCGACAGCCGTGAAGCTGTCCGACGGCTGCAAAACGGTGAAAAAGGAGACACGGGGATTGCTTCTATCTCACCGGGTATTGGTGAGCCTCTTGGCGTTGGCGGGGCATTGTCGGTCGTGCGGCCGGCCACCGTCCCCGCGCTCCGCATCCTCTCCGACGCTCCGCTCCGGCATCCGGCATTGGTCGGTTATCTCGCCTCGCGCGGCATCGTCCCGTCGGTCGCCGCAGCATTCTGCCGCGAAGTTCGCTACAAGGTAAACGGCCGCGCCTTTTTCGCCGTCGGGTTCCGCAACGATGCCGAAGGATGGGAGCTCCGCTCCGAGCGGTTCAAAGGCGGCTCCTCGCCCAAACACATCACCACCCTCGACAACCGTTCCGACACGGTGATCGCTTTCGAGGGATTTATGGATTTCCTCGCTTATCTCTCACTGAAATACCCCGAACGACTGCGCATCGACGCCGCGGTTCTGAACTCGGTCGTCAACCTGCCCAAAGCCGTACCGTTTCTCTCCCGGCATCCGGTGATTCACGCCTTCTTCGACAACGACGAGGCAGGGCGTAAAACGACCGCCGATCTGATCCGTCTTTGCCCCCGCAGCGAGGTAATCGACCAAAGGTATTTTTACAGCGGGCACAAGGACGTAAACGATTATCTGATCGCCCGCATAAAAGGCCATGCGGAAAAACTTCCAGCCACAAAAAACATCTCCGAAACAAAGGCTGTTCAGGCTCTTCGGAATAATCTGCAAGCCCTGAAAGCGGAAACGGCGGAAATTGAACCACCGCGTCGGAAAGGGGTAAAGATTTAAGGAAGGCAAGGTTGTGTTTTCGTAGACGAAAACTGCGCCTTCCCCGCTGGCCGGCGTAAAATCCCGCTGGTCTGAACAACCTATATAGCATGAACAATCTATCGAAACAACCTGTCATGGAAACACCGAAGAAAACATACAGCAAACAGGGCGGTCGGCCGAAAGTCGGCATCGGCCGCATCTGCAAATACGTCGTCAGCACACGACTCAGCCCCGAACGGAAACTCCGCTTTTCGGCCCTCTGCCGCGAAGCAGGACAACCGCCAGCCGAAGTCCTGCGCCAGCTGATCGACCGAGGAACGGTAAGAGCACGGATCACCCGCGAACAACTGGATTTCATGGCCCAACTGAAAGGCGTCGCCCGAAATCTGAACCAGCTGACCCGGCTGGCCAATGCCAAAGGTCTGGCGGCTGTCAGGGTACGGCATGCGGCGATCGTCACGGCCATCGAAAAACTCCTGAAGCAGATATGCGATGGTCGGTAAGGTCATATCCGCTTCGTCCTTTTCGGGGACGGTAGGCTACGTGATGAAAGAGGAATCCCGGATACTGGAAGCTGAAGGCATTACGCCTCCGGAAGTGAAGGACATGGTGCAGGACTTCAAAGACCAGACCTTATTGAATCCGCGGCTGAAAAACACCGTCGGGCATATCTCGCTGTCTTTCTCACCCAAGGACGCTCCGCGGATGACCGACGCCCTGATGACGCAGATCGCAAAGGAGTACATGCAGAAGATGGGCATCACCGATACGCAATACCTATTGGTGCGCCATCTCGACCAGCCCCATCCGCACTGCCATCTGGTCTACAACCGGGTCGGGAATAACGGGCAGACCATTTCGGACAAGAACATCAAGCTCCGCAGCGCCAAGGTATGCCGGGAGCTGACCGAGAAGTGCGGATTGTATCTCGCACCGGGAAAGGACGACGTGCGGCGGGAGCGGCTGCGCGAACCCGACAAGACCAGATACGAAATCCACGATGCGATCAAAGGCTGTCTGCCCAAATGCAAGAACTGGAACGAGTTGGAAGGTAAATTAAAGGAACAAGGCATCGGCATCCGTTACAAGTATTGCGGTTCGACTGACCGCAAACAAGGGGTTTTGTTCTCGAAAAACGGCTTCGAGTTCTCCGGATCGAAGATCGACCGGGCTTTCAACTTTACGAAACTCGACAACCGGTTCAACAATATTCAACAACAAACCCAACACCGGGCAACGCTCTTCGGGAACCTCTCGGCGGCGGCAGGCAATTACCGTTCGGCATTTGCCGGGTTGTTCGGCGGCATGGGCGGCGGTACGCGCGAAGAGCCTGCGGCGCCTAGCCCCGGCGGAAAGATCGACGCGATTCCGCTTCCGCCGGCCAGTTCGCCGGTCGGAGTATCGGCCGCACAGTTGCAGCGCAAGCCGGGAGAAAGTCCCGAAGAGCATATAGCACGAATCACGGCACTGCTCAACGCCGCGGCCGAGGCGATGGCCATCGCTGCGATGGAGCACCGCCGCAGGATGGAAGAACAGAAAAGAAGAGCCAAAATAAAACTGTAACCGAATTAGAAAATCTCAAAAATCATGAACGACGAAAATAAGATCGGACTCTCGATCGAAATGTACGAAGACCTCAAAGAAACGCTCGTCAAGGCTGTCAAAAGCACCAAAGCCAACGCGGGTCTGGAGAATGCACAGCTGGAACGGATCGAGCGGCTGATAGAGGCCACGGAGCTCTCGCAGGGGCAGGTCGCACAGATGCTCGAACAACTGCAACGGCATACGGCCTTGCCGGGAGTAAAAACCGAGCAGGAGCGGGAATTTACCGACAAATACAACGCTCTGTTGGCGCAGTTAGCGGGTAGGCTGGAGGTGATCGACAAAGAGATCAGGCAGACACATACATTGATAGAGCAGGTGAGGCAAGCTGTCGAAGCAGCGGTAAAGCCCGAAAACCTGCCAGTGCGGGAGCACCGGCATACTTATACGCTCGATATCAGTTCTTCGAAAACATTTTTGACGATGTTCGTCATGCTGGGATGTATTTTCCTGCAAGGCGCATTCATTTACCGAATCTCAGAGAATAATCGGCTGTTAGCTGCGAACGACCTGAAATACCGCTACGTGAAAATGCGTGGTGAGATCAAAGAAAAGGAGCTTATGGAGTTGGAAACGATATTCAGGGATGAGCAGCACACGGCCATACGCGATACCGTCCGAAACCAAGTTGAACGGTACAAAGAAGCCGTAAGGCGGCGGGCAGAACAACTAGAGCGGGCTGCAAGCAAAGAGCGCAAAGCGAAAAAGCTACTTGATGATGCAGCACAGTTGCGGGGAAAATAATTTATTTTCCCCGCTATAATGATTCGTTAATTTTGATTGACCACCTCCATGTTGTTTTGAAAATCAAGCAGTTGTGTTAATCTTGGATTTGTGGGCGTAAATGGTTTGGAGTCAATAATATAGGGGCGAACTTTTGCGTTTTAAAAATACGCATAAAAAAGCCCCTGTTCTTGAAAAGAACGAGGGGCAAAGGATTTTTTGAGGGGGCTGTGTGGGCCCCGGCATGATTGCCGTCCGCAGGCATCGCCCGTTATTTCAGCTTGCAGAGTTTGCGGTCTGCGTCGGTTGCCTCGCGTATGGAGATTGCAAAGCCTCCGCCGCGCGCCATCTCCACGTCGAGTTCCGTGCGTTGTCTGACCTTCCCGGTGCGGATGACATATGCCTGCGGATTGGTCTGGTAATCGGCATCGGGGGCATCGGCGTAGAGCGTCGCCACGTACTCCTTACCGGGATCGAGGTAGTCGAACGGGAGCGTCACCGTACGTCGGTTCTCGTCCGTCACGCCGCCCACGAACCACTCGCCCGTGTCTTTGGCCTTGCGCGCCACGACGATGTAGTCGCCCGGCTCGGCCAGCAGGTAGCGGCTCTCGTCCCAATCGATGGCCACGTCCTTGATGAATTGGAACGCGTCCATGTATTTTTCATAGTGTTCGGGCAGGTCTGCCGCCATCTGCAGCGGCGAGTACATCGTCACGTACAACGCCAGCTGGTTGGCGAGCGTCGCGTTGACGTGCGAGTGGTTGCCGGGGTTGACCTCCGCGACGTCCATCACGAAGATGCCGGGCGTGTAGTCCATCGGGCCGCCCTGCAGGCGCGTGAAGGGCAGGATCGTCACATGGTGGGGCTTCGAGCCGCCGAACGCCTGGTACTCCGTGCCGCGTGCCGACTCGTTGCCGATCAGGTTGGGGTAGGTGCGGCAGAGGCCCGTCGGGCGCACCGCCTCGTGGGCGTTGACCATGATCTTGTGGTCGGCGGCCCGGCGGACGGCATAGAGGTAGTGGTTGTTCATCCACTGCCCGTAATGGTGCTCTCCGCGGGGCAGGATGTCGCCCACGTATCCGCTCTTGACCGAGTTGTACGGGGTAGGGGGTCATGAAATCGAAGACGTAATCCTTCGTGTGCCCGAACCAGTCCTCCCAGCCGACGTTCCAGCCTTCGACGAGCAGCTGGTCGAACCCGTGTGCCGCCGCGAAGTCGATGTACCGCTTCACGTTCTCGTTCTCGGCGCCGTGGCGGCCGCTGGGCCTGCATCGGGCGTAATCCGTCACGCCGAGCTGTACCGACGGCACGTCGCGCGTATAGGCCCAGTCGCTCTTGCCGGTGATCATTTCCCACCATACGCCCATGTATTTCACGGGCTTGATCCACGAGGTGTCGTCATAGGCGCACGGCTCGTTGAGGTTCAGGATCAGCTTCGAGGCGAGGATGTCGCGGGCGTCGTCCGAGACCGTCACCGTGCGCCACGGGGTATGGCAGGGCGCCTGCATGTAGCCTTTCCACCCCTGTGCGTCGGGCGTAAGGTGCGAGGTGAAGATGAAATTCCGGTCGTCCAGGTCGAGGTGCATGCACGCATAGTCGACCAGCGCCGCTTCGTGGATGTTGATGTAGAGCCCGTCGTCGCTCTTCATCTGCAGGGCCGTCTGTACGCCCGTGGGCGAGAAGGGCGTCTGCGACGAGTTGGGCGTGATGGCGCCGGGCATCAGCTCCCGTATCTGCGAGAGTTTCGACTCCGTGTAGTCGTACTCCTGCGTGTCGTAGTCGCCCGGGATCCAGAACGCCGTGTGGTCGCCCGCCATGGCGAACTGTGTTTTCTCCTCGCCGATGACGAAATAGGTCAGCGACTCCTGTTCGGGGAATTCGTAGCGGAATCCGAGCCCGTCGTCGTAGAGCCGGAAGCGGATCGTCATGTCGCGGCCTGTCGCGGCCTGCCGCAGCGTGACGGCCATTTCGTTATAGCGGTCGCGGATCTCGGCCTGCTCGCCCCATACGGGACGCCATGTCTGGTCGGACTCGCTGCGGGCCACCTGCCCGAGGGTGAACCCGTCGTAGAGCGATACCGGGCGCCCTGGTTCGCCCTTGCGGATTTCAGCCCCGAATTCCAGCTTTGGGGCTTCGCCGCGCAGTTCGAGCCCCATGCCGCTGGGCAGGATCACGGGGCGCTCCTTGTAATCGAGCGTATAGGTGGGGCGGCCTCCATCCGCCAGGCTGAATTCCAGGCGGAGGCGGCCGTCGGGCGAGAGGAGCGTCTCCTGTGCCGTGCAGGCTGCACCGGCCAGCAGCGCGGAGATATATAAAAATATTTTCTTCATGGTTCGGTCTTGTTATTTACGTTTGAATTCTACGATCAGCGCCTGCCGCGGGCCGACCGTGGTGGCATCGTCCACCTCCGTGGCTTCGCCCGTCAGGACGTTGCGCCCGTCGCTTAGCCCCGAGGCGATCTCGGCATAGTGCGACCACGGCACCTGTTTCTTGCCCCGCGAGTTGTTGATGAAGACGAATACCGCGTCGGTGTCGTCATAACGGAAATAGGCGTAGGTGTTGTCGCGCGAGAGGAAGTGCATCGTGCGGCCGTTGTGGATCACGGGCTTCGACTTGCGCCATTGGAAGAGCCGCTGCGTGTAGTCGAAGAGCCCCGCCTGTACGGCATCGCGCTGCGCCGGGTCGAACAGGTTCACCGCGTCGCCCTCCCAGCCGCCGGGGAAATCCACGCGCAGCCCGCCGTGTCCCTGCGAGAGGTCTTTCGAGGTGAACATCATCTCGTCGCCCGAGAATATCTGCGGGATGCCGCGCATCGTGGCCAGCATCGCCATCGAGAGTTTCAGCCGGTCGGGGTTTCTGCGTACGATGTCGCCGATGCGGTCGGTGTCGTGGTTGGCGACGAAGATCATCATTTTCGACAGGTCATGGTAGACGAAATCGTGCGACAGGCAGTCGTAGACGCGCGTCATGCCCTCGCCCCAGCGGAGCGAGTCGGTGGGCAGCGCCCGGCAGATGGCCTCCTGCAGCGGGAAATCCATGATCGACGGCAGGTGCGAGTCGAAGCCGTCCTTGTTGGGATTGCCGCCCTGCCAGTATGCCAGTTGCGGGATCGACGACGTCCAGCATTCGCCCACGATGTTGAAATCGGGGTATTCCCTGCGTACGGCCGCGCACCACTCGCTCATCGGCACCTTCTCGTTGTAGGGGTAGGTGTCGACGCGGAACCCGTCCAGGCCGGCATACTCGATCCACCACACGGCCCATTGCTTGAAATATTGCAGCACATAGGGATTGTCGAGGTTCATGTCGGGCATCGACGGCACGAACCAGCCGCTCTCCTGCAGGTCGAGGTCGTAGCGCGAAGCGTTGGGATCCATGTTCGTCGAGAAGCAGACGTTCGTCCCGGTGTATTCGGGGAACTGGTGTATCCAGTCCCTGAAAGGCAGGTCTTTCATCCACCAGTGGCCCGTGCCGCAGTGGTTGGTGACGATGTCCATAATCACCTTCAGCCCGTGCTCGTGGGCTTTGCCGACGAACTCCCTATACAGTTCGTTCGAGCCGAACCGGGGGTCTATGCGGTAGTAGTCGCCGCAGGCGTAGCCGTGGTACGAACCTTCGGGTTCGTCGTCCAGCAGCAGCGGCGTGGGCCATACGGCCGTGGCGCCCAGCCCTGCGATGTAATCCAGGTGGTCGATCATCCCCTGCAGGTCGCCCCCGTGGCGGCCGAAGAAGGCGCTGCGGTCGGCGCGCTCCCGCGTGTGGGGCGTCGAGTCGTTCGACGCATCGCCGTTGGCGAAGCGGTCGGGCATCAGGAGGTAGATCATGTCGGCCGTGGTGAAACTCTTGCGTGCGGCCGAGCCTTCGGCGCGTGCCGCGATCTCATAGGGAACCTTGAACTGCCGTTCCCCCTGCGAGAATACGAGGTAGTAGGTGCCCGGTTCCGCGTCGGGTTTCACCTTCACGTCCACGAATAGGTAATTGGGACTGTCGGCCTTCGATGCGGACGTCGTATGCCGCGATGCCGGCCCCGTTGACGAGCAACTGGAGCGGGGTCTGCATTCCCGTCCACCACGAGAGGGGTTCGACGCGGGTAACCTCGCCCGAGGCGTCTGCCACCGAGGCGGGGTCGAATACGGACTGTCCTGTCCCTGTGCAGGAGAGCAGGCCGGCTGCTGCGAGTGTCATGAAAAATCGGTTCAAAATATCGTCGTTTGTAAAGTTAGCAAAAAATCGGTTTCCAGCGATTCCCGTTTCGCCCGGGGCATCCTTGTGCTTCTCATGCGCATCCCCGTGCTTTTCGGATGGTTTACTGTCTATTCCCGTCGGGTGCTATCGGGGTTCCTGTCGCTGTTTCCGCGCATCCCCGGCGCATGTCCGCAACCCTTATCTCCTGTCTTGTGCGAAGACCTGCCACTGCCATGCGGGAAGCACGGTGCGGGTGCCGCCCGTGTATTCCTTCCCGGTGAAGAACTCGCGGCGCGAGCCCTCGAACGGCAGGTCAAATGCGACCTCCTCCGCACTGAGGTTCGCAGCGACTGTCACCTCGTTGCCGCCGGCCGTGCGGGAAAACAGCATCAGGCCGTCGGGTGTTCGTTCTCCGAGCGGGTATGCGGCCTGCCCGCCGCGTTCTCCGGCCGCGAGCGCCGGGTTCTCGTGGCGCAGCCGGATCAGTGCGGTGTAGAAATCCGTAAACCCGTTATGTTCCCACGCGGGTACGGGGTCTTTCTCGAAGAACTCGAAGCGGTGGTCGAACCCCATCTCCTGTCCGGTATAGACGAGCGGCTGCCCGTTGGGCAGCGTGAAGGTCAGCAACGCCATCACGCGTGCCGCGTCGCCCATGCGCTCGAATTCCGTCCCGGCCCACGAGTTTTCGTCGTGGTTCGAGGTGAACATTAGGCGGAACGCCTCGCGCGGCATGGCAGCGGAGTCTCTGGCGACGTAGGCACGCAGGTCTGCGGCGCTTTTGCGTCCCTGTGCGATGTCGTTCAGCAGGTGGTGCAGTTCCCACGCATATGAGGCGTCGAACGCCCCGTCGTGCAATGCGGGGGCTTCGCCCTCGGCGAGCAGGTAGATGCCGGGGTACTCCTTCCGCAGTGCGGGCAGCGTCTGCTGCCAGAAGTCGATGGGTACCTCGCACGCCATATCGCAGCGGAATCCGTCGATGCCGCGGTCGAGCCAGAAACGCATGGCGGCCGCCATTGCGGCACGCATGTCCGCGTTGCCGTAGTCGAGCTTGGCGATGTCCGTCCAGTCGTACTGCACGATGGTGTTGCCCTGCGAGTCACGTACATACCAGTCGGCCGGGCGCTCCTCGATCCAGCGGGCATCGGGCGAGGTGTGGTTGGCCACCCAGTCCAGGATCACGCGCAGCCCGAGTCTGTGGGCTTCGGCCAGGAACCGGTCGAAATCCTCCAGCGTGCCGAATTCGGGGTTGACGGCTTCGTAGTCGGAGATGGCGTAGTACGAGCCGAGGGTTCCCTTGCGCTCCTTGACGCCGATGGGGTAGACGGGCATCAGCCAGACGATGTCCACGCCCAGTTCTCTGAGCCGGGGCAGGTGGCGTGCGGCCGCCGCCAGCGTCCCTTCGGGGGTGTACTGGCGCACGTTCATTTCGTAGACGACCGAGTTGTAACTCCAGTCGGGGTGGGCGGCCGGTTGCTGCGGCCGTGTGCCGCAGGCAACCAGTACCATTGCGAGAAGTAATGCGGGCAAGCGTTTCATGGCGTGTCGTTTAGAGCGTGAATACCACCGACGACCAGGCGCCCATGAGCAGTTTCGACGAAGCGTCGCCGCGCTGAAGTTTCACTTCACCTGAGACGCCTACGGCCTTGTCCGGTTGGTCGGTAAGGGTCAGTATCTGCTCCTCCCGGCCGAAGTTGTGCACGACGAGCATCCGTTCGCCGTCCAGCTCGCGGTACCAGGCCGCGATGGATTGCTGCGAGGTGTTGCCGTCGTTGTAGACCGGGTGTTTGACCATCTTGCCCTGCGCCAGCACGGGGTAGGTGTTGCGCAGCCGGGCGAACGTGCGGTAGAGGTTGAGCAGCGAACCGTCGTCGTCGGCCTGTGCCTCGACCGAGATCGCCGGGGTCAGCATCTGCATGTCGATCTTGCCCGAGAGGCTTCCCGAAGCCAGTTCGTTGCCCGCCTTGTCCCACAGGATCGGGGTGCGGACATATTCGTCGCCGTTGGATTTGGTGCCCCAGTACCCGAGCTCTTCGCCCTGGTAAATGTAGGGTGCGCCCTGCGCCGTGAGCAGCACGGCGGCCGCCACCTTCATCTTTTCGGCGGACTGTCCCAGGTCGGAGCCCGTGCGATCCTCGTCGTGGTTCGAAAGTTTCGTGGCTTCGATATAATCGCTGCGGTACTGTGCGTAGAGGGGCTGCACGTCGAGGATGTCCTTGACGAAATAGCATCCGATGCCGTTTTGCAGCGCCCATTTGAGCTTGTACCAGAACGTGAATTCGAACAGCGCCGGCAGCCCCCGGTAATAGGGTGCCGCCTTGTCCGCTTCGTCGAGCATCTCGCCCACCATGTAGAAATCGCCCTCTCCGCCGGCGGCCTTGTAGCTCTCGTTCATGCGGTCGTAGAATTTCTTGAGGAACGTGGGGTTCTCGTCGTTGTAGGCGTTGTGGTAGATGTGCTTCACGGCATCGAGGCGGAACCCGTCCACGCCCATGCGTACCCACTTGTCGGCCGCTTCGGTGACGGCCTTGAACGCCCCGGACTGCTCGGCCTCGGCGGCCTTGCCGTAGTTGAGGTCGGCGAATGCCGCCGTCCAGAAGTGCGAATGGTACATCGTCGGCAGCGAGAACTGCACGTTGGCCGGATCGGCCGAGCGGTTCGACATCAGGGTGAAGGGCTCCCCGAACCGGATGATCGTCCGGTTGTCGGGGGCGCCGTATTTGGTGCCTGCGGCCCACGACGTGGTCGAGGTGCGGACGAGGAATCCCCAGTCGGAGTCGAAGTCGAGCGTCAGTTCGTAACTGTTGCCGCCCCTGGCGTAGAAGCGTTTGCTCGTGCCGTTGCCGAAATAGAGGTATTTGTCGTCCGCGCCGCCCTGCGTATTGTCCGCATCCGCGGCATCGGTCGTTTCGGTAACGGTCACCGTCGGGCTGTCGGCATTTGTCCAGTCGAGCACGAACTTGAAGCGCCCGGCGGCACCCGCCCCCGTGTCGGTCGAGAACCATTGCCCGGCATCGTAGCCTGCGGCGCCTTCCGTGGCGATCTGGTCGATCCGCCCGGCCGCGATGTCGGCCTGCGGGTCTTCGGAGAAGATATAGCGGTCACGGTAAGGGCTCCCTTCGGACGCGGCGGCCGATTTGAACCACGGGTGGTCTTTGCCTGTATGGTTGAGCACGTAATCCAGGTAGACCCGGATGCCGCGGGCATGGGCCGCGTCGATGAATGCCCTCAGGTCGGCGTCCGACCCGAAGGCGGGGTTGACCGCCTCGTAGTCGAGCACGTCGTAACCGTGGTACGAAGCCGCCGGATGGATCGGCGAGAGCCATACGGCCGAGGCGCCGAGTGCGTCGATGTAGTCGAGCCGCCGGGTCAGCCCCGGCAGGTCGCCCACCTTGTCGCCGTTGCCGTCGGCAAAGCTGTATACCAGCAGCTGGTAGCTTATGTCGGCGCGTTTGCGGTTGTCCCACGCATCGGGCTGGGCGACGACCTGCTCGCCCTCGAAATCCTGGGAGGCATCGCCGCTCTGTGTCACGGTGACGACGACCGGATCGCAGCCCGGGGCGGTGAAGGTAAGCGTCGCGGAGCGTTTCGACGACTCGTTTGCGGTCGCCGTGACCGCGAACGACGTGGAGGTTTTGCCCGATGTGAGGGCCGGTGTGCACCATGCGGTATTGTCGCTCTGCGTCAGCGACCACGCGCCCGCATCGGTGCGCAGGTCGAGCAGCCGGCTGCCGCCTGCGGCTTCGAATTCTATCTCCGCGGGGGTCACGGAGAGCATACTGCCGCCGGTATCGCCGGTCTTGTCGTCGCTGCACGACACGGATACGGAAAGTACGAGTGCCAGCAGCAGGAAAAGAAATTTTTTCATAGCGGAATCTCGGTTAAAGTTCGTTTAGGGGCCTGCCGTCCGGTCAGGGGCGGTAGGCCAGAAACGGGACGGCAATCTCTGTGTGCCGTCCCGTGAAAGGGTGGCCGTTATTCGGCCTCTGCCGGGGTCTTGCCCTCGGACATGATGTATATCTGCGAATTCGCGAGGTCGAAATAGATGTCGTAGGTGCCGTCGAGCTGGACTTTCATGTTCTGCGAACCGCCGCTGGAGATGATGGCGACCGCCTTGTTGATGTCGACCGCACCGCCCGACGCCGTGCCGTAGTTCTTGGAGTCGTCCCAGGCGTTGTTGAAGCGGATCTTGAATTCGCTGGCGGTGGTCAGGACTACGCCTTTGCGAACGAGGTAGGCGCCCTCCTCGCTCATGGAGAAATCGCCCAGGTCACCCCATCCGGTGATGTTGCCGACCAGTCCCCATGTGTCGGCGACCAGCTCGGGCTTGGCGCCTGCGGCCATCACGTAGGCGCGTCCCGCCTCGGGCAGCAGCCAGTAGTCGTACGTGCCGGCTTCGGCGATCACGGCATTGACCTTGTCGGCGGAAACCTTGAAGGCCGAGCCGATCGTGCAGGTGTAGGGGCTGCTGCCGGCGAATGCGGCGTCGGCCCCGATCCACTGCGACTCGTCGCCGCTCTTGAAGAGGAATTCCGAGTTGGCGGCTACCTCGATTCCTGCGGCCTTGTAGGCCACGATGTTCGAGCTGGCGCTCTCCATGGCCGTCGGGCCCCAGTCGGGGGTTGCGACGGTCTGGCCGTGGATGTACCAGTCGGCCTTTTCCGGCCCCGGGTCGGGTTCTTCGCCGCCGCCCGTGCCGTAGTCGCCGGCATTGAGTTCGTAGGTGATCTCCGCAGAGTTGTTCAGGGTTGCGTATACGCGGTAGTTGCCCGCCGTGGCCTTGATGTTGTCGCCGTTCTGCGAAAGGCGTCCGTCCGCCCCGCCGAAGTTTATCGCCCAGTCGTTGTCCGCACGGAATTTGAATTCCCCGGCGGTCAGTGTGACGTCGACCCAGAAACGCTGTTTTTGGGTGTCGAAATTCATCTCCGTGTCGGTGTCCCAGCCGCCCGGAGTGGCATCGCCGATAATACCCATCGAGTTGAACGACAGCTTATTGCTTAACGTTAATGTCGAACGGTCGAATACGAAGCGGTAGAAGCGCTTGGAATAGACCATGATGTTTCCGGAACCGCCGCTGGAGATCAGCGTGATCGACGGGGCTTCCGTTTCCGGAGCCGCAGCATCACCGTCGGTGCCCCAGTTGCAGGCATCGTTCCAACCGGCTTCGCCGCTCAGTTTGAAGCCGTTGGCGGCTTTTTCGCCCAAGTCAACGATAGCTTCGTAGGTGACCTCGTCGCCGGAGAAACAGAACAGTCCCTGTGCGTTGTCGAAATTCCAGCCGCAGTAATCGCCGATTACCCAGACCTGGGGATAGGTACGCTCGGCCGTCGTCACGGTCATGCGGACGGTGGCGGGGGCGGAGTAGAATTTTTCGAAGTCGGTGCCGATCGTGGCGCTGATGTAGAAATCCACGTCCGTAGGTTCGCCCGAGGGAACCCCCAGGCCGCCGTCTTCCACGGACAGCGCAAGGATGTTGTTGAGGCTTTCATAGGTCTGTTCCGACGAGGTGCCGTTCATTCCCGTGAAGAGCACCAGTTTCGCACCGTCGTTGTACGAGGCTTCGATCGAGTAGTTGATCTGGGTGCGGACGCCGAAGTCGGCGGCGTCCCAGGTGAAGGTCTGCGTCGAGCCCATGTTGTCGGGCGTAATGACGATCTCCCCGGGCAGCGCATGCAGCACGGGCGCCACGACCTTGTCGGGGTCGTAGGCCTTTACCTCGTCGAGCTTTTGGCAGGCGGAGAGGAGTCCCGTCGCAGCCGCCAGCATCATCGCATATCGTGTAATTTTCATAGTCGTACGATTTTTAGGGTTGGTTATTTATCGGTTGCGTTTCCGTAGCCGGGATTCTGGTGCAGTTCGGGGTTGGAAGCGAGCTCCGACGAAGGGATGGCAAAGATTTTCATGTAATCATCGAACCCCTGTCCGGTGAAGGTGCCGCCCTTGTATGTCCAGAGGAACGACGGGGTGGTGAACTTGCCGTAGCGGATCAGGTCGGTGCGGCGGTGCCCCTCCCACATCAGCTCGCGGGCACGCTCCTCGAGCAGGTAGTCGGCCGTGACCGACGAGGGGGCCGATACCCCGGCGCGGTCGGTCAGCTCCTTGAGCTTCGGCAGCGCGGTGTTGGCCTGTCCCAGGTTCATGCAGGCCTCGGCGTAGATCAGGTAGATCTCGCCCAGGCGGATCATCGGGAAGTCGATGTCGCTGTATGCCTTCGATGCAGCCGTGGCAAGGAATTCGTCGTTGGTCATGTCGTGGGGGATATTGTTGAACTTGAGGCAAGTCCACCCGTTGAGGAAGACATAGAGCGCATCGTTCATCGACTCCTGGCGGCCTTTGATGTAGAACATTCCGCCGCGTTTGTCGTTGACCGTATATTCGCCCGTGGTGTAGTCCGCGTTGCGGGCGTTGAAATATTTCTGTACGTATTCGTAGGGTACGCGGATGCCGGCCCAGCCGTTGTTCACGCCGTTGATCTTCTGTTCGGCCGTCACGTCGGTGGCGGCGATGGCTGCCAGCGTCAGGTACGACGTGCCGCCGTAGGACTGCGTCTGCTCGGCGTCGTATGCCACGCCGAAGATGATCTCCTTCAGGGCGTCGGCGTTCTCGCCGTTGTCGCCGCGGAAGAGGTCGGAATACTCCGGGCAGAGCGAGTAGCCCATGCCGAAGATCGCTTCGCAGGCGGATTTGGCCTCCGTCCACATCGGGGTGCCGGCATAAACCTCGGCATTGAGGTACATGCGGGCCAGCAGGCCGTTGACCGCACCCTTGTCGGCACGCGGGTAGTTCGAGCGTGCGGCAGGCATCGCGCTTTCGTCCGAAGCCAGGTCGGTCAGCTCCGAGATGCAGTAGTCAAAGACATCCTTGCGCGAGGCCTGTTTGGGGTTCACACCGCCGCCGAAGGGCGAGGTCTCGGTCGTAAACGGCACGTCGCCGAACACGTCGAGGGCGATCCAGTAGAAATAGGCGCGCAGGAAACGGGCCTCGGCACGGAAGCTCTGGATCCTGGCGGCCAGTTCGCTGCTCACGCCGCGGTCGGAGAGTTTGTCCGAGGCGGTCTGGCGCAGGTACTCGTTCACGTAGGCGATGCCCTGCAACGTACGTACGTAGACGGCGTAGGTCGCGTCGTTGTCGGCGTCGGACCACGTGTCGGTATTCATGGCGCGAACCCAGGCGTCGTTCTCCCAGGCGCATTTGCAGGCGTCGGCCGTAACCTCCTGGATCGTCCAGAATGCGCGGATGAGCTCCGAGGCGCCGCCGTCGCTGACCTGCAGGTCGGTGGTGTCGTTCGAGACGAAATTGAAATAGAGTTTGGTGAGCCCGGCCAGGTAGCCGTTCTCGTCTTTCCCGTAGACGGTCTCCGAGGTCGAGTCGGACGGGTTGAGGGGCAGGGTGTCGAGATCCCCGATGCACGAAGTGAGCAGCATCGTTGCGCCTGCCGCCGCCAAGGCGAAATGTTTTATGTCGATTTTCATGGTTCGTTCGTTTTTAGAAGTTTACATTCAGACGCAGCGAATAGGTGCGCGGGCGCGGCCAGATCGAGCCGTCGATGCCGTTGACGCCCGGTATTTCGGGGTCTACGCCGCTGTAATCGGTGATGACGAATACGTTCTGCACGCCGAAGGCGACGCGCATCGAGCCCTTCCAGTTGCCAATCTTGTTGAACGTGTACCCGAGGTTGATGTCGTCCATGCGGAAGAACGAAGCGTTTTCGAGGAACATGTCCGAATACCACTGCTCGCCGCTGTTGGCCTTCGTAAAGCCGGTCTTCTTGACCAGCCGTGCGAAGTTGGGCAGGTTGCCGGCGTTGATGTCGATGTTGGACGTCGAGTTGGCCGAGGCGAAGTCGTTGAAGACCCAGTTGCCCGCCGAACCGTGGCCGTTGAAGCCGAAGTCCCAGTTCTTGTAGCTCAGCTTGAGGCTGATGCCGTAGAAGAAGTCGGGGTTGGGGCTCTTGTCGGTCATGTAACGGTCGCCCTGGTCGATCTGGCCGTTCTTGTTGCGATCCACCAATGCGTTCTGGATCGGCTTGCCGTCCTGGTCGTAAACCTGCTGGAAGCAGTAGTAGGTGTAGGGTGCATAACCCACCATGTGGCGCTGGAGCAGGTTGCCCGTACCCTTGGTGATGCTGCTCACCTGGATGGCGTAGTCGGGGTCGTCGGTGTTGTTGAGCTTGGTGAACTCGGTGTGCTGGAACGTGCCGTTGAAGCCGACCGTGAGGTTCCAGTCCTTGGTCTGCACGGGGATGAAATTCAGGTTGAACTCCACGCCCTTGTTCTCCATCGAGCCGATGTTGGTGAGCACCGTGTTGCCGAAGTTCGAGCCCATGGGGGTGATGACGCTGTTCAGAAGGTCGTCCGTCTGGCGCAGGTACCAGTCGACGCTACCGTTGATGCGGCCGCCGAGGAACCCGAAGTCGAGGCCGACGTTGTAGGTCGTCGTGGTCTCCCATTTGATGTTGGGGTCGTAGGCGCCCGGCGTGAGGTAGAACATGTGCCCGGCGCTGCCCATGTAATAGGTCTTATAGACGTCGGTCGACATGTAGTAACGCGCCAGGTAGGGATAATTGGAGCCGATCTCCTGCTGCCCGGTCTGCCCCACGCTGACGCGCAGCTTGAGGGCCGAGACGGCACGCGAATCCTTCAGGAAATTCTCCTCGGCGATGTTCCACGCAAAGGCGCCCGAAGGGAAGAGGCCCCAGCGGGTATCCTTCGAGAAACGCGATGAGGCGTCGTCACGCAGTGTGAAGGAGAAGAGGTATTTCGAGGCGATCGAATAGTTCAGGCGTCCGTAGAACGAGAGCAGGTAGTTCTCCTGGCGGTTGAACGGGTAGCGCGAATCCTCGCCCTTCTGCTCGTGCGTCTCGTTGAAATAGGATACCGAGTGGTCGGAGCTGTAGAAATGCTGCCACGAATAACCGGCCATCACGTCGAGGTGGTGGATGCCCCACTCCTTATTGAAGTTGGCGTAGAATTCGAGCAGCTGGTTGCGGCGGAAGTTCGTCGTCCACGAATACTGTCCCCAGCCGCGGGCCTCGGTGTCGGTGTATGCCTGGAACGAGCCGGGGTTCACGCCGTCGTAGGTCTTGGCGCTCGATACGTCGAGGCCGAGGTTGAGGTTGAAACGCAGCGCTTCGAAGCCGTGAACCTTATAGTCGATCTGGGCGTTGCCGATGAAACGCTTGGCACGCGCCGTATTGTCGCGGTCGTAGAGCTGCGAGAGCGGGCCTGCGCCCAGCAGGGTGTTGGGCGTGAAGTCCTCGCCGCGGCCCGATCCGTAGTTCCAGTATCCGTTGGTGGTCGTGTAGTCGATCGAACCGTCGTCGTTGCGGAAATAGGGGTCGATCGTGGGGTTGAAGAAGGCCGCCGAACCCACCACGCCGCCCGAGGCGTAGCGCTGCGACGTGATGACGCCCTTGGCGTTGAGGTTGACCGTGAGGTGCTTGTCGAGAGGCTCAGGTCGAGCGTCCCGCGTTCGTATTTCGACGTTTCGAGCGTACCCTGCTGGTTGGTGTAGCCCACCGATGCGCGGTAGGGCATCCTATCGTTGATGTTGCCGATCAGGCTGACGTTGTGGTCATGCGAAATGGCGGTGCGGAAGACCAAGTCCTGCCAGTTGGTGTTCTTGTCGCCGAGCATCGACTGCACCTTGTCGCCCGTGGTCGTACCTGCGGGGTATACCTGGTCGATGTAGGTGCGGAACTCGCCGGGCGACATCACGGGCAGCTCGTCGGAGTTGGTCTGGACGCTCACGCTGCCGCTGTACGATACGCGGGGCGTGTTGCCGCGCCCCTTCTTGGTGGTGACGAGGATGACGCCGTTCGAGGCGCGCGAACCGTAGATGGCCGCCGCCGAAGCGTCCTTGAGCACGGTGAAGGATTCGATGTCGTTGGGGTTGATCGTCTCCAGCGGGTTGGCCATACCCTTGCCGCCGTCGACTGCGATGGGTACCCCGTCGATCACGATCAGCGGGTCGTTCGAGGCGTTGAGCGAAGCCGCACCGCGCACGCGGATGGTGGCGCTCGATCCGGGGCCTCCGTCGCCGGGGATGATATGCACGCCCGGAACCTTACCCTTGAGCATGTCCTGTGTGGAGACCACGGCGCCGCGGTTGAACTCTTCGGCCTTGATCGCCACGACCGAACCGGTCATGTCGTTCTTCTTGACCGTACCGTAGCCGATCACCACCACGTCGTCGATACCCATGGCATCCTCTTCAAGCGTGAGGTGCACCAGCAGCGACGAACTGGCCACCAGGCTGACGGTCTTGTAACCGACATAGCTGACCTCGATGACCGACTCGGGGCCGGCGGCGCGGATGGCATAGTCGCCGTCGATGCCCGTCGAGACACCGTTGGTCGTGCCCTTTTCGACGACGGTAGCGCCCAAAATCGGCATCCCAGACTTGTCGACAACTACGCCTTTTACCTCATAACCAGCGTTTTGTGCCAGCGTGAGGGGGGGGTAAATTGACATATGAGCAAGATACCCGCACACATAGTTAAAAATCGTTTCATAAGAATTTTGGTTAGTTTATAAGTTGATTTTATGGATTGTAGGTCATTCAGCCTTGTGTTCTTTGACCAGGAAGACCGACACGGCGGCCAGCAGCATGAAGACCCCGGCGAGCGCCAGCATGTCGGCCGCGTCGGAGGCGAAGCAGTACTTGACGATGGCACCGCCGGTCAGTCCGATGACGATCTGGGGGACGGTGATCGTGAAATTGAAGATACCCATGTATACGCCCATGCGGCGTGGCTCGACGGCGCGCGACAGGATGGCGTAGGGCATGGCGAGGATGCCCGCCCAGGCGATGCCGATCCCCACCATCGGGAGCATCAGCGCGTACTGGTCGTGCAGCAGGCACAACCCCGCGAAGCCCAGTGCCCCGGCGAGCAGGCAGACGGCATAGACGGGCTTGTTGCCGTAGCGCGTGGCGACGCGTGCGAGAAACAATGCGGCGATGCAGGCGGGGATGGGGTAGGTGCCGTTGAGCACGCCGACCCAGGTCTGCGTGGCACCGGCCGAGAGTACTTCGCCCGTGGCATGGTCGGTGACCACACCCGTGATGGCAGGTTTGAGGTAAGTCCACATCAGGAAGAGCGCCGCCCACGAGAAGAACTGCGTGACGCCCAGCCGCACCATCACGCCGGGGACGTTGCGCATGAGGCCGACGAAGCTCACCGGTTTGGCGTCCTCCTCGGAGAGGTTGTTGTAGCGGGCGAACTCCCCGGGCGGATATTCCCGTGTCTTGAACGAGGTGACGAGCACCGTGAGCAGCAGGATCGCGCCCCCGGCATAGTAGGAGTAGGCGATGTGCGGCGAAACATGCCCCGGAGCGGCCTCGTCCGACACGCCGAGCCATGTCATGACGAGCGGCAGGATAGCGCCGACGACCGCACCGAGGTTTATCAGGAAGGTTTGTACCACGTAGCCCTGTGTCTTCTGCGAATCGTCGAGCATGTCGGCCACCAGCGCCCGGAAGGGCTGCATCGTGACGTTGAACGACAAATCCATGAACAGCAGGATGAAAGCCCCCATGGCGAGCGGGGCGAAGGCGAGCAGTTTGGGGCAGTTGGGCATGAGTACTAGCGCCAGCGTTGAGATCAGCGACCCGCCCAGGATGTAGGGGATGCGGCGGCCCCAGCGCGTCCAGGTGCCGTCGGAAAAAAGCCCCACGATGGGTTGAACGATCATGCCGGCCAGCGGTGCTGCTAGCCAGAAGTAGCTCAAGTGGCTGACATCTGCCCCTAGCGATTCGAAGATGCTCGACGTGTTGGAATTCTGGAGCGAATATCCGATCTGCACGCCGAGGAAGCCGAAGCTGAGGTTCCAAATCTGCCAAAATGAGAGTTTAGGCTTGGTCATTTCGGTTTTTCGGTTGGTTTTCAGGTTATACAAATTTTAATAAAAAAATCCGGACGGCGAACCGCAGGGCGACGAACGGAAGGTTCAGCCGGATGAACGGGCGGATTTTTGCGACGAACGGTAGCCCGCGGGGGACGATTTGGAATTTCCGCGGAAAAACACTACCTTTATTCATAAATAAACAAAACCCGTATATACTTTAATACAGCCTCAGTCAGCCTATATGCGATCGCTCAAAGTGTCCGGAATCATCCACCTGTTCGCCGTGCTCCATGCCGTGGTCGCCCTTTCGTGCCATCTGGCGGGGATCAACGACGAGTTGGTGCTGACGCTGCTGACGATCGTGCTGATCGTGCTGATCTGCCTAAAACGGGGCCTGAATGTGGAGTTCACCGCAGCCAGCGTGATCGTCGTCAATGTGATCGGCTACCTGCTGGGTACGGGCGGTGCGCAGCTGATCGAGCTGTTATTGCACGCTCCGCCCGTGGTGCATGCCGTTTCGACCTTCATCACCACCGAGATCCTGGGCTGGAGTATCGTGTGGTTTACCAAGTTGTTTCGCCGCGGCGACGACACGGCGAGCCGCTCCTCGGCTTGGACGCCCCGCATCGGGTTACTGCTGCTGGCCGTGGGGGTGATTTTCGTGCTGAGGCTGGCCTATGTCGAACTTTTCACCTCGCCCTCCTTTTCCACAGACTGCCTCTACCACATGGCCGACTTGCTGGTTTCGAACTCCGCGGCATTGATTATCCTGCTGTGTGTCAATATCATCTATGTCCGGCATACGCGCAGGCGTACCCGGCACGGCCTGATCGCCGAAATTGCGGCCTTCCTCCTGTTCGTGCTGCTCACGTCGGCCTGCGTGGCGCTTATTACGGGGCTGCACCTGCCGTTCGCCTTCGATCGCTCGTTCACCGCACGGGAGTTCCTGCAACTGTGGATCATCACCCTGCTGGTCGAGGTAATCCTCTATTCGGTCGTATTTATGGTTGATTACGCCCTGGTCGCACGTGCCGTGCTGCGTGCCGAGCGCGGTAAGGCGCACCAGGCGCAGTTCCGTTACATGAAACTCAAACAGCAGGTCAACCCCCATTTCCTGTTCAACTCGCTCAATATCCTCGACTGTCTGGTCTGCGAGCAGCGCACGGAGCAGGCCAGCGTCTACATTCATAAACTGGCGGGCATCTACCGTTACATGCTCCAGAACGAGGAGGAGACACTCGTGCGCCTGCACGAGGAGATGGCCTTCGTGGGGATGTACGTCGACCTGTTGCAGGTGCGTTTCCCCGAAGGGTTTCGCGTGGAGACCGATATTTCGGACGAGGTCATGAATCGCCATGTTCTGCCCTGCTCGGTGCAGTTGCTGATCGAAAACGCCATCAAGCATAACTCGGTGGGGGCCGACCGGCCGCTGGTGATCCGCATCGTCGCCGAGGCCGAGGCCGTGACGGTGTCGAATAACCTTCAGTTGAAGGTATCCGGCAACCCCTCGACCCGTGTGGGGCTGAACTACATCCGCCAGCAGTACCTCGACCTGTCGGGCATCCCGATCGGGATACGCCGTACCGATACCGAATATTGTGTCACCTTACCGTTGCTGTAATATGAACGTACTGATCGTAGAAGACGAAATGATGGCCCAGGCAAACCTGGCGCGAGCGCTGACCCAGCATTTTCCCGACGTACGGATCGTCGGGACGACCGGCTCGGTCAGGGAAACGGTGCTCTGGCTACGCACGCCGGGGAACAGTGCCGATGTGATTTTTATGGACGTGGAACTCTCCGATGGGGATTGCTTCGAGATATTCCGCCAGGCGGACGTAACGGCGCGGGTCATCATGACCACCGCATATGACAATTACGCCGTGCGGGCGTTCGAGGTCAACAGCATCGACTATCTGCTCAAACCGATCGACCCCGCAGCGCTGCGGCGTGCCGTGGAGCGTTGCCGGGTGCGGAGCGGGGGCATCGACCCCGACGTATTGCTGAACGCAATCCGCAGCCCGCGCGAATACAAACAGCGCTATGTCGTGCGTTTCAACGACCGAATCGTCCCGGTGCAGGCCACCGACATCGCCTATTTTTACTCGGAAGAGAAAAATACCTACCTTGTCACGAACGACAATAACCGCTACATCATGGATCAGTCGCTCGACGTCCTTTCGGACGAACTGGATCCCGGGCGGTTTTTCCGCATATCGCGCAGTTGCATCATCGCCATGCCGGCGATCGTCAGCATCGTGAAATACCTGGGCAACCGGCTGAAGATCACGGCACGTCCGCGTCCGGAGTTCGAGATGGTGGTGAGCCGGTCGCGGGTCGACGACTTCCTGAAGTGGCTGGAGGGGAATGGCTGAGCCTTCGTCGCGGCTGCATGATAAAAAGGGGTACCCATCGGAGTACCCCTTTTTTGTAGCCGGGAGCGGCGGTGCCGCAGTACGCCCGTCAGCGGCGCCCGCTGCAGGCGATCATGTCGTGCAGCGATTCGTTGAAGGTCTCCTTGCGGAGCAACTCCTCGAGCGGGAGGTGCATCCGGTAGCGCCAGTGGTAGCGGGGGATGGACGGGACGTTGATGCGTTCCTTGGCCGGGTCGGGGGAGCGCAGGGCCGCGTCGGTCGCGAGCCAGTCCTGCAGCGGAAGTATGGCGAGCATGGCCGGGGAGCGGAGGTGCATGTCGACGATGCGGCGGCAGATCCACGGTTCGCAGGTGCGGGGAGCGTCGCCCTCCATGCCCAGCACTTCGCGGTAGAAACGTTCCGAGAGTTCACGGTTCTCCTCCCACCATGCCCGCAGGGGATTCATGTCGTGGGTCGAGGTGGTGCAGACCGAGAAATAGGGGTAGTGCGCCGGGTCGGCGAAGAGTTCCCCCGGCGTCTTGGGCATGCGCTGGATTTCGAGCGAGAGGATTTGCAGTTCGTGCATCGTCTCGGGGACGCTGTCGGGAATCATGCCCAGGTCTTCGCCGCAGGTCAGCATCTCGGTCGCCGAGAGGAGCACCGGGAGCTTGCGCAGGGCGGATTCCTGCCAGAAACGGTTGTGCCGGTGGTAGAAGAAGTCGGTATAGAGCCGGTCGAAAGCTGCACGGCGCTCTCCGTCGAGCCGGCGGTAGGCGTGCGTCGAGTGGGGGGCGATGCGGGGGTGGAAATAGCCCTTGCGGCGCGGGTCTTCGATGAAGAGCACGTCGTCGAGCAATGCCATGAGCCCTTCCCGCAGCCGGGTCTGGCGTTCGTCGTCGCCCGGGAAGCGGGCTGCGACCTTGCGCTGGGTGGCATAGGCGGGCAGTAACCGCCCCTCCTTCATGCAGGTGGCGCGAACTTCGCCGGCCAGGTCGCCGAACAGTTCCCCGAGCATGTGTTCGTCGGGCGCCGGGGTGGTGTAGCGTCCGTCCTGCGTGTCGAAGCCCATGCCGCGCAGTTCATCTGCGGAATAGGGCAGGGCGGGGTTGAAATAGCCCAGCAACCCGTGTACGGCATGCGTGGGAATCTCCCAGATGCGGAAGAAGCCGAGGATATGGTCGATGCGGAAGGCGTCGAAGTATTCGGCCATCTTGGCCATGCGTGCCCGCCACCAGGCGTAGCCGTCGCGTGCCATGCGTTCCCAGTTGTAAGTCGGGAATCCCCAGTTCTGCCCGACGGCCGAGAATGCGTCGGGCGGGGCCCCGGCCTGCGAGTCCATGTGGAACAGGTGTGGGTAGAGCCATGCGTCGACACTCGTGCGACTGATGCCGATGGGCAGGTCGCCCTTGAGGACGATGCCGTGGGCGCGGGCGTAGGCGCAGACCTCGGACAACTGCGTATGCAGGTGGTATTGAACATAGCAGTGGAATGCGATGTCGCGGCTGTGGCTGCGGCAATAGGCGTCGACGGCTTTGCGGTCATAGCGGGCGAAACCGCCCCAGCGGGTGAAGTCGGGCGTGCCCGTTTCGTCGCGCAGCGTGCAGAAGGCGGCATAGGGGATGAGCCAGTGTCTATTGGCGGCGATGAAGTCCTTGTAGTCGCGGCGTGCCGCAGTGCGGGTTCCGTGGCGTTCGAACGCCCGGCGGAGCAGCCGCAGTTTGTGCCGGTTGACCCGTTCGTAGTCTATTTCGGGGAGTGCGTTCAGTTCGTTGCGCAGGGTGCGGTACTCGTCGTCCTCCACGACGCCCGCGGCCGGCAGCCGGATGAACTGCGGGTGCAGGGCGAAGGTCGAATTGGCGTTGTAGGGGTAGGAGTCTTCCCATGTACCGGTCATGGTGGTATCGTTGATCGGCAGTACCTGGATGACGCACTGCCCGGTGGCGGCCGCCCAGTCGATGAGCCGTTTCAGGTCGTAGAACTCACCGACGCCGAAATCCTCTTCCGTACGGAGCGAGAAGACCGGGATCGCCGTCCCGGCGCCCTGCCATCTGCGTTCGGGGAACCGCGGGTACGCCGCGGCGTCGAGGGCGTGTTCGCCGGCGCCGGGCAGTTCGCCCCAGGTGCGGTTGGCACCCTCCTCCCACAGGATGGGGGTGAGGGTCTTGCGGTCGGCGATCAGGAATTTGTATTCGAACCGGTGTGCGGTATGTAGCGTGAGTTCCCATTCCGGGAAGCGGCTGTCGTCCATCGGGACGATTCGTTTCCAGTCGCCCAGTTCACGGCCGCTGCCGGCGACGGCGAGCGTTTCGTCCGGCCGCAGGGTGGGCAGGATGACGCGCAGGGTGATGTTGCCGGCTGCTTTCTTCGGATTACCGGTTTTCCCGCGGCCGAAGATGCCCCGGGTGAATGCCGAGGAGTAGAACGGCGTGTCGGAGGGCATCTCCTGCCAGCGGTCGCGAATGCGCAGCGTACGCACCCCCTCCCGGGACGGGATCCGCAGCGTGTGCGGCCGCCATTCGCTGCGGATGCACACGCCCTCGCGCTCGACTTCGTAACGGTATTCTGCCGGTTGCGCCGCAGGGGCGTATCGCTCTACGGCGCAGGTCCAGACGCCGCTGTCGGCGTATTGCAGGGCGATGCGCCGCCTGCCGAGGCGGAGTACGAGCTGTTCGCCCCAGCGGGTACGGTATTCGATGCTGATCAGGAGTGTCATTCGTATATTCACTTTAATGATTATAACTTTGAGGAAATAAAGACATCAGAGCATGGAATAAGTCCGAAATTTCATTGGTCTACGAGACCGGGGACAATGTTCCGGCCCCATGCTGCCGTTTCCTGTTACAATCCAAATAAATCTGGATCAAAGTTTTCGGTTAAATTTGTTTTTATTTCATTTGCAATACATTGCGATTCTTGATGAGTTTCCCGGCCAAAGGTCAAGGCACAGCGTGTCTCCGCCGGCCTTCGATCGAGTCGGTGCGGAGTCACGATGTGCTTTGACCTTTGGCTCTTGCGAAAGCCGTGATTTCAGAACCCGTAAAAATCCTTCGGTAGACAGACTTTCCACAGCGGTCAGTATTCTGCCGCATGTTCCTGTATTAGTTTACAAAGGCCAGAGGAGCATTTTACATTAAGCGGACTCCAAAGCCGCACGCAATATGTAGTATTCTCTCTGGGAAAATCCGTTTACCGGAAGGGGTTGCTTATGACACGACACTATTGACATATTCGGTCTGGTGTTTCAACACGAAGTATAGTCTATTTACCAGTTTGCGGGCGACCTTTACGATGGCCTTGCTCTTGGGCATCCGCTTGCATTGTTCTGTATAAAACAGATTCATCGCGGGATCTTGGCGTATAGCCACCCATGCAGCCTCTATCAGATTACAGCGCATGACGGCGTGTTTTCGCACGGTAATGTCTCCTGTTCCGTCTTTCTCTCCGCTGCTATGGCACATCGGGATCATCCCGATATAGGCGGCCAGTTGTTCGGCATTGCGGAAACGGGTTATGTCGCATATCTCCGACAGAAACGCCATTCCCGTAGTCTGCCCGAACCCCGGAACGCTCATAATCAACCGCTGCGGTTCGCGGAATCGGTCCGCCTTGGCCAAGGCCCGTAAAGCCCGTGTCATCTCCAACTTCTGACGGCGTAGTTCCTCCAGATGCCGGAGCTGAATGTCGAGGGCCTGACGATCGCTCGGAGTGAGTGTCTCAACCTCTTTCAGCCATGCGAAAAAGCGTTTCGATCAGTTGGAGAAAGGTTCGAGGAACTCCTGCGGAATCCCGATGCCTAAACACCGTAACTGGGACTTGATCCGGTTCTTCTGACGGGTCGTGTCTTTGGTGATCGAGTTCTTCAATCTTATCAAGGAACGCATTTCCAACGATACACTGTCCGGCGTATAAATGCCTTTCAGTTCGTTGGCTCTTAAACTCCGCGCCAGCTTGCCGCTGTCCACGGCGTCACTCTTACGCAGCTTTTCGCTGCTCTTGGTCGGTACGTCGGCCGGGTTGACCACGATGTTGTCGATCCCCAATGCCGTCAGGCGTTCGTGTATCCAGAATCCGCAAAAGCCCGCTTCGTACACCGAATGATACTCGGCTCCCGGATAAACTCCTCGTCAGAAATCCGTGCAACGCTTCCGGGGCCGGATTTTGACTGAATTTCTTCAGTACAGAGGTCGCGGACAAGACCGTTACCGACCAACTCTTCAAATGGACGTCGATTCCTACATAAATCTTTTGTCCTTTGAAATAATTTCATTTCTTCGTTCTCTCATGGCTATCGTCGTTTTAGTTAGTAAAGGTCTCGCAACTTTAATCTAACCAAAATCTCGATAGCTTTTTCATCTATCCGCTTTCATCGCAGTCAACTCTGATTGTAAACATAGGGATTACATCAGAATCTGGATAGTTCGTCGTTTGTTTGGAATCGGTTTATACAAAATTACAAAAATAATCTGGTTTTGTCTTTCTGGCAGGGAAAAATCAGAGCCCTTCTCCATGAAATTGCGGACACGATGCGGACACGGAAAAAGAAAAATCCCCTCAGAGTTTCCTCTAACGGGATTTTTTGTGCCCAGGACAGGAATCGAACCTGCACGCCTTGCGGCACACGCACCTGAAACGTGCGCGTCTACCTATTCCGCCACCTGGGCATTATTGGAATTGCGGTGTGCAAAAGTAATACTTTTTTCTGAATCGCCAACTATTTTTGCGAAAAAAATCTACTTGCTCAGAAATTTATACTGAAACAGAAGCAGATAGACTACCGCCACGGAGATGTAGGCGTCGGCCAGATTGAAGATCGCCCCGAAGAAGTAGTTGTTGCTGTCGACCAGAAAGCTCAGGAACCGCGGCACGTTGTTCCACTGGAACAGCGGAAAATAGAACATGTCCACGACCTTTCCCATCATGAAGCCCGCGTAATGTCCGCCGAAATGCGCTACCGCGTACGGCGTCGATTCCGAAAAGATCAGTCCGTAGAAAGCGCTGTCGATAATATTGCCGAGCGCACCGGCCATCACCAGCGCCAGACCGACGATAACCCCCTTCGGCGTATCCTCCCGGCGGCGGAGCAGATGATGCATCAGCCAGCCGATGAGACCTACCATGACGATGCGGAATATGCCGAGCAGCAGTTTTCCCCAGTCGAATCCCCCTTTCGAGGCGATGTGCATGCCGAAAGCCGCGCCGTTGTTCTCGATAAACCGTAATTGAAACCAGTCCGGGAATACGATGATCGACTCGTCGAGGTGCATGTGGGTCTTGACCCAGATTTTGAGCAGCTGATCCGCGATGAGCAGAATCAGGATGAGCAGTGATATTTTTTTGAAGTTCATAGCCGTCGGATTATCTGCCGCAAAAATAGTAAAAAATCTCTGTTTTACGGGGTGCCGTCCGATTTTACTCGTCCTGCGGACAATTATATTCCCCGAACGGGCCTTTCGGCCGGCAATAGGGGCCGGATGGAATCCCTTGTTGCCGAATCGGGATACGTCCGGGCCCGCATCATGCATCATGTCGGGTGTCATTAATATATATAGGTAAAAAGCGTTATTTTGAAGAAAATTGAAGATTTTTCAAAAAAAATGCGAAAATGCTTGCAGGTTCAGAAAAAGTCACTACCTTTGCATCCGCGTTCAAGAAAAACGGATGTTCTTACAAAGACTGAAAGTTTACAATAAAGGAGCTTAAAGCTCTGTGTAAGCGCGATTTTCCGAAACGTAAAGTTCTTGAAAAAGATTTTTGAAAAAAGATTTGCAGGATTAAAAAAGATGACTTATCTTTGCAGTCCTTTCGCACTACAAAATGCGAGACTTTTTCAAACTGGTTCTTTGAATTACTGGTTATATTTTGAGAGAAAAGAAATGTAGTATTTATCTGTCAATTTTCCTTTTAAGGATAAACGAATAGTCAGGACTCTAACAAAACATTTATAAATTTTATACAATGGAGAGTTTGATCCTGGCTCAGGATGAACGCTAGCGGCAGGCT
>OGMF01000879.1_pt1 | contig 32331 bp, 18 predicted proteins | sample 1572921 | NCBI WGS metagenome assembly OGMF01 (sample SAMEA2581919, study PRJEB24529) | metagenome | biome: Human gut stool | place: China | collected 2011 | reverse complement strand
GTCAGATATGCCGATTTTCCGCACACAATGGTAGCAGTCGGATATTCGGGAGATACAATTCTTTTCAACGACCCCGCTCCGACCTCTTCTTCGGCATATTCCGAAACCGGAAAATATAACGGAGTTCCGTTTGAAAAAACGTGCGTTGCAAAAAAAGGCTTCAGACTTGCCGATTTAACGTTTATTCAGGCAATAAGCAAATAAGGGCTGCGGCATCGCGCTTTGCTGAAGCCCCTTATTTAATAATATAAGATTAAGAAAGGATTTTAATTATGAGTATTGAAAAAAAGAATTTCGGAACACATGACGGCAAGGAAGTATTTTCATATACTTTAGACAACGGAAACGGCCTTACAGCTGAAATAATTACATACGGCGGTATTTTGCGCAAGTTAATTTACAAAGGAACGGATGTTGTGCTCGGGCGCGATTCGCTTGAAGAATATCTTGAAAACAACGGCTGTTACGGCGCTCTTATCGGAAGAAATTCCAACAGAATAGAAAATTCGGAGTTTGAGCTGAACGGAAAGCTTTACAAACTTAACCCGAATAACGGCAGAAATAATCTTCACGGAGGACTCATAGGTTTCAACAAACGCGTTTGGGATGCGGAAGCATTTGACGGAACTGAGCCTGCACTTAAACTCTCGCTCATATCGCCCGACGGTGAAGAAGGTTTTCCCGGAAATGTTACAGTCACAGTAACATATACTCTTACAAACAAAAACGGAATTAAGCTTCACTACGAAGCAACATCTGACGCTGACACAGTTGTTAATCTTACAAACCACTCTTATTTTAATCTGAACGGTCATTCCTCCGGAGTATGTGACAACCACACACTTTGGCTCGGAAGCAGCTTTTTCACACCGAACACGGATGAATGTATGCCCTATGGCGAGGTTTGGAAATCTGCCGGCACTCCGTTTGACTTCACCACACCGAAAACTCTCGGTGTGGGATTTGCGGCAGATTATGAGCAAATTAAAATGTTTGGCGGTTTTGACCACAATCTTGCACTTGACGGCAGAGGACTTCGCCTTGCTGCAACGCTCACAGGCGATAAAACAGGAATCACAATGGATATGTATACCGACCAAAGCGCCGTGCAGCTTTATACCGGCAATATGATTCAAGAGGGAAGAATCTGCAAGGATGGCACCGTTTATTCCAAGCACTGCGGAGTTTGCCTTGAAACTCAGGCATTTCCCAACAGTCTTAAATATTCGCACTACCCGAACGGGATACTCAGAAAGGGCGAAAAATATGATACTGTAACAGAGTACAGATTCAGATGATTTTTTTGGAGGTAAAAAATGAGAAAAGCTGCTCTTTTATTAATATCTGTAATTGTTTTGGCATTGTCGGCATGTCAATCGGCGAGCATCGGCATCATCGGCGGTTCGGACGGTTCGACCGATATCGTCGTTTCAGATAAAGACGGTTATGAAAAGGACTCCGTAAGAATGGTAAGGATTAACGGAGCGCTTTACTATGAAAGCGGAGAGGATAACGACAACAGCGCACGGTGCGGGAATATGGACGGCAGCTTTAAAAGAACTTCCGGCAAATTTGAAGTTCCGCAAAACGATAATGAAAGCAATTTTGACGATGCCTCGTCATATCAGCTCGGCGCGGCAGAAAACACAATTGAAATTTTGATTGACGATGATTGGGAGATTTTCGCCAAAATCGATTCCAGTACCGATGTGCTGAAATATAAATATTGCTTCGAGCTTGAGGGCGAGCTCCCCAATGCGCATGATGACAGCGAATTTCTCGTTTTGGCTAACGAAAAAGATGTGACGTTTGCAGATGCGGCATATGTACTTCTCGGCTCGGATATGTCAAAAATGAAGGATATTTATGTCCTCCCCATTAATGATTAATGACCCTATACAACAAGGATATTTAAGATTTTTTAAAAATTATAATATAAATTCAAGGTTTAGCTTGGTGAAAAAAAAGAGAAAATGTATTGCATTTTAAAAAGAAATATGATATACTGCAAATAACTTAAAAGGAATGGAGGAGATAACAATGGCAGAGCAAATATCAAAGGGGTATGGCTCATATAAAATGCAGAAGTTGTTATATTCCTCTGTGCGAAAAATCAAATAGGTGAGTATAAACTGTTAAAGCATAACGTGTGGGTCAGCTCCTTTGATTATGGGAGTTCGATTTGCACGTTTTTTATTTGTTGAAGAAAGAAAGAAAAATATGGGCGGTATGATATTTAATGAGAAAAAAGCAGGATATGGAGATAATAAGTGAATATAGGGCTAATTTTATATATGCCTGTTCTGAGGAGGAAAAGGAATGTTAAAGAGAAAATTATACTTTATATTTATATTAGCGACATTAATTGTTTGTTCTAATTTAAATGTATTTGCGCATGATTCCTATGATGTAGAAGTTGCTAAATTTCCTATAGTTATAAATTATGAGAAATATAATATCGATGCTAAACACAATAATATGTTGTTACAGGAATACCCTATGTTTCTTTACAATGAATTATTATATTTCCCTTTAACTTATAATAACTGTGTTTTAGTGGGATTAAATATTGATTTTAAAGAAAAAACAGTCTTTTTAGAGAAAAGAGGGTTTACTCCGGAACCAATGTTTTACAACAGAGAGTATTTAGAGACAGCATCAGAAAGTGAGGTTACAGTTAGTAACTGCCCTTTTGATGTGTATATTGATGGAGAAAGATATTTTGATGAAGAATTTCCAATATTGCTTTATCAAGACATTGTGTATATTCCGATGACTTGGAATACAATCAACAATGTCTTGAAGTGGGATTTTTCGTTTGAAAGTAAAAAAGAACAAAATGAAGAATGGAATGAATTGAAAATATTTACTCAGTCACATTATTATTACTCTAAAGGGGATTCTGTTGTAAATATAGACGGCAATCAAAGAAGTTTTGGAATAAGTCCGGGGAAAACATATTGGTGCAAAGATAATATTAGGGTATATGCAGAAACATTTTTTGTAAACAGGTTTGGACCAAACGGAGACAATATGATTATCTGTAAAGATGGAAATGAAAAGAAAATAAATGGCTTTATAGGACACGGGCAAAAGAAGGGGCCTTTGTTTGAGGTTGAAGGAGAATATATTTATACAGTACATTTTACGTATGATTATGCGAAATGGGGGTCTTGTAAAATCAACATAAACAGCGGAGAAATAATATACATAGAAGGAGATCGACTAAATATCGGAACGGTGTATCTTGGATAACTCAAAAAAATATAATAAAGATAACATATGGGCAGTGAACGCTGCCTATATGTTTGGAGAGAATAGCATGAAAAAATTTATTTTTGTTGCGGCAATAATGATTTGTTATTTAACAATTACAGCTGAAGCGGCTGAAAACAACTTTATTGTCATCCCATCCCCGCATGAGGTGACAATAAACGAAAAAAAATATGTTGAAAAAGATGCTTATACAACATTGTTTTATAATAATGTTGTATATATACCAATGACATACAATGTTGGTGAAAGTGTAGGAAGGACTATTGAATGGGTAGACGGCTATGAGCAAGATGTTCTTCTACTTACTGAAAAGGAAAGGGAAAATATTATTGTAAAAAATACTATGAGCGAAAATGAAATCAGCCCACGAACTGTTATTGCCGAAATTGCTGATTGCACGGTGGCAGTATGTGTGGGAGAAAATTTGAATTTAATTAGAGGTACAGCGGAATATCCATTGTTAAGATACAAAGACATCATATACATTCCACTTACCTGGGGGAATATTGTCGAGAATCTTGGATGGAGTTATACTTTTGATAAAGTAAATGGAGTAAATATAGATGCCTCACAAAGTAGTATATCCGAAAACCCCGAAAAAGATATATACACCAGCGAAGATGAAAGCACAACCAGCTATGTTTTGGAACGAAAAAAATATATTGACGGCGATAATAATGAAAAAACAGACTATACAGGTTTAATACGATTTAATCACGATATGACAGGAAAAGATTTGTCGAGCAGTTTTATAATTGAAAGAGAGCTTTCCTGTCCTGTTCGGCAGGGCGATGTAAGAATATTTAAAATTCGAGGAAACAGCGGTGAATTTTACTCGCCGAAAACGGAAGATTTCTGGACATTCCTTCATTCAGCGACTATAATGATGTTAGATGCACGAACAGGGTGTATAAATAAATGGGGTGCGCTTCCATCATGGAGACAAACCGTAACAAGGAATGATGAATTTGGGATTACCTCTATAAGTATGTCAGGAACTGATTATGTTGCCGATTCGGTTGATATAATAAACGGTGAGGATAGCGATATAGAACTTAAATCAATTCCAATGCAGTATGTTATTAAACGTGTTGATAATGGTAAGGATGAAGTCATATTAACTTATAATGTTCCGGAGTTTCCGGGTGGAAGTCTTATTGTTCCGGCTCCAACGAGTACAATAACAAAGGTTCATTTCAGTTTGCCACGATGGGACTTTAGAGATGTGAACGGAAATTATGTGTCGGAAGGGGAGTATGAGATTTCTTTAATTGTTCCTGATAAGGTAGAATATGTTGTAAATGGAGAAAAGGTAGTTAATGAAAACCCCGAGGGACTTGTTATAAATTCAAGGTTTAAATTAGTGAAATAATCAAGATAAAGGAGAGCCGCATAAGGATCTCCTTTTGCATAGAATTTTAATGAGCGTGGATAGTGTTTCTGCGATGGCGGATTTGCGGTTATAACGGTTTACCCGTATGCGTATATCGTGTACGGGTAAACCGTTATGTTAGAGATTTAGTGCAATGTAGGTTTGCCAATGATGTGTTACAAAATTTCTAAAAAATTTCACCGTCTTTCAGAAAAGCTTTTATATAATCGGCAGGAGCTTTCCAGTTAAGCGGACGCACAGGAAACTTGTTGTAGTTATAGTTATGTACCTTTAATTGCTTTGAAAAATCATCAAAAGAGTAAAACGTATGTGTAGCATAGAAATACTCGTTGTCTTTATGAGTCGGAGGTACAGACATAGTCTTGGATTAACTGCATAAAATAGTCCAAGAATATGTCCGCACCTCCGCCCTTAGATTTCTCTATGACAAAATATCTGTTTTTAGTGGGCAGGATAGCCGAGTTTAGGCCTTCCTGCCTTAGTTGTAATATAGCACGTTTTTCGGGCTTCCCGGTAAATTTCCCTTTTGAGAACCTACTTTATAATAACGTCAATCAGCATTAGCGCAAACAACTCATGCATCTCTCTTGACGGATGATTTAAGTGATTGCATAACAGCGATGTTATATCAACCCCCGCCGACTTAAGCTCATACCATTTTGCGCGGCAGTCGCACACCGGAACGCCGTTTAAGGCTGCAACCTCCTTTGCCCTGTCAAAATACTTGTCTGCCGTGCCGCTTGATTGCGTGTTCACAATCAGCTCTGCACATTCCTCAAGTCCGGGATTAATATTCACCTCGTAAAGCACCCTGTCCGCCATCGGGTTCGGGGTCAGAAAAATCACCTCGGAGCCTGCGCCTTTGAGCTTCTTGAAAATCTTATCAAGATTATCTGCATATTCTTCAATTTTTTCCGCACCCGCTGTGCTGTCGTTTGTTCCCAGGCATACAACCGTAAGATCGGGAGAATATGCAAGAACATCTCTGTCGAGTCTTTCCAAGCCGAATTTTGCATCCGTTCCGTTAGCTCCGGCGTTAATGATATTGATTCTCGCATTGGGAAAAAGTATGTTAAGCTTTTTCTTAAATATATTATGATAGACATTTTCAAAATCAAATACATAGCCGTACTCTCCTCCGCCCCGGTATGTAAGCTCAAACACGCCGTGCGTAATGCTGTCGCCCAGAAAAGCTGCCGTCACACTTCCGTTCATCTGGGAATTGTTGCTTTCTTTTACTTTTTTAATAAATTTCATAACTTATATTTTCCTTTCACAAAGGAACTGCAGCAAAATGCACAGAACGCATAAAGCATATTTGATTTTGATTGTATAAATAATTCCGCTTCTCTGCGGAACTTAACAAATCAAAGTATAAATTCATTGTTACGATTTTTAATATTTAAGCATGCTTTATGCTGCGAACAAACTTCACCTCTCGGAGTACCTATGTACGCCTTCGGGTTCAGTTTGTCCGTTCTGCACTATTTTTCTTTTGCCCCTCAAAGCGGCTGCAGCAAAATGCGATTTCATTTTGCTGCAGCTTCCTCAATTTTATCGTTTATTAATCTTTACTTTCCGCTGCCGACGGAAATGCTGAGCGGTTTTATACTGTTTTCAAAGAAAAGGAATACTTTTTTATTTGCCGATTCCGAAAGCTCCTTGGATACCGAATCAGCGCTTTCCCAGTTAGCATTGGCTATGATTTCATTATCTGAGATAACATTTGTCAAAATGCCTTTTTCGTCATATTCCGCAATATAAAGGCACGCCCCCGGAGCATAATCGGTGAGCTTCTTAACCGTAACGTTACCATCCCCGAGAGATAATTCATACGGATACTCGATTATATTAACAATGGCTGAAACCGTCACAGGTTCATCCCCGTTTTTGAATCCGGTCACAGTACCTGTTGCAGGCTTTGTTCCAAGCTCATCCGTTTCAATATCATTCCATTTTATGAAAAGGCGATCCTTTGATCCGTCCGAAAGAATTGATTCGGCATATTTCGGAAGCAAGGGCTTTCTGCCCTTAACAACGGAAATTTCCGTCTCCGCTGCAGATGCGTTGACAGATGTCACTGCCGGATAAACAACTGTCTTTAGATTATCAATATATATGTCAGGCATCTGCTCATCGCTGCCGAATGCATAACCATACATTCTCAGCACGGTAATTGCATCTCCGATTCCTTTGCTGTCAGCACCGGAATCAGCCGCTGCTGAAGCGGTGTTGCTTGCCCCAAGATTATGCGCCTCACCGTCAATCAATACGGTCAGTGAAGCATTATCTATATCCGTCCTGTCAACAATATACTTAACGTTAATTTTTTTTCCGGGCACAGGATGAAAATATGCAAGCCATTGTCCGTTAAATTTAACATATGTTTCTCCGCCTGCCCTTATATCCCAAAGTATCTGACAAGCAGGATTGTTGGGGTTAACCTGGTTGTAGAAATATAGTCTTGCATCGGGCGCCGTCCAATACATATCGAATGATATTTCAAATTTCTCCGAATTTCCGACAGCAAGCGCAAAATTCTCTGTGTTTCTTCCGTTTTGACTGAAGGATTTCCCGAACGAAAATGCCCTGGAGCCCATTTCCGCAGAATCAATGACGCTGTTGTTTCCGTTTGATACCTCGTAATTTTCAAAGTCGTAATTATTAACCTCTCTTCTGCCCAAAACAGTATATTCCGCAAGCTTGCCGTCCGTCCCGATAAGCTCCTCGCTGTAGAATCCCGGGCAGTCGCTCCTAATGCCCGGAACTATCACTCCGAGCTGTTTCCCAAGCTTATTTCCCGATTCGTCCGTCAGATCGGTATTTATAATGTACGACACATCTTCGCCCTTCACAGCGTTAATTACCGGCGCCGTTACATCGCCGTACCCGAAAACGGCGGAGGTGTCGGTTGTGTCGCTGTCAAAAACAACATCGTCAATATATAATTCCGATTCCCTATCCTCACGCGCTCCGTAAAATCTTGCCTGCATATATTTAATATTTGCTCCTTCGCTGTAGGAATCTATCGAATAATGACTTGCGTTTGCCACTTCCTTTACAAGATTCCCGTTGCAGTAAAGCTTATATGAATTATGCACAGTGTCGATATACCAGCGAAGTGCAATCCATTGCTGATTATAATCCGCAATTTCCGTTTCCCCCGCAATGCTTTTCCCGGTTGTCGCCGCATCGTATATCTCGCGGTATATATACTTATTATTTTCAACAGCTAATATCCCGATAATATATGACTCCGCATACGATGCAGACTCCGGCGCGGCATTTTTGGTGCGGAATCTGAATTCCACCGGCTGATCTCCTGTTTTTTTCGGAATTTTAAACTTTGCCTCAAACATAATATTTTCGCCTGTAACAGCTGTGTCGGAAAGATTTACAAACGCTCCGTAAGCGCCCATATGTGTTTCAGTGCCTGCCGCATTGCTTATATCCGACAGTTTCAGATAAGTATTGCCGTTTTTCTCTGTTTTATAGGCAGTTGCATATCTTGCCTGAGAATATGTTCCGAAGCTTCCTGCCGCCGCATCGCTGAACCCGACAGCATTATGCTCCGCAGGAGCTTTCAGATTAAAGTTCTCAATAAATGACGGCTCCTTAAGCTCATACCCTGCAAAAGCAGAACAAAACGACGAAAGAGCCATGACTGTACCCACAGCCAGCGAGATAATCTTTTTTCTTTTCATATTACCCTACCTTTCTTTTTGTATCTACAAAAATTATAACGTTACTTTGGCTTTAAATCTATACATAAAAGTTTTTTTAAACGGATATTTTCTTGGATTTACCCGCTGCTCAGAATTCTTTTGCCATCGCCTTGTGATAACCGAACATTATTTCGGGGGCAAAACGCAGCCGCATCGATAATACCTTTGCCACGTCGCATTCGCGACGAAACGGCGATGTCAGCGCCTTTTCAAATGCTTTTTTTACTATCGGCAGATACTCTTTTCTGCCGCCCTCAATAGCAGCAAAAAGGATGGTGTCAAGTATCTCAATATTTGCTTCCGGAAGATTCACGCGATGCCCGAACTGCTTATACCCCTCGGTATACCAAAACGCATGAATTTCATCATCGTACATATCCTCGGCAAGCCATCTTCCGATTTTTATAACGCAGTCACGCGCGCGGGCATCTCCCGTAAGATAATAATAATGCTTGAGCGCCGTTCCGACGATACCGTGCATAAATGATTTTCCGCCGTAAACAACCTCACCGGTTTCACCCTCGCATTCAGCCTTATACATAAAATATTTAAGGCAGCCTGTTTTTTTATCCTGCTTTTCAAGCACTCTCTCAACTATAATTCTGCAAGCGTTAAGATAAAACTGGTCGTTCGTCAGCTCATATGCCGCCTCAAGCGCAAGCATCCCCCAGCCGGGCTCGCGTTCGGTGAGAAAGTCGTACTTGACGGTGTAATACCGTGCTATCGAATGACCGCACTTTACAACCGCGTCCCGATATGCTTCAATTCCGGTTACCTTATACATTTCCGCCATTCCCTGAACGAAAATATGCCCGATGTGACTTTTGATCAGCTCAAATGACGCCGGAAGCATTTCATGGGGATAATAGTTATTGGCATGCCCGACTGTGTGAATAAACCAGTAACCGTCTTCCTCAAAATGAATATTTTTATGAGAGTTATCGATCTGCTCCGAATGTTCGGCGCCGCTTCTTGCCATATTGTAAAAATCTCTGTCCCCGGTTCTTAAATAGTGGATAAGCATACCGTAATTAAAGTCATACTCATGGTTTGTCCAGTGAACCTCTCTTTCTCCGAAGCTGTCGCCAAAATTAAGCATACCATACTCTCGCCAATCTCTGCGGTGCTTTTTATAACGTTCGAGAGCGCTTTGTACCTGAGCGTCATATTCCGGAAATTCGGGACTGTCAAACTTTACAAAGCCAAAGGCTCCGCTTTTTTCGGCAGCTTCGCTGTCCGGGCGCAGAAAGAGTTCGTTTGCTATAAGCTCCGCACACGGACCGAATGCCATTGTGTGAGTTTTTTTCAGTCCGCAGTGGAATTTATATTTCCCGTCACGAAGATAAAAAAACAGCCGTGACTCTATTGCAAAATCATCGCTTTTGTATCTTTCGGGTTTTTCAATAAACGGACAAATTCCGATTTTAAAGCCGAACCGACCCGTTTCAACCGATTTGGGATAGTTTTGCCAAAGCTCCGAAAAAAACAGTCCTCCCCCAATTTCGGGAAAGCTGCCGCCGCACTTAAGAAGCTTCTCCGCTCCGTTTTCAATTGCGGTATTCTCGTCAAGCTGCTTAATACTGTAAGGCTGAAGCTTTTCCGTATAATTTTCAAGATACAATCCGTTAATAAAAGTAAATTCCTCCGTCGTAATATCATTTTCAAAAGAAAATTTAAAATTATAACCGTCAAAGCCTCTGTAAAACGTTACGGAATATTTGCCCTTAAAAAGCTCTCTTTCTCCGCAGACAAATCTGCCGCTCCTTGAAACTGTTATCCTGTTCACACCGCTCCGAACGGTGTGCTTTTCCGTCTTAAGGAAGTATTTTTTGTTATCTTCGCCGTAAAGCACGGCGCAAAGCTGCCTGTCGGGGAGAACGGAATCGCTTGCGTCATCAAAAACAAAAGCTTTGCTGCCGTTTATAACTTTTATTTTACCGGCTTCACATTCCGAGAAAAATTTTTCATCACGCGTCACCGCTTTGTCATTTCTCGCATAAAAATCTCTGCCGTCCGCAGGAAGAATCGCACAAAGCGAAACGGTTTTCAGACTGCCGTCGCTCCATTTCGAAGTCACAGTCGGGTCACACGGATAGCAATTTCCGCAGCTGTCGTAGAGCGCAATATTTTCCGTGCTGCCGAGCACGCCTTTTCCTATCGGAAGCGCTGTAACTATCGGACGAACACTGCCGGTGTTTTCACCGCAGATTTTTATACTGATAATCTTATTTGAAATTTCGGTGTCTGACGCTGAGGCATGAACCCTTCCGCGCGTGATGTTGCCCTCCTCATCGGCTGCCTCTATATAAAGGCGCACGCCCCAAAGCTCACGCGGTATTGTAAATTCATGATTGTTTAAGTACATCGGCTCCCAGAAGGGGCGTTCTCCCGCAAGGATTTTTACAGCGCTCGCTTTTTTTGTCGTGAATCTCAGATTTCCGTTTTCCGCAGAAATATTTTCAATTGCATTAAGCTGAGGCTTCGGACGTTTTTTCGTAAGTACAACCGCCGTGAAAATAACATTTTCTCCCGACGCGACACGGTACTTTATTTCATCACCGCAGGAAAGCTTAATCGGTTCATCCGAAAAAAACATATAGTATTTTCTGTCGTCATAACCGAACCTGAACTCTCCCATAAATCTTCCGCCGACCGACAATTCAACATTTTTCTCCGCAAACGGACGGCATGATTCATCCGTTACGGGGATAAATTCCTCGTCATATGCTCCGCAAGTATCCAAAATCTGCAGTGCAATGTAATATTCACCGTCACGGGGAGCCTTTGCCGAAACATACGAACCCTCCCTGCCTTTATTAAAGATGTGCCGAAAGCGCACCCCCTCAGGCTGTCTGGTGAAGCCGCCGCATTCAAGATTTATATCGGAAAACACAAAGTCGCCGTCCGTTTCAATATGGCGTATAATTTCCGTATCTCCCGAAAGTAATCTGATGAAATTCATTTATTGCCATCCTTCCTGTCAATAAAGGGAATAGTTACAGCCGGTTCCCTTTTTATCTGCCGTTTTTTTACCTGTTTTGTTATAATAAACAGAAATGTAATAATCTCCGTTTCTGTAGCTGAGCGCCGTAATGTCCTGCGTTCCATCGCCGTCAATGTCGTTATGAAAGCCGTCATAAGGCGCAAGCCGCATCAGCGAAATCATATCACCGTAGTCCGACACAAGCCGAATCCGCGCATGTCCTTCCCCGTCTGTAAGAATATTGTTTGTCGGCTGATATATGTAGTCCTGCAATCCGCCGGTTATGTTCACCTTGTGAATATAACGGTTTGAGGAATATCCCCAATTCACCCTGTTTTCACTAACCGTGCAGCTTTCGCTGTCATAGTCGTAAACGGTTATCGGCGAATACTCACTGCCGCCCACAGCGTCACCGTCGTTAAGCACAGGATTAGAGATAATCTGAAGTCCCTGCGATTTTGAAGAAAAGCTTCCGCAAATGAGCGTTTCATAATGCAGCTTTGTGCTGCTTTCCCACAGTTTTTTTCCGTAACCGTCTATTATGAAAAACTCCCTTGCTCCGCATGGTGACACAGCAAAGCGCATATCACTCCTGCTCATTCCCTTTTCGTATGAGAGGATTTCAAAAGAATCCACATGACCCGTCCGAAGCTCGGTGTTAAACTCCGTTTGATCGAAGCAGTTTATAAGAGCTCCATCGTCATCCATAAAGGCAAAGCCCACAAGCACCTCGTCCTTTTCATCGCTGTCGATGTCAATCGGGCGCGGTAAATGCCCCGCGCGCATACCGTTCGGCTTGCAGCTGTGCCACAGCAGCTCCCAGTCGCTTGTATATGCCCAAACATCACTGTAACGGTTTTTCACAATGATATCCCCGGGGTATGCTCCGCCCGATATATTTGCAACGGTAATTGCATCGTTTGCCGACTCACCCGGATGCTTCGGACAGTGCGGAAGCGCATGGCGCGTTTTTTCTTCTCCCGTAAGGCCGTTCAGAATAATAAGGTTACTGCTGTCACAAAAAAGCACCTCTTCCGTCCCGTCTCCGTCAATATCATGTATCTGGCACGGAACATCCGAACCGATAACCGCATTCGCTCCGTCAGAAGGCGTTCCCCGCGTCCAGATTATGCTGCCGTCGCTTCTGAAAGCGCAAAGCGCCGTAACATAATGATTATTTCCGCTGTATACAAATCTTGCGCTTACAAACTCCGCATCACCGCCCGGCTCAATATCACTTGAAACAATCCATTCACTGCCATAGCCGCGCGGAACCTTTATAACCTTATCTGCGCTGCGGTACTCTGTTTTGCAATATTCCTTTCCGCACAGAACACGCACCTCGGAAAGTCCCTGGTTGCCGCCCTCTGCCCCTTTCAGCTTTATTTTCATACGGTCAACATTCACAGGCTCGTCAAATTCAAGCACGCCCGGTTTTCCGTTTTGCGGAAGCAGAATCTCGCGCGCTTCACTTTCCTCGTTAAGATATACCTCGGCGCTTCTCACACGCTCGTTTTCCGTTATCCTCCCGAAAATTTCGACAGCGTCAACCGACTGTGTTTCATCCCATGAAAAATATATTTTCGGATTAGCTTCCCTGAATGATATCCACTGCCCTATTTTGTTATACGACGCTGCAATGTTATCGTTTATTCCGCGCAAATCGAAACTGCCGCCCCCGGCAGACGAGCTTGCACTGATGTGCGCATAGTTTGCAGCATTTTTGCAATTTTCAAATACTGCCGCCGGTTCATGCTGCGCAAGCTCCACCGTGCCGCCGCCATCGGAGGGACTGAATTGCTCCGGCAGATACTGTCCGTCATAGGAAAAGCTCTCAAACAGGATTTCCGCACCATTGTTTGTAATTCTGAGGTTATCGACATACATTGAAGCCGAAGCGCTGCTCCCTGCAAGATAAATCCGCATTTCTGACAACTTTTCGGTTCGGTTTCTCAGTGGCAAATCTTTGCGGCAAAGCCTGCCGTCAACGTAAATATCCGCCGTTTGCCTGTCAGCGCTGACATCTGCCCTCAGCTTATGCCATTCGTTTTCCGTCACCCCGGTTTTCAGTATCTCGCTGTCACGGTGAGTTTGAAGCGCGTCACCATTCAACAGCAGCGATAAGGCATAATTGCCGTTTTCGTTGTACAGGTACAATAACCCGTCATAGCTGCCGGAACCCTCTTTCAGGAACTCATATTCGATCGTTACATTTCCCGTTAAATTATCTAAAGACTTCGTTACCGTTTGGTTTCCGCTGCAGCCTTCGGGATGGGCAAGGTGCAGACTTGTTCCGTGAGACCTGTCACGAAATCCGCCGGAGATTTCCGCCGCAGAAGAGATGATTGACGGCTTCATTTCCGCGATTGCACAGTTACCTGTTATTCCGCTGTCATTTTCGGCTTCGACAACGCAAAAGCGAAGATACCTTGCATTCACTGCCATGAAGTCATCAGCAACCTTTCCGGATGAAAATTCGTCCGTGTGCGCCGCAATGCGCACGAAATAGCTGTTATCGCGGGAGGCTTCTATCTTATATTTGATTTTGCAGCTGTCCGCAACAATCGTTTCAAGCCCTGCCACTGCACATTCGCGGCCAAAATCAAGCGTAATTGTCTGCGGAAACAGTGTCAGTGCGGAATCGGTAAATTCACAGGCTTTGATCTCCCCGTTTCCCGGCGAAAACGACCATCCGCCCGGCAGCTCTCCGTCCTTTTCACAAGTCGAAAAATCCTCATATACTACAGAAACGCCGTCATCGGTTACACTGATATTATCCATATATATTGAAGCCGGTGTTGCTCCGGGTGACACAAACATCTGCATTTCGGTTATGCCCCTGCTCTGATTTCTGAAAGGAAGCGCGCTGTAGCAAAGTATGCCGTCAATATATATGTCTGCCGTCTGCTTTGATGTGTCAGCCTCAGCTTTGATTTTATACCATGTATACGGAAGGATTTCCTTTTTTATAAGCTGACTTTCGTTATTTGTGTGAATATTCGCTCCCTGCAGAATTATTGAAAGCGCATACTCGCCTTTTTCGTTATACAAGTATAACAGACCCTTTGATCCAACGGTTTCCGTTGTCAGAAATTCAAGCTCAAACACAGCTTTGCCGCTGATTTCCGAAAATTTTTGTGACATAAGCTGCATTGTTCCGCCGCTCCCGTGCGACATAAAAAGGCTTGTTCCGTTTGTGTTTTCTCTGTAGGTTTTATTAAATCTGTACGCTGTGCCGATATCGCCGTCCGTTACCTGATAAGCGCTTTCTCCGTTATCGGCAGTTGCTATAATGTGTTTAAAAAAACGGTTATCGTTTTCATCTGCCGGATTTTTTATAACAGGTTCATCAATAGGTCGGCAGCCCGTGATACTGTCCCACAGAAAAAGCCTGATTGTCTTATCCTTTCCGATTTCTCCGATTGGGGAAGACAGTCCGGTTACTCCGCTTTTTTCTATAACCCCGTATGACACGGAGCAAAGCTTATCTCCATTATAAACAGCTGCACAAAGCACGGCATTTGTTTGCGAATTCTGATTTTTTTCAATCTCCGCCCCGACAAGTGTTGAACACGTTTGCGGATGGCTGATTCTTGAACCGTCGGATTTTTCGTATATGAGACTGCAAAGCTTATACTCGGGCGTTCTGTAGGAACGCACGGTTTTTGTTCTCGTAATGCTTTCTCCGCCATAGGAAAGCGCTGCGCTCAACGTGCAGTCAAATGCACTCGGTGCACCCATATCCGGCTTATACTGTCCGTTTTTACCGATAAGCCGGGACATGTCGCTGCCTGATCTTGTTATTGACCATGTAACGCTGCTGCCGCCGGGAGCTTTATCTGCAAAAACGAAATCATCGTCCAGCACAAATGACTTCGGCATGACAAGCTCTGCGTCCGATTCAAGAACCGAAAGCGGATTATTATCCGCCGCAAAACCGCATACACCGGAAACTGCTGTTGACGCCATAATCAAAAACAGCAGAATTTTTTTCATAAATACGCTCCTTTCTGCCGCTGCGCCTTGGCGCAAACAATACCGCACACCCTGCTTTTCCTCAATACTGAGATATATTATAGCCTCTGCCCGGGGCGTCCGCAACCTTTGCCCCGTTCTTATTAAAATAGTTGTAAACGGTTATACTGTTCCCCTCGTGTGACAGAATCGATATGTCCGTTCTGCCGTCGCCGTTCATGTCGCACGCATATTTCACCTTGCCGGTGGCATATGTCGGCATACCGAGCGTGTCGTAGCCTCGCCCGGGCATAAGCGGCTTAACCCGAACGTTAAACCGTCCGTCAAGAACAACATTGTCCGAAGGCATGATAAGATATTCGGGTTTTCCCTCTCCGAGCCAGTTAATGCCGTTGTACTGGCGGTTTCTTGCAAAACCATACCTTGCCGTCAGTACATTGCCGTCAAGGTCTATCACGGTAACGGATGAATTATCTCCCGTGATATTCATATCGTTTGTTATAATCTGATAGGGATCATCGTTAAGTCCCAAGTTAACCAGATCAACCGTTTCAATATGTGTTGCGTCATCCATTGACCACACGCGTTCGCCGTATCCGTTAATCATAATAACGTTTGAACCGCCTCCGCAGGGAGTTATAACAAACCGCTGATCGCTTCTCGGAATCCCCTTGTTCGGAAAAGCCAAGAGCTCTCCGCTGAGCTTCTTTGCAAGCAGCTCAGCATCCGCGCGGTCAACTGTGCCGCTGCCGTCCGTGTCCGCAGCAATAAGGCTGTTGCCTGTAAGCGTGATTTCTCCGTCTATGTATTTGTTAAGCAGGTCAAGATCACGCTGCCCTATAAACCCGTCCGAATTAACATCTCCGGTCAGCACAAAATTCACAACTGAAAGATTATCCTTGTGTCCGCTGCCGACATTCCCCGGGTACTCATTCAAGTCCATTTTCCAGTATGTGCTTCCGTCATCATCTATGCACTGAAATCCCACAATAACTTCATCGTGCCCATCGTTGTCAATATCAAGCGGCTGCGGATAGTGACCTATTTTTATTCCGGCACCGTCCGGATCGCAAACATGCCAGAGAAGCTTCCAGTCACTTGTATATGCCCATGCATCGTGATAGCGGTTTTTGACAATTATATCGCCGGCATATCCCTTTCCCGAAATATCGGCAAGAATTATCGTATCGCTTGACCACATATCGGGATATTTTTCCGAGGTCGGGAGTTGAAATTTTTTTATTTCCTTTCCTGTTTTTCCGTCAAGAATGTGAAGATATGACTGCGAGCTGACAAGCACCTCAAGCTGCCCATCGTTATCGATATCCGCCACCTGGCACGGCGTGTCGCTTCCGAGAACATGCGTTCCGTTTTCAGGATCACCCCAAGTCCACACAAGAGAGCCATCCTTTTTATGAACGCCTACCGATGCAGTGTAATGATTGTCATTATAGTCGTTGTGAACCCTTGCGGCAATATATTCAAGCTCGCCGTCCCCGTCAATGTCGTTAACATTTATCCATCTGGAAAAATATCTCTCATTAAGGCGAATCACCTCATCAGGTTCAAGGTACTCAATCATTTCGGGCTTCTCGCCGGCCTTAAACACCTGAATTTCGGAAAGAGACGCCGCCCCCTCATAATCCGTGATATCGAACCTCATGCTTCGGACGGTTTTTGGCGCAAAATCAATCGTTTTCGGATAACCGGTATTTTTAATGTCCTTTACCTCAATTGTACTGCCGTCATCAAAAACAAGCGTGCCTGACTTCGTATGCTCGGAAAGAATCGCAGTGTCATATATAACAACCCTGTCAACAGTCTGCGGCTCATCCCATGTCAGCTCAACCCATTTATCCTCCTCGCTGCCGCTTTGCCACACACCTGTTTTTCCGAACTCCGCAACAATATTGTCATTTATTCCTCTTCTGTCGTAAGCGGCCGACGCTTCTCCCGATACGCTGACATGAGCGGAAAACGCCGCATTTTCCACCGGGAACAAGTGCTTTCTTATGATATTCAAATCGCTCATCTGTGCGTGAACGGTGTTGCCGTTTTCGTCCCTCGCATCATAAATTACAATCCTTAAATTCGATGCGCGCTGAGGAGAAAAATATACGGTCTGCTGTCCGCCGTAAAATGCGTCATGCCTTTCAAGAACAATTTCATACGATCCACCCTTGCGCGAGGTAAGCACGTCGTATTTTACGCTTATTCCATCCGGCAAAACGAACGACGCTCCCTCAAACTCGCTTTCTCTTCCTATTCCGAGGTCAACATATTGGCTGAACTTGTATTTTGAAAGCTTTCCCATCGATTTCACATTGACAGAACCTGACGTTGAGTGGGAAATTCCCCATCCCGGAATACTGTCGGTTCCCTCCGCATAGCTTTCAAAATCGTCACTGTAAACCACCGTTTCAAAAGCTTCAAGCGGAGATTTATAAGAGATCTTAATATTATCCAGAGAAAATCTGCCCGCTGCCGACGGAGCTATCTGATAATGAAGAATTCCGACAGACTCGCACGGTTCTCTGAATCCGACTCCCAAAAGCCATGGAGCGCCGTTTATGTAAACATCATAAGTCTGCTCCTGTGTACGGATTACAAATTTAAAACGGTACCATGTATCGGAGGATATCTGCTTGAATACCGCTCCGCTTTGAGCAAGCGCAAAATTGCCCCCCAGATTTACAAGATCGCAGATATACTTTTCATCGGCCGACATAATGTACGGCAGGCATTTTTCGGAGGTTACGTCGGATAAAAGCAAATCCTGCTCTATCTCAACCGTACCCTTGAGAGGCGAAAAGCTGTATCTGGCAATCTGCGAGCCTTCCGAGGTTTCAGGCTTATTCAGCGTCAGGCTTTTGCCGTAGTCCTCGGGATCGACCGCTTCATGCGCCATCCATTTTGTATCCGGGTCATTATCCGTAATATTTTTAACATCATACCCGTCTGCCGATGACGATGCCGTCGGCATGCCTGAAATAACCGCACCAGGAATCACATTCTCCGCCGGCGGAGTATAGCAGTCGTAACGCGCCTTATACAAACTGTAATATGCAAGCCTTGCAGCGCCGTCTTCACTGCCCGAAGCCTTATTCGAAGAAGAATATTTCACCGGAATCAGCAGCACATCATCAAGATAAAGCTCTGCGTTCCTTCCGTATGCACTGTAGGAAATCCGCCCGATTTTTTTTACATCATCGCATGCGGTAATCGTTCCGCCGAGCTTTATCCCGTCAATATAGATTTCACAAACGTCTTTTTCAAAATCAGCGTTTATCTGAATATGCATCCATTCGCTGCTGCTTGCGGATTTAAGGTCAACAACGCCGTTTTTTCCCTTTGCTTTAATTCTTCCGCCTGAAATTTCAAGCTCAAAAAAGGACTTTTCTTCCCCCAAAAGCTTAATCTGTGTTTTGACAGAAGCTGTGCTTCTTATTGACTGAGCGGCAATTATACCGTTCTTATTGCTTTCGGGCAGCTTCACGGATGCAGCCGCAATGCCGCTTTTATCAGCCGAAATTTTCGCGCACTTCCCGTCATATGAGGAAGCATAGCCTTTCTCACTGCCGTTTTCAATAATTATTTTTTCCAAATCTCCCGACCCGTCCGCAAATTTGAGATTAACCGCTTTATCCTCAGCATAAGACGGAATTGTTAAAAGGGAAAAAACCGTAAACAGCGCCAGTATTTTTTTCAGCATTTTGCATCCTCCTTTGTTCAGTCTTCAAGAATCCACATTTCGCGAACATACTGGTATCTGTTGTTAAAGATCACTCTTGACCCGTCGTATAATTCTGACGGATTTGACGAGGATTCGACAAGCTCCGCCTCACTTGACTTTGTGATGTGATTATCCTTGTCTATTTTGTATATCGGGCATCCTGCCGGAATGTAATTTGCTCTCGGCTTATCCGAGCCTGTGTATACCGATATCGCGGCGCCGTTCCTCCGGTAAAGTCTGCCGTAAGACATCCATACCAGAGGGAGATATGTTCCTCCGCCGAGAGAGTTCATTTCAACGTATTTATCCCTTACTGACGGTGAAAACAAAACATTTGACTTTTTTACAAGCAGCTCACCGGAAAGCTTCTCCTCATGTCTGATAATGCTGCCCTTTTCGGGAACGGTTCCGTCAACTGATATATACTCAAAATCTTTCATTGCGCCGCGGTACATTCCACGTATGACCGGCACATAATATCCGTCATCGTCACGTCCGCTGTACACCTTTTCCACAGCAATAAAATACTCGCTTGTTATGCCGGCATTTTCGTCAGTAACCTCCGGAGTATATAAAACTATCTGCCCCACATATGTATCGTCGCATTCGTACACGCTGATATTTTCATACTTCGCCATGGGGTCAAAAAATGACAAATCTGTAACGTTTATCGAGTCCTCATCAATTCTTCCGTCCTTTTCCGGCGCATAAAACACAATGGTGTTCGCCGTAATATGGAACTGCGTTTCAAACCGCTCGCCCAATCCGAAGGTTGATGTGGCGTCCTGAAATCTGAAATGCTCCGCTGTTGTGTCGCCGGGGACATTCCCCAAATGAAAATCCAGCGAAAATTTGTCAAGATTATAACCCTTTTCGGTTGCGTTAACAGCCTTTTTCACCGCGCTGATATATCCGTTTTCGTCAAGCGAATAGCAGATGACCTCCTGTTTAGCGCCCGTGCCGTCCGTAAAATCACTTACAACGGTTTCCGCCGAAGTGACCTTTTCATCAAAGCCCTCTGCCGAATATTTCACTCTATCTCTCAGCCGGTAAACCTTGGTTTTTCCGTCAGATGAATATATTTTCATCTTATATTTATTTTTTATGCCCTTGTCCTTTCCGGCATTCAGCAGAACTCCGAATCGGTCACTCTCGGCAGCTTTTGCATATATTGCCGCAATCTCGCCGGTTGCATTAAAATAGAATTCGCTTTTAAGTCCGTTCTTTATACTTACCTTTCCGCTGTTTGCCGGAAGATTGGTATAAAGCGGCGACACCTTGTATTCGATTCCCTCCACGGTAACGGTCTCTCTGCCGTTTTCCGAAGAAATAGCGTCAACCGTGCCTGATATTCCGCCCCTGCTTATGATTATTGTTACAAGCTCGCCATCCTTCGATTTTGCAACATTCAAAATATCCCATGCAGCCAAAGCGCTCAGCGTTTCACTGTTTCCGCACTTTCCGTCACGGAGCTGCACACGATATTGCGTGTCCTCATTGAATGAAAGCGTTTTGTTGTAAAAGCATGCAATTGAATCTTTTTTTGCGGATTCAAATACATATTCCTCAAAATCCCACACCATGCACACATCGTAAACAGAATCGTTGTTATGGTCAATCAGGCTTACATAACCCGATGAAATTCTCAGGTCGTCCTTATCGAAATCATAGTCGTAAGCTCCGTTATACACAAAGCGAAGCTCCTTTGTCATCTCGGCTTCTCTGAGTTTCCCGAAGTTATCTTCATAACAAAAATTTGTAAGCGTAAATTTCGGGTTGTCAAGCTCCAGAGCGCCGGCATTTATCGTAAGCTCGCGGTTTCTCTTCACCGGGAAAGCACAGACAAGCTCTTTCACGCCGTTAATATCCCTTACATATGCCTCCACACGGCAGCCCAGATATTTCACTATCGAACAATCTTTATAATTTGCTGCCGTCATGCCGATTTTAACCTGCCCTTTATCCGTTTCGGCATTTCTCGAAAGAATGCTTCTGCCGTCAATCTCGCTTATCACACCTTCAAATTTGTCAATATCCATATACCGCGTAAGAATAGTTTCATTTTCAGCGTTTCCGTACACGGCGTCCGTTCCGCTTATCTCCGTTAAATCAATAAGCTCAACACTGAGACTGTTTCTAATAAGAGCGGCAAGCTCCTTTCGTGTGATTTTTTCTCCGCGGTTTATGCTCAAACCGTCCGGCAAACCAAGGCTGTTTGCCTCGTGCAAATATCCGGCAGGATATCCTCCGTGCTTTTCTGCCTTAAATGAATATCCGAGAATATAAACCAGCGCCTTCACCGCCTGCTCGGCTGTCACCTTTTCATCAGGACAGAAATTTCCCGAACCGTTGCCGACCATTACGCCCATTTTGTACACTGCGGCAATGGCTGCACTGTTTTCATTATTTGCGTCAACATCACTGAACAGCTGTTCGAAGCCTCCGCTGAGCGGCATATTAACAAGCCTTGCCAAAATACCTGCAAACTCGCCTCTCGTCACGTGAGCTTCTTCCGAACTGTTCGTATATTCCTGATCCATCACTCCGAGCGCGTCAATAAGCAGAGGAATATTCTCGTCAATATATTCCGTTTCCGCGTGCGTGCTTGTCTGCATAAACGAAACTGCCATGGCAATGCAAAGCATAAATATGATATATCTTTTCACAAAACCGCCTCCGTTCAGTTAAGCTTGCTTCCGAATACTCTGCACAGCAGCGACGCGGCTTCAGCTCTTGAAATATTCTGCAGTGGGCGGAAGCTTTTGTCCTCATATCCCGATAAAATGCCGTTTGCCGCAAGCCGCGAAACCGCAGTCTTTGCGTAATCCGATATATATTCACTGTCATTAAAACCGGGCTCTGCAATTTCCTCTGCGCTTTTTTCCACGATGCGTGAAAGAATAACTGCAAGATCCTGACGTGTTATGGGGTTATCCGGATAAAAATACCCGTCCGTTCCGAGAATAAATCTCTTTGCTGCCATGCGGGCGACAGCCTGTGCATACCATTTACCGCTTTCAACGTCTTTAAAGACAGCGTTCTCTGCAGCATTGCTTTCACCTACAATTTTTTCAAGCATAACCGTCAGCTCAGCTCTTGTAACATTGCCGTCGGGACGGAAGGTTTTGTCGTCATATCCGCTTATCACCTTGTTTGCGGCAAGCCTGTTAATATCATTTTCAGCCCAATGCCCCGCAATATCCGAAAATCCGGGGAATTCTCCGGGTTGGATTTCCGGTTTCGGCAGCTGCTCATTTATCGGAAGCTTAACCCTTGCGCCGCCTCCGCCGCCGGAGCTTTTTCTTGTTTCCTTTTCAGTTTCGTCATTCTTTTTCTTAAGAAGATATGAAAGTCTGTCATCCAAATCTCTTTTTATATCACTCACGTTTGTGTAATTCTTCCCGAATACTGCCGAATACAAATCGTCAGCAACGATACCTTTAACATTATATTTTTCCGCATCAACTCCGTAAATATCGGCATACCTTTTAATAAGCTGCTCGAGCTCACTTCTCGCTGAGTTATTCAAAAGCGTCATCGCATAAGAATACTCCAAAGCGCCGCATACGTCCTTTTTTGACAGAAGGGTCTTTTCCGTCTTCTTCACTTCAAAATGCGAAAAAAACTCAGCTTTATTTTCAATATATATTTTCTTATCCTTATAGACGTCAAGATAATTTGCACTGTTTAATATTTTTTCTGCCGCCGCCTTATCCGCTGCATTTTTTATTGCAAGGAAGATCTTGGCATCGTTAAATTCCTCCCCGATATCATACGCTGTTTCAAAATTTTTTTCCAATCCCATGAAGTACCTTGCAAAAAACAAAAGATTTTCTTCCGCCGCTTCCGTCAATGCACCGTCCGCTTTCGGGAAAAGCTCATTCATAACGCTTTCCTCCAAAAAGCACGGAAGATAACCGTATATTTTTTCTTTAACTGCATTTTCATCGTCGCTTTGCTTAAATGCATTAAAATCAACGGGTAAATTTTCAAGCTGGGCGGCTGTCGCTATATAATGACGTCTTGAAGCTGTCTTTTTCACATTTCCCCCGATAAGCTGGTTTACGGTTATATTATAGTAGCCTGCCTCCAGATTCTCGCTTATTTTTGAATTAAAGTCAAACGATCCGGAGCCGTCCGCATTTTTGGTTACGCTCTTTTCATCAAGAGGTATACGCTCAAGCGGAGTATTTACGTTTGCAAGCGTTACCTCGATTTTGCTGTCCAATGCGTGCGAGGTTCTTCCGTTCGAAATAACGAGATACGGTTGGCTGCCGTCATATTTCACAGCCGATTCAAATGAAAGCTCAAGCTTGTCGGGATCGTAGCTTGTCTCTTCAAACCTTCCGATGCTTATACTGTCCATAAACATTTCTCCGACTCCGTCTTCCTCGCCGCGTTCCCTCGTTTTAAAATAATGGTAGCACTTAATTGTATCCACCCTTGTGCCGCCGGCAAATTCGAACTCCGGCAGAACACTTCCCGGCAGGCTTTCATAAGGGATTGTTCTTTTGTAAACTCCGTTGAGATAAACATCCGTCTTTCTTTTGCCTTCGCGGCTGTCGAACACAAGTCTGATGTCATTATACTCATCGGGATTGAGCTCGCTGCGTCCAAGCAGCTCAACATTTCTTGACAGGCTCATATTGTGCCTTCCTCCGTCCGAAGGCGATTCAAAAACAATACTTGCGCGTGTTCGTCCGCCGTCTGTGAGCTGAAGAAAAAACATGCCCCAGCCGGTGTGCTCCTCAATTCTCAGTCTTAAGCTTATTTCAAGCACATCGCCAGACACTCCGCCGGTGGAAATATTTTCATAGTTTCTCGGCTGCACCTCGCCGTTATAGCTCGAAAATTTGAGCGCACGTCCGCCCTCTTCGCCGATAACCGAATTTTGGTCGGATTGCGGAGTGTAGTTCTCAAAATTCTGGTTAAATAACTCAACATTTACCGTTACCTTTTCTTCATCAGCGTAAGCTGCGGCAGCAGGCAGTGAAAGTATCACCGCCAAAGCTGTTGCAAATATTTTTTTCATCATAAAATTTCCACTCCTTCAGTATCTTGATATTCCATGATTTCACACAGCAGGGTAAGAACAATTCCTGTTCCGTGATTATCGTCCTTAACTGTCGGAAGCTCCATATAGTACCTTTTATCCATAGAGCAGCTTGATCCCATGCAAACTCCGTAAAGGATTCCGCTGCTGTCAATGCATTTGCCTGTTATCGCCCGCGCAGCTTTTACAGCGCTTTCCAAATATTCTTCTCCGAGAAGTCCGAGCTTAACTCCGCGCAAAAACGACAGCGCAAACATTGCGGTGCATGAGGTTTCGCGATAGCTTCCCCTATCATTCAAAACCTGATGCCAGAAGCCCTCCTCATCCTGCAGCGGCAAAAGTCCTCCGCAAAATTCCGTGAAGCTTTTTCTGACAGGATCAAGTCTTTTGCTTTTCCCTCCGTCAAGAGCGAGCGTTTTACTCATGCTCATAAGAATCCAGCCGTTGCCGCGCCCCCACGGGATACGGTTTTTCTCCTCATTATCCATGAAGAAGATATGTGAATAGATTTTTTCCCCGGGGATAAAAAGCCGTTTCCGAAAGCCTTCGTTTTGGCAGATTATGTCGCTTAAGCTTTCCTCATCCCCAAACTCGCTGTATAAATCGGCAAGGAATGTTCCCGACATATAGAAATCGTCCGCCCACATTGTTCCGCTTCCGCGGCGGCAGAAGGTGCGATCCTCAAAACGCGGTACATTCAGTCTGATATGTTCTTTAAGCTCCTTGATTATACAAAGATATTTCTCATCACCCGTTATTTTGTAAGCCTTTATAAAGCTTGCCCCCATCGTTCCGATGTTATCGAGAGCGTTATTCTGCTTTACGCTGCACATAAACGACGACATGCCGAATCTGTCATTGTCGTAAACGGCATACGAATAGAAATCTGCAAGAAACCCTACCGCGTTTATAAAGTAATCAACATATTCCGCCTTATCCAGGCAGATTCCGCAATCGCACACACCGTCCAGACTAAGCATCGTTGCATAATACCACTGACCGAAAAAGCTTGAATTTAAGTATCCGCGCACATAGCTGCTGCCGAATTTCCAAAAGATAAGCTTACCGTTGCCATCGCGAAACGGGCGCATGATATCTTCCGCATATTCCGGCGGCAGCTTCACATCAAAACTGTCTTGAAAAAACGGCCCGCAGGTTAAAAATGCAAAATCGTCTTTTCTTTCAGTGTCGAGAAAATCAATGCCGATTGCATCGCAGTTATCCGTCTTAAAGCCCCACTTGTCCTCCTTGCGGGACTTGAGCAAAAGCATATCTCCCTTTTTAAGCGCAATTTCAGCCGTTTGCCCGTTTTCAAGGCGCTTCGCCGTTTGCCCGTTTACAATCAGCTTTGTCCGCGAAAATGCGCTTAAATTAAAGCGGCAGTCACGCTTTGCATATGTAACGGCAAACGCACATTTGCCGTCCTTATATATTTCATTGAAGTCATAGCTTAAATTCTTTTCTTCTTTTTTCGGATAAACATATTCCTCATGTTCAATAAAATCGGTTTTTTTCAGGTATGCCGCTTCCGCGCCGCCGTTCCCGGTAAAAAGCTTTGAAACGGCTATACCCTCCTCTTTTTCCAGACCGCTTATCGGCAGCGTAACATTTGCATGGCAAAGATAGAAGCTCGCCCAAAGGCTGGCGCACCTCGGAGGAGATATATTGAGTTTAAATCCGAAATTGCCGGCAGTGCAAACGCATTTGATAACAAGGCGGTTTCTGTCGCTTTTATGTAAGTTAAGAGGAATGCAAACATATTCGCCTGTTTTCTCGCTGCTGCTTGCCTGCTCCCATGATGAGAACAGGCATTTTCCGTCAAGGAAAACCTCAGCCGCTCCGATTATGTTGATTGAATAAGGAAAGTCTTTTTCAAGCTCAATATTGCAGCCGGTATATACAAAGTCGCCCTCTGACGCATACGGATAAAATGCCTTTGCGTCAAAAGCAATATTTGAACAGATTCCTTCATATGTAACGCCCTCCTGCACGATATACGGACGCCACTGCACCTTCATACCGGGGCGGCTCGACACAACATGGGCTGCGATTTTGTCAGCCGTTTCTCTGAGTGATATACCGCTGCTGCTTATGCTGTCCTCCGAATTCATTTTTACACCTATAACATCGTTATAATTCATATCTTTCCTCCGTCAGCCCTTAACCGCACCAATCATAACGCCCTTTATAAAAAAGCGCTGAATGAACGGGTATATACACATCACAGGTATCAGCGATGCAACGATAAGGGCGTATTTTATAAGCTCGCTCACTTGATTTGTCTGATCGCTTGCCGTTCCTATAAGCATATCCTCGGTAGAATTTTGTATGAGGATTTCGCGCATTATAAGCTGCAGCGGAAACATTGAACGGTCGCGAAGAAATATCGATGCGCTGAACCATGAGTTCCAATGTGAAACAAAATAGTAGAGCAGAATAACCGCAAGCGAAGGAAGCGCAAGCGGAACATATACATTTTTTATGATGCTCAGATGCCCCGCGCCGTCAAGCCGCGCAGATTCTTCAAGGCTTTCCGGCACTGCCGCAAACGCTGTTCTCAGAATAATAAGGTTGTATGTGCTCACCGCCGCCGGAATAATAAGCGACAGCAGCGTGTTATCCATATGAAGCTCCTTAACCGTGAAGTAAAACGGAATGATTCCGCCGGAAAAATACATGGTAAACACGATTGCCATCATAATAAAATCACGCCAGAAAACATTTTTTCTTGTAAGGAAATACGCCCCTATTGTTGTCATAACCATATTCAGAATAAGCCCGAAAAAGATTACCGCAGCCGTGTTTTTCAGTCCGCTGTAAATCATCCTGTTTCTGAAGAGCAGCCTGTATGCAACGGTTGTAAATCCGTAAGGCTTAAGCAGGATTCCGCGGTGCGCAATAAGTTCATCGTAGTTGCTGAAGGACGCACAGATTACGTGCCATATAGGATAAAGCGTTACAAGTATAAGGAGCGACAGAATGACTGTGTTAAAAATCACAAATATTTTTCTTGAAAAGCTTGTTTTCATAATATTCAATCCCTTTCACAATGCTGCATTTTACCAAAGAGAGTTCTCAGTGGTTTTCTTCGCAATGTAGTTTGTTGTCACAAGAAGCATAAAGTTAATCACTGAATTAAACAACCCCACAGCCGTGCTGTAGCTGTAGTTATACTCAATGATGCCTTTTCTGTAAACATATGTGCTGATTACATCTGCGGTATCATAAATAACGGGATTGTAAAGAAGCAATATCTTTTCAAAGCCGACATTTAAAAGATTGCCCACTCCCATAATGAGAAGAATCACTATTGTCGGCTTTATATTTAGAGGTGTCGCTTAATATATTCTGAAAAACCTGCCGGCGCCGTCAATCTGCGCTGCCTCGTAAAGCGAGGGATCAATTCCGGCAATTGCGGCAATATATATTATAGAGCCCCAACCGACCTCTTGCCACACATTCGATATAACGTAGATCGGCACAAACAGCTTCGGATTATTCAAAAGCGGCGCCCTTGTTCCGCCGAAAAAGGCAATAACATCGTTAATAATACCGTTCGACGCCGTGAAATCCTTAATCAAACCGCAAATAATTACCAGGGAAATAAAATGAGGAAGATAGCTGATTGTCTGAACGGTTTTTGCAAACCACTTTGAGGAAACCTCATTAATGAGAAGTGCAAGTATTATCGGCATTGGAAATCCGACTGCAAGCGTTGCCAGACTGATTACCACAGTGTTTTTAAACACCTGTCCGAAGAAAATACTGCTGAAAAAGTTTTTAAAATGCTCAAGTCCGACCCATCGGCACTCAAAAAACGATTTTCCGGGAGTATAATCCTTAAATGCTATCAAAGCGCCGTACATCGGTTTGTAGCAGAATATTATGTAAAACAGAAGCACCGGAAGCACCAGCAGATATAATTTCCAGTTAATCCGAAAATCCCGGGCAATCACATTGCCGAGTCCTTTTCCACATGAGCGCGTATTTTTTGACATATTGGTATCAACCCTTTTTATTATTTCTTGTAATAAGCGGCAAGCGCCTTTGTATATGCTTTTTCAACATTATCCATACCCATTTTTTTGAGATCTTCAACAAACTTGTCATAGTTGTCGAGGCTTTCTGTTCCCATTATAAACTTGAGCGTCATTGTCTGAGTATAGGTCTGAAGATCTGTAAGCTGGCGCGAAACCGTTGACAAGTCTTTTGCGTCTATATGCAGCATCGGCATTTCATGCTCTGCGGCGTCGTTATCGCTCCATTTTTCAAGTGCGTCACGCTGCCTGTCAAGCTGATAGTATTGTGTGATATACCGCTTGTCAACCACCGAGCCGCCGCCCGTTCCGCTCGAAAGCATATACTGAGCCATCATATCGCTCGGGCTTTTTCCGTCCTTATTTTTAAGAATAAAATCAGTGTAAACGGGTTCTCCGTTCTTCATTTCGTAGCTTACACCCTCAATTCCGAAGTTGGCAAGCATGTGCCCCTCGTCCGTATACAGATAATCAAGATACTTCATAGCCGCCTCAACGTTTTTGCATGCCTTTGTTATCGCCGTGTAATGACCCGATACCTGCGGAGAATAATTTCCGAACATCGGTCTTGTTCCTTTTTTCAGCACCGGGGTTTTAAGAGCAACAAGGTCATATTTCAGATTTTTCTTTTTCGCAGTGGTTATATAAACGCCCATTCCCGAGCCGCCCGCGCCGTTTGTCATTGCGGCATAGCCGTTAATCATATTGGAATCAATCGTTTTTGCGTCAAGCGTTGCAAAACCGTTGTCGATAAGCCCCTCTTTGTACCATTTATTCATTGTTGTAAGAAATTCCTTGTATTCCTTGTGCCCGGCGCCGAATTTAACCTCGCTGCCATCCACATAAAGCTCCGGAAGAACATTATACGCGCTTGAGAAAAGCCCCCACAGCGCAGCAAGATACAAATCACCCGAATACGGAAAATCAACCTTTCCTGACTTTTTGATTGCGGTCAGAACCTCATACATCTCGTCCATTGTTTCAGGCGCTTCAAGCCCCAGCTCATCAAGCATATCCTTACGTATCATCAGCCCCGCGCTTGTGCAGAGTATGCTGTCGCCCTTAATAAACGGAAATCCGAAATAATCTCCCGACTCTGTGCGAACAGCTCTGTCTATATCCTCATGCTCCTTAAGATAAGTGGTATATGCCGGTGCATACTTTTCCATTTTGTCCGTTATGGTAATAATGTGTCCGTCTTCAATTGCTTTAACCGCGCCGCCCTGGTACCATTCCCAGGGATAATATATAAGGTCTGGAAGATCGCCCGATGAAATCATAATATTAAACGATTCCTGCACACTCCCGGCAGCCGGGTGCTGGTATTTTATTTTAACTCCCGTTCTTTTTTCAAGCTCCTTTTCAAATGGACTTTCACCCTGATTGCTGTAGGTTGCCGCAAGATTCGGATTAAGCTGTTTCCAAAAGGTGAAAGTGATTCCGCCCTTGAGGGGATATGATTTAAGATCGGCGTCGCTTACTTTTGATTGCGTTTCTTTCCTGCCTCCGCAGCCGGCAAGCAAAAGCACGCCTGCCATAGCCGCTGCCAAATACCTTTTCGTATTCATAATAAATTCCTCCGCTTTATATATTTTGTAACAGACAATCTGCCCTGCCTAATTATTTTAACAAATTAATTAATTTATTTATACACCAAAAACTTTGATTATTAAGACAGTTTTCTATATTTTACTTTCTGAATTGCGATGGAGACATATCCTCAAGGCTTTTAAATATCCGCCGGAATGTCCTTGAGTTACCGAAGCCCGTCATTTCAGTTACCTGTTCTATGGAAAGAGCCGGATTCTCCAGCATAAGCCGCTTTGCTTCGTCAATTCTTACCTTGTTTATGTAATCAAGGAGCTTTACGCCGGTGTTCTTTCTGAACATGCTTGAAAGATACGCCGGATTAAAATGAAATCTTGCGGCAAGATCGTTTACATTCAGATTAACATCGCTAAGATTATCTTTTATATACGTCTTGATCTCATCGCATATTCCGGCATTCATTCTGCCGCCGCTTTTTGCAAGCTTGCACACGGTTTCAATATATTTGTCTATCACCTCCTGCATTCCGGTCAGCGTATCCGAGCTCAGCAGCTTACCCATATCTTCACCGTAATTAAGCTGAAGCTCCGCGTCACTCCCGATTTCCTCCTCCGTGCGGATAATTGTATTCATCACATCTATAATATAACACCGCAGAAGCGTTATAGGATAATTCTTTCGTTCTGTCAGCTTTGCAAGCATATTACCGACAAAGACGCTTGCTTTTTCGGATTCGCCTTTTTTCAGATAATATGAAATCTGCATCTGCGACTGAATATCAAGCGTTCCCGTGAGTCCGCTGTCCGAATCCGTTAAACGTGTTCTTATTATCTGTCCGTATTCCGTCACGGAAAAGCTTTCCTCTATTATACTTCTGTATATGTTGGGCAATTTTTCAGCCTTATCCGCTATATCTCCGATTACAACTGTTATCTCGGTTTCAAGCATATCGTGCATAACGCTGCGCAAAAGCACCGACTGCTCTGCCAGCATAAGCGATGCAGCTGAAGAATCATATTCGTCTTTCACAAAAATCACTGCATTTGTTCCGCTGTCAAATTCGCTGAAAAACACTTTTCCGACAGGAGAAAACACTTCGCCCGCAACATTTTTCACTGCAAAACGGAACAGTTCTCTGTCATTATCGTACAGGGGGTTTTCATCGCTGTGAAAAATGCGGATTGCACAGATTCTCTCACTTCCGGCGTCTATCAATTTCCGCATTTCTCCCGAAAGCGGCTTTCCGTTTAAAAGATTTTCAACCGCGTACTCTCTGATATATGCCTCGCTTTTATGCATTTCCTTAAGCAATACTGCTTTTTCATTTACAATACTGTAGATTCTGCTCTCTATTTCGGCATATTCGTTTTTATGCTCCTCGGTTCTGTCCCCTAAAGCCTGATTCAGCCGCTTCAGCATACTCCGCAGCGGCTTATACTGTCTGAAAGCGAAGTAATACGCAAGCGTCAGTCCGACAATTAAAAACAGAAGCATATATGCAACGGATAAAATCTGCAGTTTACTTAAATTTTTGTTAAGGAGATTTTTGTCGGTATATATCACATAGCTCACATAGGGAACAAAGGAATCGGCAACCGTAACATAATTTTCCGCCGTTTCCTCTGTTTCGCCGGCATTTTCGGGAATTGCTCCGCCGTGTTTTTTTCCGTAAACCGCACTTATTGTGCCTTCCTTGTCGAGTATAAACATATCGGAAAAGTACGGGTCAAGCTTCAGTATGGAATATGCGTCAAGCGAAACAAGCACAACGCCGCCGTCAAATCTTATCACATAAGTATATTTGTAATCTCCCCTGCCCTCTTCGCCGGAAAAAGGAATGCAGCAGTAACAGTCTGATCGGTCGTCACTCAGAAAAGCTTTCCATTCTTTTTCGCTCATCAGAGAATTGTTTAAGTAACCTGCGTAAAAGTATTTGTTCTTCACAATTCCCTGGCTGCTCACAATCTCATCGGTTTCCGGCAGATAAATAAATATTGATGAAATGCTTCTGTTCTGAATTATGTGATTTGCAACTTCCTTAATCAGTCTTTTTCTTGCTTCAACAGAGCTTGCCAATTCATCGCCTTCAGCCGGAATTTTTGCCGTTATATCGTAAGCGGCAACCGAAAGCTTTACCCCCGCGGCGTCTATCTCTTTGGATATTTGTTTCACCTTTGTCTCGTTATAATTTTTCAGATTGTTCTCCAGCACGCTGTTCATTCTGTAAAAATATACGCCCATAATAAGCAGCGCAATAAAAACCATTATTGAAAACAGAGTAATCCACCTTGCAAAAAGCGCGCTGTGCTTTCTTATTCTGTCTTTTTTTAATAAATGTATCATAGTCCATTTCCCTTATATCGTTTTTTTTTATTTTATCATTAATTCCCACTTTTGTATATTATAAATTCTTGGTCTTAACGGACAATTTCTCATATCACAGCTTATAATGCCCGCATTTTCCGGGTTTTCTTAATTTTTGTCCGCTTTTCGGTTGATAAATTAAAAAAAAGGCGAAATCATCAGCTCAACCCGACAATTTCGCTTTTTTTCACAATTATTCAATTACGCCCAATTTATTGTAATAATAAATCGGCATTGCGCTCCA